>ENA-OVFU01000001-OVFU01000001.1-human-gut-metagenome-genome-assembly--contig:-NODE-1-length-337353-cov-16.998316_pt1 | contig 337353 bp, 271 predicted proteins | sample MGYA00237764_ERZ505407 | MGnify/ENA primary metagenome ERZ505407 (study PRJEB26158, sample SAMN06016366) | human gut metagenome | biome: human gut; feature: ankylosing spondylitis patient; material...
ATATTAAAATAATTAAAATAATAAAGATAATTGGAATGGAGAATTAATATGATTAACAAGAATGAGATAATACCAATATTTTTTACAATTGATGATGCATATGCACCATATCTGCATGTTGCATTAATATCACTTATTGAAAATGCTTCAAAGGACAGAAACTACAAGATAATAGTAGTTTACCAGGAGCTTAATGAGGAGAATAGAAATAATCTTGCTGAACTGGTTAAGGATCATCCTAATTTTGAGATGGAATTTAAGTATATGAAGCAGAGCCTTGATATGATAACAGACAGAATTGAGAACAGACTTCGTTCAGATTATTTCACAATGACAATATATTTCAGAATATTTATTCCGGATATGTATCCGGAATATGATAAGGCCATATATATAGATAGCGATATTATTGTTCCTGGTGATATATCTGAGCTTTATGATACAGATATGCACGGCAATCTAATAGGAGTGTGCAAAGACAGTTCAGTTAATGACGCCCCTGAATTGCAAAGATATATGACAGAATCACTTGGTTTAAAGCTTGGTGATTACTTTAATTCAGGTATGCTTCTTATGAATATGAAAGCTTTAAGAGAGGTTAATCTTGCAGAGCATTTCTTATATCTTCTTAATAAGTACCATTTTGATTGTATTGCACCAGATCAGGATTATCTTAATTCTATGTGTTATGGTAAGATAGAATATCTTGAAGCCTGCTGGGATGCAATGCCTAACAGAAATAAGCCTGAGAATCCATCACCTAAGATAATTCATTATAATTTATTTGATAAGCCTTGGTGCTATGATGGAATTCAGTACGAGAGTTATTTCTGGGATTATGCAAAACGTTCTGTTTATTATGATGATATAGTAAAGAACAAAGAGAATTATTCAGATGAACAGAAGGCAGAAGATAAAGAGCACATGGCTGATCTTTTCATAAGAGCAGGAGCTAATGCAGATACAGAAGTAACATTTAGAAAAGTGCTTGAAAGTGGAGAAAAGATAAGATTATGATAATAGGTGGAAGCAAGAAGAAAGTTGTTGCTAATATTAAAAATGCAGCAGATAACGGAAGGCTTAATGACAAAGTAGAAATCGGCGATCCGGAACTTGACAATACAAGAAGAAAAAAGCTTCTTGGCAAATATGTAAAACAGCGTAATGAAATTCCATATCATTACAGGAACTGGCTTGCAAGAAGAATTGTTGATTTTATAACTTTTGGCGTTAATGCTAATACAAAGGTTGTAGGTGCAGAGAAGATTAAACATATTAAATCAGGAGCTATTATAACAAGTAATCATTTTAATCCTGTTGATACAACGATTATAAGATATGGAATTAAGAAGGCAAGAAGATACAGAATGTTTATCGTAAGTCAGGATACTAACTTTGCAATGAAAGGTTTTCTTGGTTTTCTTATGAGATATGCAGATGAAATTCCAGTCAGCAAAGATAAGGATTATATGGAAAGACATTTTTATAGAACACTTAATAACCTTCTTGTTAATAAGAAAGAGTATATTCTTATATATCCAGAGCAGGAAATGTGGTTTAATTACAGAAAGCCTCGTCCACCAAAGAGGGGGGCATACTTTTATGCAGCCAAGTTTAATGTTCCGATTATATCGTGCTTTGTTGAGATGAAAGATATGGATAAGGATGATACAGAGGAATTTAAAAGAGTTAAGTATGTTCTTCACATATTAGACCCTATATATCCAGACCCGGAAAAGAATGAGCGTGATAACAGCTTTGATATGATGAAAAAAGATTATGAGCAGAAGAAGGCAGCTTATGAGCAAATATATAAAAGGCCTCTTGATTATGCTTTTAGTGACAGTGATATCGCGGGCTGGAAAGGGACAACAGAATAGCAGAGGCAATTTTGTACTGTGACTTTAATAGTCCTTGTACAGGAAAATAACAGAAAAAAGAATATTAAAAGTAAAGTGTGTATCTTACAGGCAGCTATAATTGGGTAGTTATCTGACGGATACACATTTTTTGTGTAATAGTGAATTCTGATAGAATTCATTTTAAAATTAAAATGCCTTAAATGAGAAAAATTATCCTTGCAAAATACCCACAGGGGGTATATATTATAGATGATGATATTAACACAGTAATATAGCAGGCGAAAGGAGTGGTTGAATGGCAGAAGATAAACAATGCTGTTGTGGCAGCAAGATGAAAGAAAGAAGTGATTCAGAGAAGAAGCTTCTTCTTAACAGATTAAAAAGGATAGAAGGCCAGATAAGAGGAATATACGGTATGGTTGAGAATGATGCCTACTGTATAGATATTCTTAATCAGGCACTTGCCGCTAACGCGGCGCTTACTGCATTTGATAAAGCATTACTTTCTAATCATATTAAGACCTGCGTAGTTGATGACATAAAGAATGGTGATGATGAGGTAGTTGATGAACTTATTATGACAATGCAGAAGTTTATGAAGTAAGAAAAGAGGTATATATGGGAACAGCGATAATAATTGTAGTATTAGTTATTATAGTAATATTTGCAGTAAAAAGCGGCATAAAGCACGGCAAAGGAGAAGGCGGCTGCTGTGGCAGCGGTGGAACAATGAAAGAGGACAAGAAAGTGCTTGCAGGTGACATAATTGCAACTAAGCTTGTAACAATTGAGGGTATGCACTGCGATAACTGCAAGAACAGCATAGAACATCAGATTAACAGAATAGATGGAGCGGCCTGTGAAGTTAATTTAAAGAAAAAGACAGCTGCAATACAGCTTGATAAGCCTGTTGATGATGATTTAATAAGAAGAACTATAGAAAGATTAGATTTTAAGGTAGTAGATATTAAGACAATATAATTAATGTGCTTAACAGATTAAGGGAGGAGATGATACATTTTGAAACAATACAATGTTACAGGGATGACCTGTGCCGCGTGTCAGGCAAGAGTTGAGAAAGCTGTATCCAAGGTTCCTGGTGTAACTAGCTGTTCAGTCAGTCTGCTCACTAATTCAATGGGCGTTGAGGGTGCAGCCGCAGACGAGCAGATAATAAAGGCAGTAACCGATGCAGGATATGGTGCAAGCATAAGAGGTTCAGAAAGTTCAGGTAGTAAAAGTGAAGGCAATCAAACAATAGCAGGACTTGAGGAATCGCTTAAAGATACAACAACACCTAAGCTTGCCAAAAGACTTGTGGCATCGCTTGTATTTCTGCTTATACTTATGTATTTCAGTATGGGACATATGATGTGGGGCTGGCCGCTTCCAGGTGTACTTGAGAATAACCATATAGCTATGGGACTTATACAGATGCTTCTTACAATAATAATTATGGTTATTAACCAGAGATTTTTTATAAGTGGTTTTAAAAGTATGCTTCACGGCTCACCTAATATGGATACGCTTGTAGCACTTGGCTCTGGTGCAGCATTTGTATACAGCACATATGCCTTATTTGCGATGACTGATGCACAGGTGCGTATGGATATGGATGGTGTAATGCATTATATGCACGAATTCTATTTTGAGTCAGCGGCAATGATTCTTACACTTATAACAATAGGTAAAATGCTTGAGGCCCATTCAAAAGGAAAGACAACAGATGCACTTAAAAGCCTTATGAAGCTTGCGGCGACAACAGCGACAGTAGTTATTGATGGTAATGAACAGGTTGTTCCGGTAGAACAGGTTCACAAAGGGGATACATTTGTTGTAAAACCAGGAGAGAATATTCCTGTTGATGGTGAGATTATAGAGGGTATGAGTGCGGTTAATGAGTCAGCCCTCACAGGAGAGAGTATCCCGGTCGATAAAAATGTCGGTGACAGTGTATCAGCGGCAACTCTTAACACATCAGGTTATATAAAATGTGTTGCAACAAGAGTAGGTGAGGATACAACTTTATCAAAAATTATACAGATGGTAAGTGATGCGGCGGCAACTAAAGCACCTATTGCAAAGATAGCAGATAAGGTATCAGGAGTATTTGTGCCTGTAGTAATAGGAATCGCAGCAGTTACTATTATAGTGTGGCTGTTAGCCGGACAGAGTGCTGGATTTGCACTTGCAAGAGGAATATCGGTGCTTGTTATAAGCTGTCCTTGTGCACTTGGACTAGCAACGCCAGTTGCTATTATGGTTGGTAATGGTGTTGGTGCTAAGAATGGTATAATGTTTAAGACAGCCATTTCACTTGAACAGACTGGTAAAATGCAGATTGCTGCCCTTGATAAGACAGGTACAATAACAGCTGGTGAACCGGTAGTTACTGATGTTGTAAGTGCAGATGGAATTACTGACGACAAGCTTATATCAATAGCGAAGCTGTTAGAGGCAAGAAGTGAGCATCCACTTGCTAAAGCTGTTGTGAATTACGATTATACAGCAAAGCAGAATGATTATTCAGATATTATATCAATAGATGTATCAAATGCAGTTGCAGGAAATGGGCTTGAAGCCAGTGCACAGTATATTAAAGCATTTGAGGCGGACAGTGCAGATATTTCTGATAAAATCAGCTTATACGGCGGTAATGCAGATTATATAAGCAAAAAGGCAACAATACCACAAGAATATATAAAAAAATCCTACGAGCTTTCAGGCGATGGAAAGACACCTATGTTCTTTGCAACAGATAAAGAATTCTTAGGAATTATCGCTGTTGCCGATACAATAAAAGAGGACAGTCCTAAAGCCATAAAGGAATTAAAGGATATGGGTCTTTATGTTGTAATGATAACAGGTGATAATGAAAGAAGTGCCAATGCGATAGGAAAGATAGCAGGTGTTAATGAGGTTATTGCAGGAGTTCTTCCGGACGGTAAGGAAAAGGAAATACAGCGTCTTAAGAAGTATGGCAAAGTAATAATGGTTGGTGATGGAATTAATGATGCACCAGCATTGACATCAGCAGATATAGGTATTGCGATTGGTGCAGGAACAGACGTGGCGATTGATGCAGCAGATGTTGTTATTATGAAGAACTGCTTAAGTGATGTTGCGGCGGCTATCAGGCTCAGCCACAGGACGATAAGAAATATCCACGAGAACCTGTTCTGGGCATTCATATACAATATAATAGGAATTCCACTTGCAGCAGGTGTGTGGATACATCTGACTGGCTGGGAGATGAATCCTATGTTTGGTGCGGCGGCGATGAGCCTTTCAAGCTTCTGTGTTGTGACTAATGCTTTAAGGCTTAATCTTGTAAAGATATATGACACAGCAAGAGATGAGGTATACAAAAAGAAAGCTGCCAGAAAGGGTCTTATTGTTAAGACAACAGACAATACTGATAATAGCCCTGTGAATAATATTACATCACAGGATATTAATAATAAAAGAAAAGAGGATAATAAAATGACAAAGACAATGAATATTGAAGGTATGATGTGTGGACACTGTGAGGCAAGAGTAAAGAAGGCATTAGAGTCAGTTGACGGTGTAAGCGGGGCAGTTGTAAGCCACGAGAAGAATGAGGCTGTCGTGACACTTGCAAAGGAAGTTGATGATGAGGTACTTAAGAAGGCTGTGGAGGAGCAGGATTATAAGGTGATAGCGATAAATTAATTGAGGTTGTGAGGATTAAGAACGGGAGGTTGTGAGTGAGGATTGGGGAAGCTTATAGTTACAACGAAGACACGTTTGCACTGAGTGTCGCTCGCAGCGGTACTAAGTCGCCAGCCAGGGCTGCCGACTAAGGACCGGCGGCTCCCCATCGTCTTCTTATGCAACTATAAGCTTCCTCAATCTGATTTACGTTCTTGAAGTGATTTGCTTAGGAATTAATTTATTGATGAGGGACACTAACAGGGGGAGAAGAGGGTATCAGGGATTTTGGTAGATATTGACTTTTCTGTTTTTGATTGGTTTCTTGAAGATTTTGGATAATAACTGACGCTCGCCCAGACTTATGTCTGGGCATTGCTGGTTGTTGGGGGAGTATATGTTGATTGGTGGGGTGTGATGATTTTTTGGCTGGTATGTTGTTGACTGGGGTTTTGAAGATTTTGGATAGTAGTGACGCTCGCCCAGACTTATGTCTGGGCATTGCTGGTTGCTGGGGGAGTTTATACTGGTTGTTGAGAGGGGTGTGTTGTTTGGTTGTGAGGGAATGTTTTTGCTGGAGTTGGGGGACTAGATGGGAAAGTTTAAAAAAGGGTTAGGAAACATATATTAAGTGTGCTATACTGTATCTACTTAGTAAATATATTTGATTACAGGAGGACAAAAGATATGCTTTCTAATGATGCTAATATACTGAAAATTAAACATGAAATATTATATCAGGTTGCAAAGCTTGCTTATGCTGGACAGCTTGAAGAGAAGAAGGAGGAGCTTCCATATGAGCTGCTTCCGGGACCTCAGGCGAAGTACAGATGTTGCGTATACAAAGAGCGTGAAGTTGTAAGACAACGTATAAGACTTGCAGAAGGAAAGTGTCCATCAGAAACACCTAAGACAGGTAAGGATAATGTGGTTCAGGTTATAGAAGCGGCATGTGCTGACTGTCCACTTTCACATTATATAGTTACAGATAATTGTAGAAAATGTATGGCTAAAGCCTGTCAGCAGGCGTGTAAGTTTGGGGCTGTATCTATGGGGCGCGACAGAGCTTATATTGACCCTGACAAATGTAAAGAATGTGGTCAGTGTGCTAAAGCCTGTCCATATAATGCTATTGCAGATTTGATTAGACCTTGTAAGAAAATCTGTCCGGTAGGTGCAATTACTATGGACGAAAATGGTATATGTGAGATAGATGACAGTAAATGTATTAAATGTGGACATTGCATACACGCCTGTCCATTCGGTGCTATTGGTTCTAAGACAGATATAGTTGATGTTATTAAGGCAATTACATCAGGTAAAAAGGTTGTCGCTATGGTAGCACCGGCAATTGAAGGTTCATTTGGTGCAGATATTACAATGGACAGTATAAGAACAGCCTGCAAGAAAGTTGGATTTTCTGATATGGTAGAGGTTGCCCTTGGTGGTGATATGACAGCCGGTGCAGAAGCAAAGGAATGGCTTGAAGCTAATAAAGAGGGCAAAAAGATGACAACATCGTGCTGTCCTGCATTTGTTAATATGATAAAGAAACACTATCCTGAATTAACAGACAATATATCGACAACTGTATCACCTATGTGTGCGGTTTCAAGAATGTTAAAGTCTAAGGATAAGGACACAGTAACGGTATTTATCGGACCTTGTATTGCAAAGAAAGATGAAAGACGTAACAAGGACTTAGAAGGAAATGCTGATTATGTTCTTACAGTAGGTGAGTACAGAGCAATGCTTAGAGCTAAGGACGTTAAGATTGAGGCTGAAGCTAACAGCAGCCAGCAGGCAAGTGTATATGGCAAGAGATTTGGTAATGGTGGTGGAGTTGCTGCCGCTGTAGTAGAATGTATGAAGGAGTTAGGTGAAGACCCATCTAAGTTCACTATAGAAAAATGTTCAGGTGGAGCAGAATGTAAGAAAGCACTTACGCTATTAAAAATGGACAGACTTCAAGCTGACTTTGTTGAAGGAATGGCGTGCGAAGGAGGCTGTGTAGGCGGACCTAGCCATCATCGTTCAAGCAAGAATGAAATGCTTGTAGCCAAAGACAGGGATAAGCTCTTATCAGAAGCCGATGACAGAAAGATATATGATAACCTTAAGAGCTACGATATGGAAGCATTTTCTATGCATGCAGAATAAGAAGTGAGGAATAAAATGAGATTTGAAGGTATCAAGAAGGTTTTAGACGGACATTTTATTAACAGATATGATATTACATATACAACAGAGGATAACAGAACCAAGGTATATGAAATAATAAGCCGTAATGATAATGTGAGTTCATTGGCTGACCTTCATAATGACAGACCTGACGGGGTTGTTATAGTTGCGACAGATATGGCTGGCGGGAAAATACTTATCAATAAGGAATACAGAATGTCCGTAGGAGATTATGTATACAATTTCCCGGCGGGACTTATTGATGAGGGCGAAACGGCGGAGGTTGCGGCTAAGAGAGAGCTGAAGGAAGAAACAGGACTTAATCTTATAAGGATTGATGATAAGCTTTATGACAGCTACAGTGCAATAGGTTTTTCAAATGAAACTAATCAGGTAGTCATTGGAAAGGCAGAAGGAACATTTTCTAAAAGTACATCAACTATGGAAGAAATAACAGCTTCGTGGTACACTAAAGAAGAAGTGAAAGAACTTCTTAAGAATTGCAGATTTGCGGCAAGAACACAGGCATTCTGCTATATGTGGGCTAAGGGAGGCTGTTAATGAAGATACATAAGAAAATGTTGGTGGCAGGCTTGATACTTATTATGTTATTAGCAATATCAGGCTGTGGTAGAAAGAATATTAAAATTGCTCTTTACCAGTATACAGAGAATGAAGACGGAACGCTTACAATTACTGCTCTTACAGATAAGGGCAGGTCGGAAGATGAACTTGTTGTTCCAGCAGTTCTTGACGGTAAAAGTGTATCCACAATAGGCGATGGTGCATTCAGGGACGATACGATGATTAAAAAAGTAACTATAGAGCAGGGTATAACCTACATATCTTCAAATGCTTTTTTATCTTGTTATAACCTTGAAGAAATAGTCATACCAGAGTCAGTTGAAGATATAGGCACACACGCATTTACTGAAACCAGATGGAGGGCAGAAAAATTAAAAGATTCTAATGATATAATTGTTAATAATATTCTTTATGAAGCTGACCAGAATAAAGAGAATTACTCTATTAAAGATGGAGTTGTAACAATTGCCTCAGGTGTATTTTATAACAATACCAATCTTAAGAGTGTGACAATACCATCATCAGTTAAGAACATTGGTACATATGCTTTTTCAGGCTGTACTAATCTTACAGAGGTGATACTTCCAGATGGTTTGGAAAATATAGGCTATGCGGCATTTATGTCAAGTGGAATTAAAGAGATAACAGTGCCAAAGAGCGTAAAGAATATCGGACAGGATGCATTTCTTAATATAACGGTTAATAGGTAATTGTCTGTTACAGATATCAGTGGTGGTAGGCAGTTTAATTGATACTAAGAATATTGTTAAATTATTGCGATAATATTTTAAGAACATAAAAACTGCGGGATATATTATATAGATGATATTTGAGTATCATTTATGTATGTCCCGCAGTTTTATTTAATTATATGGTATATTACATAAAAGACACTATGTGACGATTATGTGCACCCGCACGAAAAGGGTCTAAAATCCAATACATTAATTGTAATGAGCTTAAGCAAGAAAATCTTTTCGCATAGGATTGAACACATCGACAAGTATGCCGTCTTCAAGTGCGGTAACGCCGTGCTCAACATTAGATGGCATATACACACTGTCGCCTTGATTTACAATCTTGGTTTCGCCACCAATTGTAAATTCAAAGCTTCCCTTGGCAATATAAGTAATCTGTAAATGTTTGTGCTTATGAAAGTTCCCCTTAGAGCCTTTCTTAAAAGTAATCTCGCACATCATAAGGTCATCAGAATAACAGAGAATTTTGCGTGTGACTCCTGGTTCACAATCAGTAGGTATAACATCTTTATTATATTTAAACATAAAAACTCCTTTTCCTGCCTGACACTCACTTTTAAATATGAGGAAATCAGACATATTAATTGTATTAATTAAAGTGTATAAATCTTTAAAACCAGTGTCAATACAATTAATTATCAAAAAATAGACAAAAAGACAAAATATCTGTATGATTATAACTAATAAATTAATCAGGTATAGCTAATAAGAAATTATTGTGTTTTGACAAAGCAATTTTTATCTTATTTAGTTATACCCCGATAGTAAATAGCGAGCAGGTTTTAGAAATCAAAGATTTCTAAAACCTGTAAAGCGGCCCTCCGGATTATTTCCATTAAATACAGCCGCTATCAAGTTATGTGACTTTACTATATTGCAAGCTGGGTGCTTTTGCAGCCGTCGGCACTTAGCGGCTGTCCTTTAGCCGCTTAGTGTCCGCTACGGCTACAAGCAGCGAAAGCGTGCCCAGCGGTAATATAGTAAAGTTACCTAACGTCCGTCCGCCACCAAACATTAAATTAAGAAACAATCCACCAAACAGTAAAGGAGCACTAAGTGAAACCACATATGAGATATATATGCTTAATTTTATCCATAATATGCCTTGCCTACTATATACTATGTGTATCATATGCAGGTCGTAAATCTTCATTTATATGGATATGGCTTTTAGGTACAATTTTCTTTGCAGGCTTATACATAGCAGGAACACTAGATGCCAAAGGAATTATAGATATCCCACAGCTTGTCAAGAATATTGTAAGAGTTGTCATAATAACAGGATTTGTTATATTTGCAATACTTGAGAGCCTTATAGTTATAAGTATGAAGCAAAAGCCAGATTATAATTGTGAATATGTAATAGTGCTTGGCTGTCAGATAAGAGGCGACCGAATAACACGTTCACTTAAAAGAAGACTTGACTCTGCCTATGATTACGCATGTATTAATACAGAATGTAAGATAATAGTATCGGGTGGACAAGGACGTGGCGAGAATAAGACAGAAGCACTTGCAATGTATGAATATCTATGCGAAAGAGGTATAGATAGTGATAGAATAATTATGGAAGATAAGTCAACAGATACTAATGAGAATATGAAATATTCCGTACAATACATTTCAGATTTCAGCTCTCCGGTAGGCATTGCAACGAATAATTTCCATATATTCAGGTCTAAGCTTTTAGCTAAGGGACAAGGCTTGACACATGTAAGTGGAATAGCAAGCGGGAGCGATGATGTGTTGTTTGTTAATTATATGGTCAGGGAAGCGATAGGAATAGTGAAAGACTTTGTATGCGGGAATTATTAAGATGTTAATGTATGCACTCCATTTTCTGAAGAATAAACAGAGTGTATACATTAATAATAAGCGGATTATGTGGAATTATTTAATTCCATAAAATTATTTAATTTCATAGAATTCTTTGATGGTATCCAGCAGTTCATAGCACTGGTTGTAGCCGTCATTGTACATAGAAAGGATTTTGTTCTTATCCTTTTCAAGACGAGAAAAGCCCTTGCTTGTTGTAGGTTGTATAGTTATGATACGTCCCTCTTTAACATATTGGTCAAGACCTTTTAGGCTTTCATTGTAGCGGCTGGCTCTTGTAAGCATAGTTTCTGTAAGCTTAGGGTACTGGTTTCTATAAGAATATGCAATAGCCTTAGTAGAGCGTGAAGTTGTCTTAGTGTAGCCTGACTGTCTTGTAAGAACGACAATTATTCTGTCACAACCGTCCTCAATGGCTTTAAGATAAGGTATTGAGTCTGATAAGCCGCCGTCCATATAAGGAACATCGTTAATAATAATTGGCGGAAACAGCATAGGCAGTGCACAGGTAGCTTTAAGCACGGTGTTAGTCCTGTCATCACCGGTGTATTTCATATATTCAGGCTGACCGGTAAGAAGATTAGTAACTACACAGTAGAAATCGCCCTTATACTGCTTAAAAGCATCATAATCAAATAGATTAAGTTCATTAGGGATTGTTTCATAGGAGAATTCCAATCCATAGATAGACTTGTTATCTTTATCAATCATATTACTAAGACCGAGATATCTTTTGTCATTGCGGTATTTCATAAGTACATCAAGATTACGGCGGGGCTGTTTTGAAGCCATTGATACGCCGTATGCCGCACCGGCAGATACACCAATCATATAATCTGGCATAATATCATTTTCAACAAGAGCGTCCATAACACCACAAGAAAATATGGTTCTGAATGCGCCGCCCTCAAATACAATTCCTGTTTTCACTTTAGTTACCATCCTTTATAGCATATATTTTCCAATTATCATTTTTATACTAAAATTATGGATTGTCAATAAAATATATGTTAATATTAATATTAAGATTATAAAAATAAACATATATGTCTATGATTTTATATGGATTGGTTAAATTCTTTGCAGTTTAATACAATTTTAACATAGCATATTGAATTAAGAGGAAAGGTAAGAGTATATGAAGAAAGTCAGTAATGGATTGAAGCTTATTATGGCGTTTGTTGTTATTGTTGTTGCAGCAGTGTATTACTATATCAAGCTCCCGGCAATTAATATACATTCACAGGGATTTTGGGGATTTATTATATTTGTTATGATAATAATTACAATTGCCCAGTGGATAATGAATCATAAGGAGGGAAGCACCAGATATAAAGACATTAATAATAATACAATAAAAGTCCCTCATTTTGAATTTAAGACTAAGGCAGGTAGTATTATATTTAAGGTGCTTCTTAATGTTACGATTGCATTTGTTGTTGTATATGTAGTTGGCAATGTATTATCTTCGCCAATAATTAATGCGGCAAAGTACCGGAATCTCTTAACAGTGGAGAACAGAAGCTTTACAGATGATATCAGGGAAGTTTCGTATGACCAGATTCCACTGCTTGATAAGGAGTCAGCTTCAATAATAGGAACAAGAGTAATGGGAACTATGGTTGATATGGTTTCCCAGTATGAAGTTGCGGATATGTATTCCCAGATTAATTATAAAGAAAAGCCAGTCAGGGTTACACCACTTGAATATGGCAATCTTATTAAATGGTTTGCTAACTATAAGAAGGGTATTCCAGCATATATAAGAATTGATATGACAACACAGGAGGCTGAATGTGTAAGGCTTTCAGAGGGGATTAAGTATTCGGAGTCGGATCATTTTTCAAGATATATATACAGGCATTTAAGATTTGCATATCCAACATATATTTTTGATAGTATTAACTTCGAGATTGATGATGAGGGAACGCCTTACTGGGTATGCCCTGTTAAGAAGTTTAATATAGGACTGTTTGGCGGACAGACAGTAGGCAGGGTTGTGCTTTGTAATGCAGTTACAGGCGAAATGACAGATTATAAGGTGGAAGATGTTCCAACGTGGGTTGATAAAGTGTATTCAGCAGAGCTTCTTATTGATTTGTATGATTATAACGGAAGTCTTAAGCATGGATTTATTAACAGTATTTTAAGCCAGAGGGACTGCCTTAAGACAACGGATGGTTATAATTATATTGCACTTGAGGACGATGTGTGGGTATATACAGGAATCACATCAGTTGGACAGGATAATTCCAATGTAGGATTTGTGCTTATGAACCAGCGTACAATGGAGACACGTTATTATGAGGTTTCGGGAGCTGAGGAATATTCGGCTATGGATTCAGCCAAAGGACGGGTGCAGAATCTTGGATATAAAGCGACATTTCCACTTTTAATTAATGTAAGTGGACAGCCGACATATTTTATGGCATTAAAAGATGATGCAGGGCTTGTAAAATGTTATGCAATGCTTAACATAGAGAAGTACCAGAATGTGGCAATTGGTGATTCTGTTCTTCAATGTGAATCTAATTATATCCAGCTTCTTAAGGATAATGGAATTGTTGATAAATCTACGCAGGAGATTACTAACACAGAAAGTGTAACAGGTGTTATATCAAAGATTATGCCTGTTGTAGCTGATGGCAACACACATATGTATATTATGCTTGACGGACACAATGATATATATGATGTTAATGCTGCGGACAATATTGACATTATAAGATATGAGGCAGGAATGAATATTAAGCTTGAATATATCAAAGCTGGCAATGTCAATACAGTTACTTCAATTATCAGAAATACCGATGGTATGGGAGTATCATATAAAGCTGTTGTTCCTGATAATGCTGTTATCTGCTATTAATTCTTTAGAAAATATTAATCAGTTACCTTTTCTGACAGAATACGACAAGAGAGTTTAGGTATAATAAATCTATAAACAAATTGTATTTTATGACAAAAAATGTTGTAAAATTGGACGGAATTTGATACAATTATAACAAATTGAGAATGTTAAGGAGAAACGTGATGGATATTATTGTAAAGTATATTGATGAATTGCTCGAAAAGAGCACACCAGAAGCACCTATGTGGAATATTGAAAAGATAAGACAGGGTCTTAAGTCTAACTGGAATTATATTGATGGAGTTATGATTAAGGCTGTGCTTCAGATGTATGATGTGACTAAGGATGAGAAGTATCTTAAGTTCGCAGATAATTTTATCGATTACAGAGTTCACGAAGATGGAACAATAGATGGATACAGCATTGGAGAGAAGAATATTGATAATGTCAATGCTGGTAAGACTTTATTTGAACTTTATGACCTTACAGGTAAAGAAAAGTATAGAAAGGCAATTGATTTAGTATATTCACAGATTGAGATTATGCCTAGATGTAACAATGAAGCAAGATCTTTCTGGCATAAGGAAATATATCCTAATCAGGTATGGCTTGATGGTATGTATATGGGACAGCCATTTTACCTTGAATATGAGACTAAGTTTAATAATAGAAAGAATTATCCAGATATATTTGCACAGTTCAAGTATGTTATTGAGAATATGAAGAATCCTCTTAATGGATTATATTATCATGCTATTGATGTCAGCAGGGAAGCATTCTGGTGTGACAAGGTTACAGGACTTTCACAGCATTGCTGGCTGAGAGCAAGCGGCTGGTATGCTATGGCATTACTTGACACTCTTGATAAGGTTGATAATTCAGACCACAAGTATGATGCAGAATGTAAGATGCTTGAGGACGCATTTGTTGAACTTATGGATTCAATGCTTAAGTATCAGGATGAAAGCGGAATGTGGTATCAGGTAGTTAATTATGGTGGTATGGAGAAGAACTATCTTGAGACAAGTGGAAGCTCGATTATGGCATATGCAATTCTTAAGGGTGTAAGATTAGGATATCTTCCAGAAAACTATAGAGAATATGCAGAAAAAGCTATTAATGGAATATGTGATAAATATCTTAACACTAAAGATGGTGAGATGTCACTTGGTGGCATCTGTCTTGTAGCAGGACTTGGTGGCAAGGGTAACAGACCAGGTACATATGATTATTATATGTCAGAGCCAATCGTTGAAGATGATGCTAAGGGTGTTGGACCATTTCTTCTTGCTTATACAGAGATGCTTGCATATAAGAACAGATAATAATTAATTATATAAAGTCAAGTGGGGTCGGTGTTCAGGCATTGACTCCATTTTGTTTAATAGGAGGATTAGATTATGAAGCCATATGTAACTATGGAAGAAGTTATCAGTACACAGGGAGCGGACAGCAGAACACACAGATTCCTTACAGCAGAGAATGGCTGTACTAATGGGTGTGCTTCAGGAACAACAATATATGCTTCTAATGAATTTTCAGATAAACCAGGCGTGCATAATGACCAGGAAGGCTTTTATGTGTTAGAAGGAGAGGGGTATGCCAAGCTTGATGATCTGGTGTTTCCGATTAAGGCGGGTGATTCATTTGTTGCACTCGCAGGAGTGGCACATACGATAAGAACCAAAGAGGGATGTCAGCCTGTTAAGGTGTTCTGGTTTCATAGTGCAAAGTAATTATTAGAGAGGGTTGTTTATGGATGAGAAAAAGTTTGAAACTCTTAGTGAACAACAACAGAAGAAATTTCTGTTCAAAGAGAATATAAGATTGAATGAATTAAGCCAGTCTCTTGAAGAGGACAGACAGCTTATTGATATACAGAAGGGTATGTTAAGAAGCCAGCAGAGAAAGAACCAGCTTATGAAGAAACAGCTTGAGAGCCAGCAGTCTTTATTTGATCAGAAGTGGACTATACTTGAAAAAGAGACAAGACAGCTTGCAATTGACAAGGAGAGGTTTAACAGAGAAAAGCTTATGTACAGGGATAAGGTGTATCGCGAAGCACGAAGAACTATGGCTGATGCAGAAAATGTCAAGATATTCTTTAAAGGTGTTAATGATACTGACTCTGTTAAGAAACGTTACAAAGATTTGTTGAAAATATATCATCCTGATAACACACACGGAGATAATAACATTGTGCTTGCAATTAATGAAGAATATGAAAGATTATTAAGATTTTATCTTGGGACATAGCGGTAAATGTATAGTAACGGTTATTATTATTAGGTTTATTATCCTTTATATTGTTGTTAGAATAATAGTAGTGTATAATACTTGCAAATGATTTATGTATAGGATAAGGAGAGAGAAGAATGTTTAAGATTAATGAGAATTATTTAAAGCTTCCAGGAAGTTATCTGTTTTCAACAATTGCCAAGAAGGTAAGTGCTTACAGTGCAGCTAACCCAGACAAGGAGATTATCCGCCTTGGTATCGGAGATGTTACACTTCCACTTGCACCAGTAGTTATTGATTCATTACATAATGCAGTTGATGAGATGGGTAAGGCAGAGACATTCCACGGATATGCCCCAGATCTTGGTTATGAGTTCTTAAGAAATGCTATTGTAGAGCACGACTATAAGAAGAGAGGTGCAGATATATCTGCTGATGAAATATTCGTAAGTGATGGAGCTAAGTCTGATTCAGGTAATATCGGAGACATCTTCTCGGTTGATAATAAGATTGCAGTATGTGACCCTGTATATCCGGTATATGTAGATACTAATGCTATGGCTGGCAGAACAGGTGATTATATTCCAGAACAGCAGAAGTGGAGCAATGTTATCTATATGCCTTGTACAGCAGAGACTAACTTTGCACCAGAACTTCCCAAGGAAACACCTGATATTATATATCTTTGTTTTCCTAATAACCCAACAGGTTCAACAATAACTAAAGATGAACTTCAAAGATGGGTTGACTATGCTAACAAGGTAGGTGCAGTTATTATATATGATGCAGCTTACGAAGCATATATTTCAGAAGAAAATGTACCACATACAATATATGAATGTGAAGGAGCAAGAACTTGTGCCATAGAACTTCGTTCATTCTCTAAGAATGCAGGATTTACAGGTACAAGACTTGGTTTCACAGTTATTCCTAAGGATTTAAAGAGTGGAGATGTTATGCTTCACAGCCTCTGGGCAAGAAGACATGGCACTAAGTTTAACGGTGCTCCATACATTATCCAGAGAGCAGGAGAGGCTGTATATACAGAAGAAGGACAGAAGCAGACAGGAGAACAGATTGCATATTATATGAATAATGCAAAGACTATTCTTGAAGGCTTAAAGTCAGCGGGTTATACAGTATCAGGTGGTGTTAATGCACCATATATCTGGTTAAAGACTCCTGATAAGATGACATCTTGGGAATTCTTTGATTATCTTTTAGAGAAAGCTAATGTAGTAGGTACACCAGGTTCAGGATTTGGACCAAGCGGTGAAGGATACTTCAGACTTACAGCATTTGGATCTTATGAGAATACTGTTAAGGCACTTGAGAGAATTAAGGCGTTATAATTTTTGTGAAGCTTATACAACTGTGGTGGTATAGGTTTGGGTTATGTTTTGCTACGGACGGCAGGGGAGCGGCTTGCTGATGGCGGGGTGCGGTGCTGTGTAATAAGACAATTGGATATTCTTAAGCTATTCTTAATGCAGGTGGTGAGGACGGACGCATACGCTCCTATTCGTCATCGTGGCTCAGTAGTCGCTTGGCAGGACATCGTGTCCTGCCATTGCTGTTTATTGTAAGAATAGCTTGGAATATTCGCCAATTGTCTTATAAAACACAGCACCACACCCCGTCATCAGCAAGCCCCTCCCCTGCCTGTATTGCGATAAAATGCAACAGCTGTACAGCCGTAGTTGTATAGAGCTTCATAATTTAGAGGAAAGCCAGAACTATATGTAAGAGTTATGCTGTTCCGATGATAAGTCAGCGTACATAATGATACAACCAGCAAAATGGTGAGCGAATACGCAATGCGATGAGCGAGGCGGGCGGGTGACACTGCTAAAGAGGATGATTTATAAAGACAACTGAGATATTCTTAGCCTTTCTTCCCCATAAACCAGCAATGGCAGGACACGATGTCCTGCCAAGCGACTACTGAGCCACGATGGCGAATAGGAGCGTTTGCGTCCGTCCTCACCACCTAAATAAGAAAGGCTTAGAATATCCAATTGTCTTCATACAATCCCGTAGCTGTGTCACCCGTCCGTCCGCTCATCACAGTGTGTATTCACCCACCATTTTACGTCCGTCCGCCACCCAATTAAGGTAGAAAACAGTCATCCAATAAAGGTAGAAATCAATCATCAAATGACACATTATTTATATTTGAAGCCCTCCTAATTAAGCTTCAAATCTATCAAACTTAGGCATAAGTGCAACCCCAAGTGCAGTAGGACCTGTATGGCACGAAGTTACAACACCGATACGTGTCTTGAATTCAACTCCTGACTCTAGAAGCTTAGTGCTTATAGCTTCCTCAACTTCTTTTCTGTATTCACTTGCTTCTTCAGGGTTAGTACAATATCCAACTGTTATATCATAATCATTGATATTAAGTCCTGACTCCTGAAAATGCTTGCATAATAATTCGATAACCTTTGCTTTAGCTTTCTTTCTTGTTCTAAAGAAACCGCCAACGTCTATTTCCCCACCCTTCATAATAATAATAGGGCGAAGATTTAACTTGCTTGTAATCATAGCAGCTGTCTTTACAAGACGTCCACCTTTAGTTAAGTAATCAAGAGATTCTGTTGTGAATATAATTCTTCCAAAAGGACGCATAGCTTCAAGCTTCTTAACTGTATCTTCATAAGAATATCCAGCATCTCTCATACACATAGCTTCATATACGAATAAAGACATAGAAGCTGAATTCTGTAAGGAATTGATAACGGTAATCTTAGCATCCGGATAATCTTCAATAATCATATCCCTTGCAGTGCAGGCTGAGTTGTATGAACCAGAGAAATATGTTGTTATACAACAGCATATAATAGGTACACCAGCCTCAACTGATGGCATAAATGCATCAACATAATCTTGAATAGAAGGAAGAGAAGATTTAGGAAATGCGTTCTCATCTGTCATTTTTCTATAGAATTCATCATAGCTGATTTCAAATTGCTCTTTATAATAAGTCTGTCCGTCAAATGTAGTATATAACGGAACTAATGTAACATTATGTTCTTCTGCGTACTCCTTAATCCAGTCACATGAAGTATCACTTATAAGTTTAAACATATGTGCCTCCAACATTCAAATATTTATTTATATATGATAACACATAGTATTCAAAACCACAAGACATAATGATAAAAATGTTTTCAGCTTGACTAAAAAATAATCAGTTATAATTGAATTAAAGTTGTAATTAAAGTGTTATAAAGTATGGTATGAAATAACAAAAAGTGATATACTATAAAATAAATTGATTTAATTAAAATTTTATAAAAACAATACGCTAATAAATAACATTTTATAAAATATCGGTAGATTAAGACATTAAGTAGAAATGGAGATTAATAAATGAAAGTTTTAGCTTTTTTAACAGATGGATTTGAAACTGTAGAAGCACTTGCAGTTATAGATATATTAAGAAGAGCGAATATAGGTGTCGACACCGTATCAATTACTGGTAATAAATCAGTAAAAAGTGCACAGAATATTATAGTTGAAGCTGATAAGCTTATTGAAGATATTAACTGTAACGATGAAGATGTATGCTTCCTCCCAGGAGGACAGGGACACAAGACATATTATGATTGTGACAAGCTTATTGATATGCTTAAGGTGCATAATGAAGCTGGTGGCAGAATTGCCGCAATATGTGCCGCACCAAGCGTACTTGGAAAGTTAGGCTTCCTTAAAGGAAAGAGAGCAACAGCTTTCCCGGGCTTTGAAGATATGTTAGAAGGGGCTGAGGTTGCACCTAAGACAGAGAGAGTTGTTACAGATGGTAATATAACAACTTCAAGAGGAATGGGAACTTCTGTTGATTTAGGACTTGAACTTGTTACTCTTATTAGGGGTAAAGAATTAGCCGATGAACTTGCTGTCAGTACACAGTATATTAATGATTAATTGTATCTGGGGGCAGTATGAGTGAGTATTTAGATTATGATGAAGCTGTCAGAGCCAATAGAGCAAGAAAGAAGAAGGCTATGGCAATGAAGAGAAAAAGACAGGCACAGATAAGACTTATCAAGAGAAATTTATTTGCAGCTATATTACTGTTAGTAATATCGGTTGTCGTCACCAAGTCAGTTAAAGCAATAAGTTCGCACGCAGATGATGGTAATGCACAACAGCAGGCAGTGCTTACAGATAATGTTATAGAAGATAATAATATAACAGTTATACAGCAGGAACCGGTATTTAAGTATGCTGCAAAGTCACCAGACTATAAGGAAATGCTTGATGGTGATATACAGTCACCTTATGTGGCACTTCTTAATGTTACCAATAACCAGCTTATTGCAGGCAAACAGGCAGATACAAGAATATATCCAGCCTCTATGACAAAGGTAATGTCACTTATAATAGCAGTTGAGAATATACAGGATTTGAATAAAACGTACCGTTTTGGTTTTGAAGAGCTTAATAATCTGTATATACAGCAGGCATCAGTTGCAGGTTTTAGTGTTGATGAAGAAGTGACAGCCAATGATTTATTATATGGACTTGCACTTCCCTCAGGAGCAGATGCGGCATACGGAATAGCACAGATAACTGCTGGTTCAGAAGAAGAATTCGTTAAGCTTATGAATGAGAAATGCGAAGAAATGGGATTGAAGAATACACATTTCTGCAATCCGTCAGGACTTCACGATGTTAATCAGTATACAACGCCGGCAGAGATGGCAATGATTATGGAATATGCTATGAGTAATGAGGTGTGTGCAAAGGTTCTTGGAACATACCAGTATACAACTGCGTCTACACCACAGCACCCTGAGGGAATACATCTTACAAGCACAATGTTCTCAAGAATGGTCGGTAATGAAGTGCCGGGAGTAACCATTAAGGCAGGAAAGACGGGCTATACAGATGAAGCCCATAACTGTCTTGTTAATTTTGCAGAAAAAGATGGAAAAGAATATGTAACAGTTATGGCTGCGGCAGGCAACCGCTGGTATGTAATATTTGACGGTTTTAAGATATATGAAAGATATCTTCCATAAATTGGTATAATAAACAGACGGTATAAGCACATAATAATACCAAGATAAGCAATGAAGCTTATCTAATAAAGAATATGTCTAAGGACATAAGGACGGAGGTTTATTATGGCTAGTTCAAATTCAAGTTCAACTTCATCAAAGACTAAGAAGAATGCACAGGATGCACTCGACAGATTTAAGATGGAAGTAGCATCAGAAATCGGTGTCAACTTAAAGGAAGGCTACAATGGTGACCTTACTTCCGCTGAGGCTGGTTCTGTAGGTGGTAATATGGTTAAGAAAATGATCAGAAAGCAGGAAGAACAGATGTCACAGGGTGGCAACTAGGTAAAAGCCATATATTAGATAAATCTAATAATGACATTTTTAAACTGCTGATACGCTTAACTAAACAGTATCAACCAATTTAATAATAAAAGCCGTCTTGCAGGCAGGAATTTGATAATACAGTAATTGTTATATGATAAATAACAATTGCTGGCTCAGTTAATCAATGAACTACTTGTAAGGCGGCTTTCTTAAATATATTAATATTAATCTAAAAATTTATCTACCCAGCATTTCCAGGAAAAATGCTTATGTGCGTAAGCTCTTGCATTATCAGACAATGAATTAATATTTTCCAGAACACAATCTTTATCGGATAATGAATTAATGATTTCAGGAACACAATTATCATCAGCTGTGTTATTTAGAATATCCATAATGATATCAGGCACAGATTCGATATTTTCAAGAGAGTATGTGTATACACCTTCATTTTCACCAATATTCAGAACATCAGTTAAATAGGTGCTTGCGTCAGTCAATGAAAGACAGCCATTCATAAGTGCAAGTGGAATTCTGTCGTGCATACCGCCTTTAAACCAGGGCATCTGGTTTAAAGACAGACGTGCATTTGAATATATGGCTGGAAGCCTGTTATAAGTAACTTCCTTTCGTATATCAAGATACTTAGTGTACTCGGGAATTAAGATATCACATTTATCGGCAAATGCATCCCAGCCGTGTCCGTATATAGTTATTGGAATTCTGTTTTTAATTATTGTGCTTACAATCTCTTCACGGATAATACATTGCAGATATACATCTATTAGGAAATTATTGTGAAGATATTGTATTGTTGAAGAAGAATTGTCTAATATATTAAGGCTTCTAAGATATTGGACGGCTTTCTCCTGCGTAAATGAAGGATTATTAAGAAGTGTATTAAGCAGATAATCATTATCTATATCCTTAATTAGTGTATTTTTAGTGCTATTATCGTTGATATCTTTATGGTTAATATTATTATTTTGAATATTTAAGCCACTTTTGTTATATAAAAGTGCAACCTTTACAGGGTCAGTGTAAGTGCTTGTAAATAGCAGTTTTACCGCACGTTTACTACATTTATGGTATGATAAAGTGTTGTAGCTGCTGTCTGAATTAGTATCAGCCATATTGTCCTGACAGTATTTTTTAGAAATATTACTGATGGAATATTCATCAGCACTTAACGGAATAACCTTTACTTCCCTGATATGTGGGAAACTTTCCCTGATTAGTTTTGCGTGAAATGTATCAAGGCATATTACATTGTAATTGTTAAGCTGCACTTTAAGAGCCTTATAGTGGTAGAGTGGGTGGTCAAGAATGTAATGCCATACAGGAATATCAAAATTATTAAGAATGTATCCATTGTTATATTTAATACAGGGAATAGTCGTATTAATATCAATTATGGCATCTAAATCTGCGTTAAAATAAGGCTTAAGCAACATATATGCTGTATCAGCTAATGTGCCGCTTAAACCTTTGGCTGGCTTTGGAATATTAAGATGTGTAACTTTAATACCAGCATTGATGAGTTCTTCTGATATACGCTGTTCAAAATATGATGTTGAGTTGTAGCATATATCTTTATAACTTAAGAATAGAATATGTCTGTATTTGCAATTATCCATATTAATCCTCATTATAATTATAAAAGTCTGTGCATTATAAAGTCATATATATCCTGGCTTGAGTCTTTCCATTTGTCACACATATCTTTAGCCTGGTCTTCTAAAGGTACTCCAAGGTTAAGCTCAATAAGTGTGCTGTCCCCTTCTTTAACCAGAAGATGTGCGATATAAGTTCCATTGGTAGTACGATAGTAGTCAGAAGTAGTTCCAACCTCGGATTTTAGTTCGTATTTGTTCCTTGCAAGATATGAATCAATATCTTCACGTATTGCAGGTGAAATCTTAGTATAGAAAAACGCTACAGTATCTTCGCCTTCCTGTGTGAGTTTGTACTGTGTACTGTTTCTGTAATTCATTTGCTGGATAAAGGAATCTTCAACTAATGAATTAATTGTTTCCTGAAATGTAAAATATGAAGTATATTCATTATCGAGCATAAAAGTTGATATCTGTACATTGGAAAGCGGAAAATTGACCTTGCTTAACATATACAAAATCATCAGCTTATAAAGCGTTGTCGAATCGGTATTCATACATAGTTCCGTCCTTGATAAATATTATTATCTTTGAAGTGTTTATTGAGTGAGTTCAATACAAGCTTCTTGTTAGAACTCCATAAAGGAGCTTTAAGTATTGATTTGGGACCATCGCCCGTTATTCTATGGACAACCATATCAGGTGGCAGATGAGTTATTATCTGTCCTGCAATATCCATATATTCTTCTAGTGAAAGCACATTAAAAAGACCTTTATCATAATCCTGGCAAAGGTCAGTACCTTGTAAAATATGTAAAAGCTGTATCTTAATTCCTGATGCACCACAGTGTGCGATGTAGTCAGCAGTATTTAACATATCAGTCATATTTTCATTGGGAAGCCCTGCTATCATATGGACAATTGGACGTATTCCAATAGAACGAAGAGTGCTTACACACTCATCAAATGTCTTAAGAGGATACCCACGCCTTATATAACGGGCAGTGTTCTCGTTGGTAGTCTGTAAGCCTAATTCAACCCATACAGGTTTTATTAAGGAAAGCTCAGCTAATAAATCAAGAACTTTATCATCTATGCAGTCAGGTCTTGTAGCTATAGATAAAATGTCTATGTCATCACGCCTGATAACCGGCATATAAAGATTACGCAGATAATCTATATCAGCATAAGTATTAGTAAAGGACTGGAAATAGGCGATAAAGTGACCGCCATTATATTTGTTCTTTATTAATGCTTTGGCATTATCTATCTGTGTGTTAATATCCATATCGGACTTTCTGCCGCCTGCGAAGTCGCCTGAACCTCCGGCACTACAGAATATACATCCTTTTGTATCAATTAGCCCGTCACGGTTAGGGCAAGTCATTCCACCGTTCAGGGCTAATTTGTAAAGCTTATGGCCATATTCTTTTTGAAGAAATTCATTAAGGGAATAGTAATATGGTAACATATATTACTTAATTAAGTCCATAACGGCTTTGGCAACAACATCGGTTACCTTAGGGTCAAATGCTTCTGGTAAAATATTAGTATCTGAAAGTTCTGAATCTGGAATAAGGTTAGCAATTGCTAATGCTGCGGCAAGTTTCATTTCCTCAGTTATCTGTGTAGCACGTCCCTGTAATGCACCTTTGAATATACCAGGGAATGCGATGACATTATTAACCTGATTAGGAAAATCTGAACGACCTGTACCGACAACTCTTGCACCAGCGGCTTTCGCAACATCTGGCATAATCTCTGGAACAGGATTGGCCATAGCAAATATAATAGCATCCTTGTTCATAGTCTTTACCATATCAGCAGTAACGATATTAGGAGCAGATACACCTACGAATACATCAGCACCGGCTAAAGCATCAGCAAGTGAACCAGTCTTACCTTCAAGGTTAGTAACGTCCATCATAGATTTCTGCATCCAGTTAAGACCTTCACTATTCTTAGAAAGAATACCAGATTTGTCGCACATAGTAACATTTTTAAAGCCGTAGGTAAGAAGAAGCTTAGTAATAGCAACACCGGCAGAACCAGCACCATTTATTACAACCTTACATTCTTCCTTGGTCTTTCCTGTAACCTTTAAACCATTGATGATACCAGCTAATACAACGATAGCTGTTCCGTGCTGGTCATCGTGGAATACAGGAATATCAAGAAGCTCTTTTAATCGGCTTTCTATTTCAAAGCATCTTGGAGCCGATATATCTTCAAGATTAATGCCGCCAAATGCAGGTGCAATATTAACAACAGTCTTAATAATCTCCTCTGTATCCTGAGTATCAAGACAGATAGGAACTGCATTAACACCACCAAATGATTTGAATAACACAGCTTTACCCTCCATAACAGGCATAGCGGCGTGTGCACCGATATTTCCAAGACCAAGAACGGCACTTCCGTCAGATACAACAGCAATAGTGTTAGACTTTATTGTATATGTATAAGCGGCTTCTTTATCTTTGGCAATAACCTTACAAGGTTCTGCTACACCAGGAGTATATGCTAAAGCAAGGTCTTCCCTTGTTGTAATACTCATCTTAGGAGTTGTTTCAAATTTACCATTCCATTCTTTATGAAGCTGTAAAGCTTTTTCTGCATTAGTCATAAGATATATGTTCCTTTCATGAATAATATTATAGAATAATCATATAGACTATATAATAACACAAGCTGAAATTATCATCAATATAAGTCTTTTATTTTTGGGAAAAATAATGTATAATAAATTACGAAATCTAAGATACATATTCGTATCGTTTCCCAGATTAATTTGTTATATATAGTTATTTTACAATTGATATTAGATTTAATCATAGTGTATATCCGGTATTTATGAGTAATAGCATTTTTATAATCAATAAATACTGGAATAAGTAAGGAGGTTTAGATGCGTGAGAAATTAGAAACACTTTCAGTAAGCGTATTAAGAGATTTTGCAAAAGATAAGAAGATAAAGAACATATCTGCTATGAGAAAGAGTGAGCTTATTGATGCTATTATTGCAGCAGAGGAAAATGAGAGTACTGTGGGATATACTGATAATGAGGCAACTGTTAATACTGTTACTGAACGGACAGTTAATAATTCTGAAACAGCTAATACTAATAATGAAGTAATAAATAATACCAATAATAATGAAGCGGTGAATAATAATCACAGACAGCACCAGAACGAAAGATATGAGAAACGCCCATATCAGGAACGTACATATCAGGAGCATACAGTTAATGAAGGTAAGGCTTCTTATGATGAAGCAAAAGAGCCAGAGATGGCGGATGGAATACTTGAAGTATTACAGGAAGGCTACGGATTTATAAGATGTGAGAATTTTCTTCCTGGCGAGAATGATGTGTATGTAGCACCATCACAGATAAGAAGATTTAACTTAAAGACAGGTGATATAATAAGAGGACCTAAGAAAGCCAAGACACAGGCTGAGAAGTTCTCCGCAATAATGTATGTTGAGTCTGTAAATGGACTTAATCCGGTTGTTGCACAGAGAAGAAAGGCGTTTGAAACGCTCACACCAATCTTTCCTAATGAAAGAATTCATCTTGAGAGGAATTCCAATACAATAGCGATGAGAATGGTTGATCTTATATCACCTATAGGCAAGGGGCAGCGTGGTATGATAGTATCACAGCCTAAGTCAGGTAAGACAACACTTCTTAAGCAGATTGCCAATGCGGTTACTAAGAACAACCCGGAAATGCACCTTATGATTCTTCTTATTGATGAAAGACCAGAGGAAGTTACAGATATTAAAGAGTCAATAACAGGTGATAACGTAGAGGTAATATATTCAACATTTGATGAACTTCCGGAAAGACACAAGAGAGTATCTGAGATGGTTATAGAAAGAGCTAAAAGACTTGTAGAACAGAAGCAGGACGTAATTATTCTTCTGGATAGTATTACAAGACTTGCAAGAGCCTATAATATGACAGTTCAGGCAAGTGGACGTACATTATCAGGCGGTCTTGACCCGGCGGCACTCCATATGCCTAAGAGATTTTTTGGTGCAGCACGTAATATGAGAGAAGGCGGAAGTCTTACAATACTTGCAACAGCACTTGTTGAAACAGGAAGTAAAATGGATGACGTAGTATTTGAGGAATTCAAGGGAACAGGTAATATGGAACTTGTACTTGACAGAAAGTTATCCGAGAAGAGAGTATTCCCGGCAATAGACATAGCCAAGTCGGGTACAAGAAGAGAAGACCTTCTTCTTGATAAGGAAGAACTTGAGGCAGTAGACATAATGAGGAAGGCTCTTAACAGCCTTAAGACAGATGAAGCTGCAGAAAGAATACTTGACCTGTTCACCAAGACAAGAAATAATGATGAATTCGTAAAGACAATCATCAAGAACCGTTATGTATAAAAATATTATATATAAAATATAAAAGCTGCGTTTGTTAATTTGTATTAATATATGGAATATATGGAAGTTAAAAAATTAGTAAGTTTTTTGTAAGTTTTTAAAATTAGTACTTGCATTACATATATGTGTATGATACAATAACAAAGCTGTTTATCAAAATGATAAAAAGAAATAAGGATAAATCATATAAAGATATTGTAAAGAGGTGAAAGTAATGAGAGAAGGAATACATCCAGCATACTATCAGGCAAAGGTTGTTTGTAACTGTGGTAACGAATTCGTAACAGGTTCTACAAAGGAAGAAATTCACGTAGAAATTTGCTCAAAGTGCCATCCATTCTATACAGGACAGCAGAAGGCTACATCAGCTCGTGGACGTATTGATAAGTTCAACAGAAAGTATGGTGTTAATAACTAGTTATGAACATAAAGTTGAGGTTGTCAAGACCTCAACTTTTTTTTGCGCGAGTAACGATGAGAATAGGAATATATAATGCTGTGAATCCTGCTTGCAGGAATTCACGGTATTATATATTTCTATTCGAGGAGCACCGCGACAGTGACAGAAGCTTTTGCTTCTGGAACGGCATCGTTACGAGTTAGCCACAACGTAAACCGATCACCTACCGCTATAACGGCCCAAAGCTCTATAGCGAAGCGCTTAGAGCTTGTCCGGAGCACATCCAACAAACAGGCACTCTACAGCAAAGCGCATAGAGCCCGTCCGACAGGTCAATGAACAGGCACTCTACAGCAAAGCACCTAGAGCTTGTCCGACAGGTCAATGAACAGGCACTCTACAGCGAAGCGCCTAGAGCCCGTCCGTATATCTAAGCCCGTCCGGTTTACACACATTGTCCGCTAACCTCACCAATATTCCATCAAACAAATTGGAGGTCCAAACTATGAAACCATCAGGTATAGGTGGTCAGGCAGTCATCGAGGGGATTATGATGCGCAATAAAGACAAATACTCTATTGCCGTAAGAAAGCCTGACAATGAAATCGAAGTTACCGTTAGAGAAAGTAAGGTTCTTACTGAAAAACATAAATGGATGAGTTACCCTGTAATAAGAGGTGTAGTAAGTTTCATAGACTCACTCATAACAGGAATATCAACAATCAACTACTCAGCATCATTTTATGATGATCCAGATGAGCAGAAGAAGACCAAGGCTGATGAAATCGGCAAATCAATATTCAAAGACAAGTTTGAATCAGTACTTATGGCACTTACAGTTATAGTGTCAGTATTTCTTGCAGTTGGTTTATTTATGCTTCTGCCATACTATGTATCAAGACTTGTTAAAGGATACGTTGCTTCAAAGACACTTCTTAATCTTATAGAAGGCCTAGTCAGAGTTGCAATATTCATACTATATCTTGTTCTTATATCATTGATGAAAGATATTAAAAGGACATTTATGTATCATGGTGCTGAACACAAATGTATCAATTGCATTGAGAATGGTGCAAGGCTTACAGTAGAAAATGTTATGAACAGTTCAAGATACCATAAAAGATGTGGAACAAGCTTTTTATTTATAGTAATGTTTATAAGTGTTGTATTCTTCATTTTCATAAGAGTTGACAATACAGCACTACAGATTGTTATAAGACTGCTTTTAGTTCCTGTAATTGCAGGCGTATCTTATGAATTTATAAGATGGGCAGGACGTAATGATAATGGGTTTACAGTTGCTTTAAGCAGACCGGGAATGTGGCTTCAGAAGCTCACAACAAGAGAACCTGATGAGGATATGGTAGAAGTTGCCATAAAGGCAGTTGAGGAAGTATTTGACTGGGAAGCATTTTTGAAGGAATATTATCAGACTTCACTTGATATGGAAGCTGATATTAAGGCGGCAGAAGCCAAGCTTGCCCTGACAGGTGAATTAATACATAAGCCTAAGAAGACAAGAAAGATTGATGCCAAGGAAGTTGCTATGGCAGAAACTTTGAAATCTGTTGAAAGTAAGTCACTTGCAGGTTCGGATAAAGATAGTTCTAAGTCAGATACAGAAAATGGTAATTCTGACACATTAAATTCAGATACAGATGTTGTGAAGACTGATACAACTGATACAGGCAATGTTGAAGCTGAGCCAGACACAGTAAATGCTGTTGATGACACAGACAATGGCAATTCAGATGAGGATAATGCTAAGTCAGACGGTGAGGCATTACAGGAAAATGCAGAGTCAGATGATAAAGCACAGGAAAGCACAGAAGCTGATAATGAAACGTCACAGGAAAATGCCGATGATGATTTACCTGAGGGCTTTGAGATAGAAGACCACTACGAAACTGTTGAAAAAATCAAGACAGAAACTGGAAGCAAATATGCTTTTACAACAGAAAACGTTCAGGAAGATATTGACGAGTCTGAGAATATGTCTGTTGAAGAAGTAGAAGCAGCTTTCGAGATAGAAGAGACAGAACAGGAAGAAGAAAATATCAGTGCTGACGAAGTGCCATTATTTAAGCAGAGAGATAGAGAATAAGGTAGATATATGCAGTTAGATAATGTTAAGACTTTAAGGGATGCTGTTAATTATGGAAAACAGTTTCTTGAGGATTTCGGTATAGAAAATGCCCAGTATGATGCAACCGAGCTGCTATTGCTTGTGATGGGCATTAGTAGAACACAATATCTTATTAATTCAATGGATAAGATAGATAGTGGAAAGCTTGCAGAATACGCAGAACTTATTAATAAAAGGGCAGAGCATATTCCTTTACAGCACATTACCGGAATTGTGAATTTCTATGGCAGGGAATATAAGGTTAATGCCAATGTGCTTATTCCAAGGCAGGATACAGAAATTCTTGTAGAAGAAGTTATGAAGCTGACTAACTCTGAAAGCCGTGTGCTTGATATGTGTACAGGTTCAGGCTGTATAATTATATCACTTGCTGCATCAGGGCATACTTCTGAAAATGGAGCTGTTGCCATAGATATATCAGATGATGCACTAAAAGTAGCTGACTATAATAAAAAGTATAATAATGCAGATTATATTAAGCTTATAAAGAGTGATATGTTTAGTTCTTCGGAATGTGAGCAATATAAAAATGAGGATAACAGATTTGATGTTATAGTATCTAATCCACCATATATACCTACTAAAGATATAGATGAATTATCAGAGGAAGTAAGGCTGCACGACCCTGTGCTTGCACTAGATGGTGATACGGACGGCCTTAAATTCTACAAGGCGATAACTAAACAGTCTGTAAATTATTTAAAAGAAAATGGATATTTATGTTATGAAATAGGTTATAATCAGGCAGAAGATGTCCGTAATATAATGGAACAGTGCGGCTATTCTGGCATTAAGGTTATAAAAGATCTTGCAGGACTTGACAGAGTTGTAATTGGCAGGCTTAATAATATTAATTAATACCGTTAAACGGAGAAATGGAGAAATACAGCAATGAGTATGTTTGACAGATTAGAAGATACATTACGCCGTTATGAAGATGTAACAGCGGAACTTGGCAATCCGGATATTGTAACTGATCAGGACAAGTTCAGAAAATATATGAAAGAACAGAGCAATCTTGCACCTATCGTTGAAGCTTACACAGAATATAAGGCAAGCAAGCAGAATATAGAGGACAGTCTTCAGATGATAAGTGAAGAAAGTGATGAGGAACTTTTAGAGATGGCAAGAGAAGAGCTTGCTGACTCTAAGAAGAAGGTTGAAGAATTAGAGAAGAAGCTTAAAATATTACTTCTTCCTAAAGATCCTAATGATGATAAAGATATCGTGGTTGAAATCAGAGCTGGTGCAGGTGGAGAAGAAGCAGCACTTTTTGCCGCAGAACTTTTTCGTATGTACTCACACTATGCAGATACTAAGGGCTGGAAGATAGAAGTGGTTAATGCTGATGAAACTGGTATCGGCGGTATGAAGGAAGTAGAATTTATGGTTAAGGGACAGGGTGCATACTCTGTTATGAAGTACGAAAGTGGTGTACACAGAGTACAGAGAGTTCCTGTAACAGAATCTAACGGAAGAATTCAGACTTCGACAGCTTCTGTAGCAGTTATGCCAGAGGCAGAGGAAGTTGATATCCAGATAGATGATAAGGATATCCGTATTGATGTTATGCGTGCCTCAGGTAATGGTGGACAGTGTGTCAACACAACTGACTCAGCAGTCCGTCTTACTCATTATCCTACAGGTATAGTTATCTACTCACAGACAGAAAAGTCACAGATACAGAACAAAGAAAAGGCTTTCGCACTCTTAAGGGCTAAGTTATATGACCTTGAAACACAGAAAGCACACGATGCAGAAGCAGATGCAAGAAGAAGCCAGATAGGTACTGGAGACAGAGCTGAGAAGATAAGAACTTACAACTTCCCACAGGGACGTGTAACAGACCATAGAATAGGTCTTACACTTTATAAGCTTGATAAGATTATGAATGGTGATATTCAGGAAATTATCGATGCCTGCATAGCAGCCGATCAGGCGAAGAAGTTAAGCAACATGGAGCATGATGCATAAAAGCCTTGATTTTACTTGGGTTTTTATTAAATATCCCAATATAAGAATTAAATAAAATCATAATTAAAACGGTCTTTGACACATGTCATCGACCGTTTTTCTTTTGAGCATATAGTATAGATGCACTGTACACCCTTATTTTGGGGTTTGGATGTATGTATAGACCTATGGTTATAAAAGATATTGAAAAAGGATATAATTATGGTATAATTAGACCATGAATAAGGAGGTGTATATTATGCCACAAATAATTCCAATTAAAGATCTGAAGAATACATCGGAGATATCTGATATGTGCCATAAGACATCGGAGCCAATTTATGTTACAAAAAATGGCTATGGCGATATGGTAATTATGAGCATGGAGATTTATGAGTCAACCATGAGACAGATCGCCATGTACAGAGATATAGAGCTATCTGAAAAACAGATAGAGGAAGGACAGGTAAAGGATGCCAGAACAGCACTTAGAGAAACGAGGGCAAAGTATGGCTTATAAATTAAATGTTACAGAGCATGCTGATGAATTGCTTGATAATCTTGTGTATCATTTAATTTATCGCTTAAAGAATAAACAGGCGGCGAAGCATCTGTTGGATTGTATTGATGTAATCTATGATAGGTTAGAGGTCAATCCTTTTCAATTTGCAGAATGTAGAGATACATATCTTGCCAAGAAAGGGTATAGAGAAGCAGTTGTGCCACAGATGAATTATATTATCATTTTTGATGTGAGAGATGATGTTGTAAATGTAGTTGGTATTTTCCACCAGTTAGAGAATTACCCAAATAAATTATAATATGCTTGGGGTAGAGCAGAGTCAGTCGAAAGGCTGGCTCTAATTTTTTGCTTTTTTTCGCAGTCAGGCGAATAACTGTATAGTTTATGAAACTTTCTAAGAAGAATTTCAAGACAATCTTTACAAAAAATAAGGCTAGAGCTAACATCACACACAACCCTGAATTGTCGGGAATTTTTCTGAAAGGAGGACTTGAAAATTGTTGTTAAACACTATTGCTGAAAAACACCCTAATTCTTTTGTGCTGTTGCTCCCTAAAGCTAGAAATGAGCAAAATCGTGTATTTTTTGTCAGTTTATTTTGACCAGTGATTCTTCGGAGTTGCTGGTCTTTTTTTGTTATGAAATTGCATTTACGTTCGGAATTATTGTATGTGGCTTGGCTTCGACATTTGCCAACACAGACTTTTTACCTGCATGATGGTTAAACTTTCTCGACTATTGCGGTACGTTTGCCACAAATGGCACACGCAGACTCACAGGGGCAAGTATTTATGGGGGCTTTATATGATTGGTATGGTCTGGCAAAAGTGGGTGGTGGATTCATAGAGTCTTCAGATGGATTGGTATGCTGAGATGCCAGAAATATAGTCATATACAGATGTTTTTATAGATTAAAAATCATTCAAATATGGCATTTGAGACGGATTAGCATAATAAAATAAATTTCATATATAAAGAATAGTCTAAGTTAGTTTAAACAAGAATAGACAACTTCATAAAGCGGATGAAAAGATTAGTAATATGTGGTACAATTATTCTTGAATATTTATACCTAGAAAGATATTACAAGACCAGATTTGTGGACATCACATATGAGATAATTCACAAAAAGGGAAGGAGCTGTGCAAATGGGGAAACGAGATCTTTCAGAAGAAGATATAAAAGCAAGATATATAACTCCAGCGGTAGAGCAATCAGGCTGGGACAAAAAGCAGATTCGCTATGAGTATGCATTTACAGCAGGTCGCATCATCCTAAGGGGGAATATAACTTCACGAGGCAAGCAGAAACGTGCAGATTATCTGCTGTTCTATAAGCCCAATCTTCCATTAGCAATCATAGAGGCTAAGGATAACAAACATCCAGTAGGAGCTGGACTACAACAGGCTATAGAGTATGCAGAAGCTCTGGATGTGAAGTTTGTATATGCATCCAATGGAGATGGCTTTGTAGAGCAGGATTTAATAACTGGTGATATTCGTAACCTTTCCTTAGATGAGTTCCCATCGCCAGATGAGTTATATCACAGATATGTAAATGAGATGAATTTCTCTGAAACTGGTGAGAAAGCTCTGCTAGAGCCATATTACTGGGTGCCAGGTTATAAGACACCTCGTTACTACCAGAGAATTGCCATCGACAGAACTGTAAATGCTGTAGCAAGTGGCAGGGACAGGGTACTCTTAGTCTGTGCCACTGGAACTGGTAAAACATTCATGGCTTTTCAGATTATTTATAGATTATGGAAAGCTGGAATAAAAAAGAAGATATTGTTCCTTGCTGATAGGAATGTCCTTGTAGACCAGACAATATCTGGTGATTTCAAGCCATTCGGGGGTAAAATGACTAAAGTCGAGAATAAACAGCTCGACAGTTCTTATGAAATATATCTTGCATTGTACCAGCAGTTAGCTGGTGATGAGGGTGTAGAGCCATTCAAGCAGTTTAAGCCTGAGTTCTTTGACCTGATACTCATTGATGAGTGTCATAGAGGCTCCGCTAAGGAAGAGTCAGCTTGGAGAAAGATATTAGAATATTTCTCTGGTGCAACTCAGATAGGTATGACAGCTACACCAATTGAAACAAAAGAAGCATCATCGCAGACATATTTTGGAGAAGCTATTTATGAGTATTCTCTGAAACAGGGTATTAATGATGGATTCCTTGCTCCATATAAGGTCATTCGTATAGGACTTGATAAAGACCTTGTTGGTTATCGTCCAGAAGCTGGGAAACATGATGATAATGGCTATGAAATCGAGGATAGAGAGTACAATATCAAAGATTTTGATAGGACTCTTGTACTTGATGAGAGAACCAAAGTCATTGCAAAAAAAGTTACAGAATTCTTGAAGAAAACTGACAGGTTCAGCAAGACCATTGTGTTCTGCGTAGATGTGGAGCATGCGGAGCGTATGCGTCAGGCTCTCATTGCCGAGAATAAAGACCTGTGGACTGAGAACCATAAGTACATTATGCGTATAACTGGAGATAATGCTGAAGGTAAAGCCCAACTGGATAATTTCATTGATGAGGACAGCACATATCCTGTTATAGCAGTCACAAGTAAGCTGATGACTACTGGTGTTGATGCTAAAATGTGCAAGCTCATTGTGTTGGATAACAATATAAATTCCATGACAGAATTCAAGCAGATTATTGGTCGAGGTACTCGTTTACTTGAGGATTATGGAAAAACATATTTTACAATTATGGACTTCCGTAACGCATCAAGATTATTTGCTGATAAAGATTTTGATGGTAATCCTGAGGTGGTAATCGACATTACTGGCGATGACCCAGTAGATACAGTAACAGGCAATGAAGACGATACTGAAAATACAGGAGATGATACTGGCAGTAATTCAGGTACAGGAAATACAGGAAATACTGGTGATTCTGGCGATGATTGGGGTAATGGTGATGGCTCTGAGAAGCCTAAGAAGTATTATGTCAAAGATGTAGAAGTTAAAGTTCTGTCGGAGAGAATACAGTATATTGATAAGGATGGAAAACTTATAACTGAAAGTCTTATCGATTATACAAGAAAGAATATTTTAGGACAGTATGCGAGGTTAGATGTATTCCTTAAGAAGTGGAATGAAGCAAAGAAGAAACAGGCTATTGTAGAAGAGCTTCGTGAGGATGGTGTACTGCTGGATGCTGTTCGTGAAGAGACAGGTCAGACTGATATAGACGATTTTGATTTAATCCTGCACCTTGCATATGATAAAGCACCACTTACCCGTATAGAGCGTATCAAAAATGTTCAAAAGAGAGGATATCTCTATAAGTATTCAGAACTTGCACAGAAGGTTCTGAGCGCACTTATGGATAAGTATGCAAGTGAAGGATTGAAAGAGATTGAGGAGACAAAGGTTTTACAGTTACACGAATTCCAGCAGTTTGGTAGTCCTATGAAGATTGTCAAAGCCTTTGGAGGCAAAGCAGCATATGAACAGGCTGTGAAAGAACTGGAAGATGAAATCTTCTTTGCGTAGAATGAGGAGGATGCTATGGAATATTTATATCATTATACAAGTATAGAAACACTTGCATTGATATTATCAAATAAAACAATTTGTTTTAACAATTTATTAAATGTTGATGATAGTGAAGAAGCAGAAACATTCGATATGGGTAAATTTGGGCGATTTGTATATGTGAGTTGTTGGACAAGTGATGAACAGGAATCTATTTCGCTTTGGAATTTATATACACCTAATATGCATGGGGTTAGAATTAGACTGCCTAAATTTCCATTTAAAAAATATTCATATAATAAAGATGAATATTTTTTTAAGGAATGTGTTGAGACATATATTAATATTGAAAAAATATATAATGAAAATAAAGTAAGTATAGTTGCAACACAACCAGAGTTGGTTGAAATTCAATATACGGATGATAAAGAAAAGTTATATCCTAAAGTACGAAAAGTATCATCGGAAGAAAAATTTCAGCAATATTTAAATGATGGGATGATAGAAAACGGGAAATTAGATTTGTCATATTCATTTGCAGAAATAGGAAAGTATAAACGCAAAGAATGGGGGTTTCAAAAAGAATGGCGATATATATATTCGGTTGCTCCTATGGGGGTGAAAGAGGCAAATCCCCCAACAATTGATAAACAAATAGAATTAATTAAAAGAATTGAGAATAAGGAATATGAGCCACCATATTCAAGGATGTTTTTAGATTTAGATGATAATGTATTGAATAATGTTGAAATATTGTGTGGACCCAGAATGAATGATGCAGAAAAAGTTATAGTTAAGGCATTGTTAAAGGAATATTGTCCAAATGGAATATACAAAGAAAGTAAATTGAAAATAAGAAAATAATTGAAAGTAGGTTTTTAATCAATGGCTATAACTAATTTCGTTAAGAGAATACAAGATGTAATGCGTAATGACGCAGGGGTAAATGGAGATGCTCAACGTATTGAGCAGATTGTATGGACTCTGTTTTTAAAGATATATGATGCAAAAGAGGAGGAATGGGAGCTTATCAATGATGATTATATTTCTATCATTCCCGATGAGTACAAGTGGAGAAACTGGGCGGTAGATAACAAGGATGGTCAGGCTCTTACTGGAGATGCACTTCTTGATTTTGTCAATAATAAGCTGTTCCCTGCACTTAAAAATCTTGAGGTATCAGAGGATACTCCAATGAACCAGATGATGGTACGTTATGCCTTTGAGGATGCCAACAACTATATGAAAGATGGTATCCTGCTTAGACAGGTCATCAATATCATTGATGAAATTGATTTTACAGAGTATGAGGAAAGACACGCATTTGGCTCAATCTACGAGTCATTTCTGAAAGATTTACAAAGTGCTGGTAATTCAGGCGAGTACTACACACCGAGAGCTGTAACTGACTTCATGGTAAAAGTTACAAAACTAAGACTAGGTGAGAGGGTAGCTGACTTTGCCTGTGGTACTGGTGGATTCCTTGTGTCTGCTCTTAATGAAATATATGAGGAGAGCCTTAAATCTAACGAGAACAAGGAAATTTATAATAATACCGTTTATGGTGTGGAGAAGAAAGCTCTGCCACATATTCTCTGTGTTACAAATATGCTCCTGCATGATATTGATAACCCTGAGATAATTCATGGCAATACTCTTGAGACTGATTACAAAGAGTACAGAAAGATGGAAAAGTTTGATCTCGTTCTTATGAACCCACCATATGGCGGTAATGAAAAGGATTCTGTAAAAGCAAACTTCCCTATGGAACTGCGTAGTTCAGAGACTGCTGATTTATTCATGGATATTATTATGTTCCGCTTAAAGAAAGATGGTAGATGTGGAATTATTCTTCCTGATGGTTTCCTCTTTGGTACTGATAATGCAAAGGTAAATATCAAGAAGAAACTGCTTGAGGAGTTCAATCTCCATACAGTTATCAGAATGCCACATAGTGTGTTTGCTCCGTATACTTCTATAACGACAAACATTTTATTCTTTGATAATACACACCCGACAGAAGAGACATGGTTCTATCGTTTGGACATGCCTGAGGGGTACAAGAATTTCTCAAAGACAAAGCCTATGAAGCTGGAGCATTTTGCACCAGCCCTTGAGTGGTGGGATAATCGTGAGGAGATTGAAGTAGATGGATTCCCTAAGGCTAAGAAATATACAGTAGATGAAATCGCAGCTAATGGATATAATATTGACCTCTGTGGATTCCCACACGAAGAAGAGGAAATCCTTGACCCGATGGATTTAATTAATCAGTATCAGGAAAAAAGAGCATCCCTTAATGCTGAGATTGACCATGTATTAGAGAAGATTACTTCTATGTTGGGAGGTAACTAATTTGAATGCACAGGATTTAAAGAACAGTATCCTACAGCTTGCTGTTCAAGGCAAGCTCGTCGAGCAAAGAGCTGAAGAAGGCACTGCGAGAGAGTTGCTTGAACAGATAAAGCTGGAAAAGGATCAGCTCATAAAGGATAAAAAGATAAAGAAGTCAAAGCCATTGCCAGAGATTACTGAGGATGAGATACCATTTGAAATCCCTGAGTCTTGGGAGTGGGTGAGAGTAGGTGAGATTGGTTCATTAACAAGAGGTTCAGGAATAAAACGAACAGAAGTAATAGAGGATGGATATCCATGTATCAGGTATGGAGAACTTTATACTACATACAGGACAAAGTTTGAGAAAACAGTTTCGTTTGTTACTAAGGAACTTTTTGATAAGTGTCATAAGATTCATACTGGCGATGTAGCTATGACTTTAACAGGAGAAAACAAAACAGATATTGCTATGGCAGTAACATATGAGGGAAAAGATACTATAGCTATGGGTGGAGATATGACTTGTTGGTCACATCATATGATGAACCCATTATATTTAGTGTATTTCATTAATTCGCCTTATGCTATTAGTTGTAAAAGGAACTTAGCCACAGGAGATATTATTATTCATATTTCTAATGATAAACTTGCAACAATTTTAATGCCAGTACCACCACTTGAAGAGCAGCACCGCATCGTTGCCAAGATAGAGGAAATTCTTCCATATATCGACCAGTATGACAAGGCTTATACAAAGCTGGAAACATTTAATAAAAAATTTCCAGAGGATATGAAGAAGAGTATCCTGCAAATGGCTATGCAGGGTAAGCTGGTGGAACAACGACCAGAAGAAGGAACTGCTGACGAGCTGTATGAGCAAATTGTTGCCGAGAAAACTCAGCTTATCAAAGAGGGCAAGATTAAGAAAGAAAAGCCATTGCCTGAGATCACAGAGGATGAAATACCTTTTGAACTTCCTGCTAGTTGGAAATGGGTAAGATTAGGAAGCATAGTATCTGTTTATGGAGGAAAGAGAATTCCAGCAGGAAGCAAGTTGTCGGAGGAGAATACTGGTCATAAATACATAAGAGTTGCAGATATGAAAGATGGTACAGTTTCACTTGATGACATTAAGTACATTACTGATGATATTTATGAAAAAATAAAACAGTATTATATAACATCTGAAGATATATATATTACAGTTGCAGGAACGATAGGAAGAGTTGGAGTTGTGCCAATGGAACTTAATAATGCAAACCTAACAGAGAATGCTGATAAACTTGTATTCAACAGACTGAATAAAATGTTTTTATGTAGAATGTTAAATAGTGAGGTCATACAACATCAGATAAGAGAGGCGACAACTCAGGTAGGACAACCTAAATTGGCAATTGCAAGAATACAGAAATTAATTGTTCCACTCCCACCACTTGCCGAGCAGAAACGTATCGTTGCCAAGATAGAGGAACTGTTACCATATTGTGATCAACTTATTAAGTGTTAGATGCTAAAAAAGAAGAAAATATAGGAGACAGTTTATGACAGATATGCCTAAATATGTTTTGAAAAATAAGCGATTAAGCAAAACAAAGACAGTATTCATTTTTAGAAGAAATTATCTCAATATTAATGATTTTGTAAAGAAGGATGACTGCTGGGTGTTTGAGGAAAAGTTTAATCACTTTGGAAATAAATGCTATTTTCGTATGCTTATTCATGGCAGAGATATTTTTTCAATGTATGAAGTGAACACTAAATCAACTAAGGTAAAAGGCAATAAGAATTGTTTTGGAGTGTTTATTCGGGATACAAAGAAAGGATCGGAGTTTCAAATTAATCGTGTGTGGGGAAATGTAGAGTTTTTATTATGCTGTACAGGAAAAAGACTTGCTTATGATAATGGGAAAGGAATAAGGAGAACTAGAGAAGAAAAATTGTCACAAAAACACAAGTCACAGTCCTATGGAAGTAGAGTTGCAGTAACTGAGCCAAATTATATTTCTTGGGGTGCAGCACATCCTTTCCAAGGAGGCGGAGTGTCACCTAGATAGTTAAAAATAAATAATGATAGACTGTGTATAAAAAGTGCATAATATATTTGTGAATGAAAGAAGGTATATTGTAGCTGTGGATATTGTCTTAGCAGACAGTATACACATGTAGTTACAGAGACAAAATCTGCAACATATCGTTATAAGTGTAGATGGCAAGTTGCTCATGCCAGCAAGTATACAATTGAAGCAGCATTAAAGGAGAATAATGTTGTATGTGATAATCCTGCAGTTAGCGATGTAAAGCTGTGGTTATGTGAAAAGCAAGTATTTTCATATGTATTTAAGAACGGCAAGTCGGCTGTTCTTAAAGCATTGGAAATTGTAGAACATTGCAAACAGGAAGAAGAGGTTTTGGAAGATGGAACTTCATTGCAGACATTGGAGTTTAGGAGAGATGAATTGAAGAAAAAGCGTAAGAAACTATTGGCATTGTCATTGGAAGATGATTACGATATGAACGATTATAAAGAGCTGAAAGCAGAAATTGATGAGGAGATTGCAACTATAGAGGATTCGATTGCACATTTTGAGATTGAGAAAGCAAAGCAGCAGAAGAAAGTATTTAATATTGAAGATGTTAGACAGAGATTAAATACAATTATTAATCTACGAGACTATAAGGTAAGTGATGAAGTTATAGATATGTTTGTGGAGCGTATCATTTATCGTGGAGTTGTTGATGGTAATGATGAGTTTGTCTGGGTGATGAATTTATCGGGAGAGTGTACAGATACATCTGCTAAGTATAAGATTCGAGGTTACGATAAAGATTATGCGGATTCTCTTAAGAGTGATAAGAATTTTAATATTGTTGCTCGTATGATGATTCCAATGGAAGAGTGCAAACGTTTTTGTCAGGAAGAGGCAGGCAGACGATTTAAGAAGAAGTATTGGAATCCTATTACAATTAAGATTGCAATTGCATAATATGATGAAACTATTAAGGGCTGAGCAGAACTTGCTTGGCTCTTTTTTTGAGCTGATGTATAATATACTAAAAGGAGATAAAGCTATGGATAAAATAGTATTAAGCGAGTATAACGAATGTAAAAGATATATTTTAGATGAATTAGAAAAGATGTCATTACCTAAGGAACATCCGTTTTTGAAATATCCCGGAACGCCAGAATCACGTAATTTGGAATTTTTTATCCTACTAAAAATGATGCTAGGTAAAGAAAGTAATATACCTAAAAGGTTACTTCATAAATGTAATGCGGTAGAAGATGGTGAGTTTTCACATATGAAATATCTTGAAGGCATAGATGAAACATTAATTCTTTACTATATTTTAGTGGTAAATATAGAAAACATTTCTTCTGTTATATATGAGCCCTCTCACATTTGGCAAAATAATAAAACCTTAGAATATTCGTGTGTTTTTAAAATGCCTACGGAATGTGTAGTTAATATAGAAGTTAAGACGATGAGATGCGATCCATTTGAAAAAGAAACGGATTTAAAAATTAATAACATTAAGGATGGGTCTATATTAATTAAAAAATTAGTAAATGATGATATTGGGTATGAGAAATTATTATGTGAGCATCAAGATGCAGTTGAGTTAAAAAATAGCACATATTATTCAGCATTTAACAGAAATATTAAAAAAATTGTTGAAAAGTTTGATGGCGAAAAGAACATTCAATGTCGAATGATAAATATAGGATTTATATGTGTTCATTTTTCTACATCAATTGAAGAGTTTTATACATATATGTTTCATAAAGAAAAAGGAATATATAAAAAGTTACAATGGGGAAATCTGGATGCACTAGTTCTGTTTGTATTGGATGCTAGAAATGATATTCTTCTTCAGAATGTTTATGAAATGGGATACGTTGCGACAATGCTTAGAAATGATACTGAAATAAATCGTAAATTTATGGAAATTATGAGACTGGATAATTATGTGCTATTGGGAGATAAAGTGGTAAAGAGTGTATATGATGAGGCACAGAAAGGAGCAAAATTATATAGAATATTGAAGAGAGATGGATTTTTGAATATTTTGCCATATGATTCAACAGAACAGGGGATAGAGGATTATGTTAATTATCTAAAAAGTGATTCAGTAAGATATGAGTAAATCGGTTGGTGATTGTTAAAGATAAGAAGGGGTATCTCCTTTTGGAAAATAATGGGGTTTCGGGACTCGAACCCAGGGCGCTTATTATTAAGTTTGAATTCTTGATATGCAATAGAGTTTCTCTTCCTGACAAATGCAAGGCTCTAACCCCAAGAACGCCCAGACCACCAATTGAATTTGTAATATCCATAAAACTAATCACTCCTATCGCTAAACTTAACAAGGAAACAATGTCAGTACTTACTTCAATTGGAATATCAAACAATATTGCCAAGAATACAAAAATAATAATCTTTAATTATTATATCATATATCAGTGGTCTTTGGTATAAGTAAAGAAATTTTGATTGAGAAATTTTCCTGTGGCTTATTAGTGGCAGAAGAGGTTTGAACATGCTATACTCTAACAATGAGTATGAATTAGTAGTCCATATTTAATAAAATGATGGATTGCTTAGTTATTATGAAAACTACAAGCTTGTAGCTGTAATTGTAAGCATTCATCGTTGGAAAGAGAGTAAAGCTTGTTTTTGGTATATGGCTTGTCTGGAAAATAGAGGGGTATCTTTTTTAGAGACGACTGTTTCGTGCTGTGTTGGTATGAGGCATATGTTTCGAGCGTATTGCTATTAAGAGGTAATTGTACTGCGTATGCGTATTAAGAGGTATTTGTTCTGCAATGGCGACCAGGCGGCTAAGCTTGCTAAGATGGGTGAGGAATAAAATATATAATAACAAGTTGTAATATATGCAGTAATTGCAGTTGTGTCTATGGGTGTAATCGTGTTTGTAAAAAGACGTAAGACAGCTTAATTGAAACACATCTATTCACATATATATGAATATATATTTATAAATGTATATCAGACCAGTAAATTCTTAGTAGTTTACTGGTCTTTTTTATATTTAATAAAAAGTAATCATTTTAAAAGGCAGACTCTATTGTAGCTAGTGGAAAGAATACATAGCATAATGTCAGACCTTTTTGCATTATTATATATTAATTATTGTATATTAAATGAGACTTATCGTACAAAGTGGCTATATTAAATAATTACAATATTAGCACAATCCATATCTTCGCCAAGATTGTATACACGACCGCTTGTTATGCCGACTACAGTAGGGCGCAGTATATAGCTGTTGTTGTTGCTTACAACCTTGGCTTTCTCGCCATTGCTTAATTCCACGATTGAGTCAACAGGGTACAGAATAATACTCTCAAGAAAGCTTTTCATAGCCTTGATGTCAAGCTCCTCTGTCATAGACATAATAAGCTCGATTGCATCTTTCTGGGAAAATGCTTTCTTGTAAGGACGTTCTGTGACAAGTGCATCATATATATCGGCAACTGCAAGTATTCTTGCATAAGGAGTTATTCTTGGAGCGTCAAATCCAAGAGGGTATCCATTGCCGTTAATCTTTTCATGGTGCTGTAGGACAGCCATACATATATCGTTATTAAATTCATTACGTTCCTGTAACATATGGTATCCAAATACAGAGTGCTGTTTCATAACAGCGAATTCTTCATCTGTAAGTCTGGCAGGTTTGTTAAGTATTGAAGCTGGTACTTTAGTCTTTCCGATATCGTGTAGAAGTCCGGATACACCAAGCTCATATATCTGCTTATCAGGCAGACACTGTTGTTTGCCGATAATCATAGCCATAGTTGCCACGTCAACACTGTGCTTGAAAGTGTATTCATCACTTGTCTTGAGTGTGCTTATATCAATTGCTATTGCATTGTTGGCATTAATAGCGTCCATCAGGTTAGAAGCGATGCTGTCAGCAGTGTCTGAGAGTTTTTCAGATTCTGTGTTAGCATATATGTATTGAATTCCTTCAGCGACACGGTTCTTGACACTGTCAGAAAGCTTTACCTTGGCAGGGTCATCTTTGTGGAGTCGTTCAATATGTTTCTTAGCCTCAGGAGTTATCATCTGCTCGATATTATCAGGTTCAGGTTCACCCTCCTGTATGTATACGTTCATAATGCCCATTCGTAAAAGAGAGTCAATTACATAATCGTCAAGAATAGAACCTCTCATAACGAGGTTTCGTCCTGTACGGTCCAGAATTGTCTGGTCAAGCTTCATTCCTGGTTTAAGCTGCCTGGTTCTCATAAAATGTCTAGTAATCATATTACTCCCCAATTCCTAATATAAATACTTAATTAAATGTCAAATCTTAGCTTAATATGAGTTTATTATACTATAGAATACCTGCTTTTTCTATAGAAGCAGTTCATTAAATTTCCACAAATTTTCCATTATTCAATCACAAATTTTAGTTAACATATGTTCAAACAAAAACATCTAAGTAAAAACAAACATTTTTACATAGAAATGGAGGATTACAATGAGAAAAAAGATTAGTGCAAAAATACTTGTGCTTGTTGGTGTATTGTTTGCGGCAGGTGCGGCAGGAATAATAATGGGAATGATACTTATTAACAGTATGAATGATAAGAGCCAGAATATATCCAATGAGTGTATGCAGGCAGTAACATTGATGGCAGATACACAGACATCAATTGAAAAGGTGCAGAAATATGCCAACAGCTCGGCAGCATTCAGAATGCAGAGCCGTGTTAATGGCGGCAGTAATAACAATACAGCAGGCAGTAACAGTGATAATAGTGGAAATAATATAGCTGATAACAACAGTAATAATGCTGGTGGCAACACACAGCCAGCAGGAGCTGCTGATAGCAGTGCAGGGCAGTCGGGAACAGATACAGCAAAGCAGGGTATGGCACAACAGTCAGGTGATACTAAGGATAATGCTACAGATATGCAGGAAAATATGGAGAATGTAATTCAGACATTGACAGATACATTTGATGAGCTTGAAGCTGTAATTAATAAGTTCGGCAATGCAGATGTTCTTGAAGGACTTAGTGAATATAAAGAAGTATATGATGAATACAGCAGTAAAATCCAGTCAATCTTAAGTGGTGACAGTTCAAGTATGGATGATTTCTTTGAGCTTACAGCTGAAGGTGATGATGGCATAACAACTAAGCTTGAAAATGCGGCAGATAACCTTAACGCTTTAATAAGTGCACAGGTAAGCAGTGCCTCAGATGAACTTAACAGCCAGTATTCTTTATCAGTAAAAGCATTTTCTGCAATACTTGTAGTTATGATTATTATGGGTGTGGCAATTACTTTAATGATATTTGCAATTATAAGACCTCTAAAGTCAGCAAGCAGCCAGCTTAATAATATGATAGAAGATATTGAGGATAATAATGGCAACCTTACAGCAAGAATTAATGTTATGTCGGATGATGAAATTGGCATATTGGTAGACGGAATTAATATATTTATTGAGAAGTTACAGCTCATAATGAAGGATATTAATGTACAGTCTGAGGTGCTTAGGACATCATCAGATAATATGAACTTACAGGTGGCAGATGTTAATAACAATGCTAATGAGGTATCAGCGGCAATGCAGCAGATGGCGGCTTCTATGCAGGAAGTGTCTGCAACAGTAGAACAGATTAATGCAGGTGCAGATAATATATTTGAGGCAATTGTCAATGTCAATGAGCAGATAGAACAGGGCAATAAGATAACTGGTGATATACAGAACAAATCCGTTAAATATATGCAGGATACTAATCGTGGCAGGGAAGCAGCTAATGCTATGGTACAGAATATAAGAGAAGGACTTACAGGTTCTATTGAGAACAGCCGTCAGGTTGAAAGAATACAGCAGCTTACTGATGATATTTTAAATATATCATCACAGACTAATATGCTTGCACTTAATGCAAGCATAGAGGCGGCAAGAGCCGGAGAAGCAGGAAGGGGATTTGCGGTTGTTGCAGAGCAGATAAGAAATCTTGCTGATGAGAGCAGAAATATAGCTAATAATATTCAGGAGATAAGTCTTATTGTCACAGAAAGCGTATCAGCACTTACAGGCGATTCACAGCGACTTATAGATTATGTTGATGAAAGCATACTTGCAGATTATGAAAAATTTAGCGGCATTACCAATGATTATAGAAATGATGCTTCAAGAGTTAATGATATATTAAAGAATTTTGCAGAAAATGCCAGAACTTTAAAGAACACAATGGCAGAGATGAATTCAGGAATTAGTGATATTTCAACTACAATAGATGAAAGTACTAAGGGTATTAATGAAGCGGCTGATGGTGTGAGCGGAATTGTCAATTCTATAGATGATATAGAAAAAGAGGCAGAGAATAATATTATTATAGGACAGAAGCTTCAGGGTTATGTCCAGGTATTTAAGAAATTCTAATATATAAATTTAATATATAGCAGCTTCACACTATACTTAATCTTCCAAATGTAATATAATAGTTTAGATTAAGATAATTTAACTATATATTACGTTTGGAGGATTTTTATTTTGAAAAAGTCTAATGCAACAGCATTATTGCCGGTTTTAGTATTTCTGGTGCTATACCTTGGACTTGGCATTATATTTGAATATATATGTAAGATACCAATGGGATTTTATAACATACCTATTATTGTAGCATTTCTTGCGGCAATACTTGTAGCGTGTATACAGAACAGAGATGTATCTTTTGATGAAAAGTTACAGATTATGGCAGGCGGGCTTGCTGATAAGAATATTATAACTATGCTTCTTATATTCCTGACAGCAGGTGTGTTTGTAGGTGTTGTTGGAAGAAGCAGTGCAGAAAGTGTGGCATATTTTATGCTTAATCTTATACCAGCTAAGTTTGCAGTTGCAGTGCTTTTTATTGTTGCATGTTTTGTGTCAACAGCGATGGGTACATCAGTTGGGACGATAACGCTTATAACACCGATTGCGGCTGCGGTATCAGAGGCTTCTGGATTTAATATGGCACTATGTGTTGCATCTGTTATGGGCGGTGCGATGTTTGGTGATAACCTATCATTTATATCAGATACAACAATTGCGGCGTGCAATGGACAGGATTGTGCTATGAGAGACAAGTTCAGGGAGAACTTCTGGATTGCATTTCCGGCAGCGGTTGTCACACTTGTAATTATACTTATACTTTCATTTGGAACAGATATTTCAGGAAGAGTAACACACGAGTATAATCTTGTTCAGGTAATACCATATGTATTCGTGCTTATTGGTGGAATAGCAGGAATAAATGTATTCGTTGTGCTGCTGATAGGAATTGTAACAGGAACATTTATTATGCTTGTGACAGGTCATATTGGTGTATTTGAATTAATAACAAGTATGGGTTCGGGCGTATCTGGAATGTTTGAAACCTGTATGGTTGCCATTCTTGTGTCTGCTATGTGTGCCTTAATAAGGGAATATGGCGGATTTACGGCACTTCTAGGCTGGGTTAAAAGAACCTTTAAAGGAAAGAAAGGCGGACAGCTTGGTATGGGGCTTCTGGTCGGGGCTATGGATATTGCAACAGCGAATAATACAGTAGCGATAGTTATGGCTAATCCAATCGCTAAGGAGATGGCAGCAGATTATGGAATATCCAATAGAAAAGCAGCTTCGCTTCTTGATACATTTTCGTGTGTATTTCAGGGGATTATTCCTTATGGAGCACAGATGCTTGTTGCTATATCAGCGGTTAATGAGCTTGGTTATGAGATGTCAGCATTTCAGATACTTCCGGTTCTTTTCTATCCGATGATGCTGCTTATAAGCTCGCTTATATGGATATTTATAATTCCTGCAGACAGATAAACTTAACTGGTAACTTTTAACTTCACGCCAATTAATATGGAGGATTTTCTCATGGCTAAAGACACTAAGGATGGTAACAATTTAAACGAAAAAAGCTATGTTAATAAAAAGTTGCTGCAGTGCTACTTGATTATATCAATGGTACTTTTGGCGGCATATATAATGGAACTTGTTAAGGGAAATAGAACGGCAGGATATGTGTTTGTATTTTCGATTATTCTTATTGTGCCGGTTATTATGGCAGCATTCGCATATAAGAAAAATGCTGAGAGTAAAATAGTCAGGTCAATTACGGCAATAGGCTATGGAATATTATATGCCTTTGTATTATGGACATCAGTAAGTATTCTTTCATTTACTTATGCAATTCCTATGATAATTGCAATATCTATGTTTGCAGATAAAAAGTATACCTTAAAGGTTGGTATTGCAAGTGCACTTATTAATATTGTATATATTATTATCCAATATGTTAATGTTGGAATAACAAGCAGTGATATGGTTGATTATGAAATACAGATTGCATTTATGACACTTGTTGTAGCATTTTCTTATATTACAACAGATGTACTTGGACATATATCAGCTTATAAGCTTGAGACAATTGAAGCAGAGAAGGCTAAGACTGATGATATGCTTGATAAGATAATCAAAGCTAATGATAACCTCTGCAAAGAGATTGACAATATCAATGATGAGTCAAAGAATATGCAGGAACAGGCGGAAGGAAGCCAGCTTGCAGTATCACAGATGGTATCAGGTGCTAATGAGCTTGCAGGAACAGTGCAGAACCAGCTTGAGATGACAGAGAGTATTGGGGAGCTTACAGAGAATGCAAGAACGATTATTGAGGATATCAAGAAGCAGTTCGATACAACAACAGATATTACTAAGACAGGCAATATCAATATGGAACAGCTTGAAAATGTATCAAAGAACAGCAGTGATATTGGCAGTGATGTAAGTGGTGCTATGAATGAGCTTACAGCTAAGACAGAAGAAGCTAAAGTGATTCTTGGAATGATTAACGGAATTACAAGACAGACAGCACTCCTTGCACTTAATGCAAGCATAGAAGCTGCGAGAGCAGGTGAGGCAGGAGCAGGTTTTGCAGTAGTTGCACAGCAGATTAAGCAGCTTGCAGAGGAGACACAAAAGTCAACAGAGGAGATAGAGAATATTATCGTAGCACTGGCAGAGCAGGCTGAGAAAGCTGGGTTTAGTGTTAATAATCTTCTTTCGGCCAATGAGAACCAGATGGAATTAGTGAACCAGTCAAAGAAATCATTTGATGCGATAAGAGATGACATAAGGGATATTCAGGTAAAGATAGACGAAGAATACAATTATATGGATAATATCACAACAAGCAACAATGAGATTACACAGCAGATAGAAAGCCTTAGTGCATTCAGTGAAGAGCTTCTTGCCAACACAGAGAATACACAGGAACTCAGTAATAAGACTATTAATGGAAGCAGGAATATTAATAATCTTTTAGATGATGTAATGAAAGAAGTCAGCATTTTGCAGATGATAATAGACAGTAAAGACGAATAGAGAATAGTACTGTAACGCTGAGTTAAGTTGCAGGAAGGAACGAGGAGTAAAATGTCAAAGAACAATATTATACTTATAGGTATGCCGGGAAGCGGTAAAAGCACACTTGGAGTTGTACTTGCCAAGAAGATAGGATATTCATTTATAGACTCTGATATTGTGATTCAGGATACATATAAAAAGACGCTTGAGCAGCTTATAGAAGAAAATGGCGATACTGGCTTTATTAAGATTGAGAATGATGTGAATTGTTTAATATCTCCAGAGCATACAATTATAGCAACAGGTGGAAGTGCTGTATATGGAGATGAGGCTATGGAGCATTTTAAGCAGATAGGAACAGTTATATATTTAAAAGTTTCAGAAAAAGAGCTTGAGAGCAGATTAGGGAGCCTTAAAGAAAGAGGTGTTGTATCCAACGGCAAGTCTACAGTAGAAGAAATCTTTGAGGACAGAAAAAGGCTCTATGAGAAATATGCAGATATAACAATTGTTCAGGAGGGCCGTGATATAAGAATGATTGTTGAGGATATGTATAAGAAGCTTACAAAGCTGATATAAAAGTGAGAAATAATTGAAATAATTATAAAACTATAGAAAAATATCTCCTTTTGTGGTACTATTAAAGATAGTAACATACGGAGGAGGTATTTTTTTAATGCAGGATAAATATAAATACACAGATGTGAGTGAAAGAAACAGAAGAATGAATAGGTTCTATATAGTGGCGACTTCTCTACTTGGTTTGATGCTTCTTTTTTATCTGTGGATGAAGCAGTTTAATCACAATATTCCATCAGTAGTTGTGTATTGTAACACAGCACTTATTGCTGTATTTACAGCTGTTAATGTCATAGTTTACAGAAAGAATACAGCGACAAGATATTTAAAGGTTATGTCAACTATTGAGATTGGAATAGAATATCTGTTAATTGGTGTGCAGACAGATGCAAGCTTTATCAGTTATGCTATTCTTGGAATATTTATACTTCAGATTCCTTATTATGAGAAGAAGTCGTTGAAAAGAACTGCGGCAGGAATGTTGATTTTATACATAATTGTAACTGCTGTGCAGGCTTCAAAGGGAATATATGGACAGGACGTTAATGCAGTATGTTCAATATTTATGATAGTGCTTATAGGTGTTGTTATATTGGAAGTTGGTAAATTAACAATTCTGTTTAATGATGATGCTGTTAATTCGGCTAAAGATGAACATAGCAGAATAAAAGAGATTTTAGATAATATAATTATGGTATCAGGTGTTGTCAGCAATGAAACTAAGAAGAGTGATAAGCTTATCAATGAACTCGTTGATACAACTAATACAGTAACTAACAGTATGAAAGAGATATCTGCGGCAACTAATATGACAGCGACAAGCATAGAAGAGCAGAGCAGTATGACAACAACTATACAGGAGGCTATTGAACATACAGGAAAGGCTTCTGATCAGATGGTTGAGCTGGCTGTTAATTCTAACGACAGTATACAGAAGAATATTGTTGTTATGGACGAATTAAGAAAGCAGTCTGAGCAGATAACAGATACTAATAAGTCTGTTACTGAGTCTATGCAGAGATTACAGGAAAAGACTAAGAACGTGGAAAATATTGCTGGAATGATACTTAATATATCAAGCCAGACTAACCTTTTAGCACTTAATGCTTCAATTGAAAGTGCAAGAGCTGGTGAAGCAGGAAGAGGCTTTGCGGTTGTTGCTGAGCAGATAAGACAGTTAGCAGAACAGACAAAGAATTTTACAGAAGATATTACTAAGATAACTAATGAACTTAATGATAATGCAGATGAAGTTGTTGTATCTGTTAATTCTTCCGTTGAGGCAACTAAAGAGCAGGGCGAGAGAATAATTGAAGCGGCACATACATTTGAACAGCTTAACAAGAATATAGAAACACTTATAGAGCATATTGATGTTGTTAATAAAGAAATAGCAGGTCTTTCAGACTCTAATAATAAGATTGTAGAGAATATTTCACAGTTATCAGCAGTTACGCAGGAAGTAACAGTCAATGCCGAGCAGGTACATAATATGAGTGAACAGAACCTTGAGTATGCAAAGCAGGTTAAAGAAGCTGTTGGCAATATTAGAATTACATCAGAGAAAATGGAAATAGAAGAATAAAAGTATTTGGATGTACAAAATGATTGTTATAAATTTATCGAAAATTATACGAAAAAACGATTAAATTGTTGAAAAAAATATTAAAATGTTGTAAAATATTGATAACATATAATCAATTATTTGATCGGAGGCGTGTAATATGTTGTTTCAGATTTATGGCGAAGGTGCCATTTACCAGTTATTAGGCTGTGTTCTTGTCTTTGCAGGACTCGTTATCTGTAACGAACTTGCAAGACGTTCTAAATTTGGTGGATTGTTATTCTTTATTATAATTCCAATCGCACTTACAATCTATTTTGTGGCTATCCAGATAGGAGCTGCACAGGGTGCTTCATGGGCACTTAATAATACTACATATAGATATATGAATGGATGGTTCCATTATGCTAAGCTTTATGCCGCTACAGCAGGCTGTATCGGATTTATGATGCTTAAGTATAAGTGGAGCATAGGTAAGACAGAATGGTTTAAAGTATTCCCATTCTTAATCGTTGCCATTAATATTCTTATCGCTGTTTGTAGTGATTTTGAATCAGCAATCAAAGGTGGAATTAATGGCGGCTGGTGGTTCTCTAACGAGGGTGTATGGCTTTACGGTGGCTGGTGGAACTGGCTTAACGGTATCGCAGGCTTAATCAATATCTTCTGTATGACAGGCTGGTGGGGGATTTACTCATCAAAGAAGCAGGATGATATGTTATGGCCAGATATGACAATATGGTTCATTGTTGCATATGATATATGGAACTTCACATATACATATAACAACCTTCCAACACATACTTGGTATTGTGGTGTTGCATTACTTCTTGCTCCTACATTTGCTAATGCGTTATGGAACAAGGGTGGCTGGATTCAGAACCGTGCTAATACACTTGCAATATGGTGTATGTTCGCACAGGTAGTTCCATTATTCCAGGTTGACGGAATATTTGCTACACTTCCAGTCCTTTACAAGTACACAGGAGCTAAGTCAGGAATGGAACTTACACATTATACATTAGAGCAGATGAATGCCGCAGGTGCATATCCAGTTGCTCAGGGTGTAATGGCTATTCTTGCAGTAGTAGCTAACGTAATCTGTATCTCAGTTATCATTAAGAGAGCTATTGAACAGAAGAAGAATCCATACAAGAACGAAATCTTTGCAGGAACTAGAGATTTTGAACAGGCTATGGATAGAGCATAATATATGCGGGTTAATATATCAGTATTGTGATAATTATATATAGATATTGATATATATGGATACATTAAGTATCAAAAGATAAAACAACAAAATACAATGATTATATGAAGATAAGAATACCTTTCTGTTGCAGGGACAATCCTTAACAACAGAAAGGTATTTTTGCATTATAATTATTGCCGTAGTTATATAGTAAGTTGCTAAAGAATACTTTGCTGTGCTATACTAATAATATTAATATGCACCTTTGATGGGTGTAGGAATGGAGGCACATTATGATTAAAAAGATTAGGGGAATTAAAATCGAACTTATAATTATATCAATAGCGTTATTTGTGTTAGGTCTTTTCCTTACAATATTTCCTGAGGTATCACAGATTATCATATGCAGGGCAGTAGGAATTGCATTATGCGTATGGGGAGTGTTAAGGCTTATGACATATTTCAGAATGTCAAGGGAAGATGTATTCGTATCATTCGGACTTGTACAGGGTATATCATTACTTGCATTTGGAATATTCTTTGTTATGAGACCAGAAGCTATTGCAGTATTTTTTGGAACAGCTATTGCCATAATAATTATTATTGACGGTATATTAAAGCTTCAGTATGCAATAGAATTCTATCATATGGAAGCACAGCGCTGGTGGATAGAGGCAATTGTTGCAGCATTAATGGTTGTTATGGGTGTTGTTGCATTATTTAACCCATTTGGTTCATCAACTGTACTTATGATGTTTGTTGGAATTGTGCTTATGGTTGAGGGCCTGAGTGACCTTATATCTATTATAAGAATATCTTCGTTTATTAAGAATTTAAGAGGATAGTGTATTGTCGGGAGGCGGAATAGAATTTGTCTCTGGCATAATTAAGATTAATACAATTATTGAAGTGGTAATCGTAACTGCTGTTATTAATGAATTATTATAATGAAATTATATTGCTGTGGCGGCAGCCAGGCCTTATAAATGTAAAAATATGGAGGAAATAATTAAAATGTCGGATAAAGTAATATACGCAGCTATACTTGGAGCAGGAACAGTAGGACTTGGAACATACAAATTATGTGAGGCTATGAGTGATGAGATAAAGCATAAGACAGGAGCAACACTTGTTATTAAGAAGGTTCTTGTAAGAAATTTATCTAAGAAAAGAGAAGGTATTCCAGATGAAATTCTTACAGATAAGTGGGAAGATATAATTAATGACAAGGATATCAGCATTGTTGTTGAGCTTATGGGTGGAATTCATCCAGCTAAGGATTATGTTCTTGAGGCGCTTAAGGCTGGCAGGCAGGTTGTTACAGCTAATAAGGATCTTATTGCTGAGTATGGAGAGGAAGTTGGCAATGCGGCTAATAAAGCAGGAGCAGACCTTCAGTTTGAGGCGGCTGTAGCTGGTGCAATACCAATTATCAGACCATTAAAGCAGAGTATGACTGGTAACCATATCACAGAGATTATGGGTATTGTTAATGGTACGACTAATTATATTCTTACTAAGATGACAGAGAGTGGAATGGACTACAAGGAAGCTTTGGCAAAGGCTACAGAGTTAGGTTATGCAGAAGCAGACCCGACAGCAGATGTGGAAGGATACGATGCAGGAAGAAAGATAGCTATTATGGCTTCTATTGCATTTAACTCAAGAGTAACATTTGCTGATGTATACACAGAAGGTATTACTAAGATTTCCGCAGATGATATTAAGTATGCCAAGGAATTTGGCTATGTAATCAAGCTTTTAGGTGTTGCCAAGAATACAGAGGACGGAATTGAAGTAAAGGTTCACCCAATGCTCATACCTAATAATCATCCTCTTGCAAATGTTAATGATGCTTTTAATGCTGTATTTGTACACGGTAAGGCTATGGATGATGCAATGTTTATGGGACGAGGTGCAGGACAGATGCCGACTGCCAGTGCAGTTGTAGGTGATATAATTGATGTATGCAGAAATATAGTACACGATTCCTGCGGAAGAATTGGCTGTTGCTGTTATAAGAATCTTGAAGTGAAGGATATAACAGATACTAAGAGCAAATTCTTCTTAAGACTTGAAGTTGCAGACAAGCAGGGCGTTCTTGCCAATATTGCAAGCGTTCTTGGTAACAGCGGTGTAAGCATAGCACAGGTAGTTCAGAAGAGCGGCAAAGACGGAGTTGCTGAACTTGTTATTATAACAGCAGAAGTTCTTGAGAAGAACTTTAATGATGCTATGGCTGTATTTAAGGGACTTTCAGCAGTTAAGAATATAGCTGGTGTTATAAGAGTGTATTAAGATTAACAGAAAGGCAGTTGATAATGGCGGCTAAATATTATGCAGTAAGAAAAGGCAGAAATACAGGAATATATAGAACATGGGATGAATGTAAAAGTCAGGTGTTCCAATATGCCGGAGCTGAATATAAAAGCTTTACAACTGAACAGGAAGCTCTTGAATATATTGGCAGGCTTAAGAATAATGATGTCCAGAGTGAGAGCTATGCGTATGTTGATGGTTCTTTTAATATAGTAACGGGTGTCTATGGATATGGCGGATTTCTTGTATATAATAATGAAAAATATATCATTACAGGAAGTGGCAGTGATAGTGAAATGGCTTCAATGCGTAATGTAGCCGGTGAAATTCTTGGAAGTATGGCGGCAGTAGAGAAAGCAATAGAACTTGGCGTTAAAAGTGTAGATATATATTTTGATTATATGGGAATAAGAGCGTGGGCACTTGGAGAGTGGAAGCGTAATAAGAAAGGTACTATAGCTTATTATGATTATATGCAGTCAGTAAAAGATAAGATAGCCATTAATTTTGTTAAAGTTAAAGGACATTCAGGTGTTGAAGGTAATGAGGAAGCCGACAGGCTGGCTAAGAAAGCTGTAGGAATATTATAAATAGATAAAAGATAGACAAAAGATTGTCAGATAATAATTGACATATAACATTAATATATGATATTATTTATTCGTGTGAGTCAGGAAGTATATGATTTCATACAAATATGACCACTTGTATCTTAGGTGTGCAGTAGTTATACAGCATATCAGGATAAAGTTAAGCCTAACGGACAGGCGGGTCGGTTGCCGGTGTGGTAGAACCACATTATTATTATTGATTGAGCATTAAGCTCTGTTTTTTAAGTTGATTACTTTATAATCTGTGCCAAGCACATCATCTTGTGAAACGGTCAATAAAGAGTGACGCATATTTGTATGACATAGACAAGTCGTCTATGAAATATATTCGCTGATTTCGTATATATTATGACATTATATTGTATAGTTACAGATATATTTTAATGTAATGATGTTGATATTATATTATGACTAATAAGGTGGTAAGTGTGTAAGCACTGCCACCTTTTTTGTGTAATTTAGGAAGCTTTGTGTGATTAAGAAAAACTGCACTGTTTATGAAGTTTAATTATAAGATTTTACATAATTATGGAAATTTTCTGGCAGTGCTTAAAGAAATTATTTTTAATGTATGTGAGGTAAGGGAGATGTCTAATGATCAGACAAGAGCGCCAGTATATGAAGCACTGGAAAAGCTTAGAAGAAAAAGAGTAGTACCATTTGATGTTCCGGGTCATAAAAGAGGAAGGGGCAATCCTGAATTAGTGGAATTATTAGGAGAAAAATGTGTTGGAATAGATGTTAATTCTATGAAGCCATTAGATAATCTGTGTCATCCGGTATCAGTTATAAGGGATGCAGAAGAATTAGCGGCCAGGGCATTTGGTGCAGAGAACGCATTTCTTATGGTAGGTGGAACGACATCTGCTGTGCAGGCGATGATATTATCGAATTGTAAGAGAGGAGATAAAATAATACTTCCAAGGAATGTGCATAAAAGTGCCATTAATGCTTTAGTGTTATGCGGTGCAATTCCTGTATATGTTAATCCGGAGGTTAATCATCAGCTTGGTATTTCACTTGGTATGAATCTGGAGTCAGTACGAAAAGCTGTAAAAGAAAATCCTGATGCGGTTGCAGTGCTTGTAAATAACCCTACATATTATGGAATATGCTCTGATATATGTTCAATAGTGAAGCTGGCACACGAACACGGAATGAAAGTGTTAGCTGATGAGGCACACGGAACACATTTATATTTCCAGCCGCAATTACCAGTTTCTGCTATGGCAGCAGGGGCTGATATGGCGGCAGTATCTATGCACAAATCGGGTGGTTCTTTAACACAAAGTTCGATACTTCTTACGAATAAAGGTGTTAATGCTGATTATGTCAGACAGATTATCAATCTTACGCAGACGACAAGTGGTTCATATCTTTTGCTTGCCAGTCTTGATATTTCAAGAAGAAATCTTGCCTTAAGGGGTGAAGAGTCATTTGCAAAGGTAATGGATATGGCAGAATATGCACGCAGGGAGATTAATGAAATAGGCGGATACTATGCGTATGGAAAAGAACTTGTTAATGGAACAAGCGTATATGATTATGATGTCACCAAATTGTCAGTTCATACGCTTGGATTGGGACTTGCTGGAATTGAAGTATATGATCTGTTAAGAGATGAATATGATATCCAGATAGAATTCGGAGATGTAAGCAATATCCTTGCTTATATATCTATCGGAGACAGATTACAGGATATAGAAAGACTTGTCGGAGCTCTGGCAGATATAGCCAGAATATATAAAAAAGACAGTACTGGAATGTTAAGCGGAGAATTCATAAGTCCAATAGTAGCCAGATCACCTCAGGAAGCTTTCTATTCTGCCAAGGAATCCATGCCGGTTGAGAAGACTGAGGGAAGAATATCAGGAGAATTTGTTATGTGTTATCCTCCGGGAATTCCGATATTAGCACCGGGAGAGATGATTACAGACGAGATTATACAGTATATTCTGTATGTTAAAGAAAAAGGCTGTTCAATGCAGGGAACAGAAGACAAGAGCGTTAATAAATTAAAGGTTCTGGTATAGACAGATAATTGTGGAAGAGCCATATGAAAGTATATACAGGAAATGAGGATTATTTAATATGGAGATGTGGTTTTCAGAGCTTCATACAAGCAATGTGAAGCTTTCAATGAGAATAGAAGAACAATTGTGTTCGGTGGAGAGTGACTGTCAGAGGATTGATGTGCTTGTTTCAGATGAATTTGGTAAATTTCTTGCATTAGACGGAGAGATACTATTTTCTGAAAAAGACGAGTTTATATATGATGAGATGGTAACCCATATTCCGATGGCAGTCCACCCTGATGTAAAGAATGTATTAATAATTGGTGGAGCCGATGGTGGAGTTGCAAGAGAACTTATCAATTATAAATGTATAGAAAGAATAGATGTTGTTGAACCGGATGAAATGCTTGTTGAAGTATGTAGAAAGCATTTTCCTGAGCTTACCTGTGGACTGGATGATGACAGGGTTAATGTGTATATTCAGGATGCATTAAGATTTTTAAGAAATAAGACGGGTGATTATGACCTGATAATTAATGATGCGACAGATCCATTTGGATATACAGAAGGTTTATTCACCAAAGAATTTTATGGAAGCTGTTATAAAGCACTTAAAAGTGATGGCATTATGGTATATCAGCATGGAAGTCCATTTTATTCAGAAGATAAAGATGAATGTGTGAAAATGCACAGAAAGGCATATCAGGCATTTCCTGTAAGCCGTGTATATCAGGCACATATACCAACTTGTTCATCAGGCTATTGGCTGTTTGGATTTGCTTCCAAGAAATATCATCCGCTTGATGATTTCAGACCGGAGGAATGGAAGAAGTTAGGTATAAAGACAAGATATTATACAACTAATCTTCACAGGGGAGCATTTATGCTTCCGGGTTATGTAGAGCAGATGCTTGAAGAAGAAGAAAATGAGAAGAAAGCCTGAAAAGAGTAATAGACAGTGTTTAAAAAGAAAGCGTTAAGATAATTAATAAACAGGGCTTAAAGAATGGAGGATAATTATGAGCAGAGTATTAATAATAGGTTGTGGTGGAGTTGCAACAGTGGCAATTAACAAGTGCTGTCAGAACAGTGAAGTATTTACAGAGATATGTATAGCAAGCAGGACTAAGAGCAAATGTGATGCTTTAAAGGATAAATTACAGCCTGATACAAAGACAGTAATTACAACAGCAAAGGTTGATGCAGATAATGTAGAAGAACTTGTGAAGCTTATTGAAAGCTATAAACCAGAGGCAGTGCTTAACCTTGCACTTCCATATCAGGATTTAACAATAATGGATGCCTGCCTTAAGACAAAGGTGCATTATATTGATACTGCTAACTATGAAGCAGAAGATACCGAAGATCCTGAGTGGAGAGCTATATATGAAAAAAGATGTAAGGAAGAAGGTTTTTCAGCTTATTTTGATTATTCTTGGCAGTGGAATTATAAGAAGCAATTTGAAGAAGCTGGAATAATGGGACTTTTAGGAACGGGCTTTGATCCTGGTGTAACAAGTGTATTCTCAGCATATGCACTTAAACACTATTTTGATGAAATAGACACAATTGATATTCTTGACTGCAACGGCGGAGATCACGGCTATCCTTTTGCGACTAATTTTAATCCAGAGATTAATTTAAGAGAAGTATCAGCACCTGGCTCATATTGGGAAGATGGACACTGGGTAGAAGTACCAGCTATGTCTATTAAGAGAGAATATAATTTTCCACAGGTTGGAATGAAGGATATGTATCTTTTACATCACGAGGAGATAGAATCGCTTGCTAAAAACATTCCGGGAGTTAAAAGAATAAGATTTTTTATGACATTTGGACAGAGCTACCTTACACATATGAAATGTCTTGAGAATGTTGGAATGTTAAGAACTGACCCTGTAAAAGTCAATGGTGTTGAAGTTGTTCCTATACAGCTCTTAAAAGAACTTCTTCCAGATCCTGCTACACTGGGAGAAAGAACAGTAGGAAAGACTAACATTGGCTGTATATTCAGGGGAAGAAAGGATGGAAAAGAAAAGACAATATATATTTATAATGTATGTGACCATCAGGAATGTTACAGGGAAGTTGAATCACAGGCAATATCATATACAACAGGAGTTCCTGCAATGATAGGAACAATGATGGTTGTCACAGGAATGTGGAATAAAGCAGGTGTATACAATGTGGAAGAATTTGATCCTGATCCATATATGGAAGCACTTAATAAATGGGGACTTCCTTGGGTAGTTGAGGAAAATCCACAGCTTGTAGAATAGAGGATATAAGAGTTGATGACAATAGATGATATTACAACACCAGCATATATTATAGATGAGAATATTCTGGTTCATAATCTTGAAATTTTAAAATATGTTGAAGACAAAACAGGATGTAAAATATTGCTTGCACAGAAAGCATTTTCAGCATTTTATGAATATCCGTTAATTGGCAGATACATAAGTGGCACAACAGCAAGTGGATTGTATGAGGCAAGGCTTGGCAGGGAAGAGATGAATAAAGAAAATCACGTCTATGCTCCTGCTTACAAAGAAAAGGATATAGATGAACTTGTAAAAATATGTGACCATATAATATTTAATTCCATAGGGCAGCTTATGCGTTATAAGGAAAAATGTATAAGAAGCGGTATCAGCATAGGACTTAGAATTAATCCGGAAATATCTACGCAGGGTGATAATGCAATATATGACCCTTGTGCGTATGGTTCAAGGCTTGGAGTAACTATTGATATGTTAAACAAGGCAGATGAGGAAGTTCTTAATGGAGTTGAGGGACTTCATTTTCATACTCTCTGTGAGCAGAATTCAGATGCACTTGCAATTACACTTAAAGCAGTTGAAGATAAATTCGGGCATATTATGAAGAATATGAAGTGGATTAATATGGGCGGTGGACATCATATAACAAGAAAAGATTATGATATAGATACACTTATTGGCTGCGTTAATCACATAAAGAGTGAATATAATGTACAGGTGTATTTAGAGCCGGGCGAGGCTGTTGCTCTTAATGCCGGTTATCTTGTTACAGAGGTGTTAGATAAGGTTGATAATGGAATCGAAACGCTTATACTTGATGCTTCTGCCGCGTGCCATATGCCAGATGTCCTCGAAATGCCATATACACCACCACTTCGGGGGGCACAGATAATTAAAAATATCAAAGAATATAAAGATGTTACTGCTGGTAAAGATATTCAGGAAAATGAAGATATTATGAAGTATAAAGATAAAAAAGAATACAGAGAAAATGTATACAGGCTGTCTTCATATACCTGTCTTGCAGGAGATATTATAGGTGATTATAAGTTTGACAGTAAGATTAATATAGGGGACAGGCTTGTATTTGAGGATATGGCGATATACTCAATGGTAAAGAATAATACATTTAATGGAATACCACTTCCAGCTATAGCGGTAATGAAAGATAAAGAAGTGCGGGTTATTAAAGAATTTGGTTATGAAGATTTTAAGTGGAGGCTTTCGTGAGAATAACAGATACTACACCTATAGAAGATGGCTATTATATGCCGGCAGAATATGACAGGCACAAGGCTACAATTATGATATGGCCTGTAAGGACAGGCTCGTGGCCTTATAATGCTGTAGCTGCACAGAATGTATTTGTGGATATTGCACATATAATATCCAGACACGAAAAAGTGTATATATTAGCAGATGAGAAGCACTATGCACAGGCAGAAGCAAGATTTATGAAAATAAAAGACGCTGTAACAGGAGAATGTAATAAAGCCAGTGAAGATATTAAAGCTGCCTGGAATATTGAAGTAGTCTGCATCGAAACAGATGATGCGTGGGCAAGAGATGTATGTCCCACGTTTGTAAAAAACGGACATACAGGTGATGTACGTGGGATTAACTGGAAATTCAATGCGTGGGGTGGCGATTATGACGGACTTTACAAGAATTGGGAAAAGGACGATAAAGCAGCTCTGCAATTCTGTAATATGACAGGATATGATTGCTATGATGCCAATCCGTTTGTGCTTGAGGGAGGTTCTATACACAGTGATGGTGAAGGTACGGTTATAGTAACTGACAGCTGTCTTTTAAGCAAGGGAAGAAATCCAGATATGGGCAGGGAACAGATTGAGCATAATCTTAAGAAATATCTGGGGGCAAAGAAAATTATATGGATTCCATATGGAATATATAATGATGAAACTAATGAACACGTTGATAATGTGTGTGCATTTACCTCACCAGCTAATGTAGTTCTTGCGTGGACGGATAATGAGGAAGATCCTCAATATGCAATGTCTTTGGCTGATATGAAGGTGCTTGAAAGAGAAACTGATGCCAGAGGACGTAAGTTTAATGTTCATAAACTGCATATACCGGATGTCCCAGTGTGCATAACTGATAATGATTTAAAGGGTCTTGTGTTTGAAGCAGGAGAAGATATGCGTGAAGCGGGAGAGCGGCTTGCGGCCAGTTATGCTAACTTCTATATAGCCAATGATATTGTGCTTGTTCCACAGTTTGGCGATGTTAAAGATAAGCAGGCAGTAGATCTTATTCAGAATCTTATGCCAGAGTATGAGGTTATTGGTGTGTATGCAAGAGATATAATTGTTGGTGGAGGCAATATACATTGTATTACACAGCAGATACCGCAATAACAGGATATATTAAAGTGGTATATATGTTACAGATTAGTGCTGCTGGCACAATTAAGGTATAAAAAGAAGTCAAAGCGTAATAGGTTATAGATTGGTTTTAGTGTGACAGACACGGAAATGAGGTAATATGAGCAGAAAAGTAAAAGCTGCGGCAATTCAGATGCGGTGCAGTAATAATGTCGGCGATAATATAAAAAAAGCTGATGAAATGACAAGAGAAGCAGTAAAAAAGGGAGCTAATATAATTCTTCTGCCAGAATTATTTGAAAGACAGTATTTCTGTCAGGAGAGAAGATATGAATATTACGCCTATGCCAAAAGCGTACAAGAAAATGATGCTGTCCAGCATTTTACACAGACTGCTAAGGAACTTGGAGTTGTTATAATTGTAAGTTTTTATGAAAAAAACATAAATGTGTTGTATAATACAGTTACGGTTATTGATGCTGATGGAAGCAATCTTGGAATATACAGAAAGACACATATTCCAGATGACCATTATTATCAGGAGAAATTCTATTTTACGCCGGGTAATACAGGATTTAAGGTGTTTAATACAAGGTTTGGCAATATAGGTATAGGAATATGCTGGGATCAGTGGTTCCCTGAAACGGCAAGAGCATTAGCGGTAAAGGGTGCAGAGATATTATTCTATCCTACAGCTATAGGAAGTGAGCCTATACTTGAATGTGACAGTATGCCTCATTGGAGAAGGTGTATGCAGGGACACGCCGGCTGTAATCTTGTTCCTGTGGTGGCAGCTAACAGAATTGGAATAGAAACAGTAGACCCTTGCGAGGCAAATGGTGGACAGAAAAGTTCACTCAAGTTCTATGGTTCATCATTTATAACAGATAATACAGGTGAAGTCATATGTGAAGCAGGAAGAGATACAGAAGAAGTACTTGTTGCACAGTTTGATTTAGATGAATATATGACAGACAGATTATCGTGGGGATTATTCAGAGATAGAAGACCGGAAATATATAACTGAATTGGAGATAAACGTAGTGAAGAAACTTGTTATAGGTATGCTTGCCCACGTTGATGCAGGTAAGACAACATTATCTGAGAGCATATTGTATACATCGGGAGCTATAAGAAAGCTTGGAAGAGTAGATAACAAAGATGCGTTTCTTGATAATAATGATTATGAAAGACAGCGTGGAATAACGATATTTTCCAAGCAGGCAGTATTTACCTACAAAGATTTAGATGTTACATTGCTTGATACACCCGGACACGTTGATTTTTCGGCAGAGATGGAGAGAACGCTCTGGGTGCTTGATTATGCTGTTCTTGTTATTAACGGAATGGATGGGGTTCAGGGACATACAGAGACACTTTGGGGACTTTTAAAGAGATTAAAAGTCCCTGTGTTTATATTTGTCAATAAAATGGACCAGCAGGGAACAGACAGGCATAGAATATTAGAACAATTAAAGAATAAGTTATCATCAGGATGTGTGGATTTTGACAGGCTTGATTATGAAGAGCTTGCTGTGTGCAATGAAGAAGCATTAGAGCAGGTGTTAGAGGAAGGCATTGTTGATGATAAGCTTATAGGAAATATGATAAGCCAAAGAGAAGTATTTCCTGTAATATTCGGCTCTGCATTAAGGCTTGATGGAGTGGACAGACTTCTTGATATTATGAATAAATATTGTGAGGTATCTGAAAATGGTGATGATAAGCAGTCGGATATGTCAGCAAGAGTATATAAAATATCAAGAGATGACAGGGGTGAAAGGCTTACACACATTAAGGTTACAGGCGGAAGCCTTAAAGCTAAACAGCTTATTAATGGTGAGAAGATTAACCAGATCAGAATATATTCAGGTGAGAAGTACACTTCGGTAAATGAAGCTGTATGTGGAAGTATATGTGCAATAACAGGGCTGGAGGGCACCTATGCAGGACAGGCATTAGGCAGGGAGAATAATGATAATGCACCGGTGTTATCCCCTGTGCTTAATTATAAGATTAATCTTCCAGCAGGAACAGACCCGCTTATGATGCTTCCTAAACTTAAGATGATTGAGGAGGAAGAACCACAGCTTCACATTGAATGGAATGAGAGCTTTAAAGAAATACATGTGCAGGTTATGGGACCTGTTATGATAGAAGTCCTTCAGAATATTATTAAAGAACGGTATGATTGTGATGTGACATTTTCTGAAGGAAGCATTGTATACAAGGAAACCATAGCTGATAAAGTTGAAGGAATCGGACATTTTGAGCCTTTAAGACATTATGCGGAGGTGCATCTTATATTAGAGCCGGGTGAAGCAGGGAGCGGTATGCAGTATGAGCTTGATTGTAGTGAGGATATGCTTGCCAAGAACTGGCAGAGGCTTATATATACACATCTGTGTGAAAAGACACATAAGGGTGTGCTTACAGGTTCAGCACTTACTGATGTTAAGATAACGGTTGTTGCAGGCAGGGCACATAACAAGCATACAGAGGGCGGAGATTTCAGGCAGGCTACATACAGGGCAGTAAGAAATGGACTTATGCAGGCAGAGAGTGTACTGCTTGAGCCGTTTTATGAATTCACTCTAATACTTGACAGACAGTATATAGGCAGGGCTATGACTGACTTTGAGAGAATGGGTGCACAGTTTGAGATTAACGATAATGGTGATGAAGCAGTAATAAAGGGTGCTGGTCCTGTTGCCACTGTTGGTAACTATCAGGCAGAGGTTAATGCGTACACTAGGGGAAAGGGAGTATTAAGACTTAAAATGTCTGGCTACAGACCTTGTCATAATACAGATGAGGTTATTGAACAAATCGGATATGAAGCCGAGAGAGATACAAGAAATCCAGCAGATTCAGTATTCTGTGCGCACGGTTCAGGTTTTAATGTGCCTTGGTATGAAGTCAAAGATTATGCACACGTTGACAGCGTGCTTAATCCAGTGGGAACAAATGAAAATGTAGTTCTCACACCAAAAGAAGCAGCAAGAACGGTATCTGATGAATGGATTGGAACAGATGAAGTCGACAGAATACTGGCACAGACGTACTTTGCTAACAGCAGGGGTGATAATGAAAGACGTAAGATGTCTAAAAGAAAAGCCTCTGATGAAATGGGAAGATATGTAACAGCCTCTGGCAGTGGAAGCTATAATAATGGACAGTATAAAGCTTCGCAGTCTAAGAAGCAGACAAATTCAATATCGTATCTTCTTGTAGACGGCTATAATATAATACACGCGTGGAGCGAGCTTGAGGAATTGTCAAGAATTAATATGGACAGTGCAAGGGATAAGCTTCTTGATATAATGTGCAATTATCAGGGTATGAAGAAGTGTGAGCTTATCGTTGTATTTGATGCTTACAGGGTATCAGGACATCATGAAGAATATATGGACTATCATAATATTCACGTTGTATACACGAAAGAGGCAGAAACGGCAGACCATTATATAGAAAAGTTTGCACATGAGAATGGAAAGAAATATAATATAACAGTTGCTACATCAGATGGACTTGAGCAGGTTATTATCCGTGGAGCAGGTTGTCTTTTGTATTCAGCAAGAGAATTTGAGAAAGAGGTAAAAGCTATGGAGGAGCATATCCGCAGCGATTACCTTAACAGGACATATTAATTAATGGAAATCGAGGTTATGGATTATGAGTACATTATGGGTTATAGGAGATTCAACAGTAAGCAGTTTTGAGGATAAATACTACTATCCAAGATATGGTTATGGAACAATGCTTGATAAGTACCTTAATGATAATGTCAAGGTTGTCAACATTGCATTATCTGGCAGAAGCAGTAAGAGTTATCTTTCAGAGCCTGAATATAATACGCTTATTAATGGAATGAAGCAGGGTGATTATCTTTTAATAGGTTTTGGACACAATGATGAAAAGACAGAGAAGGAAAGATATACAAGTCCTGTTGGTGACTATATGACAGAAGGAACATTTGCTAATTCTTTATATGTTAATTATATCAGGAAAGCAAGGAATGCAGGCTGTTATCCTATACTTTGTACTCCTATTGTAAGAAGAAGTGCATCTGGCGAATGGAAAGCCACAGAACTTCATATTACACAGGACGTTGCACAGTATAAAGGCGGAGATTATGCACTTGCAGTAAGAGAATTAGGAAAAGCCGTTGGCGTTCCGGTTATAGATATGACACAGCTTACCAGGGATGAATATGAAAAGTTAGGATCTGATAATACAATATATCTTCATGCGTGGCCATCGAATAATAAGCTGAGTGTTGATAATACGCATACTAACATATGGGGAGCAAGGGTTAATGCTTATATGATAATGTCAGCAGTGAAAGAGCTTAATATAAGTGGTCTGTCAGAAAATGTTGTGAACATTGATAACAACCCATTAGATTATAAAGAGGAGTTTCTTGTATCTAATAAAGATTATGTTCCAGTTGTATTCAGTGATAAGCTTCCAGACAGCAGACTGTTTAAAGATTATGATGAGTATAAGGCGGCTGTATTTGGTGATGTATTAGGAGAGGTTGATGATACAGACTTTACTCTTGGAGAAGATGATAATGGAGATATGAACATAGCTGTCAGAAATAACAGAGGCAAGATATCTGCTGTGACAGACGGCATTGCTATGTATTATAAAAAAGTTGATATAACAGAACATTTTACTCTTACAGCAACAGTTAAGGTTAATAAAATATTTGCTAATGACCAGGTATCTTTTGGGCTTATGGTAAGAGATGACTGCTATATTGATAAGAATATGCCTGACATATTAGGAGATTATGTTGCCGCCGCACCATTATTTATAACAAAGGGTGAGAAGGCGACAGCTACATTTGCAAGACGAAGCGGACAGCTTGTGCTTGGAAAAGATACGAATGAGGTTATAAAAGAAGGTGGGGAGTATGAGCTTATGCTTTCATCTTCTTCTGACGGATATGCGGCTAAGTTTGGAAAGGGTGATGTTATTACAGGCGGATATGATTTTAAGCTTACTGCAATTGACCCGGCTCATGTATATGTAGGAATGTTCGTATCAAGAAATGCAGATGTTATATTTTCTAATATTAAATATACAAAGAATGAATAAAATGTTATAATAAATCTAACAAAATATAGAACATAGAAGAAGGCTGTGTTTCATATATTAAACAGGATTGTGTTAATTGAATATTGGACTGGGGGTATGCTTATGAGAATAACATTTTTAGGAGCAGATCACGAGGTGACAGGAAGCTGCCATTATCTACAGGTGGCAGACAAGAACATTTTAATTGATTGTGGAATGGAGCAGGGCAATGATGTGTATGAGAATCAGGAACTTCCAATTCCAGCGTGTGATGTTGATTATGTGCTTCTTACCCACGCACATATTGACCATTCAGGACTTATTCCACTTCTTTATGTGAATGGTTTCAGGGGAAAAATATACTGTACAGAGGCGACAGTACAGCTATGTGACATAATGTTAAGGGATAGTGCACATATACAGATGTTTGAAGCTGAGTGGCGTAACAGAAAGGCTAAGCGTTCTAATGGCACTTTAAAGGAATTTATTCCATTATATGATGCAAAAGCAGTATATGAGGTTATGAAGCAGTTCGTTGGTCTTGAATATGAGAAGATTGTAAAGATTGATGATAATGTGAGCATAAGATTAAGAGATGTAGGACATCTGCTTGGTTCTGCCAGTATTGAAGTATGGGCATCAGAAGATACACCAGAGGGCAGGGTTGAAAGAAAGCTTGTATTCTCTGGAGATATAGGCAATGTTCATAAGCCGATAACCAAGGACCCTGCAACAGTTGCAGATGCAGATTATGTTGTTATGGAGTCAACTTATGGCAACAGAAGTCATAATGGAACACCTGATTATGTGGCTGAGCTTGTCAAAGTATTCAAGCGTACATTTGACAGAGGCGGTAATGTTGTTATACCATCATTTGCGGTTGGAAGAACACAGGAGCTTTTATATCATATAAGAAAGATAAAAGCGGATGGACTTATGGACAGGGATTTTGATGTGTATGTCGACAGCCCTCTTGCAATTGAAGCTACAGAGGTGTTTAGTAAGAATGTAGAGCAGTGCTTTGATGAAGATGCGATTGAACTTGTAAGACAGGGGATTAATCCTTTATCTTTTCCGGGGCTTAAATATGCCATATCAAGTGAAGAGTCCAAGATGATTAATTTTGATACTAATCCTAAGGTAATCATATCAGCATCTGGTATGTGTGAGGCCGGACGAATAAGACATCATTTAAAGCACAATCTGTGGAGACCAGAGTGTACGATACTTTTTGTAGGTTATCAGGCCAATGGTACAACAGGACGAATTATTGTTGACGGAATTGACGAGATTAAGTTATTTGGTGAGCCAATTCAGGTAAAAGCAGAGATTGCACAGCTTCCGGGTTCAAGCGGACACGCTGATAAAGACGGTCTGATTCATTGGGTGAATGCATTTACCAATAAGCCAAGAAAGGTATTCGTTGTACACGGTGAGGACAGTGTGTGTGAAGAATTTACACAATGTCTTAAAGAAGAATATGGTTTTGATGCGTATGCTCCATATACCGGCACTTCATTTGACCTGATTACAGGACAGATGATTGCTGAGGGCAATAAGGAGAAGAAGAGCAGAAGAACAACAGTTAATAAGCGTAATAAGAGCGTATTTGACAGGCTTGTTGCGGCTGGTAAGAGACTTATGAGTGTTATTGCACACAATGAGGGCGGTGCGAATAAGGATCTTGCGAAGTTTACAGACCAGATTAATTCACTTTGCGATAAATGGGACAGATAAGAGAATAATTTAAGATGAAATAATTATAAATATAATAATTTTAGTTATGGCGGTTATTAATCCTTTTGTAGTTGGAGGATACGTTTCTCCTCGTTATTTTTGTGATAGAGTTGCTGAAACAGAAAACTTGATCCGTAACTTGATAAATGGGAGAAATGTGGCTCTTGTTTCAACTCGCCGAATGGGAAAAACGGGATTGATAAGGCATTGTTTTTATCAGCCTTTGATTAAAGAAGGCTATTATACTTTCTTTATTGATATATATGCGACTTCAAGTTTGAAAGAGTTTGTTTTTGCTTTGGGTAAAGGGATTTTTGAGAAGTTAAAGCCCCAGGGGAATAAATTCATAGATCGTTTCTTTTCTATAATTACCTCTTTAAGGATTGGATTTAAATTAGATAGTATTACAGGAGAACCGATTTTAGAACTTGGTTTGGGAGATATTCATGCTCCTGAAACTACTTTAGAAGAAATCTTTATCTATCTGGAGCAGGCAGACAAGCCTTGTATTGTAGCAATAGATGAATTTCAGCAAATCAGTTCATATCCGGAGAAAAATCTGGAAGCTATTTTAAGGACTAAAGTTCAGCATTGCAGTAACTCTAATTTTGTTTTTGCAGGAAGTCAGAGGCATATAATGATGAATATATTCAACAGTCCTTCCAGGCCATTTTATCAAAGCGTGAGTATGATGCACTTAGGAGCAATTCCTTTGGAGGTATATAAACCTTTTGTGAAGGGATTGTTTGAGGAGAATGGTAAGAAAGTGACAGATCAATTGGTAGAGAATGTATATACCCTGTTTGATGGGCACACTTGGTATGTGCAGTTAATGTTGAATGAACTTTTTATTTTGACAGACAAAAAGGGTATCTGTGATGTACCTATGATAAATCTGGCACTAAACAATATAATTGCTACACAAGACTTTACTTTTCAAGAAATATTTTCTCGTCTTCCGGAAAAGCAAAAAGAGATAATGATTGCCATTGCCAAGGAGCAGAAAGCAAAAGGAGTTACTTCTGCTGCATTTATTAAAAAATATCGGTTGACTTCTGCCAGTTCGGTGCAGTCGGGGTTGAAAGGTTTACTGGAAAAAGACATGTTGACTCAGGAGTCTGGAGGGTATCAGGTGTATGATAGACTTTTCAATATCTGGCTTAGGAGGAATTACTGATTTAACCGGAAACATCAATGTTAACCATCTTTGTCAGTGATTGGCATAAAAATAAAAGACCGATGTCAGTTCATTCGACGACACCGGTCTTTTCTCCTTTTATTCATCAATCAAGTTCCTACTTTACTTCGATGCCTTTGTTCTTCAAAGTCATGTTCAATATTGTAGTATACTTAGTGTACTGAGCATCTGTCAACGTCTTTTTCATCAATTTCAGATTGCCGTAAACAGCGTTACGAACCATGGTATCCTTGTTCTTTTTCGCAGTGGTGGCTCTTCCCATCTGTTCGTCAAAATAGTTGCAAATGTTGGCTACTTCTTCTGCCTGTACAGAAGATAAATTCAGGTATTTACCCAATTTATTCACATTGATGTTACCTTCCCATTTTGCAACTGTAGGTTGATTGCCTGCTGCAAATGTAGTAGCGACAAGGCATAGCGCTGCCACTAATGTTAATCCTAATCTTTTCATAATACCTACTTTTTTAATTGTTATTCCTGAAAACTAATCTTTGTCCTTATCCTTGTCATAAGGACCCTAATACCTATTAAAAACAATTGCTAAGCGCTTAGCTTTTTCTTTTTACCTATGCAAATATACAAATATGTTATTCAACATAAAAGCGAAAAGAAAGAAAAGTGGGCAGAATGATACCATTTCTTGATGTATATCAAAAATATGCTGTAAAAAAGATGGGATATTAGAGAAAACTGAAATCGTTTTGTAATATGATGCCTATATGGAGCAGAATAATGTCACCAGAAACGGTACGCTAAAGTCTACAATGAATCCATGGAAAATGGAGACGATGACAAATTCCTGTCCGGAACAACGGGTGATAATGGGAAGAGTCGTGTCCATGGTGGTGGCTCCTCCGACTGAAATGGGGGCCAGTTTTCCGAAGAACTTTACCAATAGGGGGGCACAAAGCAAAGCGATGATTTCGCGCATGATGTTTGAAAGCAATGCGATGGTACCCAATTCGGCTCCTTTGTACTCGGTGATGAATATACTTGAGAGTGAATAATACCCGAATCCGGAACCTACCGCCATACAATCGGACGGTGAACGATGGGACAAAAAGAGGCTGACTACGGCACATCCAGCCAATGTTCCCAGAATGGTCATGACGGGCAGGAAGAGTAGGCGGGGATTCAGTGACCGGAAACTTTTCAGTGTCTGCGGATCGTTGCCTATGCTAATGCCGACGCAGAACATCAGTCCGCATAAGGCATAAAAACTGAGTTTACTTTGGCTGAAATCGTACGGGATCAGCTGAAAAAGTCCGCACAGAGTGCCGACAATGAAGAAAGAGACGATAATGAGACTGCCTTTCATGGTTTAGCCTCCTTTTTCTGATAGCGTGTATGGAGCAGATACCAAAGTCCCCAGGCAGCCAGTGTGCTTCCGGTTACGGCAGCTGCCGTGATGATGAGAGCTTCCAGCCCGATGGCATGCAATCCTTTCACGATGGCTTCGTTGCCTCCTACATCGATGCCGAGCAGGAAGAGCAACAGCCATATTAATAATGTGATGACTTTATGTATCCACGTGAGCCTTTTGCTACGTAACAGGTAACCCACTATTCACTAAATATATTCAGTGAAATTCCATTTTATGGGTTATCTTTGTATATCAGTTATTTACAGATGTTTTCATTTGGTTTGAATACTCACGAAATTTCACGGTTTTAGAAAACATTGGTACTATTTGATACCATATTTCAGGATATATTTTGTACCTTTGCATCACAGTAACCAAGATATATCGCGTATGGATTTCATCTTCATCAAATCATCCAAGGCAGGAAAGGAGGACTACGGTTCCATCTATGCCCGTGTGCGCACCGGAAAGGCGAACATGAAAGTCGTGACGGGCTTCACCATCAAACAGCTTGAATGGGAAAAGTACCGCAGCCTGCAATACACCTCGTCAGCCCTGATGTCGAGCATCGGAATAAAGTACGGGCAGTTCGCCCAAGTCCTCGCGAGGATTAAGGCGGCATTCGAGGCGGACGGCTTCAATCCCAAGGAGGCCAAGAACATCATTGAGAGCGTGAAACACGACGTGCTCAACGGAATGATACAGATTGTGGAGGTCAAGCCCAAAGGTCGGATGCTGTTCGAGGATTTCCTTACCTCTTATATAGAAGACATGGAAATCGGACGGCGCACCAAGAAAGGCCGTACCGTGAAGGTATCACCTGCCTATATAAAAGGTCTGCGCATTATCCAGAGACAGATTCGCAACTACCAAAAGGAAACACACCGCAAACTCGGACTGGATGATATGACGATGGAAACACGCAACAGCCTTGTCGGTTACTGGAAGGAGCGTGGTCTGATGCCCAACGCCATCAACTCGTACATGACCGATGTACGCACGGTGGCAAAGGCGGCCTACGAGGACAAGCTGACCAAATGCGATGATTTCCGTCATTCCGACTTCGTGCCGAAAAAGGAGGAAGTGGACAACATCTACCTCACGCCGGAACAGATACAGGAAATGCTCGACCTCGACCTTTCCACCAAGGAAGCCGTGAAAAAGAGACTGGAATCACTTGACATCAGCGAGGACGAGAAATTGATACAACTTTCCAAATGCCGCATCACCCACATCAGGACACTGGAGCATGTGAGGGACATTTTCATCGTGGGCTGTCTGACCGGGCAGCGTGTTTCCGACTATTCAAGGATATGCGAGGGCATGATAACGGAAATAGGCGGCACGGAGTTCATACTCATTACCCAGCAGAAGACGGAAAAGAAAGTCTATATCCCCGTTGACAGGCGAGTAAGAGCCATACTTGCCAAGTATGACGGCAAGCTGCCCCCGGTTCATCCCAATGAAATGAACAAGCTGGTGAAGACCATCGGCCTGTTGCTCGGCTGGACACATGACTGCGGCTTTGACGAGAAGCGTCTCAACCCCAAACGTGGAAGGAGGTTCTGCGACATGCTCCTTTCACATACAGCCCGAAGGAGTTTCGCCACCAACGCGTATAAGGCTGGCGTCCCCCTTCCTTCCATCCAAGCCATCACGGGACACAGCAGCGAGGCGCAACTGCGCCGCTACCTGAAACTGGACGCGGAGGAAAAGGCTGTCATAGCGTTAAAGGACTTCAAGGGTATCATTGAAATATAAGGAGGTGCTTATGGAAAAATCAAGGTTTGACATTATTAGCGACCTTTTCAAGCTGTCCAACGTAATCAGTGAGAGCCTGAAACTTGCGGAACCGCTTTACGACAAATCTTCCGGCAGCGACGAAACGGATTGCAAGGATATTTGCCGGAACGTCCGATACAGCCTGAAACCCCTGCCTTTTCTTTTGGCCGGCATCAGGGAATATGTCACCGAACACGAGGACAAGGAACTGGCACGGAAATTCGTCGGGCTGCACGATGACATGAAAAGGCTTCACGGCATCTGCTCCAAATATGCGGACTTGAACAAGGCGGCTTTCCGTACAGGTGTGGCTTACCTGAGCATGGAAGTCATAAGGCAATACTTCTTCCCAGAAAAGGAACAGGGGCAAGTATCGCCGGAAGGTTCTGATATTTCTCCCAAGCCAATGACACGTACCGAAGCCACCGACTGCATCGACACCATCCGTGCCGCCATACGGAAGTGTGCAAAGGATTCAGACGGGAACAGAGGGAAAGAGATGTATGCCATGCTTGCCGGAGTGGACAAGGCGAAAATCCAAGCCGTCAAGGAGTATATTGTCAATGCCAACGACAAGGATTTGGCACAACTCTTCACGGAATATTTTGCAGAAGCCGTCCACCTTTCCACGCTGCCCCAAAATGATGATGTGAAAGCACAGTCCGCCGGAATAAAGATGTTCCATATCGCCATGACGATGGGATATGTCAAAAGAAACGTGCTGTATGAAAGCGCATCCAAGTCGGCAACATCCCAAACAATACCCTCTTGTACGGAAGAAGCATCCTCCGGTTTTACCGCCACAGATACAATGCAAGGCGGCGCGTTCAGTACGACCGCGCAAGTTCCCGTTTTAAGGCTGTACCGTTTCCTTACCACCTTCACCGTGCAGAGCGGCCCCGACAAGGGCAAGCCGCTATTGGACGGCAATGCCGTTTCCGACCGGGACTTCCTCCGTGCCGTCATGCGTGCCGACTATTCCACGATATACGGCAGTTGCGTGAAAGGCAAGATGCGCTGTGTCGCCATCCTGCTGTCCAAAGCCTACTTCAAGGACTGGAAAGGTTACAGGGCATCCGCAGCCCGTTCCATGGGGGTGACACCCGAAAGCCTCGCCAAGTATAACGTGGAGAAAACCTTTATAGCGAAGCTCAAAGAGCTGCTTCCCATGATAAAATAGTGGGTCTTCCGGAATTTGGAGTGATGAATATATGAAATTGACAATCAATAGGGTATATTCTCCATCAACTTCATTAAGCACTAATAATCAATAATACTTTATCCCCTAAATCATAATTTTACATTGTTCGGAACATACCTTATAAATATATTATATGTTAGACTTAGAAATCTCTGAGTCAGGATATTCCGAAAAGAATATTGATATAGGCTATTATTGCACACTTAAAACCGTCACTCCAAATGTCGGATGAACCAAAATAGTGACATAACCCACAGGTGGCTACAATTCACCACAACCCACAGACTTCCACAAGCCGTTAAGCACCAGTTGTTTGACGGCTTTTTTCATGCGGTGTCATTTCACAGAATACCACAAATTCACAAGCTTTATTATTGCCCTACCTTTGCCGCCACGAACTTAAAATCAGTGAATTATGACAGATAAGACAGAAATGGTACTGGTATCGCGCGACGAGCTTCAACAGCTTATCGGCGCAAGCGTGAGGTGCGCGTTTGAGGAATACCGGCAGGTAGAGGCACCACAGGACACATCGGAGTATTACACCATCCGGCAACTGGCGGAGAAATGGGGCGTGAGCATAGCGACCATCTGGCGGCACGAGAAGCTGGGACACATCAAGGGGCAGCGGATAGGACGGCGTGTCCTGTTTCCCAAGGAACAGATAGACCGCATCAAGAGCCTGAAAGCCACCAACAGGAAGGCCGACAAGAACGCCAAGGGATAATTTGCAAGACGCACAACAAAAAAACGTCAAGGCTTATGAAGAATTTGAAACAGCTTGTTTTGCCGTGCTACAAATTGGAGATGGCAATGTCCGTGGAGGCGTGGTACTTCCTGCACGGGAGCACGGACGGGATATGCAACCTTACCTATCTTCTTTCCCTTTTGTCGAAGATGACAGTATCGGAAGTGCAGAACACCAAACGGGGATTGGGCTATGCCGTCCATCCCGGACAGGCGGACGGCTCCATGCTGGTACTGGCCAAGGAATGGGGCATCGGGCGCAAGGCGGTGTCCCGTCTGTTGGAGGATTTCTCGGAACGCGGGCTAATCCGTGTTGATTCCAATCCTGTGACTTCCATCATAGACATGGTGTGTGTGAAGTCGTGGATGATAGCAGGGCGGCTCATCGAGAATCCGGCATACCGCCAGACAGTCAAGGCATACGAAGGGGTACGGGTATTCCTTTTCAACGGGCAAAAATTAGAGACCTTGCGCCGCAGTTCGGCAAGAAAGAAGAAAGAAAAACCGACAGAAGAAACGGCAGAGGGAACAGATGGCTTACCGTCCATAAATCCGACCCGTTCCAATCCTATTATAGAAGAAACAGGAACAACGGAAACCGAAACGGCAGCAACACCCGAAAGCGAAGTGAAAGGCTATGCGGAAAATGCAGTCGTTGATGCCGCCGACAACACACCAGTTTTAGAAGGTGGCAATACCTTATCCGGCTCACAGGAATGGAAACAGACACAGGAATGAAGCGGCAGGAGTGGTAAGCGACAGCGTTTTAGAAGGGAGATGTTTTAGGGCTGGCAAGTTAATGTTTTCGTCCACGAAAACCACGCCACCAATGGCGACCCGGCCACACGGGAAACGGCAAGTCGGATTACAGCCCTAAAAAACAGAAAGGTTTAACGGATAAAAGAAAACGGATATGACATATCAGGAGAACAGGAACAAGGGAGGCCGCCCCAAGGCGGTGAAAGGCAAGGCGCGGACAAAGACCATATCCACACGGCTCACGCTTGCCGAATGGAAAGCGGTCATGAAACGGATTACCGATGCTGGCAAGAAGCCGTCGCACTTTCTGCGCGAACTGTTGCTGCATGGCAAGGTCGTGGCGGCACGGACACAGGAGGACAGGCAGCAGATAAGGATGCTGGAGGGAGGATGCAACAATCTGAACCAACTGACGAAGATGGCGCACCAGCAGGGCTTTTCTCTTTTGAAAGGCAAAATCATGGACTTGCTGGACGAGTTCAACAAAATCATAGAGAGGATATGATGGGCGACTTGAAAAAACGGGCGAGCTTCGCCAGAGTGGTGAACTACGTGAACAACCCGAAGAAGGCACGGCTCATCGACAGCAAGGACGTGAGGCTGGATGACAACGCCACCATAGCAAGGAGTATGCAGGGACAGGCAGATGACAAAACGGGCCTCAAGCTGAAAAATCCGGTGTACCATATCTCGCTGGATTTCGCACACGAGGACGCGCCCAAGTTGACGGATGCCCTGATGGTCGAAATCGCCTGTGAGTACATGCGGCGCATGGGCATAACGAACACCCAATACATCGTGTGCCGCCACACCGACAGGGAACACCAGCATCTGCATATCGTGGCCAACAGGGTGGACAATGACGGGAACACCATCAGTGACAGCAATGATAATGTGCGTAATGTAAAAGTATGCAAAGCACTCACGAGGGAATACGGACTGCACTTCTCCAAAGGCAAGATGAACGTGAAGCGTGACCGTCTGCGTGGCAAGGACAAGGTGAAATACCAAATCTATGATGCCGTCAAAGCCGCCTTACCTTATTGCAACTGCTGGTCGGATTTGTGCGACAGGCTGGCAAAACAGGGTATCGGGGTGAATTTCAAATACAATAAAAATGAAGGTAAAATCATCGGAGTGTCGTTCACGAAGAATGAAATCTCGTTCAGCGGTTCACGGATAGATCGGAGCATGAGCTTTTATAAGTTGGACAGGCTCTTCGGGAGCCAAATTGCAGAGGGTATGGAATGGAAGCCCCGTGTGCAAGAACAGCCACAACCGATCCGGCAGGATGTGGAATCTCACAACAATACGGGTGATACTTTTATAAGAGAGCCGTCATCGGCCAAAACGGAAGCGGACGGCAACGGTAGCGGTTCTGCTGAACCCGGTTCAAACATAGTTCAAGTGACCATTGGCGCACTCATGGAGTTGTGCGTGCAGCCGCACCAAGCCAAGGTCTCATCCGGCGGCGGAGGTGGAGGAAACGAAAGCGGCTGGGGTGAGAATGACAACGAAAAGGACAAACATAAACCAAGAAGGAGAAAAAGATGAAGGACAACAAGCAGAACTTAACCGACCTTATCGGGGCATTGGCAGTGGACATCGAGGAAGTCAAGAAAAAACTGGACGCAAAGGACAGTTCGGACAAGAACGAGGCATTGAAAAGGCTGGAAGCGAAGCTGGAGCCTGTTATACGGTTCTTCAATGGCAATGCACCGGAAAATGTCAATGCCATTTTCGGAAGCAAAGAGGCCATCGAGGAATACAAGCAATCAATAGGTGATGAAGCCGTAGCAAGTCTGCGGTTATACACCGAAGCCAACGAGAAGGATATGCGCAAGCATGGAATTCCCACCATCAAGGAACAGCTCAACAAGATATTGGAAAGGCTGACAAGCCACATTGAGAATGACAAACTGGCTTCGGGAAAGTCACGCCAAAAGCAAAGTGCCATATCGGGGCTGTGGCAAGCAATCCGCCCGGACAAGGCAATAAGCGCAATAAGGCTGTTATGGAGTAAAGTTCCCGATGGCTGGCACAAGAACCCTTACGCATGGGCTGGTATCGGTTGTACACTCGTATTCTTCGCCCTGTTTGCCGTCAGTTGGGTACAATGGCATGACTACCGGGAAGAAAACAGGCGGTTGAGAACGGTTGCAGACAAACACCATGTGACTACAATCATGCTTAACGAGTTGCACCCGGAATTGGCCGTGACCGTAGGGGCTTACGAGAAACTGGTGGATGTTGTCGGCGTGGATTCCACTCTAGCCATATTCAACAGACAGGTCAAGATAGTGAGAGAAGAAGATAATCAATCCAAACGACAAAAATAAAGTGAATGGCATCTATCAAAGTAAAATACCGTCCTTCCACCGCGAGCGGCAAGGAGGGCAGCATATATTATCAGGTAATCCACGGGCGCATAGTCCGCCAAGTCAAGACGGACTACCGCATATTTGACACAGAATGGGACAAGAAAACTTCCTCCATGAAAATCCTGCCCGAAATCGGAGAAAACAGGAAACGGTACCTCCGTGAGGTGGTGGAACATATCGACTGGGACACCAGACGGTTGAAAGCCATAGTCGTCCAATGCGACAGGCAGGGAGGAGTTTATTCCGCTGACAGCATCGTCGAGAAGTTCAACAGGCAAACGGGCGAACAATCGCTGTTCCGCTTCATGCAGGGCATCATAGGACAGTTGAAGCAGCTTGCCAAAGTCCGCACATCAGAAACCTATACGGCGGCATTGGCCAGTTTTATGAAGTTCCGTGAGGGGCAGGACATACTCTTGTGCGAGATAGACGGCAACACCATGATGCTTTACGAGGCCTGGCTCAAAGGCAAGGGCATCTGCCCCAACACGGTTTCCTTTTATATGCGCATACTCCGTGCCGTTTACAACCGTGCCGTGGAAAAGGAACTGACGGAACAGAAGCATCCTTTCAAGCACGTTTACACGGGCATCGGGAAGACGGTAAAACGCGCCATCCCGTTGAAAGCCATCAAACACATCAAGGAACTTGACCTGACCCTGAAACCGCATCTGGACTATGCAAGGGATATGTTCCTCTTCTCCTTTTATACCCGTGGCATGTCATTCATTGATATGGCCTATCTGAAAAAATCGGATTTGAAGAACGGAACCATCACGTACCGGAGAAGAAAGACCGGGCAGCAGCTCACAGTCAAATGGGAAAAGTGCATGGAAGACATTATCGCCAAGTATGGAGAGAATACGGCCACCCGCTACCTCCTGCCGATAATCACAAACCTCTGTTCCGATGAACGGACACAATACCGTAACGCTATCTGCCGCATCAATGTGGCGTTGAAGGACGTTGCCGGTCTGGCAGGATTGGACATACCGCTGACCATGCACGTTGCCCGGCATTGTTGGGCGAGCGTTGCCAAGAGCAAGAACATCCCTCTTTCTGTCATCAGCGAGGGCATGGGACATGATTCGGAAGAGACTACGCGCATCTATCTCGCATCGCTTGACACAAGCGTGGTGGACAAGGCGAACAGCCTTATCCTGAAAGATTTTTGACCGGATATTTATGATGAAATGTATTGAGCGAAAAGACGAATCTCTTGATAAGAGTTATATTTCAAAGGAACGAGCTCTAATAATCAGTGCTATACTGGCAAAATCTGACGGATTTGCAAAACAAATTCTCACAAAATGCCTTTCATATATCATTATAAATGAGGATTGAACACGGTATTTGAAATATTATGCGTACCTTTGCAATATCAACTATAACTCTTATCAAGAGATGAATTTCAAGGAAATACTACATAAATTTCGTACCGAATCATTCACGGAAAGGGAGAAAGGTGCAAAGTTCGAGCGACTGATGCGCTCATGGTTATTAACAGACCCACGCTACAATGAACTTGAATCGGTCTGGCTATGGGAAGATTTTCCGGGGCGAAACGATTTTGGAGGTAATGACACAGGTATCGACCTTGTGGCCAAAACTGAATTGGGTGACTATTGGGCTATCCAGTGTAAATGCTATGCTGAGAATACAATCATAGATAAACCTGCTGTAGATTCATTTCTCGCCACTTCCAGCCGCACGTTCACAAACGAGGTAACATTCCAAACAGTCCGTTTTTCAAATCGTATTTGGATTTCAACCACAAACCATTGGGGAACTAATGCAGAAGAGGCTATCCGAAACCAGGAACCGCCTGTTACGCGCATCGGTATGGCAGACCTTGATTCATCTCCTGTGGACTGGCAAAAGCTGATGGACGGTCTAACCGGCAATTCTGCACTGGTGGAGGGCAAGAAGCCTCGTGAACACCAATTGAATGCCATATCAAAAGCACATATTCATTATATGGCAGATGGCAACGATAGGGGCAAGCTCATTATGGCTTGCGGTACAGGTAAAACCTACACTTCGCTGCTCATTGCGGAACAGTTATTTGGCAACAACGGCTTGGTTCTGTTCATGGTTCCGTCCATCGCCTTGTTGGGGCAGTCGCTCAACGCATGGTCGGCAGATGCGAAGAAGCCCATTAAGGCTGTCTGCATCTGTTCCGATTCCAAAGCCTCACGCAAGACTACCAAGGAATCTGACGATACAGACGATAGCGTGGTTGACCTTGCCGTACCAGCATCCACCAATCCACAATCCATTGCATCCCAATTAAAGAAATATCGGGATCATGACGGCTTAGTAGTCGTGTTTTCTACCTACCAATCCATAGATGCCATTTCTGCAGCTCAACAGGAGATTTTATCCGAGACAAACGGAGAATACGGCGTGTTTGACTTCATCATCTGTGACGAGGCACACCGCACTACCGGCGTAAAAATAGCCGATAAGGATGAGAGCAACTTTATCAAGATACATTCCAATGAGAATGTACAAGGTCGGAAACGCCTTTATATGACTGCCACACCGCGTTTGTATGGGGAATCTGCCAAGATAAAGGCATCGGAAAAGGATTGCATTCTCTGCTCGATGGATGACAAAGCCATTTATGGAGAGGAATTTTATCGCGTGAATTTCTCATACGCCGTTCAAAATGGCTTATTGACGGATTACAAGGTGCTTGTCCTTACCGTTAGCGAAGATGATGTGCCTGCCAACATAAAACAAGACATCACCAATTCTACAACCGAACTGAATTTTGACGACACATCCAAGCTCATTGGGGTAATAAACGGATTGTCAAAAATGATACAGGGCGACGACCATCGCACATGGGATGCCGACCCACGCATGATGCGCCGTGCCGTGGCGTTCTGTTCAGCCATAGGCAACGAAACAAAAGCCGGAACTTCAAAATATGTAGCTTCGGTGCTTCCAAGAATATCCGGGAAATACGAAGAAAATCTTGATTCAGAAAGCCTTTCGCATACCGTTTCAGTAACGACACGGCATATAGATGGTTCTATGAACTCGCAGGAGCGTAATGGAATCCTGCAATGGCTGGCGGAAGAATCTGACAATGAACGTGAATGTCGTGTTGTAACCAACGTGCGTTGTCTGTCCGAGGGTGTGGATGTGCCGTCTCTCGATGCCGTATTGTTTCTTTCTGCCCGTAATTCGCAGGTGGATGTGGTGCAGTCGGTTGGCCGTGTGATGCGTACATTTCACAAAGGGCAATCCGATGAAAAAAAGTATGGATATATCATCATCCCTATTGTAGTGCCATCCGATATTTCGGCGGAGGAAGCTCTTGACAACAACAAGACATTCGATGTGGTGTGGGCTATCTTGAACGCGCTCCGTTCACACGATGACCGTTTCAACGCAATGGTAAACAAAATAGCTCTCAACAAGCAGAAGCCAAACAAGCAGACAGGTACACCGTCTGTTACCATAGGCAGACCGGGATTGGGCGCAAATGATGGAGAAACGGAAGCACAACAAATTGAGAATGCAGAAATTGCCAGACAGTTGGAACTTCGTTTCGGGGAGATACAGGATGGTATGTATGCCAAACTGGTAGAAAAATGCGGTGATCGTCTTTACTGGGAAAATTGGGCAAAAGAGGTCGGTCTTATTGCGCACAAATTTATTGAGCGTATTTCCAAACTTATTCAATCAGGCGTACACAAAAAGGCTTTTAATGAATACCTGAAGGGATTGCAACGAGACCTGAATCCATCGGTGGATGCCGCCCAAGCCATTGAAATGCAGGCACAGCACATCATCACCCGACCTGTATTTGACGCTCTGTTTTCAGATTACCAGTTTGTCAATAATAACACCGTGAGCCGTTCCATGCAGCGCATGATAGATCTCTTGCAAGAGCAGGCTTTTGAAAAAGATACCGAGGTGCTGGAGAAGTTCTACCAATCGGTAAGGACAAATGTGGGCGGTATTGATAATTTGGAGGGTAAGCAGACAATCATAAAGAACCTCTATGAAAAATTTTTCAAAGGCGCATTTCCGCTTACAGTGGAGAAATTGGGAATTGTTTATACACCGGTGGAATGTGTGGATTTCATCATCCGTTCAGTGGACGACATTCTTAAAGCAGAGTTCAAGACATCTCTAACCGAACAGAATGTACATATCCTTGACCCATTTACCGGAACCGGTACCTTCATTACTCGTTTGTTGCAATCCGGTCTTATCCGTCCTGAGGATATGGAGCGCAAGTATCAGAATGAAATCCATTGCAATGAGATTGTACTGCTGGCCTATTATATTGCCGATGTGAACATAGAATCTGTATTCCATGACATTACCCACAGGAAAACTTATTTACCGTATAGCGGTATCTGTCTGACCGATACGTTCCAATTGGCAGAGAAGAAACATAACGAACTTTTCACGGAGTTCTTTCAAGACAATTCCAAACGGGTAAAGAAGCAGATGGCTACCCACGTAAGGGTAATTGTCGGAAATCCACCGTATTCCATTGGGCAAAAGTCCGCTAATGACAATGCTCAGAATTTGTCTTATCCATATCTTGATAAACGTGTGTCGGAAACATATGCTGTGAAGAGTTCGGCTACTTTGAACAAATCTCTTTACGACAGCTATGTAAAGGCGTTTCGTTGGGCTTCCGACCGCATTCCGCAGAATGAAGGGGGCATTGTTGCATTCATAAGTAATGGTGCATGGATTGACGGAGCTGGGCAAGACGGCATGCGTAGATGCTTTGAAGATGAATTTACTTCCATTTATGTGCTGAATTTACGTGGCAATCAGCGCACATCTGGCGAACTATCACGTAAAGAAGGAGGAAAAATCTTTGGAAGCGGTTCTCGTACCCCCATTACAATAACTTTCCTTGTCAAAAATCCGGCAAAGAAAGGTCAGAAGGCAGTTATCCATTATCACGATATAGGTGATTACCTTACTCGTGAGCAGAAACTCAAAATGGTAAAAGACTTCCGTTCCATTTCTTCGCAGAAATTGGAATGGCAGATTATCACATCTAATGATAAGGCCGATTGGATAAACCAACGCGATGGGGTGTTTGATAATTTGATTCCATTAGCTCCTGAAAAGAAATTTGCTATGAACGCTCAATGTGTATTTAGTACTTATGCCATTGGTGTGGCAACCAATCGGGATGCTTGGGTGTCTGGATTTTCAAAAGATAAGGTTACAAGCAATATGCGTTCTATGATTGATTTTTACAATCATGAAATAGAACACACAAGTGGTTATTCTGAAGATAAGACAAAAATAAGTTGGACACGAGCGTTAAAAAATGATTTTGCCAAAGGGTTACAATATACTTACAATGAAAATATTTTTGTACAGGAAATTTATCGGCCATTTACAAAGCTGCACTTGTATTATCATCGCCCATTCATAGAATGCCCAGGTATATGGCAATGTTTATATCCTGCTCCTGAATATCGTAATCTTGTTATTGCAGTAAGTGGAGTTGGACAGCAAAAGCCATTTGCATCATTGATTACAGATAGTATTTCCGATTTACAGGTTGTTGATAAAGCACAGTATTTCCCTCTTTATTGGTATGAAGAAAATAAGAATCCGCAAGCTACACTTTTTAATGATGCGGAAACAGACAAATATATTCGCCGGGACGGAATAACCGACTGGATTCTGAAAGAAGTTCGTAGCCGTTTCGGAGGTTCAAAAGCCATTACCAAAGAACACATATTCTACTATGTGTATGGGCTGCTTCATTCCAAGCAATACCGTGAACGATTTGTCGATGACTTGAAGAAATCTTTGCCTCGCATCCCCATTGTAGATAATGTGCAAGACTTTATGTCCTTTTATAAAGCTGGCAAAGAACTTGCCGACCTACATTTGAATTACGAACAAGGCATTAACGAACAGGCTGTTGGACAAGATAGAGATTATCTGTTTTTCGCTGTAATGCCTATGTTAGCACATCGTGCTTGTGGCGTTGATGTAAATGGCGATATGGATATTTGGCAAAACGACTGGACGGATGAAACCTACCAATGCTTTGCCGTTGATAAAATTAGGTTTGCCAAAGTCCGTGACGAAAACGGAAAGCTCGTTACCGATAAGACCCGCATCATCTATAATGACCATATTACCATTGAGAACATTCCGCTCAAAGCATACGAATATGTCGTTAATGGTAAATCCGCTATCGAGTGGATAATGGAACGCTATGCCGTCACAATCGACAAAGCGTCCCAAATCAAAAATGATCCAAACGACTGGTCACGAGAACACGAACAACCCCGTTATATCCTCGACCTGCTTCTGTCGGTGGTTATGCTCTCTTGTCAAACAGCAGATATAGTAAGCACTTTGCCAATATTAAGACTGTAATTTTATCGTTTTGTAAGCTTAGGGGTTCTTGAATCTGGTTTCTTTGTTGGAGTATTGATTTTCACAATAAGGGGCATTGGAAAATCAACTCCAACAATTAAAGCTTCACCTTCTCCCAAAATAGGAAGGAAAGAAAGAATATTTCTATTTGCTGCAGATGCGGCACTTTCAACTGCTTTTTTATCTTGCTCATTAATTAACCTATGAACCAGAAATGTTCCCATTTGACTTAATGTCCAATGGTATATCACGAGGCATTTGGGTAGCAATACATAAGAACAAACCGTATTTACGGGCTTCTTTTGATAGGCATATCTTCTCCCCTTTCTATCTATGTTCTGAAATGAGATATAATTATGTGGAAGCTCACGAAATCTGTCGTACCTTTACTTTTAAATATCTTCATCAATTTTTGCATTAATAGCCTCTAGATATGCATTAATATCTATTGCGGGTACAGTACCAATGGACTTCAAATAGCTCACAAGCTGAAGGAAAAATGTGAAGAGAGACACATTCTTATTGCTAAACTCAATCTCGTTTACTTCGCGACTCTCATACACTTTTTCTATATACTTACGATTATCCTTGATTGGGTCTATATATTCAGGTACAGTCTCTTTATAATCAATATAAAAACTACCAGCATCACAGAAGCATCCCAAATCCAAAGTTTGTAAGCCCTTCAGTTTTTCTAACTGCTTTATTACCGTATCATTCCCACGGTACGAACTCGTTGTAGTTAAAATACCACCTATTATCTTAGTCAATGCTCTGGCAGGCGTAGTTTTTCCTGAGGAGACCATACTAATACTTGTTCTTTTCAGTTTACGCACGCTCTCAACTTTCTTGGCTGCATATTCTATATGTCCTTCCACATCCTGTTTTACCTCAAACACGGCATACACGCTTTCTGCCGGTATATACATAAAACCATCCTGCTTGAATATGAAGGGTGTGTAAATCGCGTCATAAATGACTACGTCCATCTGTTCGCTAACATTGCCCGTCGAATCTATCACAATAGCCTTATCCACCTTATACCTGTCAGGAAGGTATGTGCGTAGAAACTCTATCCAATGTTGCTCCGTAGCATCACCTTTGCTGCCGGGATGTTCAATAAATTCCCTGTTTACATTCAGGCTAGCCAACATTTGGTTCTGCAAGCCATGAAATAAATCCTTTAAATCTATCATTTTATTGTATTCCAACAATTGATTATTCATATAACAATAAAACTTATGAGCACTAAGTCCATTACTTCTAACACTGACTATCAGTAGTAACGGATTCTCAATGGCCACTTCCTTCTCAATATCTATCATAGCCGCCAAATCTGTACTGCTATATTGTGTGGAACCATTTGGATGACTATGCCATTCGCCCACATATTGCAACCCCTCCTTGGCTAATTGTTCCCATACATTTTCCAAACCCTTGGTAATGCGCATAAACTTTGTCCTGCCAGTCAATTTTTCCACAGGCACCACAACTTTTTCTATATACACTGTATGTTTATCTTTAGAATATCGTCCAGCGAGCATCCCTCCGTTCTCATTGGGGTATTCGCCCTCAGCCTGCAACTTTATTTGGTTGAATACTAAGGTTGGTATCTCTATATACAAATCATTACTTGACAAATAATACTTCATAACTTGTTTATCTTTAAATTCAAGTCGTCTTCTGTTATATAAAAATCACTTAATGGTTCCTGCTTGCTCAACATTTTGATAATATGTTTCACGGCGACTTGCACTTTGCATTCTATGTCATTATACGAAGCCTTAAAGGTTGGATTCCAACAACCCGTAGGATTGTACATGTCGGTTTCCACATCGTGTTTAAATAAGCCATAAACCAACAAAACAGTCTCTGTTACATTAGGAGAAAAGGCACATATCAAATCTTGTGCGTGATTGGTTATTGAGAGATTAACCAATTGGGCTTTCGTCCCAATAGAATCCATTACCCGCATCAGTTGATTATCCGTTGTACAATCAAATATCACATCAAACTCGTCAAAGAATTCTGCAAGAGCACTTTTGTCCTCATGCCCTGCCGCATATGTTTTTATCACTAAGTCAGCAATAGATTTCAAACTGGTACATTCAACATGAGGCGAAATCTGCGTCAGTAAACTCGTTATATCCAAGGTTTTCTCAATTATACCTGTATAAAAAGGATATGCAGACCGGCAAACATTACCAGGTTCCTTATTGTCTATGTCATATAGAGTCAGGTTTTTCGCACCACATCTTGTTAGAGTTTCTGCCAAAATACTTCCTATAGCCCCGACACCCATAATCAGCATTTTCTTATTAGCCAGTTCTTTGGGCATAGCTCCACGCCCAAAGAAATACTTATAGGAAATATCCACAGTTTCTGCCCATTGGATTTGCCCTTGTCTAAAATCAGTTAGCCAAAGCCTATTCTTACCAGTGCCCACCCGCACAGGTTCTATCGGCAGATCATCCGTGAAGAGAATCATTGCCTGCCAGTGAACGCCACCTTCGGGAATTCTATATCCACAAAACAACGGGAAGAAATCATACTTGTCTCTATGCGATACCACAAAACTATGGATATAGTTTTTCTGACTCTGCGAGAATAGTCCCCTGATAGAATTGTAATTCTCAACAATAAACTTGTTGTATACCGATGGAATGTTGTTCAGCAGACAATATACTCCCTTAAACGACCTTAATTCTTGGTAGGACTTACTAATCCTACAGAACATTTCCGTCTTCTTTACCTGTACGCACGACACAAACTTTTGTACCACATAGTTGATAACTGGCGTGTCTTTTTTACGACCTGTTGGTAATGGCGTATAGTGTACTATTCCGTAATCTCCTTCAGTAAAATCCTCTTGAGTCTCTGCGAAACAGAAAGTATAATACTGCCCGCGAATCGTATGATGATTCACTACCAAATGCTCGTAGTGAGCATCCTTTTCTCCCCTTACATAGTATTCCTCAACCCATTCCTTCAACTGTTTCAAGTCGTTTACAAACTGACTCTCTGCATTATCATATTCCGCAGGGTGCATGCAAAGATTGCCGCCCTGCATAATGTGTGGATAATCCAGCAGATTTTTATTTTGAAAATGGATAGGTTCCATGCCCATAGTTTTGAACGGATAAGTAGGACTAATCTCTACATACCATTCCAAGTCAGCATGTTCTTGATCTGTAACCACGGCAATACGACCTTTTAAGGAGCCTGCTTCATCAATGATAAAATCTTCAATAAGACTAACGCCGTGAATGAGACCTATCAATTCCTTTATTTTATCTACAGTCATCATATTTTACTATCCGAACCGTTTTGTACTTGTAGGATAAGCAGCACCTGTATCTTTCTCTTTATATCCGCAATATTTTTCGTTTACCTTAAAGTAGTAGGGCAAATATAAATCAGGATTACTGTCTATGTTGTTGAGCATGCTTTCCATATCAGATTTAAACGATTGTCTATCGTAGTCCTGCATAGTCCCCACGACATCGTTGTTCGTGTTACCTGGGTCAAAAAGGTGGAAACTACTTTCCGCGATGTGGTCACGTAGATACTCCATCGTGTATTTTAATCTTGGCCAAAGACCCATGTCACCATTATAACCATCTAAGGCTCTAATTACGGCCAGTTCAATAACGAAAGACTTATATTTCTTATCTTTTTGCTTTTTCCATATTTTAAGCAGACGAATAATTTGACGTTCACTCGACTTACCTTCGATATGCGAAATCTGCTTCTGGATATTCGTTTTCTGGCTCGATCCTTTTTTGAATCCCCAATGGTCTTCATTAAAGCACAAGTTCAGGTTATACGAATCAGAATAGTCGTTATTATTTAATTCTCTACCAGGTACAACATCAAGCTCAACCGGTTTCTCATCCCCCTCTTCAATAGGAAAACTAACACCAATGGAAACCTTTTGCTTACGAATGGTCACACCAGTATTCTTGTATTCATCTGCAAGAAAATCGTGCACACTGTCAAACATCTCTTGTAATGTTCCAAAAGCATTATACTTGAACGGTTCCACCAAATCAAGGTCGAATTTCACATTAGTGGCAGTATGCTTAGCAAAACTGCCAGAACCAAACGAAGAATACTTGTCGCAACCATAATGGTCGTGCATTTTGGCCTTAATCTCCTCTCTACGCTTTTTTACTTTATTCACGAAATCCTGCACGTGGCACATTTTGTGTGTATCTAACACTTCTCCTAAATGTTTGTTTTTGTCGAAACTCATATTTTCTATCAATGTATATTTTATAAATTAATTAATAACTCTATCACCTTATGTACCTCCGAATATGCCTTCAAATCCTCCGGCGATTCCTTGCAGAGTTGGCATAACTTTTCTGAGTTTGATATAGCTCGTTCCAAATCACCATTCTCTGTCAGGTATTTATAGAGGTTGGTGCGTATGAAATATCGTTTTGTCTTTTCATATCCCGGCATATATTTCTGCAATTCGGGAAGCAATTGTTCGTAACTTTCGTATTGCCGACAAACTACATTTGGTAAGAAGTGGAGTAAGAACCAAAATTCCGTACAAGGATTCGTCTCTACAAACATAATCTTTCCGGCATATTTCTTCTTGCTATACTCTTTCTTTGCTCGTTGGTACAGTTGCATTTCGGAAGGATATTGATACAGCCTGTCCATATCAAACAGGCATACAATATAATCATATTGCTTGTTCAAGTAAGATTCCACCAGTTTCAGTATATGATTGATGTCGCTGTGCTGCGGAAAATCCGGAGCGACCTTAAAGGGATAGCGACACGCAATCCTCAGAGAATCGAAATAAAACCATTCTGTTTCTCCCTCGCCTATGATGGCGATACTTTTTGTTACTATCCGCCCCATATCATTAGTCGTTTAGGTTGATATACTGGCTACCCAAAAACGGCAACTTTACCAATTTTCCCTGCTTGTAAGCATTGTATGGGGAAAGATTCTTATGCAGTCCCAAAGAAGATAGGCGTACTATTTTAGTTTCGCCAAGTTCGTCTTTGTCGGTGAACCATATCGTATCACGGCGAATGAAATCCTCGTTGAGAAGATTGATGTCGTGTGTGGTCAGAAGCATTTGGGATGTTCCGTTACTGTTTGCCAGAAAGACTTTCAGGAAATAAGCCAACAGCTCATAATGAATACTTGTCTCCACTTCATCAATGGACACAAACCGATTGGTCTTTAACAAGAAATTCAGTATCACCGCCATTCCCAAGAACCTCATGGTGCCATTGGACTCGTATTCTTCCGACAAATCATATACTTTATCGCCTGCCTTATGCTTGAAGGTCAGTTCTGTATTTGTAATTTTCCCCTTTCTAAGCATTTCAGCCTTTGCATCTTTATCAATAGGAGCATTCTGAATCAGTTGTTCCAATTCAGGTGTAATCAGCTCTTCCTCTTCATGTAATACCACATCTTCTATATTGAAATCGGACGCTTTCAGGAAATTTAAAATGAATTTCTTCAAATCTCCTGCTTCGTCTTTATCCAATCGTGATTTGACATATCCCGAAAGCAACATACCGGGAGCCAGTACATCTTTTACCTGCTTGGCAAAATAATCGTACACATCATTCAGCCTTGTCCGTTCCACGTTACTTTTGCCAAATGCGGCAAGCACACTGCAATTGTTGATAGTGTTGCCGGAAATCACATCCTGACTCTTCTTTGTCATTTTCAGATTTACGCCAAAGTCGATAGTTGAGGAATCTGTCGCAGCATCATAACTTCGGTTATACAGCTTGGTAGGGCGAATGGAATCATAAACAATCAATGTCTCGGAATAGATATGCTTTGCATCCAATTCAAAACTGAGGATGTACTTCGACTGGTTGATATAGAACACCATTGACATCTTTGTCTTCTCGTTCCTTGAGGTGTCATCCAACATGAAAGGGACAACTCCGGTTTTCTCAGTCCTGTCTTTAGGCATTCTCAAAACCAGCATCTTGAAAAATTCAATGGCATTTAATATATTCGTTTTACCGGAAGCGTTGGCACCATAGATGATGCCCACTTTCAGCAATCTTACACCGTCCTTAACTTCATACGAGTATTCATCAGACATAAAAGTATCTGCCGATGGTTCAAAACTGATTTTCTGAACCGACTTAATGGAGAAAAAATTCTCAATGCTGAACTCTGCTATCATAATCGTTGATTTTATCTATTGTATGGTGCAAAGATACAAATAAAATCTCATACAACAAATTATAAATACGATTATTGTAGAAAAACTACGCAATACAAATATAAAATCAGCGAATATCTATTTGTTGGGGCTGTAAATTAGCCGTCTGATTATCTCCGGAAGGTGTTGACTGATTTGAGGACGGTAAACGAATGTGGATTATGCAGCCAAAGAAGTTAATTGTCCAATGCCATTTGCGCCATCTCTTGATTCTATTTACGATGGCTAAATAGTGGTGCTAAAATGGTACTAAATCGCAAAGCCATTCTTTTATACACTTTATAAAATATAGTAAATCAGTTTATTATAGAATTATATATCTTGTAACCCAGTAGCATGCCCGTGAGCATGATTCCGATAATTGTAAACATATAAATGTGCTTTTAGGGCACAAAGATAGTGGTTTCTTTATAAATCCGGTACCATTGGGGGAACTGCGTTGTTTTTAACTGTCAGCATATAGTTTGTTTCTGTACTGAACCCTACCATTCCGGTACCTCCGTTCACATTGCTTGGGAAAGCGATAGGCTCGCTCAGGGTGTTGTCGTAGGCATCGGAGTCGAGCAGATTCAACGCTCTTAAATAATAATATTCTTTTTCGGTAATGCTGAGTATGCGGATGTAGACATCCGTCTTTATCCAGATATACTCCTGTCCCCAGAATCCCCATCCGTAGATATCGTTATAGACGTTCATCGTATAACTTCCGTCGGTGAAACGTGAGTCGTCAAATATGGCATACTTGTTATTGACAGTGCCGAACAGTCCGTTTTCATCATCTTCTTCCGTACTGGGTTTGCCGTCGGTCAACACCACGTCTTCGTTTGTTTGCAGTTTAAAGCTTTTCTGCATTGCCGAACTCCAACAGGTCTGGTCATTTTGTTCCCAATAGTATTTCCAGTATTTCCGTTGTTCCACAATGATCCGATAAAAATTCTTCTCTCCCGGGCGGTCCTTTATTTTGATTTGGTAACGGAGATGTCGTCTTGGCGGAGTTCCGTAGCCATAGTTACTCGGCTTTCTCATGATGGAGGCCGTATCCACCTTTTCTATCTTCCCGATGGGTTGAGGTACGGTGACTTCGGCCCATGCGTGGTGTTCGCCGTCATCCGTCATAGCATCTATACGGACCACATCGCCCGGATGGAAAGCACTGTTTATGTAAAAGCGCCCTTTATCGCTGCTATGCGGATCGGGACGGAGAGTTTCACTGAGAGAACCGTTGATGCGTACTTCTACGGTGGCTCCTTTTATTTGTCCGATCTGGTTTCTGCCGGTGAGGTTCAGAAACAAGGTATTGTAGGTGCTGTCGGCGTTGATAATGGCATTCATCACTAACTTGGGCGGATTCTCCTTCAAGTCGAAAGGAAGATCGTTATTGCATGCCGCAGTGGATATGATAACCAGCAAGAAAAGGAATATATCAAGAATTGATCGTCTCATAAATACTTAGAATTTATATGTATAACTGAATGAAGGAATGCAAGGCAACAGAGTGAATTTCCGAATGACCGGTATGCGGTTGCCTTGTGCTTGTTCGCCTTGAGTATATTCAGTCTTTTTGTAGGTGCGATATATCAGAGTGGGGTTCATGGCATTGTATACATTATATATGCTGACATTCCAGATGCGCATGCCATGTTTAGTCTTCTTGCTGAAGTTGACCCCTACATTTAACCGATGGGTGGCGGGGAGGCGATAATTGTTGCGATGCTTGACGTAGTCTCCCTCTTCTATCGATGAGTCGTTGTCGCCCGGACGGATAATACCTGTCAGTTCGGTGGGGATCGTTGTCGTACCTCCGGTGGTAAATATCCAGGAAGCACTTACATCGATCCGTTCGTTGAACCGATGATTGAGTGTCAGGTCGATGTTGTGTCGGCGGTCATATTTATATGGAAAGCGTTCGCCGTTGTTTATTCCTCCTGTGGCAAACTTACGGTCACTCTTAGCCAGGGTATATGCCAGCCATCCCGTTGTCTTTCCTATGGTTTTCTGCGCCATGAACTCTACACCCATAGAGCGGCCGTGTCCCATCTCCACTTTGTCCTCCCATCCGGTAGAAGAACCGAGAAAGCTGACACCGTCTTTGTACTCGAGTACATTTTTCATTCCTTTATAGTATCCTTCTATTGAGAATTCCCATCCGTCGATTCCCGTATAGTAACCGCCTAACGAGACCTGATGGGCCTGCATGGGTTTGATTTTGCTGGTGACAGGTACCCATAAGTCGGTGGGCATGGCAAAAGGCATGGATGAAATCAAGTGTACATATTGGCTCATTTTCGTATACGAAGCTTTCAATACTACATCTTTGCTGAGCTGATAGCGTGCGGAGATGCGGGGCTGCACGGAGAAGTAGTTTTTCTTTTGCACTTGGAAAGTCGAGAAGTGCAGGCCCAGATTCATACGCAGGCGACTGCTCAGATTGAAGTTATCTTCAAGATAGGCAGATGCTTCGTGGGCAAGGATCTCACTGTTGGAGGTAGTATAATACGTCGTGTCCCGCTCGATGGTTTCTCCGGTCTTGTCGAATATCTTCGAGGTGGAGACTTCCGGACGGAAGCTATGGTGCAGATATTGCACTCCGAACTTGACATGATGTGTGGGGATAGGATTATAGTCAAAATCTATCTGAGCGCTCCAATCCCGGATTCCCGATTTATAATCGGCCTTATAGCGGTTCCAGGTGATTTGGTTGTTTGTATGTATCTCATTCTTGGTGAATGTACTGACGTCAAACTTATAGTTATTGAAAGCGACTGTGGTATTGCTGAACAGCTTGTTGTTAAAGATGTAGTTCCAGCGTCCCGAAACGATGGTATTTCCCCAGTTCATCTTTCCGCCATCCCTGTACTTGTCTTCGTCACCGTAGTAAGTGTCGTCATACTTTGTCATAAAATGGTCTTTGCCATTGTATGCACTGAGGAACAGGCGGCTGCGATCAGAGAACTTATGGTTGATCTTGGCATTGACATCAAAAAAGTAATAGCTGTATTTCTCGTCTTTGGGCATGAAGGGTTTGGCCAGCAGGTCGATGTACGAACGGCGGGCGGAAATGTTGAACGAAGTCCGGTTCTTTATGATCGGTCCCTCGAAATTGATTTTGCTGGTCAGAAGCCCCACGCTGACCACTCCGTGATAGTTCTTCATGTCGCCATCGTTGGTGCGCACATCGATAACGGAAGAGAGGCGTCCGCCAAAGTGGGCGGGGAAGGAGCTTTTGAAAAGTGTCACTTTCTTCACGGCTTCAGGTGTAAAGACGGAGAAGAAGCCCAATAAATGGTCTACGTTGTATACCGGTACTCCGTCCAGAAGGATCAGGTTCTGGTCGGGGCCTCCGCCGCGTACATAGAGTCCGGCAGAGCCTTCCATTCCGGCTTGTACGCCCGGCATCAGCTGGATGGCTTTCATCACATCGGCTTCTCCCAGGATGCTGGGTGTGTTTTTTATCTGGGTCATCGGTATTTCGCTGGCTCCCATCTGGGTGGCCATGACTCCCGATTCGGCTTTGTCCGACACGATGACTACTTCTTGCAGCATATTGTTGTCTTTCATCCGGATGTTCAGTAGAGTATCTGCGGTTAAGTTCAGCACATGTTGCTGGCCGGTATATCCCAAATAGGAGAAACTCAGCCGAGCTTCTCCTTCAGGCAGCGTGATGCTGTAGAAACCGTAAGGATTGGTGGTAGTTCCCTGATGATGACGACTCTCAAGAATATTTGCACCAATCAGCGTTTCGGCAGACGCTCCGTCGGTCACGTATCCACTGACAGTGAACTTCCGGCTTACGGGTTTGGGGGGCGTTTTTTGTAATAAGATATGCTTCCCGGTTATTTTATAGCTTATCGGCTTATTGGCGAATAGCAGGTTCAGGACTTCTCTGAGAGGTTTCTTTTGTACGTTGAGGCTGACTTTATGGTCGAGCTTCACCTCCTCTCCATAGATAAAAGAGAAGCCGGTGTCCTGTTCTATCTGCCGGATGACTTCTGACAAGCTGGTGTTTTGCAGTTTGAGTGTGAGCTTGGGTTCCGGTGTTTGCGCATAGATTGTCGAAAAGGTTAGGGAAACCACACACATCAGAATGTAACTTCTGATGTGGTGGAAATCCGGATTGGATTTTCTCATGTCTAGTTAAGTTTAGTAGTAATCGTTATTTCTTTATTATTGTATGAATAGTTGAAATTGCCAACAGTATGTAGCAGATCGAGAATCTGGTCGAGACCTTCTTCACTGGAGAACCGTGCCGTGATCCGGTAATTCTGCAAAGCAGTGTCTGTTATGGAGATATCTACGCCAAATGTGTTGGACAACTGGCGGGCAATCTCCTGCAAGGGGAGATTGGTAAAAATCAATTCTCCGTTCCGCCAGGCTATCTCTTCGGCAACGCGGTCTGAAACTTCAAGGGTCATGCTTTTTTTCTCCTTATTATATATAGCACTTTCGTTTGGTTTCAAGACGATACGTACAGAATTGCTTTTATTGCTCACGGCTACAGAACCTTCGAGTAGCGTGGTCTTCACTTCCGGATCGTCCGGATAGGACTCTACGTTAAAGTGAGTGCCCAGTACCTCTACATTGACCGACTCTGTCTGTACGATGAAAGAGTGTTTCCTATTTTTCGTCACTTCGAAATACGCTTCTCCTTTCAGGTTCACTTCCCTGTGTTCTCCCTTAAACTTTTCGGGATAGGTGAGTGACGAGAAATGGTTCAGCGTCACTTCCGTTCCGTCGGGCAGTTTGATGGTCCGCGTATCGGCCAGTGTGGAAATTGTCTGTAGGGCGGCAGGTTTCAGATAGCAGTAAGTGTTCCATCCTATGAAGCAGAGCAAAGCGATGGCAGCTACTGCCGACAAGGTGCGTAAAGAGAAGAGGCGAAGTGCCGGACGCGGCAATCGTTTCTCTAATATCTGATAGCTTGCCGCTGCCGAGAATTTTCCTCTGGGCGAGCGGGTGGATGCGATAAGTTTCTCCAGTAATCGGTCAAGTTCCCGGTCTGTATATTTCATTGTTTATTTCGTTATTTTTTCACCAGCCGGATAGACATCTTGGTCGTTTCCGACTTTCCGTTCTGAGGCCGGCAGATAAGCTGAATGTATTCATTCGTTCCCACTTTCCGGGGATAAACCAGGATTGTGGCTTTGGCAGATTTGCTGCCGCCCTTGATGGTGATTTTATTATCTTTAATTTTATAAAACGGTGCCGAAGAGCTTCCGGGCTTCGTCGGCCGTGCGGGCGACTCGATGAAGACAATCCGGTCTTCACTTGTTTTATCAGCCGCAACGATTTTTACTTGCAGTTCCGTTTCCTCTGCATTCTTTTGATAAGAGAAATCCTGCGCTTTCTTTTCGAATCCCAGGTATTCTTTGGGGTAAGAGTTGTTGCCGTTCTCACACGCAGTGAAACACAGTGCCATTGTAAGCAGTGCAAAGGTTGTAGGTCTTAATAACTTCTTCATAAGCTAAGTCTTTGTGTTTTGGTTTAAATGAACTTCATGGATAAAGACAGAGCGTTTGAAGAATCTCCCTATCGGAGGTGTGCAAATAAAAGTTAAACCTCTCTTGCTGTCCGCCGGGCATTATTCACTGTCGATTGTTTATCGATCATTATTCACCATCGATATCGCTTCTTTCAGCCGGATGGTTGCCTTCTGGAGTTGAGCGTCTACGGTCTTGGTGCTGATGCCCAGTTCTTCTGCTACCTGTGCATAGCTTTGCTTCTCTTCCCGGATGCGGATGAATACCTCTCTACAACGTTCGGGCAAGCGGTCGAGTGCTTTCACATAAATGGCAAACAACTCTTCACTGATCATCGATTCTTCGGGTGAGTCGCTTTGTGCTTCGGGTTCCGGCAATGTCTCGGTAGATACCGTGGTACGCCTGTTTTCTTTCTCCAGATAGTTGAGTGAAGCGTTTTTAACCAATATGAAGCAATAGTCCTCAATGCTTTTGACTTCGGGAAGCGAGCTGCGCTGTTCCCAGAGTTTCAGGAACACATCGAGTACGATTTCCTGCGACCATTCTTCGCGTTTTACATAGTAGTAGGCGATGCGGTAGAGACGGTCGTACGTCATATCGTAGAAGGCCCGGAACGCTGTTTGCGAATCCAGCTCCTTCATTCGTCTGAGTAGTTTTCGAACCTCTGATTCGGTCATGACTTTATAATTTTAGTTTTCCACCCAGAGCAGGTCGCTCATGATGCTGTCGGAAATAAAAATTCCTTCGCGGGTGAGGCGCAAAGCACCTTCGTATATTTCTAATTTGCCGTTTTCTAAAGAAGGACGTGCCATTTTGAGACAATATTGTTCCAGTTGCGTTCCGTAATCATTACTGAGGCGTTCGAGTGAAATTCCCCATTGAGTGCGGACAGAGGTAATGATAAATTCGTTGTATCGGGTGGCCAGATCCCGCTCTTCCCGTTCGAAGTCCCGTTGTCCGCTTTCAATGCCGGACATGTATTTTTCGATCGAAGAGCAGTTCCATTCCCGGGTTTGTCCGTCGAAAGAGTGTGCCGACGGGCCGCAGCCGAGATAACTTACTCCCTGCCAGTACGAAGTGTTGTGGCGCGAATACATGCCCGGCTTGCAGAAGTTGGATATTTCATAATGCTCGTATCCGGCTTCACGCAACCGGTCTATTAATAAGGTGAAGAACCGGACACTGCTGTCCTCGTCCACCTCTTCGACCTGATGCTTTTGCAACATTTTATAAATGGGAGTACCTTCTTCGTAAATCAAGTGATAAGCCGATATATGTTCCACGTCTAGGGCAATAGCCTGTTGCAAGTCTTTTTCCCAGCGTTCCGTTGTTTCACCGGGGAGCCCGTAGATCAGGTCGATGCTGATGTTGCGGAAACCGTGGGCACGGCACAACTCTACCGCACGAATGGCTTGAGCCGCATTGTGGCGGCGTTTCAGCAACTTGAGCGTAGTGTCGTCAAATGTCTGGATGCCCATGCTGATGCGGTTGAACGGCAATTCGGAGAGCATTTGCAGGTATTCCGGACAGAGGTCATCCGGATTGGCTTCAAGTGTTATTTCATGGCAATTCTCCATCCCATAAATTCGGCGGACGGTGTCGAATACTTTCCGGAAATCCTTTTCGTCGAGCTGCGAAGGAGTACCTCCACCAAAGTAGAGCGTCTCAATAGGCTTTCCTTTTAGGTAAGTATATCTCATTTCCAGCTCTTTGCAGAGTGCTTCGATGTAGCGTCCTTTCCATTCGCTTCGCGTCGTTGAGTAAAAATCGCAATAGATACAGCGTGTCTTACAGAAGGGGACGTGTATGTATATGCCTGCCATGATGGTCTGAGTTATTTTTGCGTTTCAAATTGCAAAAGTAAGGTTTTCGTGTTAGTAAACAACCCTGTAGGGTAGATATTCTCTTTTATTTAACGGGAGGAAAGTTCCTTTTTGACCATTTGACAATCTGATAATCCGATGGCTTCAGAATGCTTTCGTTTCGTGCCGTCCTGAAGGTTGGCCGGAAAAACGCCTGCATTTGCCAACAGACTTTTCTCCTGTGTCACAGATTTATGGTATATGTGTGCAAATGGACGGACTTGGGGCGGAATCCGATGAATTTGCTTTCGTTCTGTCTCTGTCCCGATGCTTTTGCTATATTCTCTCTATATGCTTCTGCGGGGCAACCGGAGAAAAAAAAGCACCGGTGCGGGGTTCTGCACATAACAATATATGTGAGGAGGCAAAACATATAGACATCTTACCCGAAAGAAGTAAGCATTTTCCGGAAATGCTTACTTCTTTTGCACAGAATGTTTGCTTCTTTTTGGGAAAATGCACCGTGTTCAACCCGAAATACCCCCTTCTTTGGTTGGAAAAACCTCCGTCTTGCACCGAAAAGTCTGCTGCTGCATTCTATTTCATCCTGTCCGGAAGAAGAAGGAGTCAGTAAATGTAAGGCAAACTGCTCTTTTTAATCGGGAATCGGAAAGAATACTTCCATTCTGTCAGATAGCCTGTTTCGCGCTTGTCGAAGGCTGTATGTTACATAACATTGTTTAGTAACACTGTCCGTTTTATTGCTTTTCATTTGATTAATGCCTAATTTGCGCCTCAGTAAAAAAAGGGTATGCGAAAAACACATACTGAATCATTCATTTAAATCTTATATATCATGAAAGTATATCAGACGAACGAAATTAAGAACATTGCCCTTCTTGGCAATGACGGCTCAGGAAAAACCACTCTCACAGAAGCGCTGCTCTATGAGAGTGGTATTATAAAACGTCGCGGCAGAATCACTGCCAAAAACACTGTAAGCGATTACTTTCCGGTAGAACAGGAATATGGATATTCTGTCTTTTCGACCATCTTCCATGTAGAATGGAACGGGAAGAAACTGAACATCATAGACTGCCCGGGCAGCGATGACTTTGTAGGCGCTGCCATGACAGCACTCAATGTAACGGATACAGCAATTTTGCTGTTGAACGGACAATATGGAGCCGAAGTGGGAACTCAAAACCACTTCCGCTATACCGAGAAACTGGGTAAACCGGTGATCTTCCTGGTGAATCAGCTCGATAACGAGAAGTGTGATTATGATATGGTGCTTGAACAACTGAAGTCCATCTACGGTCCCAAAGTAGTTCCGGTTCAGTATCCGCTGGCTACCGGTCCCAACTTCAACTCGCTGATAGACGTGCTGTTGATGAAGAAGTACTCTTGGGCACCCGAAGGCGGTGCACCTATCATCGAAGAAATTCCTGCTGAAGAGAAAGATAAAGCCATGGAGCTGCACAAAGCACTGGTCGAGGCCGCTGCCGAGAACGATGAAGGCTTGATGGAGAAATTCTTCGAACAAGATTCACTGACGGAAGACGAGATGCGCGAAGGTATCCGTAAGGGTCTGGCTGCACGCGGCATGTTCCCCGTATTCTGCGTATGTGCAGGTAAAGATATGGGGGTACGTCGTTTGATGGAATTCCTGGGTAATGTAGTGCCCGGTGTATCGGAAATGCCGAAAGTGCATAATACCCGTGGTGAAGTGGTGGAACCCGATCCCAACGGACCTACCTCTTTGTATTTCTTCAAGACCGGTGTGGAACCACACATTGGTGACGTTCAGTATTTCAAGGTCATGAGCGGAAAAGTGCATGAAGGAGACGACTTTACCAATGCCGATCGCGGTTCGAAAGAACGTGTGGCGCAGATTTATGCTTGCGCCGGTGCCAACCGTATCAAAGTAGAAGAGATGGTGGCAGGTGACATTGGCTGTACGGTGAAGCTGAAAGATGTTCATACCGGAAATACACTGAACGGTAAAGGTGCCGAGAACCGGTTTAATTTTATCAAATATCCGAATTCTAAATATTCACGCGCCATCAAGCCGGTGAACGAGGCCGATACGGAAAAGATGATGGCCATCTTGAACCGTATGCGTGAGGAAGATCCGACTTGGGTCATCGAACAATCGAAGGAACTGAAACAGACCATCGTGCATGGCCAGGGAGAATTCCACCTCCGTACGTTGAAATGGCGTCTGGAGAACAATGAAAAGCTTCAGGTGAAATTTGAAGAACCGAAGATCCCTTATCGTGAAACCATCACAAAAGCTGCCCGTGCCGACTATCGTCACAAAAAGCAATCGGGTGGTGCCGGACAGTTCGGCGAGGTGCATCTGATAGTGGAACCCTATTATGAAGGAATGCCCGTGCCCGATATGTATAAATTCGGCGGACAGGAATTTAAGATTAACGTGAAGGGTACTGAGGAAGTTCCATTGGAATGGGGCGGAAAATTGGTATTTGTTAACAGTATTGTCGGGGGTTCTATCGATGCCCGCTTCCTGCCGGCCATCCTTAAAGGGATCATGTCCCGCATGGAACAGGGACCTCTGACCGGTTCGTATGCCCGCGATGTACGCGTCATTGTATATGATGGAAAGATGCACCCGGTAGACTCTAATGAAATTTCGTTCATGCTGGCCGGACGTAATGCCTTCAGCGAAGCGTTTAAGAACGCCGGACCGAAGATTCTCGAGCCAATTTATGATGTGGAAGTCTTCGTACCGTCCGATAAGATGGGTGACGTGATGGGTGACCTTCAGGGACGCCGTGCCATGATCATGGGTATGAGCAGCGAAAACGGTTATGAGAAACTGGTGGCTAAAGTGCCTTTGAAAGAGATGTCTTCTTATTCAACCGCTCTTAGTTCGCTTACCGGAGGCCGTGCTTCGTTCATTATGAAATTTGCAAGTTACGAACTGGTTCCGAGTGATGTGCAGGATAAGTTAATAAAAGACTTCGAATCCAAACAAACAGAAGAGTAATTATAGTCATAAGCTGCCGGGTTTAGGCTATAAGTGGCTGTGCTACTAAATGATAAGGCTACGAGAAGTGTGCAATGAATGTGCAGCTACTCGTAGCTTTACTTTTTTAGGTATTCTTTGGGACGTGCTTGTCCGGTGTGGCGGTTGTGAGAGAGGACGTAACCGGTATCTTATAGCCTTCCCGTCCATTAACAATGATTAAAGAAAGTAGATTTTCTGAAGAGAAATCTTTAATTTTTTATTAAATTTGCAAACCAAAGGTGTATACGTTTTGTTATAGTGGTCAGAATACGACCTAAAAAACGCCTTTCGGTTAATTATAGAGAACGTCCTGTTAAAACAGGTTAAGCTGTTAGGAGTGTTAATTAGGGAGTGTTAATTTTGTTGCTATGAAAAAGTCAACAATCTGGATATTAGGCATTATTATGGGTCTTTCCTTTCTGAGTTTGCTCTATTTACAAGTGAGCTACATCGAAGAAATGGTGAAGATGCGTAAAGAACAATTTAATACATCCGTGCGAAATGCTTTGTTTCAGGTTTCAAAGGATGTAGAGTATGATGAAACGCAACGTTGGCTGTTAGAGGATATCACTGAAGCGGAACGCAGAGCACTGGCTCAGTCTTCTTCTACTACCGAACAGAAAAACGGTTTAATTCAGCAATCGGAGCGTTATAGGTTCAAGTCACCGGACGGAACCCTGTATTCGGAGTTTGAACTGAAGATGATTACCACCGAGCCGTCGAAAGTGCCCAAAGCCATGATTTCCGAAAGGCATGGCCGGAATACCATTCCGCAGACATCACGGAGCTTGACTGATGCTATTAAAAATAGGTATATGTATCAGCGTTTTCTGCTCGACGATGTGGCTTTGCGGATGATTTACAAGGCAAGCGATAAATCGATTGGCGAACGGGTGAACTTTAAGAAGCTGGATAATTATCTGAAATCGAACTTTATTAATAATGGTGTAGAGTTGCTCTACCATTTTTCGGTGATCGATAAAGATGGACGTGAAGTATATCGTTGCTCGGACTACGAAGACGGAGGGAGTGAAGACTCTTATACGCAACCTCTGTTCCAGAATGATCCGCCTGCGAAGATGAGTATTGTGAAGGTGCACTTTCCCGGTAAGAAAGATTATATCTTCGACTCGGTTAGTTTTATGATTCCTTCGATGATATTCACTATCGTACTGCTGATTACATTCATCTTCACCATCTACATCGTCTTCCGTCAGAAGAAGTTGACAGAGATGAAGAATGACTTTATCAACAACATGACGCATGAGTTCAAGACACCGATATCGACCATCTCGCTTGCTGCCCAGATGCTGAAAGATCCCGCAGTCGGGAAGTCGCCGCAGATGTTCCAGCATATATCGGGAGTCATCAATGATGAAACGAAGCGGTTGAGATTCCAGGTGGAGAAGGTGCTTCAGATGTCTATGTTCGACAGGCAGAAAGCAACGCTGAAGATGAAGGAACTCGATGCCAATGAGTTGATTACCGGAGTTATCAATACGTTCGCTTTGAAGGTGGAACGCTATAATGGTAAGATTACATCGAACCTTGAGGCTACCAATCCTGTTATATTTGCGGACGAAATGCATATCACCAATGTGATATTCAACCTGATGGATAACGCGGTGAAATACAAGAAGCCCGAAGAAGACCTGGTGCTCAACGTGAGAACCTGGAACGAGCCCGGTAAACTGATGATTTCGATACAGGACAACGGTATTGGTATTAAAAAAGAAAACCTGAAGAAGGTGTTTGATAAGTTCTATCGCGTGCATACAGGTAATCTGCACGATGTAAAAGGTTTCGGTCTGGGACTGGCTTATGTGAAAAAGATTATTCAGGATCATAAGGGAACCATCCGGGCAGAGAGTGAACTGAATGTAGGAACTAAATTTATTATTGCATTACCTTTATTAAAAAATGATTGATATGGACGAGAAACTGCGTATTTTATTATGCGAGGATGATGAAAATCTTGGCATGCTTTTAAGAGAATATTTACAGGCTAAAGGTTACTCTGCTGAGTTGTATCCTGATGGAGAAGCCGGATTTAAAGCTTTCCTGAAGAATAAATATGACTTATGCGTGTTTGACGTGATGATGCCTAAAAAAGATGGTTTCACACTGGCACAGGAGGTTCGTGCGGCCAACGCGGAAATCCCTATTATCTTCCTGACTGCAAAAACACTCAAAGAAGATATCCTGGAAGGATTTAAGATCGGTGCGGATGATTATATCACCAAACCTTTCAGTATGGAAGAGCTTACTTTCAGAATCGAGGCTATCCTGAGACGTGTTCGCGGAAAGAAGAACAAGGAGAGCAATGTTTATAAGATTGGTAAGTTTACGTTTGATACCCAGAAGCAAATCCTGGCTATCGGCGACAAACAAACGAAACTGACTACCAAAGAATCGGAATTGCTGGGATTGCTTTGTGCGCATGCTAACGAAATCTTGCAGCGCGACTTTGCCTTGAAGACTATCTGGATCGATGACAACTATTTCAATGCGCGTAGCATGGACGTGTATATCACTAAACTGCGTAAGCACCTGAAAGATGATGATTCGATTGAGATTATCAACATCCACGGAAAAGGTTACAAGTTGATCACCCCCGAACCCGAATCATAATGGATAGGGGAGTGTATAGAAATAAAAAAGCCGGAAAACATTCGTTTTCCGGCTTTTTTATTTCTTGCTGAAACTATTAATCTGCAATTCTTTTGTTTATCGCAATATAAGTAATCAGTCCGAGTACCACCAATACTATCGAGCCTCCCAAGACAGCGTTGTTGTTTACTTCTCCGGTCAGAGAGCAAGCAATCAGAATGATTACTCCGACTAAGATTAATAGCAATCCTAAATTCTTTAATAAGCCTTTCATGTGTGTGTATTTTAATAGATTATTATATTCCAGTCACAAATTAACGCATAATTCTTTAACGGACGAAATATTTTTCGCAAAAAAACCATTAATTAGCCATAAATAGTTGATTTTGTTGCTCTCACTTCTCCCTCCTGTCGATTAATCTTTGGTGTTGAAGAATATTTTTCTTAATACTTCCTGGCTTACGCTTAGCTCTTCGACTGTGATGCCATGCAGCGCCTCTTTAAGGGTCCGGTTAGCTATGATACGGGCCTTTTCTTCCAGTTCTTTTCCTGTTCTGGTCAGATGAATCAGATTGGTACGGCGGTCTTTTTTATCGGAGATGCGTACCACCAGATGTTGGCGTTCCATATTATCAATCAAGCGGGTCATACTCGGTTTGTCTTTAAAAGTTGCATTGCACAACTCTTGTTGTGTCACTCCGTCTTTTTCCCAGAGAAAAATAAGAACCGTCCATTGCTCCGGACTGATTTCCAGACCGTTCTGTCTGAAGTTCCGGTATAGTTTCCGATTAATGGCAGCAGAGACCTTACCATTCAAGATGGCAAAGATCAGCCTGATATCAAAGTTAAATTGTTCGATCATGAAATTATTGTTTAAGCAACTTTGCAAAGATAAATGTCTTCTTTGACAAATCCTATCTCGTAACACAAAAAAAGATTAAATGTTTGCAGTTCAAAATAAAATGCCTACCTTTGCACCGCATTTTTAAAATCAAATAATTTATTTATTTAATTAAAACGAGTATGAATCAATACGAAACCGTTTTCATTTTAACTCCCGTTTTGTCTGATGTTCAGATGAAGGAAGCGGTAGAAAAATTCAAAGGCATCCTTACTGCTGAAGGTGCTGAGATTGTAAATGAAGAAAACTGGGGACTGAAAAAGCTGGCTTATCCTATCCAGAAGAAGTCAACCGGTTTCTATCAGCTGATTGAGTTCAATGCAGAACCTACTGTAATTGAGAAATTGGAAATCAACTTCCGTCGTGACGAGCGCGTAATCCGTTTCTTGACTTTCAAGCAAGACAAGTACGCTGCAGAGTACGCTGCGAAGAGAAGAAGTGTTAAATCAACTAAAAAGGAGGATTAATCATGGCACAACAAGTTCAATCAGAAATCAGATATTTAACTCCGCCCTCAGTAGACGTTAAGAAGAAAAAATACTGCCGTTTCAAAAAGAGTGGTATTAAGTACATCGACTACAAAGACCCTGAATTCTTGAAGAAATTCTTGAATGAGCAAGGTAAAATCCTTCCGCGTCGTATTACCGGTACTTCTTTGAAGTTCCAACGTCGTGTAGCTCAAGCTGTGAAGAGAGCACGTCACTTGGCGTTGCTGCCTTATGTAACTGACATGATGAAATAATAGGAGGAGGAAAGTATGGAAATTATATTGAAAGAAGACATCGTAAACTTGGGTTATAAGAACGACATCGTAACCGTTAAATCCGGTTATGGTCGTAACTACCTCATCCCGACAGGAAAAGCTGTCATCGCTTCTCCTTCTGCAAAGAAAATGCTGGCTGAAGAGCTGAAACAACGCGCTCACAAGCTGGAGAAAATCAAAAAGGATGCTGAAGAACTGGCTGCTAAGCTGGAAGGCGTATCCTTGAAGATTGCTACTAAGGTTAGTGCTACAGGTACTATCTTCGGTTCTGTAGGCAACATCCAGATTGCTGACGAGCTGGCTAAACTGGGTCACAACATCGACCGTAAGATTATCGTTGTTAAGGATGCAGTGAAAGAAGTTGGTAACTACAAGGCTATCGTTAAGCTGCACAAGGAAGTTTCTGTGGAAATTCCTTTTGAAGTAGTTGCTGAGGAAGCATAAATATAGAATTCTATATAAAAGGAGAAGTCCGGTTTCTGAAAAGAAGCCGGACTTTTTTGATTTTCTCCTTTTCCCGGTTATTCATTTGGGATGGAGTGATGTTTCATGATAAGACAGATGTTTAAATGGCAAGATGTCTTCTTGTGCTGATTGGATATAAAAAAAGTCTGTCCGTACTTTCGTACGTCAGACTTTCAATTCTCTCTAATTGTTGTTCTGAAATTATTCAGCTACAACTGCTGCGCTATCTGTTGCAGTAGTATCAGCTACTGATGCTGCTGCCTCAGCTGCTGCAGCTTCTACAGCTGCGATTGAGTCAGCGATACGGATTGAATCAGCTGTTGCTTGTTCAGCGTTAGCTGCTTTGTTACCACAAGATGCGAAAGATACTGCTACGATAGCTACGGCCATCAAAACTAATTTTTTCATTTTCTTTACTTTTAAAACGTAATACAATCAATTGCTTTATTAAAACGCTGCAAAGGTATGTACTTTTTGGATATGTTGTTCTCCAAAACCCAACTTTTTTTATACTTTTTTTTGAGGAAAGCCCATTTTGCCCTCTTCAAGCATGTTCTATAACATATTAATCCTCTGCAATGCTGTTGTATAAATACCTTTTGATACTTCTTTTCGGGGTTTTCTCAAATTCTGTAGGATAAAGCTGTATTTGGCTGACTTTTTCGTAAGCGGCAACGCTGTTGTTCAGATTCTTGAGATTTTCATCCATGATGGTCTTCAGGTTTTCCGGATTGTTCAACCCTAAAGAATCCAGTGCTTCATAGTCGGCATAGACCAAAGCTACCAATTTCCTGTTGCGCTCAATCACAAGGCTTTCCAAAACGAACGGCATATTGTTGAGGCGGGCTTCTATTTCTTCCGGGAAAATATTTTGTCCGCTGGAGCTAAGAATCATAGTTTTGCTGCGCCCACGGATATAAAGGTTGTTATGCTCGTCCAAAGTACCTAAGTCGCCGGTACGTAGCCAACCGTCTTCAGTAAAAACCTCTTTGGTGGCTTCCGGATTTTTATAATATCCAACCATTACATTCTCACCGCGTACCTGTATTTCGCCAAGTCTGTCATCCGGATTTTCTTTATAGATGCGGGCTTCCATAATATCAAGTACCCGTCCGGAAGAAGTGGTTACGAATTCGTTCCAGGGAGCGTAGCTGATAAGCGGGGCGCATTCCGTCATGCCGTAGCCGATGGTGAAAGGAAATTTGATGCGATGGAAGAATTCTTCCACTTCCGGATTCATGGCAGCGCCACCGATAATCACTTCTTTGAATCGGCCACCTAACGCATCTACCAATTTCTTACGGATTTGCCCATATATCTGTCCGTCCAGCAAAGGAATGCTGAGCGCCCATTTCATGGACTTTTTGTTGATAATAGGCTGGATGACGTTCTTGTATATCTTTTCGATAACAAGGGGGACGGTTATAATCAGGTTTGGCTTTACTTCTTCAAACGCCTTCATCAGGATTTTGGGAGAAGGAACTTTTCCTAACAGTGTGACATGTGTACCCACGGCCGTAGCGGTCAGGAAGTCGAAAGCGCAACCATAAGCGTGTGCCAGTGGTAGAAAAGAGAGTACTTTATCTCCTTTCTTCAGCAGTTCGGTACGTATGCCGAAAGTTACGTTGCCTGCCAGATTGTTTCCTGTCAGCATGACGCCTTTACTGAAGCCTGTTGTACCCGAAGTATAGTTCAACAACATTATTTTGTCGTTGGAGAGGTCGGTATAAGTTACATCTTCCCGTGTGAAACCATTCGGATAAGTTTCTTCCATTTTATCACCCAGATGTTTGAGGAAACGTTGGATAGTCTCTCCGTCACGCTGGTACAAACAGCGAAAATCGTTGAGAGAGAACACACCGCGCAATCCGGTAAGCCGTTCTTCTTCCAGATGCTCCCAGATGGCATCACTGGTGAAGAGGAATACCGATTCGGAATGATTGACGATGTGATGTACATCATTGGGGTTGAAATCCTGCAGAATAGGAACCACGATGCCGCCATAGGTGATAACCGCCATATAAGCGATGCACCAACGGGCATTATTCTTGCCGATAATCGCTATCTTATCGCCGCGGCGCAGGCTGCAATACTTGAACAGAAGGTGTAATTTGGCAATTTCCTGCGCTACTTCTCCATAGGTATAACTTTCGTTTTCTCCATAATCGGTGTAACAGGGGAGATCCCAATTCTCGCGGAAACTATGCTCGTATAGCTTGATAAAGTTTTCTTGTATCATTGCACGTTTTTTGATGAATTGTGCAAAAGTAGGAAAAATATAATAATAATGTGTACCTTTGTCGTGAAAATGTGATTTAGACTCATGATAGATACCAGTATATTTCAAGATAAGACAGCGGTTTACTATACGTTGGGGTGTAAACTGAATTTCTCGGAAACTTCGACTATCGGTAAGGTTTTGCGGGAGGCAGGCGTGCGTACGGTGCGCAAGGGAGAGAAGGCGGATATATGTGTGGTAAACACCTGTTCGGTCACCGAGGTGGCGGATAAGAAGTGCCGCCAGGCAATTCATCGTTTGGTGAAGCAGCATCCGGGAGCTTTTGTGGTGGTAACGGGGTGTTATGCCCAGTTGAAGCCGGATGCCGTAGCAAAGATAGAAGGTGTGGATGTAGTGCTGGGTGCAGAGCAGAAGAAAGACCTGCTTCAGTATCTGGGCGATTTGCGGAAGCACGAAAGCGGAGAGGCACATACCTCTGCCTTGAAAGATATCCGGTCGTTTGCTCCGTCGTGTTCGCGTGGTGATCGTACCCGCTTCTTCCTGAAAGTGCAGGACGGTTGCGATTATTACTGTTCTTATTGCACCATTCCTTTTGCCCGCGGCCGCAGTCGTAACGGAAGCATCGCATCTTTGGTGGAACAGGCTCGTCAGGCAGCCGCCGAAGGCGGTAAGGAGATTGTATTGACAGGGGTAAATATCGGCGATTTCGGAAAGTCGACGGGAGAAACCTTCTTCGACCTGGTAAAGGCGTTGGACGATGTGGAAGGCATTGAGCGCTATCGCATATCTTCTATTGAACCTAACTTGCTGACGGACGAAATCATTGAGTTCGTATCCCGTTCCAAGCGGTTTATGCCTCATTTCCATATTCCGTTGCAATCGGGTAGTGATGAAGTGCTGAAACTGATGCGCAGACGATATGATACGGCGTTGTTTGCTTCTAAAGTGAAACGGATAAAGGAAGTGATGCCCGATGCCTTTATCGGTGTGGACGTGATCGTAGGAACGCGTGGAGAAACGGAAGAATACTTTGAGCAGGCATACCGGTTTATTCAAAGTCTGGATGTGACGCAGCTTCATGTGTTCAGCTATTCCGAACGTCCGGGTACGCAGGCTTTAAAGATAGAGCATGTGGTGTCTTCCGAGGAAAAGCACAGACGCAGCCGGCTTCTGCTGGATTTGTCGGACGAAAAGACACGTGCGTTTTATGCCCGCCATATCGGGCAGACAATGCCTGTGCTGTTGGAACGTTCTAAACCGGGAACGCCGATGCACGGTTTCACTCCGAATTACATCCGGGTGGAAGTGCCGCATGATGATGCGCTGGATAATCAGGTAATTCCGGTGCGTATGGGCGATTTTAATGAAGAAGGCACGGCGCTTTCGGGAGCGTTTGGCGATAAGTGATTTACTCAGTAATCTGTAATAAGGAATTGACAAGGTGAAATCAAGATTGATTTATTGGTTGACTTATGCGGGCATGTGGTTGTTGGCCTTATTGCCTTTTAAGGTACTTTATATACTGTCCGACGGGCTTTGCTTTTTGATGCATCACGTCGTGCACTATCGGCGCAGAGTAGTACGTGCTAATTTGTGCAATGCGTTTCCTGAAAAATCCGCGGCTGAACTGCGGGATATAGAACGTGAGTTCTACCGTTATATCTGTGATTATATGTTGGAGGAGGTGAAGATGTTGCGTATGTCTTTCAAGGAACTCTGCCGACGCATGGAATATGACAATAAGGAAGAGTATCTTGCCATGATTGAAAAACATGGGGGTATTGTGTTGCTGATACCGCACTATGCTAACTTTGAGTGGATTACGGGAATGAGCAGTATCATGCAAGAGGGAGATATACCGGTGCAAATCTATAAACCGTTGCATAATAAATATATGGATGCTATGTTTAAACGCATCCGTACCCGTTTTGGCGGTTACAATGTGGCCAAACATTCTACGGCGCGCGAGATTATAAAACTGTGCCGTGACAACAAGCGTGTGGCGGTGGGAATGATAACCGACCAGTCGCCCAATCCTAACGAGGCGCATTACTGGACAACTTTCCTGAATCAGGATACCGTCTTTATGGATGGTGCCGAACGTATTGCCAAACTTATGGACTTTCCTGTATTCTACTGTGAACTGCAAAAGCAGGGAAGGGGATATTGCCGGGTTCGGTTTGACTTGATAACCGAAACGCCCAAAGCAACGGCAGACGGGGAGATAACGGAATGTTTTGCCCGTCGCCTGGAACAGACAATCCGTAGAGAACCGCCCTATTGGTTCTGGTCGCATAAGCGTTGGAAACTAAAGCGTGAGGATACCATACAACATGGATAAGATTGCTGTTGTCATATTGAACTGGAATGGGTGTGAAATGCTTCGTTCGTTTCTTCCTTCCGTAGTGCGCTATTCCAAGACGGAAGGTGCGAAAATTTATGTGGCGGATAACGGTTCGACAGATGCTTCCGTTGATATGCTTCGCCAAGAGTTTCCTGACGTGCATCTTATTATATTAAAAGAGAACCTCGGTTTTGCCGAAGGATACAACCTTGCCTTGCAGCAGGTATCTGCAGAGTATGTGATGCTGCTTAATTCCGATGTGGAAGTGACCGAACACTGGTTGGTGCCACTTGTAAGCTACATGGACGCTCATCCTGAAGTTGCGGCATGCCAGCCTAAAATCCGGAGTTGGCGGCAAAAGGAACTGTTCGAATATGCAGGAGCGGCCGGCGGATTTATAGACCGTTACGGTTATCCCTTTTGCCGGGGGCGGATAATGAGTGCAGTAGAGAAAGACAACGGGCAGTATGATACTGTCGTTCCTGTGTTTTGGGCTACAGGCGCTGCCTTGTTTATCCGTCGGAAAGACTATTTGGATGCCGGCGGATTGGACGGACGTTTTTTCGCTCATATGGAAGAGATAGACTTGTGCTGGCGACTTCGTGCCCGCGGGCGGATGCTGGTTTGTGTACCCCAAAGTACCGTTTATCATGTAGGCGGTGCAACCTTGAAAAAGGAGAATCCTCATAAGACTTTTCTCAATTTCCGTAACAATCTTGTAATGCTCTATAAGAATCTGCCGCAAGAAGAATTGGGGCCTGTAATGCGTGTGCGCGCAGTGCTTGATTATGTTGCGGCTTTGAGTTTTCTGCTTAAAGGGCAGTTTCCCAATATGTGGGCAGTGCTTCGCGCACGTCATGCATTCCATTTGCTCCGTCCCTCGTTTGCGGATGCCCGTAAAGAGAACTTGAAAAAAACATCACTCCCGATGATTCCCGAACGGGTAAAAAGTAGTATCTTGGTAGGGTTTTATCTGCGTGGGAAGAAATTTTTCTCTCAGTTGTAGGAACTGTTATCTATTCTTGATTGTTTGTTTTGTAAAAGTTATTTGCTTATGGAAAAATTGGTTAGAAAGATTGGCCTGGTGGCGCATGATGCCATGAAGAAAGACCTCATAGAGTGGGTACTTTGGAATTCGGAATTGCTTATGGGGCATAAGTTCTATTGTACGGGTACTACGGGAACCCTTATTTTGGCGGCATTGAAAGAGAAGCATCCCGATGTCGAATGGGATTTTACCATTCTCAAATCCGGTCCTTTAGGCGGTGACCAGCAAATGGGCTCGCGCATTGTGGACGGGGAAATTGATTATCTTTTCTTCTTTACAGATCCCATGACTTTGCAGCCGCACGATACGGATGTTAAGGCTTTGACCCGTCTTGCCAGCGTGGAGAACATCGTGTTTTGCTGTAACCGCAGTACGGCAGACCATATCATTTCGAGTCCGCTCTTCCTTGATCCTACTTATGAACGTACTGTTCCCGATTATAGCAACTATGCCAAGAGGTTCGAGAACAAGCAAGTCGTTGCCGAGGCGGTTGAATCGGCTAAGAAAAGAAAGAAGAAGCAATAATTCATTCTGTGCATATAATGAGGCGGGGATGTCCGAAGTGCCTGTATAGGGTTGCTTTTGTTTTAAGTAGCTATTGCTGTCGCTTCCCGTGAGATGCAAATCTCTATTCCCGCCGCTTCGATGTCTGCCCCCATTGGCGGATTGCGCTTTGATAACTTTAATTCAATATTTTCTATTTGGGGGAAATCGCCGAACAACCGTTTCACAATACGTCCTCCGACATGTTCCAATAGCTTGGAAGGAACCTTCATTTCTGCCTTTACGGCTTCATACACATCTGCGTAGCTCACGGTATCCGCTACATCATCGGTCTGCATGGCAGGTGCGATGTTTACTTGCAGTCGCAGGCTGACGGTGAATTCGTTACCTGCCAATGTTTCCTGTTCGCCTACACCGTGGTGGGCGAAAAAGCATATCCGGTCTAAAAATATGTAGCTTTTCATAAACGAAAAAATAGTCTCTCATGCAAACTTATGGATAATATTTTTGTTCTACAACTCGTGGAGCACGATTTCTATGCTTTTTTGCAAAAAATGGCGTGAAAATTTTCATTCTAATTATATTTCTATAACTTTGCATTGAAGTTCGGTAGCGACTGTAGCTTGATTTTTTAAGGAGAAAAATATATTAGAAGCGTTGTGCTTTGTCCTCTAAATGGAAACCTAGGAAATTTTCATTATTTAACGAAGGACAGCACAGTGGATTCTCACGTTTGTAGCGTGGGACTGCTGTCTGTTTTCGTTAAAGGGCTATTCCTAGGGCCTCCATTTAGAAACAGCACGCAGCTCCACGTTTCTGTTTCTAACCGGTCCTTTCGGAGTTTGGAGGACGCATGCTTCCGGTCTGCCTGTGCAGACAGAAGTTTATAAGACGTTTATGCAGATAAGATTGTTGCTGTTTCTGTTGTGCATATTTCTCATGACTCCGATTGATGGGTATGTAAAAGCCGGTAATGGGGAAGATACCTTGTACTACGCTGGGCGAACATTCAGTCCGAATTCGAGTATCGGGCGCAATAACCATTCGTTGTTGCTGAAGACCAATGCTGTGGCGTGGGGAATGGCGGTTATGAACGTAGCGGTGGAGTATGATATTTCGCCTGCAATTTCTGTCCTTATTCCTTTTTACTATTCTCCTTTCAATTATTTTACTTCTTCCCGCAAACTGCGCACTTTCTGCGTGCAGCCCGAAGTGCGTTATTGGTTCGGGCAGGTGGATGGTCTTTTTACCGGTGTGCATATCGGGGTGGCTTCTTACAACTATGCTCTTAAGAACAGTACATATCGCTATCAGAATAGCGATACGGGTACTCCATTGCTGAACATGGGGCTTACTGCCGGTTACCGGCTTTCACTCGGAAAAGGCGGGTGTTGGTGTCTGGAGTTTTCTTTGGGAGCGGGATATGCTTATCTGGATTATGACCGCTTTTTCAATATTCCCGGTGGTGCTTATGTCGATACTCGTCATAAGAATTTTTTCGGCATCGACCATGCGGGTATTTCAGTGGGCTACCGTATTGATTGGAAAGGAGGCCGGCGATGAAACAACTGTTTGTGGCTGTCTGTAGCTTGCTGTCTGCACTCTTGTGGGGAGGATGCAGCGTACGCGAATTGCCGGAAGGAGGTGGGATAGACCCTACAACCGTACATACCGAAATTGTCCTGCTACCCGGTGCTGATATGATGCCGTTCGATGTTCCGGAGTTCTCTACACGTACCGCCGGTGTGCACAAGTACAAGGTGCGTTATATTGTGGAAGTATATGCCGATGACAGGTTCGACCAAAGCCTGCAATTCCGCCGTCAGTTGATTTGTGAGGAAGGAGATGCAGGAGAAGTGGCATTGGAATGTGAGCTTCATGCACGTAACTATCGGGTGGTGGCATGGCGGGACTTTGTACTTGCTGCCGAGGTTTCCGGCAACACTGCTGCCGACTGTTTTTACACCACCTCCGATTTTGCTGCCGTCAAGCTGAAAGGCGATTATACGGGTGGAACCGACTATAAAGATGTGTTTTGCGGGCAGGCAACCCTCGACCTTACTCCTTATCGTTGCCGTTTGGCAGCCCGTCATCGCGAAGAGATACAATTGGAACGTCCGCTGGCGAAAATAGAGTTGATTACTACCGATGTCATCAAGTACCTCAACAAGTTGGAACAAATGAAGTCTGTCCGTCCTGCAGGCATAGAAGATTTTACGGTGCAACTGGGTTACACCGGTTATTTCCCCACAGGTTTTAATGTCGTTTCCAACCGTCCCAATGAGGCGGTCACAGGTATACAATTTACTTCCGTTCCCGTTGTTATTTCCAACAATGAGGCTTGTCTGGCTTTCGACTATGTGCTGGTGAATGGTACGGAGTCTTCCGTTACGCTGGAAATGGTTATCTGCAACGAAAAGGGACAGGAGGTGAACCGGGTCGGCGGCGTGGAAGTGCCCGTCAGACGGAATAGGATTACTACGGTGCGTGATGCGTTTCTTACCCGTGAGTTCGCTCCCGGCATCGGTATCAACCCCGGTTTCGACGGAGAGATAAATGTGGTGGTTCCCTGACGGCTTATTTAAACATGACTTATTCAAACAGAATAAACAGATGTCTCATTTTAAACAAAACGAACATGAAAAAGTGTTTTTTATTAATGGCAGGTATTATCCTGCTTGTATTCGCAGCCTGTCAGAGTGACGAGCTGGCGAATGGCGGAAGAAACGGCGAAGTAGCCGCCTCTTTCAGTGTACAGTTGCCTGGGAACGGGAACAATGCTGTAACCCGTGCTGCAACGGCGGGTGACGGTACATCGGTGAACCGTTGTATCATGGAAATCTACCTGAACGACGAACTTTATAGCCGGCAGATAGGTGCGATTCAATCGGATGGTCTGACGGCCGGCTTTGATGTCCGCCTGGTTACTTCACAGACTTATAAGTTCGTATTTTGGGCAGACCACGTCGAGTCAGTGGAAGATGAAGCCATAAAGACCGATTTGCATTACAACACTGCCGACCTTCGTAACATTTCCATGCAAGGGGATTATAACGGAAGCAGCAAGGACGATACGCGGGATGCTTTCTTTGCCAGTCTGGAGAAGCTGGTGACTAATGCTTTTTCTGAAAGTGTGGAGCTGACCCGTCCGTTCGGACAGTTGAACATCAAAACGGAAGATTTGGCTTCTATTCCTGACAATCAAAAAGAAGAATTTGTTCCGGTAACGGCTGGTTTGTCATTCAAGAACCTTTATACCGGTTTTAATGCTGCCACGGGTGACTTGCTCGGCGAACCGACGGCTGTAGCTTACAAAGCGGCTTCGGCTGTGGCGGATGCCAACGGTAACCTGACTGTGGACTATCTCTTTGCACCGAATACAGCGGGCGGACAACATCTGGTAAATATGACGCTTGCCGTATACAACGCTGCCGGTGAGCAGATTACCACGAAAGACCTGAATAACATACCTGTTCAGCGTAACTACAAGACGAATGTAACGGGTAATTTACTGACGGTTGACGGTAAGGTAAACGTAATGGTTACTCCTGCATTCTCTTCTCCTGCTTTAAGTGAAAAAGTAATAGAGGTAGCATCCGTAAGCGAAGTGGCTGAAGCCTTGAAAACCAATACTAATGTGGTTGTAATGGAAGCACCGAAAGAAGCAGCCACTATTTCACTGCCCAAATATGAGAGCGGGGATGTTGCGGTATCCATAACATTGCCTGAAACATCGAATGACATAACCATTAATTATGCGACAGAAACCGGAGGGGATAGTAAAAATGCTCCTAAGGAACTGAATATAACGACTCCTTCCGTCAGCAAGATAATCATTGACGCTTCGGAATCTACCGTAACGTTGAACGGACAGTCTTATACGGCTGTTGAGGCTACTACAGCGGATAATACGCTGATTGTGGGGAAAGATGTTACAGTTGCAGATTTGACCGTTAAGAAAGGCAATGTGGAAATTTATGGAACGGTAAACAATATCAACTTTACAGACAACGGCGGTTATGTTACTGTTTACAGCGTTTCCACTGCCGCACAGCTTAAGGCGGCCGGTGCTTTGGTAACCCAAAAGAAGTGCCGGAAAATTGTATTAACTGCCGATATAGACCTCAACGGAAGCAGTGAAAATCTTTGGTAACCGATGAATGCAGAATACAATGCACTCAAAAACGGAGAAGCCAACCTTGAAGAGTTTGACGGTGGCAACCACACCATCCGTAATCTTTATGTTGATAATGTTACGAATAAAACAAATACTAAAGGAAATTATTATGGTGGTCTGTTTTATGTACTCAACGGTACGGTGAAAGATCTTACTATTGATGGGGCAACAGTAACTTGTTTCCGTGGTGCAGCATTAATAGGACGATTGGACGCCGGATTGGTGGAAAACTGCCACGTGAAGAATGCCAGGATATATAGTGAGCAAAAGGCCGGCGGGCTGGCGGGTTATGTAAACAACAGCAGCCAAGATTTGATTATCCGCGGATGTTCTGCATCGGATATAACACTCGATAAACTTTCAAGTATGGATGAAGCCTATATGATGGGAGGTTTTATCGGTTATTTGCAATCTTACGAACGGAATACGCTCATCGAAAATAATAGTGTAAGCAATATTGCCATAAATTATATATATACTTCTCCTGACGAGGTTACGGATAAGGTTGCTGATATGGAGCAGACCTATTGCCATGCATTTATCGGAAATGTGATAAACACTTCTAAGAAAGACGAATCATACAATAAGTATAGCGTTGTTTTGAAGAACAATCGAGTGGATAAACAGCTTGAAAATGCCGTAACTTGTGACCGTACCAATAATTATATAGGTTGGTGGGCAGGTGACTACAATCTTAATGGAAATAATGTCTCTTACTCCACTAAATTGGTGATTGACGGTGAGATTATGGACCGTTGGATAGAGGTGAAGCGTGTGGCAAACCTGCTCAGAACCGGGGGAGATATTTCCATTTATCGCTATGTAGACCTGACAAAGAACAATGAATCAAGTCAGGAAATAAATATTACTGCGGAAACGGTGTTGACATTGGAGAAGAATGCCGTACTCATTGTAGGAAAACAACAAGTCAATAATAAGAGTAAACTTACAGTAAAAGGTGCAGGTGCCATGAAAGCTACCGATTACCTGCTTATGAATGAAACCGGAGCCGAATTGATTATTGAAGGCGGCATTTTCACTGCTACATCAGCTACGGATGCCAACGGAGTGGCTGTTTATAATCAGGGAAAATGCACTGTCAATTCCGGAGTCTTTGATGCTCCCGGATTTACACTGATGAATACCGGCAATGCAGATATGACAGTTACCGGCGGTACTGTAAAATGTGGTGGCATAAAAACGGGATATGCGTTAATGGCGGCAGGTTCTGCTGCCAAGCTTACCGTAAGTGGCGGTGATATAGAGGCTATACAGTCTATCGGTGGCGCTCAAGTAAATATTTCGGGTGGTTCGGTATATTGTGAGGGGGTGTATTATGCCTTGTATAACGGAGGCGGCAATACTTCGATTTCCGGTGGTTACTTTTATAGTCCGACAGGAAAGAATATTTATGTAGCAAGCGGAACCGTAAAAACTACCGGTGGCTACTTTAGTGATAAGTCCGCTCCTTTGGAAAGCGGTTATAAATTTCAGGATATTAGTGTAACCGAGAATGGAAATCAGTATAACTATCAGGTAGTGTCTGAATAATAAATATCTAAATAAGATTGGTATGAAAAAGTGTTTTTTACTTAGGATAGGTATTTTTCGCTGACTATTAACGGTACAAGATACTGATCCCCCCCCTTTATGGGACATGAAACTTGTCTCTTTCGCAAGAGGAGATGATGCAACTGTTGCTTTCCGGATTACGGAAGTGTTCTGCGGTTCGGAGAGCATACGGTTTTTTTGTTTGTTTGCCTTCCCTGCGTTGCGAAACGTGGGGAAGTTTTTGTATGATTTAGTCAGTTGTTTGTTATCATAGGTCTGTTTATTAAGCAGAGGTATAGCAGAAAATTCTATGTAAGGAGATGCAATGAGTAAAAAAGCGGTGGAAAACTATTAAAAAGTCTCCACCGCTTTTTTACTCATTATCAGTCAATATGCTGTTTATCGTCCTGTTTGTGCGATCAGCTCTTTTATCTTTTCGTTCAGGCTTTCGGCTTTCATCAGTTGTTCCAGTGTCAGGTGCATACGCCAGCGCCAGTAGTGGCGCGGATTGGCAGGTACATTGATACGTTCTTCCTGCGCATTGGGGTTGCGCCATTTGCCATCCATCGACATCCAGTCCTGCAGGGAGAGGATGGCAAGTATGGAATTGCTTTGCAGGTGCTTGCGTACAACCTCTTCGCAAAGTTCGGGCGTGGCAACGGCAGGAGCGGCACCGTAATGTCCGAGCATCGTGTTGTAGTAACGTTGTGTCTGCTGGAAGTCTTCTTCCCACCAGCCGCGCAAGGTGGACATATCGTGTGTGGATATGGTGCAGACAGAGCGATACGGATACCAGTCCGGATGCCCGAACTCCTGTGCCGGATCTTTGGGCATGCGTTGTATTTCCAGGGATAGAATGCGTAAATCGTTCATTACCCATGCCACGCAACCGGGAATCATGCCCAAGTCCTCACCGCATACCAGCATCCGGGTGGATTGCGTCAGTTGCGGCAGTTTGTTCATAGCCTGCTCACGCCAGAATTCGTTGTGGCGGTGATAGTAGTACTGGTCGTACAGACGGTTGAAGGCAGCCTTTTCCCAATCGTTCAGGGAACGGTAGATATAGTCGTGCTGCACACCGATACGCGGGTGGTATTTGTACGGGTCATTGCGGTCGGGCACAAACAGCACGTCGCTGATAAGCGCATACAGGCCGTCGCGTATCCAGATGCTGTCCTCATCCGTTTTGCCGGCAAAGTAGGCCTCTACCTTGCGCTGGGTATCGAATTCGGGACGCATCCGGTAAATTTCCCACGTATCTGTCGGTTCGATGAACGTCTGCTTTACGTAATCGGTATGCGGGCCGAACATCTGTCCGAGGAAATATTCGTGTATGTAAGGTTTCAGGAACTCATCGCGGAAAGAGAGACCGTAACTCTCTATCTCCTCACGCGTCATGGGCAGGGCGGGTACGAACTGTCCCAGCAGACCGTGCACGGCGTGCATCGGAATTTCCCAGATTCGGAAGAAACCGAGGATATGGTCAATGCGGTAGGCATCGAAGTATTCCGCCATTTTGCGGAAGCGTTTCATCCACCACGCATAGCCGTCCTTTTCCATGACATCCCAGTTGTAGGTGGGGAACCCCCAGTTCTGTCCGTTTACGGAGAAATCATCGGGCGGTGCGCCGGCTTGTCCGTTCAGGTTGAAATAGTGGGGCTCTGTCCATGCTTCTACACTGTTGCGGCTGATGCCGATGGGTATGTCACCTTTCAGCACAACACCATTGGCGCGTGCATGTTCGGTAGCGGCAAGCAGTTGCAGATGCAGGTTGAACTGGATATAAAAGTAGATGGCTATATGCGGATAATCGGCTGATTTCGGTTGGCAGAGCTTCTCAATCTCTGCGGCATTGTAGCTGCTGTATTTAGGCCATTCGCGGAAGTTGGGCGTTTTATAAACATCGCGCAGGTAACTGAAAACGGCGTACGGTTGCAGCCACTCTTTGTTTGATTCAAAAAAATCGTGGAAAGCTGCCGAGCTCAATACTTTTTCTCCTTCTTGCTTGAATATGAGATGAAAATATTCCCACTTGGTTTTGTTGACGGCTTCGTAATCGACGGCAGGCAGGGCATTCAGCTTTTTCTGCCGTTTGTTGAAGTCTGCCATGGCTTTTTTGTCCTTCAATGTTCCCAGTTGCTTCAAGTCGGTGTACATCGGATGGAAAGCATAGATGGAGATGCTGTTGTAAGGATAGGAATCCGTCCATGTATGCGTCATGGTAGTGTCGTTAATGGGCAGAATCTGTACGGCTTTCTGTTTGGTGCTTACCGCCCAGTCAATCATACGCTTCAAGTCGCCGAAGTCGCCCACACCAAAGCTATTTTCGGAGCGGAGTGAGAATACGGGCACGGCAACACCTGCGCCCTTCCAGGCGGGAAGGCTGAAATATACGTAGCGGTCGCCGACAACAAGGGTTTCGTTGGCGCCTGTTTGCGGGTCTGCCATATACCGGTTCGGATTGTTTTCCCAGCAAACGGCACGGCGTTCTTTCTTGTTATATAGAATGAATTTATATTCCAGCGGGAAGCTGATTTTGGTGGCATCCACCTCTATCTGCCACTCCGGGAAGTTGGCATCACTCATAAGCACGGCTTTGTCCGGGTTCCACTCTCCGAATATAGGCTGGTTTCCGCAGATGCCCAGGCAATGGTCACTGTCTATGCAGGGTGCGTATGCCTTTATCAGCAGCCCCTTCTTGTGTCCTTTGGGTGCGGCGTTGCGTTCGCGGTGTGCCAGAAGAGATTCCGTAAAGGCGGAAGTATAGAAATACTGCTGCTCCGGCAGGTTTTTCCAGCAATCCTGTATCCGGTACGTTTTCTTGGAAGTTCCGGAAAGGTAAAGCGTACGGGGCAGGCTGTTCCACTCTGCACGTGTATGCCGGCCGTCGCGGAAGATATGGTAGCTGTATCGGACAAGTCCGTCTTCCGGCATTGCAATGTTTACTTCCGCAGTCCAGTGGATACCGTCTATGGTCTGTAGCGGCAAAGCTTTGTCGGGATGTTCGTTTCCGAGTTCGGGGATGGAGCCTGAAACTCTGACTTCTTCACCCCAGTTGGTTCTGTACTCGATATTGAATAATAAAATCATATATATTAGATTTAGAAACAACAATAGCTGCAATGATTATGCAAGTATAGAAAATATTCCTCATAATCATGCAGCTATTGCCGGCTATCTCATTTAAATTCCTATGCAAACGTTTGTGCTTGCCTGAATCTTATCCGCAACGGGATGTACCGCAGGTGGTGCAGATAAGGCAGCCTTCCTGATAAACCAGTGTCTCGTTGCCGCAATTCGGGCATTTCTGACCTTTGGCTGCGGTGCCGTCCGTAACGTATTTCTTCAAGGCACGTTCCACGCCGTTTTTCCAGGTATTGATGTTCTCGCTGTCCAGTTGCAGTGAGCTTACCAGCTTCATTACTTGCTCGATAGGCATGCGGTAACGCAGTACGCCGGAGATGAGTTTGGCATAGTTCCAGTATTCTTTGTTGAACTTCTCGGACAGTCCCTCGATGGTTACCTTATAGCCGCGCTTGTTCTCGAACTGGAAGTCGTAACGCTTGTTGCCGTTTTCGTCAACGTTCTTGATGATGTGTCCTGTTGAAACGTTCTTCGGAAGGATGATTCCTTCATCGTCGTCCTGAAGACCGGTAAATATTTCATAAGGATATCCGTCGAGCAAACCGACGAATGCCACCCATTTCTCCTTATTGTTCTGGAAGCGTACAACGTCTGCTTCAAGCACTTTCGGGCGGGTTTCGACAACCGTAGGCGGTTTGCACGGGGGCAACTCTTCTTTTTTGTCTTTTTTGGTGGAGATAAGCACGCCCGAACGTGAGCCGTCGCGGTATACCGTACAGCCTTTGCATCCCGATTTCCACGCTTCTACATAGAGGCGGTTCACCAGTTCCTCGTCTACATCGTTCGGCAGGTTGATGGTAACGCTGATGGAGTGGTCTACCCATTTCTGGATACGTCCCTGCATCTTTACTTTCATCAGCCAGTCCACATCATTGGAAGTTGCTTTATAATAAGGTGACTTCTGTACCAGTGCATCTACCTCGTCCTGGGTGTAGTGCTTGGCAGGATCGTATCCTTGCGCCTGCATCCAGGTGACGAACTTGGGATGGAATACGATGTATTCCTCGAATGCGTCTCCGGTTTCATCCACGAAATCCACATGTACGTTGGCGTCATTCGGATTGACTTTGCGACGTCGCTTGTATACCGGTAGGAATACGGGTTCGATACCGGAAGTGGTTTGCGTCATCAGGCTTGTCGTGCCTGTCGGTGCGATGGTGAGACAGGCAATGTTGCGGCGGCCGTATTTCTTCATTTCCTCGTACAGTTCCGGGTCTGCTTCGCGCAGGCGGTTGATGAACGGGTTGTTCTTTTCGCGTTCGCTGTCGTATACTTCGAAAGCGCCGCGTTCTTTAGCCATTTCCACAGAAGAGCGGTATGCGCTCAGTGCTACGGTCTGGTGTACTTTCTCTGCAAATTCGGTAGCCTCTTCAGTGCCGTAACGCAGTCCCAATGCTGCAAGCATGTCGCCTTCGGCGGTGATGCCTACGCCGGTGCGGCGGCCTTGTCCGCTCTTTTTGTAGATTTTCTGCCACAAAACGCTTTCGGTATGCTTTACATCTTCGTTTTCCGGATCGGAGTCAATTTTGGCCATGATACGTTCTATCTTCTCAAGTTCCAGGTCGATGATGTCGTCCATGATGCGCTGGGCGAGTGCTACGTGCTTCTTGAACAAGTCGAAATCGAAGTAGGCATCCGGTTTGAACGGATTGACTACATATGAATATAGGTTAATGGCCAGCAAACGGCAGGAGTCGTAGGGGCACAAGGGGATTTCACCGCAAGGGTTGGTCGACACGGTACGGTAACCCAGGTCTGCGTAGCAATCGGGTACGGACTCTCTTAATATGGTGTCCCAGAAGAGTACGCCGGGCTCGGCGGACTTCCATGCGTTGTGCACGATTTTTTTCCACAAATCGGTGGCGCTGATTTCTTTCTTGAACAGAGGTTCGTCCGCGTCAATGGGATATTGCTGTACGAATGGCTTGCCGTCAATGGCTGCCTGCATAAATGCGTCGGTCAGCTTGACGGATACATTAGCCCCCGTAACTTTACCTTCTGTCATTTTTGCATCTATAAAGGCTTCCGAATCCGGATGCTTGATGGATACGCTTAACATCAGCGCACCCCGGCGGCCGTCTTGGGCTACTTCACGGGTGGAGTTGGAGTAGCGTTCCATGAAAGGAACCAGTCCGGTTGATGTCAGGGCGGAGTTTTTTACCGGCGAACCTTTCGGGCGGATGTGTGACAAGTCGTGTCCTACACCGCCGCGGCGTTTCATCAGTTGTACCTGCTCTTCATCAATCTTGAAGATTGCACCGTATGAGTCGGCCTCGCCATCCACACCTATCACAAAACAGTTGGAAAGGGAAGCTACCTGGTAGTTGTTTCCGATTCCGGTCATCGGGCTGCCTTGCGGAACGATGTATTTGAAGTGGTCCAACAAGCCGAAGAGTTCTTCGGAAGTCAGTGCGTTGGGGTACTTGGCTTCGATGCGGGCTACTTCATTGGCTATTCTCCAATGCATGTCTTCCGGAGATTTTTCGTAAATATTTCCGAAAGAATCTTTGACTGCGTATTTGTTCACCCAAACCCTTGCAGCCAGTTCGTCGCCTTGGAAGTATCGTAAAGATTCTTCGTAGGCTTCGTCATAAGAATAAACTTTCTTTTCCACGATGCGATAACTCTTAGATTTAATTATGAATAAGTAAAAGTGTAGAAGTTGTACTTATTGCTAACAAATGTGGCTGCAAATCTATGAATGTTTTTTGTTATGGCAAAATAAAAATTGATGTTTTTATTAACCGGTTGTTAGTTTTCAGTTTTAATCGGTTAATTTATTGGTTTATAATAAAATGGCTTTTTGTAAATTAACAAAAACTTTTCTAAAAAGAAAATTCCATAACGAATACAGTTCGGGTAGTTTGTCCTTTTTAGAAAACATGCCTGCACATATTCGGAACTATTGGATGATATTCTGTGTTTCTTTTCATATATTTGCAGAAAAAAGAAAGAATGGAAAGTCTAAAACAAAGGAGAACAATCCGTAAGTATCAGCAGAAAGATATTTCTTCTGATTTGTTAAATGATTTGCTTGAAACCTCTTTCCGTGCTTCTACGGTTGGAAACATGCAGGTGTATAGCGTAATTGTAACCCGTGACGCTGACAGGAAAGCCAGGTTGGCACCGGCGCATTTCAATCAGCCTATGGTGAAGACGGCGCCGGCAGTTCTTACTTTTTGCATCGACTTGCGCCGTTTTAGCAAATGGTGCGAGCAGCGGAAGGCAGAACCGGGATATAACAATTTTGAATGGTTTGTTACCGGAGCCGTGGATGCTTTGTTGGTTGCGCAAACATTCTGTGTGGCAGCCGAAGAAAAAGGTTTGGGCATCTGCTATCTGGGTACTACCACCTACAACCCCCAAATGATTATTGAGGCATTGGAGTTGCCCGAATTGGTCTTCCCTATCACCACCGTTACTGTAGGCTGGCCGGCAGAGATTCCTGCACAGGTAGACCGCCTGCCTTTGGAAGCCATTATCCATGAAGAAACTTATCATGATTATACTCCTGAGGATATCGACCGTCTGTATGCCTATAAGGAGTCTTTGCCTGAGAATAAACAGTTTATCGCAGAAAATAATAAAGAAACATTGGCTCAGGTCTTTACGGATGTACGCTATACAAAGAAAGACAGCGAGGCTATGTCCGAGAACCTTTGGAAAGTAATGAAACAACAGGGATTTTAATTTGAGTATAACGTATGAGGTATAAAGCGTATCCATGCAGTTTTTTGCATGATGACTTTATACCTCATACCTTATACCTTATACTTTTATTCCGTACCTTATACTTTTTTCAAGGCGGTCTGAATTTCTTCGATTTCAGCGCGGAATGATTTGTCCACCTCTTTCAGTTGCTTGATTGTTTTGCAGGCATGCAGTACGGTGGCATGGTCTTTATTTCCGATTAGCGTACCTATCTTGGCTGTAGAGAAGTCTGTATGTTTTTTGGCTAAATACATGGCTATCTGACGGGCTTGCACCACTTCGCGTTTACGCGATTTTGTATGTATGGCAGCATTTTCCAAACCAAAGTGTTTGCATACGGTGGTGATGATGTCGTCAATGGTTATGGCTTTGCTTTCGCAGTTCACGACTTTGCGTACGATACGTTGTGCCAACTCCAGGTCGATTTCCTTGTTGTATATGGTAGAATGGGCCATAATGGAGATGACAATGCCTTCCAGGTCGCGCACGCTGTTACCTACATTCTCTGCTATATAATCAATTACTTCCGGCGGGAATTGTAAACCGTCACGATGTATCTTATTGCGCAGGATATTTTTGCGCAATTCTACCGTGGGCTTTTCCAGTTCCGCCACCATTCCCCATTTGAAACGTGTAATCAAGCGTTCTTCCATACCTTGAAGCAGTACGGGAGCCCGGTCTGAAGTGAGAATAAGCTGTTTGCCGTTTTGATGCAGGTGGTTGAAGATATGGAAGAATGTGTTCTGCGTTTTGGTAACGCCTGCAAATTCCTGAATATCGTCAATAATCAATATGTCAATAGTCTGGTAGAAGTTGATGAAATCGTTGGTCGTATTGTTACGTACAGAGTCGGTGTATTGTACTTGGAATAAATGCGCAGATACGTACAATACGCGTTTCTCCGGATATAATTCCTTGATTTTTGTACCGATGGCATTGGCAAGGTGAGTTTTTCCCACACCTGATGCTCCATACAAAAACAGCGGATTGAATATGGTCTTAGCCGGATTGAGCGCCACTGCTTCTGCAACACTACGAGAGAGTTTATTGCTATATCCTTCAATGAACGTGTCGAAATTGTATTCCGGATTCAGATGCGGATCCAAATCGGGAACAGGTATCTGTGGAATAGCTTTATCTATCGTTTGCTTTTGTGGCATAATAGTACGGTGGGTCGACTCGTAGTTGACGGTCTTTTCAGGCCGTGAACTTTTGTCCACCATAACATTATACATCAACTTTGTTCCCTCTCCGATTACCTTATAAAGGGTCTTACGCAACAAGTCTACAAATTTATCCTCCAGAAATTCGTAAAAGAACTGGCTGGGAACTTGTACAACGAGCGTTTTATCCTCATATTTTAAGGGAACGATGGGGAGAAACCAAGTTTTATATGTCTGTTCCGGAACATTGTCTCTGATGATTTCAAGACAGCGGTTCCACAATCCGACATGATCCTGTCCACTCATAACGGTTACTAATACATTTATTAATTAAGCAAAACTTCTACGTTTGCAAAATTGGCAATCTTATTTGAAAAAAACAAATCTCTCTTTTCTTGCATTTCTCAGGAAAACAATAATCTCTTTACTTTCAGCTACTTATCGGGATGTATGAAACCTATGCCTTTGCTGGAAGTCTTGCTTTTATGTAACAGCTTGTAATGTAGTGTATTATATCCTATACACAAGCTGCTGCATCCATTGGAAACAGCATGAGTATAAACCTCTTTTTTACCTTTATACGTAGACTTATCAAGGGTTTTCTTTCCCAATAACAAATGAGCCTTCTTATTTAGACAAAATCTATTTAAGAGGAATTTTTACTTATCTTTCTTGCCGAACAAAGAGAAATGGACGTAGCGTTTCGGATGCGATTTCAAGTCTTCCAACAAGCTCGCTGCGTTTGCCGTGGTGGCATTCAGATTGTTGTAAAGCGAAGGGTCGTTCAGTAACAATCCTACTGTATTGTCCTTACGGTTTAATTTGTCTGTAAGCATCTTCACGTTGGCCAGCGTTGAGTCTATGCTTTGCATGGCTGTTGCGTAGTCTATCTCTTTCAGGTTGTTGGAAATCAGAACAAAGTTATCTCCGATGGTGTTCAGCTTTCCTGTGAGCTGCGGGATGTCTTTATTCATCAATGTTTGCAGTTGTCCGCTGGTTACGGCCAGGTTGGCGGTCAGGTTCTGCACATTGTGCAGGGTGGCAGGTATGGCGGGGTCTGCCAATACCGTATTTAAAGAGCCGAGGATAGAATCCAGTTTGGACAGCATCTTTTCCAGTTGCGGCATCATGGTAGCCACTTTCTCCATCATTCCGTTGTTGAGAGTGCCGGGAATCGTATCTCCGACCTGATACTTCTCGCGGGGATTGTTGGCAAGAAGAAGATTCATCTTGACGCCGCCTAACATTTCTGTGGCCAGTTCCGCCGTACTGCCTTTGGGAATGCGGAGGTCGGTGTTGACATCTATTTCGGCAACCACTTTTCCGGGTTGGGTATAATCGTAATACAGGTCGCGTACGATACCTACGCGGAAACCGTCGGCAAAGACCGGACTTGATTTGGTGAGTCCGTTGACATTATGGAACTTGACATAGAAATAACTGGAAGGCTTGAACATGTGAATGCCTTTCAGATAGTTGATGCCATATACTAATATGCAAAGCGCTGCTATGCCTGCGATTCCAATTCTGACTTCTTTGGTAATATACTTCATGATGTATTTTATTTATTTCTTTTGTTTTTAAATTCTCTGATGGCAGTATTTACGTTTACTTTCCTGCCGTTCTTAAAGGCTATGATGAAAGCATCCTTGAATTTTGCCGTAATTGAACGTTTGGTGCGCAACACCTTATTATAATCGGAAGATGCGCCATAGGTGTATTTGTACAGGCCGCTTTCCTTATAATAATCCACATTTTTCAATCCTTTCAGCCGCTTGTCGTTCTTGGCCAGCGGACGGGAAGAGGTGAGTATCTGTATCTTGAACACAGGGGCTTTGTCCTCTGTCTGCGCAACGGTTGCTTTTTCCGAAGGCTGGGGGGCCGGTTTGTTGTTCCGGGCGGTCGCTTTTTTCTCTGTCTCGGGTGTGGCATCGGCAGGAGCGGACGTTTTCTCTTCCGGCTGTGGCAGGTCTTCCGGCAGAATGGTCTGGCTGCTTCCGTTCAACCGGATTTCCTGTTCCCGTTTATAAGTAAGGAAAGCACGGAAAATGCCGTCGGCAAGGGTGCCGGTTCCTGCATCCGTGTTTAGATAACGTTCTTCTTCGGGTGTGGAGATAAAGCCGAGCTCGACCAGAATACTGGGCATGGCACTGGCTTTCAATACCAGAAAACCGGCCTGATGCACGCCCCGGTCTACCCGCCGGCAGGTGTTGCGGAAATGCTTTTGTACAAGTGATGCCAGGTGCACGCTTTGCGACATATATTTATCCTGCATGAACTCGAAGATAATGTAGGACTCGGCGGAATTGGGATTAAATCCTGCATAGCGGGTCTTATAGTCGCTTTCGTAAAGAATGACCGAGTTTTCCCGTTTGGCAACTTCAAGGTTGGCATCCGATTTGGCAAGACCTAACGTCCAGGTGGATGCGCCTTTGGCGGTCCGGTTATTGGCAAGCGCATTGGTGTGGATCGAGATGAATAAGTCCGCTTTGGCATCATTGGCTATTTCCGCGCGTCGGTTTAGAGGAATAAAGACATCCCGCGTACGGGTATATACGACTTTTACGTCCGGGCAGTTCTTTTGTATCTGCTTGCCGAGTTTGAGTGCGACATTCAGGTTTATGTTCTTTTCTTTGGAGATTCTGCCGATGGCGCCGGGGTCGTGTCCGCCGTGTCCGGCGTCGATAACGACAACAAAATCCTTCGCCCCGATATTGCTGCAACAAAAAGGCGCAATGAGCAGTCCCAGGCAAAGGCTTATATATAAGATATGTTGTCTGTATCGTTTCATATTAAAATATCGTTGCAAAGATAGCGCAAAGGTCTATTATCGCCCTGCAAAAGTAATGTAATTTTATAGAAAACTCACACTTTGCTTTCAAGTTTTATTCGTAACAGCTTCTTTTTAGGGAGATTTAGTCTTTGCATTTGCAAAATTTACATGTTTTCTATACTTGCTTCTGTTTGGCGGTTGGCTGTGCATAATTCGTTAGACCCGGGTCATCCTTTCGTTAGACCTTGGTTGAACGAACGGATGACCCGGGTCTAACGAAAGGGCGACGACTGTCTAACGAATTAAAAATACTACGTTCTGTGTCAATGCTTCTCTTTTTTCCCTTTTATTTTCTGCGATGAGCCTATTTGTTGATAATATCTGTAACTTTGCGCACAAATATTAATTGGTAGATACAGGTATGCTTCTTCGTCTTATAAAGAATTGGACATTGCCTTTGGCGATGCTTGCCGGTACGGCCGGATATTTCTTCTTTGCGAAAATTCCCTGGTTTGCACCGGTAAAACCTTGTTTGAACGGGTTGGTGGCTCTCCTGACTCCGGCTTTGATTTTTGCACAATTGCTGCTGACCTTTTGTAAGGTAGAAGCGCGTGATTTGAAACCGAAAGGATGGCATGGCTGGCTGTTGCTGTTTCAGACGGTGGCGTGTCTGGTTGTGGCGGCTTTGCTGGTGTGCTGTCCAATGGAGGAGATGTATCGGGAAGTTTTTGAAGGGGCTATGGTATGTCTTATTTGTCCTACGGCTACTGCTGCTGCGGTCATTACCGGTAAGCTGGGCGGAAGTGCGTCGAGTCTTACCACGTATACATTGTTGTCCAATCTTTTGGCTGCGGTGGTTGTTCCGTTGGTATTCCCTTGGGTTGAACCTCATGCTGATGTTACTTTTTTTGCAGCTTTCTTGAAAATACTGAGTAAGGTGTTTCCGCTGTTGCTTCTGCCTTTCTTCATGGCCTGGTTTCTGCGGGTGTTTGTCAAGAAAGTGCATAGATGCTTATTGGAGTTTCACGATGCTGCTTTCTACTTATGGGCGGTGGCGCTTGCCATTGTATCGGGGCAGACGGTGCGTTCGTTGGCGAACAGTGATGCTCCGGTGTTTGTGGAAGTCCTGATTGCTTTAGCAGGTTTGGCAGCCTGCTGTGTCCAATTCTATTTAGGTAAAAGAATCGGTGGGCATTACAATGACCGTATCAGTGGCGGACAGGCGCTGGGACAGAAGAATACGGTGCTTGCCATTTGGATGTCCTATACTTATTTGAATCCGCTCTCTTCCGTAGGGCCGGGTTCGTATGTGCTGTGGCAAAATATTTTCAATAGCTATCAGTTGTGGCGGAAGCGGAAAAGTGAGCAACCGCCTCTTTAGCCATACGGAAATTAGCGGGCAATAGTAATTTATTCGTCATATCCCAACTTCTTCTCATTGTAATCCGATGCGATATAAGCAGGGCGTCTTTTGGTCTCTTTGAAAATACGTCCGATATACTCTCCGATAACGCCCAATGAGAACAGTTGGATGCCGCCCAAGAATAGAATAACGACTATCAGGGTGGGGAAACCGGCGGCCTGGTCGCCGTATATGATGGTCTTTATCAGGAAATAGATAGCGTAGATAAAGCTGGAAATGGAACAGAGGATACCGCAAACGGTGGCAATGCGCAGGGGAGCGGTGGAAGAGGAGGTGATTCCTTCGATTGCCAGGTTCAGCAGTTTGAAGAAACTCCATGAGGAGTGTCCGGCAAGGCGGTCGCCCCGGTCGAATTCTATGCTTTTCTTCCGGTAACCTATCCAGCAGAATAGTCCTTTGGTATAGCGTTCCTGTTCGCGCAAGTGTCTTAATGTCAGTACGCAGCGGCGGTCGAGCAGGCGGAAGTCTCCTACGTTTGGCAGGATATCTATCCGGCTCATCTTTTGTAAGATGCTGTAGAAGGCAAGTGACAGCCGGCGGCGCATCCAGCTCTCTTCACCACGGTTGCGGCGTTTGGCGTAGATGTCGTCATAACCTTCTTCCCAGTATTGCAGCATCCGGTCTACAAGTTCGGGAGGGTCTTGCAGGTCGGCATCCATTACCACGCAGCAGTCTCCGGTGGTGTAGTCGAAGCCTGCAAGCATGGCGATTTCCTTGCCGAAGTTGCGCGAGAGGTTCACGAAATTTACCCTGCTGTCCGTTTGTCGGAGTTGGCGGATAACGTCGAGTGTCCGGTCGCTGCTGCCGTCATTGATAAATAGGATTTCCCATGCATAAGTGCTGTTGCGGTTGATAAGTTCTATCAAGCGCTGATATAGGGTAGGGAGCATCGCTTCTTCGTTGTAGACCGGAATCAGTAGGGTTACTTTCTTCATTTCGCAAATGTGTATGGTAAATACTTTGCAAATATATTATTTTCCGGAGAAGTCCGGGATAAATATTATAATTAAAAATTATTGATTTGAGAAATATCAGTCTTTTCGTTTGAAAACGAAGCGTACCAACAGGAAATTGACCGGAATGGCTATGGCGAATACCGGAATAGGGGCAAGGGTTTTGGAGAGTCCCAACCAGAGGAATGTATTCAGCAAACCGATGTGCAGCAGGTAATTGAATAAATGTGCTCCGCCAAAACCGAACGCCTTGCTCCATGACGGCTTTTTGCCGAACGTGAAATATGCGGTAAGGTAGAAATTGGCGATAAAGCTCAGGGCATAGCCGAGGGTATAGGCTATATTTACATTGATGAACCGTTGCAGTAAGAAGTATATCCCGTAGTGCAAAGCGGTTGCAAGGATACCCACTATAACAAAACGTATGAACTCGGGAAATCTTTTTAAATGCTTCATTTTAGGTTTACGCTATCATTGAGCCGGCAAAGTTAGGTATTGTTGTAGAATATTTCGTACTTTTGCAGCCGGAAAAATATAAAAACGAAAATATATGTCGGACAGAAAGATAGCGTTCTGGTTTATTGCACTGTTAAGTGTACTTGTACTGGTTCCCTTTTTAGGGGAAACCATATTCTATTCGAAAGGGGAACCGCGTGAGGCAATAGTTGCATATACCATGCTGGAAAGCGGTAACTGGATACTCCCGACGAATTACGGAGTGGAAATAGCTTATAAACCGCCTTTCCTTTATTGGACAATAGCCGTCATTTCATCCGTCTTGGGAGGAGTTACGGAGTTCTCGGCACGTATGCCGTCGGCGCTTGCTTTTTTGGCTATGCAGTTGGTATTCTTCAGCTTCGTAGCCAAACGCAAGGATGTAAAGACTGCATTTCTGACCTCTATCCTTCTTTTGTCCTCTTTTGAAGTGCACCGTGCGGCGGTAGCTTGCCGGCTTGATATGCTGCAGGTTTCTCTCATCGTGATTTCATTGTGTCTGCTTTTCCGATGGGATGAGAAGAATTGCAAAGGGATTCCTTGGCTGGCCGTACTGTTGATGGCATGCGCTACATTGACAAAAGGGCCGGTCGGCTCTATCTTTCCCTGTTTGGGTATCGGGGTGTATCAGCTGTTGCGCGGGCGTTCGTTCGGAAAGGCTTTCTTTTCACTGCTGGGCATCGGGTTGCTGTCCCTCATTCCTTTGGGCATTTGGTTTTGGGCAGCTTATCAGCAAGGCGGAGAGGCGTTTGTCAATTTGATGCTGGAAGAGAATACCGGACGTTTCTTCCGGAAAATGTCCTATGCATCGCACGAGAATCCGTTGTGGTATAACTTTCTGACTATTATTTGGGGATGGGTTCCCTGGACTTTAGTGCTGCTTATTTCCTTGTTCGGACTGAAATGGAAAAAGATACGTCTTCTGCCGGAAGGTGCTTCCGTTGGCGAACGTTTAAAGAAAGCGTGGTGCAAATTCCGTTCTCAGTCACCGTTGCAGCTTTTTGCGTGGGTGGTGATTTTAACGATTTTCATCTTCTATTGTATTCCCAAAAGTAAGCGTAGCGTCTATCTGCTGCCTATCTATCCGTTTATGGGAATGCTGCTTGCCGAATACCTGCTGGCATTGGTGCAACGAGGCGCGAAAGTATTCCGGATTTCTGCCTGGATTTTCGTTGCATTTGCAATGTTGCTTACCGTTACTTTCTTTGCCGTGCGTTTGGACATGATTCCCGAAAGTATTTGGGGAACAGGCAAGCATGCCGCCGAGAATATAGCTTTTGTGAATGCACTGCATACGGTGGAGCTCTCACTGCCGAAATGGCTGATTGTGTTCCTGCCGCTTGTAGCTGCCGGCTGCTTGCTGTATATGCTGGTAAAGCGTGCGGACACGCGTTCGCTGTTGTATGGTACGGCTGGCTGCATTTTGTGTATATTTGTGTCGTTGGACGGCGTTTATCAGCCTACTATATTGGCGGTGAAGTCGGACAGACATCTGGCTGTACGCCTGAATGAGTTAGAGCCTCAAGGTCTGGTCTATTCGTATGCCGACTGGGTTAAGTTCTATGGTATAAATTATTATCTGGGCGACCGGGTGCGTATCTTTGATAAACTGAACCCTGCCCAAGGTTATGTGCTGGTGACGGACGAACTGCAAGAACAGTTCCTGCAGGATACGGAAGACACCTACCAGGTGGAGGAAGTATACCGCACTCCTCTGCGCAGTTGCGACTTGCGCCGAAAAGTCATTGTTTATAAATTCAGCAAAAAATAAAAATGAGTCCCCAAGGGTTGATTGATAAATATTATCCGGAAGCCAATGAATTGAGGCATATCCTACTGACGCACAGCCGTTCTGTGGCCGATAAGGCTTTGTGGATTGCCGACCGCCATCCGGAGTTGTCTTTGGACAGAGATTTTCTGTATGAAGCAGCTATGTTGCACGATATAGGTATATTCCTGACAGATGCCGACGGCATTTATTGCTTTGGCGACAAACCCTATATCTGTCATGGCTATTTGGGAGCGGACCTGGTACGTTCGGAAGGATATCCGCGTCATGCCTTGGTTTGTGAAAGGCATACGGGGGCCGGTCTCGCACTGGAGGATATTATTGCGCAAAATCTGCCTGTTCCTCACCGGGACATGCTTCCGGTAAGTATGGAAGAGCAGGTTGTATGTTTTGCAGATAAGTTTTATTCCAAGACACATCTGGACAGGGAAAAAAGTGTAGAGAAAGCGCGTGACAGCCTGCTGCGTTATGGCAAAGCCGGCGTGCAACGCTTTGATTATTGGTGTAAACTGTTTTTGTAGCAATCTAAATTTCTTTAAAAAGGGAGATTATCCGTATAAATTACGTACTTTTGCCCGTTCAAGCGTAAACTATTAGTTAATGACGCCATTGAAAGCAAATACATTCATATCATTCATACTACTATTCGTCTTACTTCTTCTTTCCGGTGAGGCTGCTTCGCAACGTCGTCGGCGCGGTGTTGTACCACCAGGAAGACAGCAAGTGGACTCTTTGCGGAGTGATTCGCTGGGGCAGGGGATTGCATCTTCTCATAGGAGAGGTATGCGCGATACCTTGCAACCCGATTCTTTGCGGATGGATACGCTGGCTGCTTCCGGCAAGAAGAAACAGCCTTTGGACGCTCCGGTGACTTATGAGGCAAACGATTCCATTGTATTTACTCAAGGCGGATATGCGCATCTCTATGGTCAGGGAAAAGTAAACTATCAGCAGATAGAATTGGCGGCAGATGTTATTACCATGAATATGGATAGTAGCACGGTTTATGCCCATGGAGTGGAGGATTCGTTGGGCGTGAAGAAGGGAACACCGGTTTTCAAGGATGGAGAAACCCCATACGAGACTAATACGATTCGCTATAACTTCAAGAGTAAGAAGGGTATTATAAGTAATGTAGTCAGCCAGCAGGGTGAAGGATATGTAACCGGAAACAATGCAAAAAAAGGCGCTAATGACGAGCTGTATATGAAGAGTGGCCGATACACGACCTGCGACCACCATGAGCACCCCCACTTCTATATGCAGATGACTTACGCAAAAGTGCGCCCCAAAAAGAATGTAGTGACCGGACCTGCCTATCTGGTGGTGGAGGATGTGCCTTTGCCGCTTGCCGTGCCGTTCTTTTTCTTCCCGTTTTCGAGCAGCTATTCGTCGGGTTTCCTCATGCCTACCTATATGGATGACTCCAGCCGCGGTTTCGGTTTGACGGACGGTGGATATTACTTTGCCATCAGTGACAAGATGGATTTGAAGTTGCGTGCCGATATTTTTACGAAAGGTTCCTGGGCTTTGAATGCCGAGTCCAATTATATCAAACGGTACAAATATTCGGGCTTGTTTCAGGCAAGCTACCAAGTGACGAAAACCGGTGATAAAGGATTACCGGATTATTCTGTGGCTAAGGACTTCAAGATTGTATGGTCTCACAGACAGGATGCGAAGGCCAATCCGAATCAGACATTTTCTGCCAGCGTGAACTTTGCTACCAGTAGTTATGAGCGTACCAACATCGGCAATATGTACAACTCGAATGCCATGTCGCAGAATACAAAAACTTCAAGTATCAGTTATTCCCGTTATTTCTTCGACAGGAAACTGACGATTGCGGCAACCACCAATATCGCACAGACTATGAAAGACTCCTCGGTCAATGTCACTCTGCCCGACTTGAATATCTCTTTGTCCACGCTTTACCCTTTTAAGCGTAAGAAAGCGGCGGGTGAAGAAAAATGGTATGAGAAGATTTCCATCCGGTATACGGGGCGTTTGACCAACAGTATCCAGACCAAGGACAACCTGCTGTTTAAATCCAATCTGATAAAGGACTGGAAAAACGGTATGAAGCATGAGATACCCATCAGCGCTACTTTCACATTGTTCAAGTACTTCAATGTAACGCCTTCTGTCAACTATACCGAACGCTGGTATACGCGCAAGGTCATGAAAGACTGGGACCCTAATGCCGGAGGAAGCGGCAGGGAAGTGGCTACTGATACGATTTACGGTTTTCACCGTGTGTATGATTACAGAGCCAGCCTGGGTATCAATACGAAGATATACGGTATGTATAATCCTATATTCCTTCCCAAAAAGAAGATACAGATCCGCCATGTCATAACCCCGTCGGTGAGCATAAGTGCCGCACCGGATTTTGGTTCCTCGCGCTACGGTTATTACGACTCCTATATCAAGAATTATGCGGACGGAAGACGGGATACGGTGGTTTATTCTCCCTATGCCGGTCAGGCGTTTGATGTGCCGGGAAGAGGCAAGCAGGGAAATATAACCTTCAGTATCTCCAACAACCTGGAGATGAAGTATTACAGCAGTAAGAAGGATACGATTAAGAAAATCAGTCTGATTGACGAGTTGGGAGCTAATATTAATTACAATATGGCGGCTGCGACACGTCCTTGGGGTGACCTTGGGCTGAATTTGCGTTTGAAGTTGAGCAAGAATTACACGTTCAGTATGAGCTCTTCATTCAAGACATACGGTTATAAGTTCGATAAGAATGGAAATGTGGTAGAGAATGACCGTACGGAATGGTCCTACGGACGTTTCGGTATTTTCCAGGGATACGGTTCTTCCTTTAGCTATACGTTTAATAACGAAACGTGGAAAAAGTGGAAAGAGAAGCTGAGCGGCACTAAGGATGCCGATAAGGAGAAAGATAAGGAAAATTCTTCCGAGGAAGGGGAAGATGCGGAGGCAAGTTCCGATGAGAGCGGCATTCCCAAGAAGAAAGTGGAAAAGGCAGCAGTGGATGCCGATGGTTATCAGGTGTTCAAGATGCCGTGGTCTTTGAATTTCAATTATAGTTTTAATATTTCCGAAGACCGTAGCAAGCCTATCAATCGGAAAAAAATGCGCTATCCTTACCGTTATACTCATAACTTGAGCGCTTCGGGTAATATAAAACTTTCCAATAAGTGGGCGGTGAGCTTTAACTCCGGTTACGATTTTGAAGCAAAGAAGATAGTACAGACCACCTTTAATATCACACGTGACCTGCACTGTTTCAGCATGTCGGCCAGTCTGTCTCCTTTCGGACAGTGGAAATATTACAACTTTACCATTCGTGCCAACGCAAGCATTTTGCAAGATTTGAAATGGGAGCAGAGAAGCCAGACACAGAGTAATATTCAGTGGTACTAATTAGGGTGATGTTTCCAACTGTTTCTGGCGGCATTATTTGATTTTAGGCACGGGATTACACGGAGTTTAATAACGTTACCTGTTTCATTCCTTCTTCCGCGAACTCCGTGTAATTCCGTGCCTAAAAGAAATCATCAAGCACATTTTTTCGTACCCCTTTTTTATCAGTGCCGCCTTACCACTTTATCTCTTCCTTTCCGTGCGCTTTCAGGTATTCATTCGTCTTGCTGAAATGTTTGTTTCCGAAGAAACCGTTGTATGCGGAAAGAGGAGAAGGGTGTGCGGATGTCAGTACCAAGTGTTTGTTGCGATCGATAAAAGCACCTTTTCGTTGTGCATAAGCTCCCCATAATATAAAGACCAAATGCTCCCGTTCTTCGGCAAGAATACGGATGGCGGCATCTGTAAATGTTTCCCAGCCGCGGTTCTGATGGGAGCCGGCTTGATGGGCACGTACGGTGAGAGTGGCATTGAGCAGTAATACGCCTTGTTCCGCCCAACGGGTCAAGTTGCCGGTAGGCGGTGCATCTGTTCCGATATCCGCTTTGATTTCTTTAAAAATATTGACTAAAGAGGGCGGGAAGGGCACGCCGTCGTTGACGGAGAAACAGAGTCCGTGTGCTTGTCCGGGACCATGGTATGGGTCCTGGCCGATAATCACTACCTTTACCTTGTCAAAAGGACATAAGTTGAAAGCATTGAATATCAATTTTCCCGGTGGATATATGGCATATTTACCATATTCCTCACGCACGAAGTTCGTTAATGTGTAAAAGTAATCTTTGTCAAATTCAGGCTGCAAATGTGCTTTCCAGCTATCTTCGATCTGAACGTTCATAATAGGAAGTGTTAGTAGTTTACGATGCTAAGATACAAATATTTCACCATAGTATACAAAGAGCCCCGCAGAGTTTTTTGCTTTTTCCTTTGAAACTCTGCGGGACTTTATATTGTTTACAGGTTGTATTTAGATTAAATGTATGTTGTGTGCCTTACATTCCGAGCGCATATCTTCGGGCCAGATGCTGGCTTGTATTTCTCCGATATGGGCTTTGCGCAAATAGAACATACACAGCCGGGACTGACCGATACCGCCACCGATAGACAAGGGCAGCGCATCTCCCATCAGGCGTTTGTGGAAATAGAGTTCCAGACGTTTTTCTTCACCTTCCTGCTTGAGCTGACGCTGGAGGGCTTCTTTGTCTACGCGGATACCCATTGAGGATAATTCCACACTGCGTTGAAGCACATCGTCCCACAATAATAAGTCGCCGTTTAAGCCGGGCAGACCGTTCAAGCCGGGAGTTGTGTAGTCATCATAGTCCGGAGCGCGTCCATCGTGTTTTTTGCCGTCGCTTAGTTTGCAACCGATGCCGATGATAAATACGGCGCCGAACTTCTTGGCAATGGCATGCTCACGGCATTTCGGTTCTATATTGGGATACATCTGCCGGAGCTCTTCCGCATGGATAAAGTGTAATTTCTGTGGCAGGCAGGGCTTGATTTGCGGATACATTTCATATACCATATATTCCGTACGGACCATTGCAGCATAAATGCGGGTGACTATCTCTTTCAGAAAGTCTATGTTACGGTCTTGTTCGGTGATAACGCGCTCCCAATCCCATTGGTCTACATATAAAGAATGTAAGTTGCCCAGCTCTTCGTCCGCACGGATGGCATTCATATCGGTATAAATTCCGTATCCCGGTTCTATACCGTATTCGGCAAGTGTCAGACGCTTCCATTTGGCAAGCGAATGTACCACTTCTGCCTGCGCATCGCCTAAATCTTTGATGGGAAACGACACAGCCCGTTCCACACCGTTCAAATCGTCGTTGATACCCATGCCTTTTAATACAAAGAGAGGGGCAGTGACACGACGCAGGCGGAGTTCGGAAGAAAGATTCAACTGAAAGAATTCTTTAATCTGTTTAATGCCTAATTCCGTTTGTTTTAAGTCCAATAAAGGTTTGTATCCTTCGGGTTTTATCAGGTAACTCATAGGTTTAATTTCTGAAACTTCTATTAATTTGTTCGGCAAAGATAGAAATAATATTGATACTTGTTTCTATTTTGATTGAAAAAATAACAAAATGTATATGTATATCCGTTTAATGTTCTCAAAATAATATTGAAAGGGTAATATGCAAAACAGATATAAAAAATGTATGAAGATTAGGAATATGCAGAGATTTTTTCTACTTTTGCATTCGAATTAAGGCTCCGTAGCTTAGTGAATAGAGCGTCAGATTCCGGTTCTGAAGGTCGTGCGTTTGAATCGCACCGGGGTCACAGGAAAATCCTTGATAAACTGTTGGTTATCAAGGATTTTTTATTTATATATCTCTTGGGTCATCCGTCTGTTTGTCCTTATTCATCAAGACCCATATCTGTCGTTGCCATTCATATACGGCAAATCTCTCATCATCGGAATTGTCGGTCTTGTCAATATATGTCCTTATACTTGGGGCGGAAGGGTATTTGGTCTGGATAATATCGTCTATCAGATAGCTGTACAACCCTCTGATTTTCTTGAAAAGAAAACATTGGAACATAAGGTTGATATATTCAGGATTGTTGCATACATACATTTTATACATTTGATATGTATCCGACTGCATGTAATCTGAAGCCCTGCTGCTAAGATTGGACTTCTCAAGTTCTTCTTTCAGGGCTTCTTCCAGCTTTTTGTACTCGGCAGAGTCTGTTATGCTGTACCAATAATGTTCATCGGGCTTAGTGGTTAGCTTTATCCATGTGTAGGCTTCCCAGTAATCAATTGCCATTCTTATGGAATCTCTGTGTTCCGGGGGCATGGCAAAATAGAGAGAATCTTTTTCCCAGCCCTTGAAAAGCGTTGCGATAGAATCAATCTTCTCTTGTTTCAGTTGTTTATATATGTCCGGTAGTTTTTCATCAAGAACGGAAGTTATCTGGAAAGCACCGCTCTCTATGCTACAGTTGACCCGTGGATTGGTTATGACAGAATCATTGAATATGAAAGCTATCTGCCTGCCTGTTGCCTTTCCCGTTTCCTCAGCCCATTTTTTTCGTTTATAGTTGCTGATTTGTCCGCTGATTACATATTTTCCAAAATAATCCGTGTCCAGTTTAAGGGCGATGAAATCCTTCGTCGTTACGATAGGCTCTCTGGAAATACTGTCCGTCTGTCCGGACAAGATATGATACCAACCATTTTCCCGAAGCTTGTTCTGGCAAATCGAAAAATACGGCAGGAAAGAAAACAATGTCAGTATTCCAAGCAGTTTTCTCCACATAACGTCTCTTTGTTTTCTAAACTTCAATTTCAAGAATTGTCCTCTCTTTACTCTTCAGATGCAAGCGCATCCCGCACAGCTTCCCAGTTATCGCAGAAAGCCTGCATGGAAGGGAATAACAGATTGGCTCCCGCATCCAGCAGCACTTGTCCGTCCAGCGGACCGGTATTGACAGCGATTGTGAATATCCCTGCCGCTGCTCCCGCCTGGACGCCGATGGGTGCATTCTCCACAACGATAGCTTCATTGGCCTTTACCCCTGCTTTTTCCAGTCCCATAAGATAAGGCTCCGGATTGGGCTTGCCATATTTCACATCAAAGGCGGTGACCATACGTTCGCGTTGGAACATGCCGGGAAAGTTATGTGCCAGTCTGTCCAGCAGGGAGTGTTGGCCGGAACCGGTTACCAATACGGGAGTCAACCCTTCCGCTTTTATTTTCTGTAACACTTCCCATGCTCCGGGCATACGTTCGGGTTCGGGATGTCTGTTGAATTCTTCGCTTTTTTCGGCATAGATACTCTCTATTATCTCAGGAGTGGCATCTTTGCCGTATTGCCGTTGATATACGATGTTGATTGTTGCTGCTCCCGTACGTCCTTCGTGCATATAAGCTTCCTCGCGGCTCAGATGCAGACCGTGACGTTCCATTACCGTATGCCATGCATCGGCATGATAAGGCATGGAGTTGAACAACACGCCGTCCATGTCGAAAAGAACGGTTTTCAGCCGGATATTGTCGTATCCGTGTTCTCTTAAATAGCGGGATATTGCTTCTTTAAACACTTGATAAATTGAGAATAAAAAATTAGAAATAGGGGAATAAAACAGAGAGTTGGGAATCAAGAAACAGCCTTTTGATGTTGCACATGGTAATTTGTGTGCAGCCATTTCTCAATTCTCAACTCTCGATTTTTAATTTATCACAGTCTTGCCTGGATGGCTTTGGATTCTTCTTCGTAACCCGGCTTGTTCAGCAGGGCGAACATATTCTTCTTGTAGGCTTCCACACCCGGTTGGTTGAACGGATTAACCCCCAGCAGGTAGCCGCTGATGCCGCATGCTTTCTCAAAGAAGTACAGCAATCCGCCGAGACTTTCCTCGTTCAGTGCGGGGATCACGATGCGCATGTTGGGTACGCCACCGTCTACGTGAGCCAGTTGTGTGCCGAGTTCCGCCATCTTGTTCACCTCGTCCACGTGCTTTCCGGCGAGGAAGTTCAGACCGTCGAGGTTGGCTTCGTCCGAAGGAACTTGCAGCGAATACTGCGTCTTTTCTACTGAAATGACAGTTTCATAAATGGTACGTTCACCTTCCTGAATCCATTGTCCCATGGAGTGCAGGTCGGTAGAGAAATCCACGGATGCAGGGAAGATACCCTTGTTCTCTTTACCTTCGGATTCACCGTAAAGTTGCTTCCACCATTCGCTTACGTAGTGCAATTTGGGGTTGAAGTTTACAAGGATTTCAATCTTCTTGCCGTTCTTGTAGAGTTCATTGCGGGTGGCTGCATAGATAGCTGCCGGGTTTTCAGCGAACGGAACATCCTTTCCGCAGGCCTTTTCCATGGCTGCCGCGCCTGCTACCAGCTTTTCGATGTCGAAGCCTGCAACGGCGATGGGCAGCAGACCTACCGGGGTGAGTACGGAGAAACGGCCGCCTACGTTATCGGGGATGATGAAAGATTTGTACCCTTCATTGTCTGCAGTAACGCGTGCTGCGCCTTTCTTGGCGTCTGTAACGGCTACGATCACCTTTTTGGCCATCTCCTTGCCGCGTTGGTCTTCGCATTGCTTTTTCAGCAGGCGGAAGGCCAAAGCCGTTTCGGTAGTGGTTCCCGATTTGGAAATATTGATAACACCGAATTTCTTGTCTTTCAGATATTCGGTAAGCTCGTACAGATAATCTTCACCAATGTTGTGTCCTGCATACAGAATAACCGGACCGGACTTCTTGTCCTGCAACCATGCGAAACTGTTTGACAAAGCCTCGATAACGGCGCGTGCACCGAGGTAGCTTCCGCCGATTCCGGCAACAACCACTGCTTCACAATTCTCGCGCAGCACTTGCGCGGTAGCTTTCAGGTCTGCCAGGTGCTCCTTTGTAATGGAAGAAGGAAGGTGTAGCCAGCCTAAAAAGTCGTTGCCTTTACCGGTTCCGTTTTCCAATGCTTCCTGTGCTGCCTTGACTTGGGCTTCGTAGGCGAAAACATTTTCTTTGGAAATGAATCCAAGAGTCTTTTCAATGTTCAAACTAATCATAATATTATAGGTTTTAAATTCTGTATTTTGTCCTTACTGTTCTCTTTTCCGCATTACCGGAAAGAGTCAGTCAGTAACTTGATTTCAATCATCGGTGAGATGCGCTCATATAAGATGTTGTACACAGCATCCAGTATCGGCATGTTCACGTGGTAATGCTTGTTGATTTCCTTGATGCACTTGGTTCCGTAATAACCTTCGGCTATCATTTCCATTTCTATCTGGGCGCTTTTTACGGAATATCCTTTACCTATCATCGTACCGAACGTACGGTTACGGCTGAAGTTGGAGTATCCCGTCACCAACATGTCACCCAGATAAACGGAATCGCTGATGTTTCTGTTCAGCGGATGTACGGTTTGCAGGAAACGGTTCATCTCCTGTATGGCATTGGACATGAGTACCGCCTGGAAATTATCGCCGTATTTCAGTCCGCTGCAAATGCCGGCGGCAATGGCATATACGTTTTTGAGTACGGAGCCGTATTCGATACCTGCCACGTCGTTACTTACGGAAGTCTTGATGAATGAACTTGCCAGACGGCGGGAAAACTTGTCCGCCTTGTCTATATCGGGACACGCTATCGTGAGATAGGAAAGCCGCTCGAGCGCAACCTCTTCCGCATGGCAGGGACCCGCCAGCACTGCGATATTTTCGGTAGGAACACCGTATTCTTTCGTGAAGTATTCCGATACAATCATGTTGTCATCGGGTACGATGCCCTTAATGGCAGTGATGATGAACTTATCCTTGATTTTTGTCTTCAGCTTCTTCAGGTGAGCCTTCAGATAAGGAGAAGGAGTTACAAAGATAAGCGTATCCGACTCCTTGACTACATCGTTGATGTTTGAGTTGAAATTGATACGCTTGGTATCGAACTTGACGCCCGTCAGGTAGGCAGGGTTATGACCGAGACGCTTAAAATCGGCAATGCGGTCGTCGCGCCGCATATACCAATTTATAGTATCTTCTTGTGCCAGTACCATCTTTGCAATGGCAGTGGCCCAGCTTCCTCCGCCCATAATGGCTATCTTACCGGGTAGTTTCATTTCTTAGATTTTCTCAACCCAACCTTCCACATCTTTCACGGTCGGATTTGCCAGTTCCAGTTTATATTTCTTGTTGATGCCGCAAATGTCCATGTGCAGCTTTTGCGGGTTTACATCCTTCATGTCGCTAACCAGGTTGTAGCCGGCCTTCTGGATGACTGCCACCCATTCTTCGGGGATACCCAGTTCCATGAATTTGGCAGGCGCGTCTTTCGGAGTGACCTTTTCGGGGCGCATCTGCGGGAAGAACAATACTTCCTGGATGAATGCCTGTCCGGTCATCAACATCGTCAGACGGTCGATGCCGATACCGATGCCCGATGTGGGAGGCATACCGTATTGCAGCGCTTTCAGGAAGTCCTGGTCGATAAACATAGCTTCGTCGTCACCCTTTTCACTCAGTTTCAACTGCTCTTTGAAGCGTTCTTCCTGGTCGATGGGGTCGTTCAGCTCACTGTATGCGTTGGCCAGCTCTTTACCGTTCACCATCAGCTCGAAGCGTTCGGTCAGTCCGGGCTTGCTGCGGTGCATCTTGGTCAGCGGGCTCATTTCTACCGGATAGTCGGTGATGAAGGTAGGCTGTATGAATGTGCCTTCACAGAATTCGCCGAAGATTTCGTCTATCAGCTTGCCTTTGCCCATAGTGTCGTCAATCTCCATCTTCAGTTCGCGGCACACCTGGCGGATTTCTTCCTCGCTCTTGCCGTTGAGGTCGTAGCCGGTCTTTTCCTTAATGGCATCCAGGATGGGCAGGCGGCGGTAAGGAGCCTTGAAGCTGATGGTCTTTCCGTCGATGGTAGTCTCTGTGCTGCCGTTTACAGCGATACAGATACGTTCGAGGAGTTTCTCGGTGAATCCCATCATCCAGTTGTAGTCCTTATACTGTACGTACAGCTCCATGCAGGTAAATTCCGGGTTGTGGTTTTTGTCCATACCTTCGTTACGGAAATTCTTTCCGATTTCGTATACACCCTCAAAACCGCCTACGATAAGTCTCTTCAGGTAAAGCTCGGTGGCGATACGCAAGTAGAGGTCCATATCCAATGAGTTGTGGTGGGTGATGAAGGGGCGTGCGCTTGCACCGCCGGGGATGGATTGCAGAATCGGTGTTTCCACTTCCGTATAGCCGGCTTCGTCTAGTACGGCACGCATGGTCTTGATGATTGTGGCGCGCTTCAGGAATGTTTCCTTGACGCCGTCGTTCACGATGAGGTCCACGTAGCGTTGGCGGTAGCGCAGTTCCGGGTCGTCGAACGAGTCGTAGGCCACGCCGTCTTTATATTTTACGATAGGAAGCGGCTTGATACTCTTGGCAAGCACGGTCAGCTTCTGGGCATGGATACTGATTTCGCCCATCTGAGTGCGGAATACAAAGCCTTCGATACCGATGAAGTCGCCTAAATCGAGCAAGCGTTTGAATACGGTATTATACATTTCCTTGTCTTCGCCCGGACAGATGTCATCGCGGGTGATATATACCTGGATACGGCCTTTGGAGTCCTGTAACTCGATGAAAGAGGCTTTCCCCATGACGCGGCGGCTCATGATGCGTCCGGCTACGGATACGTGGCGCGGTTCGGCGTCGTCTTTGAATTCTTTTTTAATATCGGTAGAGAAAGCGTTGGTTACATACTCTGCTGCGGGATAGGGTTCGATACCCATCGCGCGAAGTTCATTCATGCTGTTGCGACGAATGATTTCTTGTTCACTTAGTTCTAATACGTTCATTTCGCTATAATTCACTCAATTTGGGGACAAAAATACGAAACATTTTTCAGATAGCGAACCTTTAGGGGAATTTATTCGCCGTATGCTCCGTGTGCTCTGTGGCAGGTTGTGGGATAATCGCCGGGTAAGTTCTCGGGAGAAGACGTCTTGGACCGGGCTTGATACGCTTTCTTCCCTGTCTCTGATACGCTTCCAATAGGAGAGAGAGTGCGGTTCTTCCTTAAGACGGGGCGCGATGCTTGCTCACCTGACGAATTTTGAGTAACTTTGCGCCCTCGAAAAAACAGGTAAAAAGTATGGCAGGACAAAAAACACCCACAGCGTTGGGCACGGAGAATATAGGTAAATTACTGATGCAGTACGCCGTTCCGGCAATCATCGCCATGACGGCATCTTCCTTATATAATATGGTGGACAGTATCTTCATCGGTCACGGTGTGGGCACAATGGCTATTTCGGGACTGGCGTTGACTTTCCCTTTGATGAACCTTGCAGCGGCTTTCGGTTCGCTGGTAGGTGTGGGAGCGGCTACGTTGATTTCCGTCAAGCTCGGGCAGAAGGACTATGACACGGCGCAGCGGGTTCTGGGCAATGTATTTGTGCTGAATATTCTGCTGGGGGTGGCTTTTACGGTGGTTGTAATGGCATTCCTCGACCCTATTCTTTACTTCTTCGGCGGCAGTGACGAGACTGTGGGGTATGCGCGCGATTATATGCAGATTATCCTTCTCGGCAATGCCGTTACGCATCTTTATCTGGGATTGAATGCGGTGCTGCGTTCTTCGGGGCATCCGCAGAAAGCGATGTATGCCACCATTGCCACGGTGATTATCAACACGATACTCGACCCGGTGTTCATCTACGGTTTCGGCTGGGGCATTCGCGGGGCGGCCATTGCCACGATTGTGGCGCAGGTCATATCATTGATATGGCAGCTCAGGATATTCAGCAATAAAGACGAACTGCTGCATTTTCACCGCGGTATTTTCCGTTTGAAGCGTAAGATAGTCTTCGATTCACTGGCTATCGGCATGTCGCCGTTCCTGATGAATATGGCGGCATGCTTCATCGTAATCCTTATCAATCAGGGATTGAAAAAGTATGGCGGCGATTTGGCTATCGGTGCTTTCGGCATTGTCAACCGGCTGGTATTTATCATCGTAATGATTGTAATGGGACTGAACCAGGGAATGCAGCCCATTGCGGGCTATAACTTCGGAGCCGGACAGCATGCCCGTGTCATCAAGACTCTGAAACTGACGATAATCTATGCAACCTGCGTCACTACTTTCGGCTTTATTGTAGGTATGCTCTTCTCTGACTGGGTGGTGAGTATCTTTACTTCGGATGCCGAACTGATTGCCCTTTCGGCAAAGGGCCTGCGCATTGTGGTGATGTTTTTCCCCATTATAGGCTTTCAAATGGTTACCGCCAATTTCTTCCAGAGTATAGGAATGGCGAGTAAGGCAATATTTCTTTCCCTTACTCGCCAGATGATGGTGTTGCTGCCTTGTCTGATAATTCTGCCCCGTTTTTTCGGCGTGGCAGGCGTTTGGTACAGTATGCCGATTTCCGACTTGCTGGCCAGTCTGATAGCGGGCACGATGCTGGTGTGGCAGCTCCGCAAATTCAAGGCGCAGGCATAAGGCGGGATTGTGTTAAAACAAAGATACTTACTACCGGTCTCTTTTCAGCTACATCCAATTTTCATCAGTTTGGCAGCGGAACCATGGGTCTGCGTCCGTGATTCAGTTTCAAGCCTGCTTTATAGGACTCCGGACCGTGCAGGTTCTTTATATCCATCTCACCGAGATTGACCAGAATGCCGCGTGCCATGAGGCCGGCATCTTCGTTTGCTTTGCGTGGAAGTGTTTCGGCTTTGTCTTTCAGGTCTGCCAGATGCACGCGGATGGCGGGCTGCATGGCTTTATCTAGAGAGAGGCATTCCAGCAGGGAATAACCGATTTTTCTATCGGCTTCTTTTGCCGGATAATTCAGGCGTTCGATGCCTTTGGCGGTTTCTCCCAGATAAGCGGCGGCATAGGCGGCTTCGCAGGCTATGTAGGGGTCGGCATCCTTGAGCAAGGCAAGCAGAGGTGCGGGACAGGTTTTCAATTCTCCTTTGGCTCCGAGTTGTGCCAAACCGACGGACGCCCAGTAGCGCATTTCGGGATATTGGCTGGACAGTGCTTTCTCGAATACGGGAGCATCGTCTGCATGGGCTGTACCTGCCAGTTCTACGAGGTTGTACAGCTCATTCAAGGGGTATTTCTCTTTACGTACTTTGTCATACAATATCACATTCTCGCGAGAGGTGGGTATGAAGAAACCCAGGTCTTTGGTGGTGCGGATATGGTTGGAAAGGGCTGTACGCATCTTTACCAGCACTTCTGCGTATTCGGGAGAGTCGGACAGGTTGTGCAGTTCACCGGGGTCTTTTTCAAGGTCGAACAGCATTTCGGCAGGATGGGCATTGAACGTCTGCGCCCAGTCGGGGTTGGTGTTGTGTCCGCCTAAAACCAGCTTGTCCCATGCTTTGTTGGACGGCATGCCCCATTGGTAGTAATTGCGCAGGGCAAACTGACGGTAGGGTATGTAGCTGCGGATGTATTTGAAACGTCCGTCGGTTACGGCACGTACCGGCATGAAGTGATGCAGTTGGTTGGCCGCCAGTGCGAACTGGATTTCACGCTTTTCATCGGACGCGTACTTCCCGAACAATGCCTTTCCCTGCATGTGTTTGGGCGGTTTTACGCCTGCAAGACTAAGTACGGTAGGTCCCAAGTCTGTGAAGTTGACCAAAGAATAATCTTTGCCGGATGCCTTTTCTCCCGCCAGGTGTTGCCACTTGGGCGGGAAGTAGGCTATCAGGGGCACTTCCAGACCGCTTTCATACAAATAGCCTTTGCCGCGTGGAACGCAACCGCCGTGGTCGCTGAAGAAGAAGATAATCGTGTTGTCGTCCAGTCCTTTTTCTTTCAGGTCTTTCAGGAAGAATCCCAGCCATGTGTCCACATCCTGCACGGCTTCTAGGTGGCCGGCATAGTCGGAACGTACTTCGGGCAGGTCGGGCACGTAGGCAGGTAGGGTGAGCAGTTCCGGATAAATGCCCTCTTGGGTGTAATCTCGTCGTCCGTCGGTATGGAAGGTGCGGATACGTCCCATGTGCGAGGTCACCGTATTGTATACGGCAAAGAAAGGCTGGTCTTTACCGCGCTTCGGGCTGTTGTAAGAGGCTTCTCTCGTACATTCGTCCCAGCAGCTTTTGTTGTCCGTGGTGGAGTTGTAGTGTGTCTTGCTGTTGTTGGTGCAGTAATATCCGGCTTCACGCAGCCATTGCGGGAAGAAGATGTTTGCCGGGGTGTCGTATGGAACCGGATGGACATCCATTCCGTAGGTCGAGGAGTAGCAACCCGTAATGAGCGATGAGCGTGCGGCCGAACTTTGCGGGGCCACCGACCATGCGTTCATGAATTGTATGCCGCGGGCAGCCAGACTGTCTGCATTGGGGGTGTGCACATCCTTGTTGCCGTAGCAGCCGAATTCGTAAGCACTGGTATCTTCGAAGGTGAGCCAGAGAATATTGGGCCTTTCGTTTTTCTTGTTGTCTGCCGCATCCGCTTGGGCGGTATGCAGCCCGCAGAAAGCGGTACACATGAGTAGAGATAAGTTTTTCATGCTATATTAAATGTTAGTTTTACATGTTATATCGGTTTTTCAGTAGTGGTTGCTAAGGTAGGGCATTTGTTCTGATAAGCATGCCTGATGTGTTTAAAAAGCTGCTAATATTGTTTTGGCATGCAGGTTTTCAACAAAATTGATGAAGATTCAACAAAATTGCAGAACCGGTAAACGTATGTTGCGGTGTATTGGAGAAAATAAGGACGCTATATTACCGGAATGTCTTACTTTTGAAAAATAAATCTAATAGTGTATAATGGTATGAGAAACATCGTTTTTATAGTGATTGCATTTGTACTTTCTTTCTCGGGACGTGTATGTGCCGGAAATCCCGTTTATTCAGACAACTCCTTGCGCAATGATGCGGAGAAACTGCTGGTGGAGTGGGTGGATGCTCTGCTGGCCTACCAATGCGAAGGGCTGCATCCGTCGCTCGACGGCGGTATTCTGTGTCCCGCCTGTGCCCGCATTCACGGACGGATAGGAGACACGGTTCTTCCTCTGATGTATCTGGCAGACAAAACCGGCAATGACAAATATCTGCTTGCCGCCAAGAAACTGATGAAATGGATGGAGAACGTGCACCGTCCGGACGGCTCCTGGATGAACGATGTACACGTATCCGATTGGAGCGGAACTACCGTATTCGCCGCTATTGCTCTGTACGAGGCAGTGCATTACCACGGGCATCTGCTGGATGACTCTACGCGTAACCATTGGAAAGAGCAGTTGTTGGAAGCCGGCGAATTCATGATGAAAAACCCGCAGATGTACAGCCGCCGTATGCAGGGGAGTATGAAACGTCTGAACAATGTGAACTATTCCGCTTCGGTGACGTATGCCTTGCAGGCTCTTGGAGAGATGTTCGACCGTCCGGACTTCAAGGAGGAAGCCCGGATTGTGGCTTCGGACTTGAAGAACTTCTTTACGGCGAACGATTTCTTTTTATACGGCGAAGGGCCTAAAATATGGACACCTACCAAGAACGGCTGCCTCCCGGTGGACTTGGGATATAATGTAGAGGAATCTTTGCCTAATCTGGCTTATTATGCGCTTATGGTGAACGACCGGGAGTTGCTCTCCATCGTGGAGCGTTCCATGAATACCCACCTGGAATTTATGTTGCCCGACGGTGCATGGGACAACAGTTGGGGTACGCGCAGTTTTAAGTGGACATATTGGGGCGGACGTACAAGCGACGGCTTTATGGGCGGTTATTATGCCATGGCCGCGCATCACCCGGAGTACCTGGAGGCTATTCGCCGCAATATGCAATTACTGAAAAAATCGACGGACAACGGTTTGCTTCATGCCGGACACGATTATCAGGCTTCTGGCATTCCGGCTTGTATTCATCATACCTTCGGACATGCCAAGGCGCTGACGGCTTTTCTTGAGCTTCCACCCGTCAAGACACAACAATACAAGGCATTGCCGCGCGATAATGCTTATGGGGTGAAGTACTTCCGGGATATTCGTACATGGCTGGTTGCAGAAGGTTCGTGGCGTTCTACATGTACCGGTTTCGATGCGGAATATAAGGTAAAAGGAACTCATCCCATGGGAGGAGCCGTTTCTCTGTTATGGCACGAACAGGCCGGTCCGGTATTTGCCGCTACGACCAATCGGTATGCTTTGATAGAAGCGCCCAATATGCAGAGCAACAGCCGGAAGTATATAATGAGCGGAACGCCGCGGATTGAAATGGTACAATACGGAACGATTTACAGTAATCTCGATGACTTGGATACGGATATTGCTTATACTAAGGAAAAGAATATGCACCGTTTCCATGTCAATACCCATCTGGTGGATGCCGACCAGCAGACTCCGGTTCAGGGAGCGATTCCCGTAACGTTGGATTATGTGTATTCCCAACAGGGCTTGTCGATAGAAATGGAACATTGCCCTTTGACCGCCTGCCTGGTTTTACCGGTTATCGCCGCGCCTTCGGAAGTTGCGGATATTACACCGGAAGGCATGCGCCTTCAGAAAAAGGATGGCGTGTTGGAGGTAGTTTGCGTGAACGGCAGGATGAAGGTTGCTCCTACCGATAAAGACGGACGGATATTTAATCCTGTGCCGGGCTTTTCTTTCATTCCTTTGCAGATTTTTCCGGATAGCCCGGATAAGAAAATTCAAGTTAAAATCATATATAATTAATATATTTTTTATTTCTTTGTCCTGATTTATAATATAATATACATGAGAACACTTCGATTCTTATCACTACTATGCGGAATATTATTTGCCTGTATGGGGCTTGCCGGTGAAATAGACGGTATGCGTTTCATACATATCGGTTTGGAAGAAGGGTTGTCGCATAGCACCATATTCGGAATTAATCAGGATAAAGAAGGTAATCTGTGGTTTGCCACTTATGACGGATTTAATAAGTATGACGGTTATAATTTCACAGTCTACCGGCATCAGTATAAGAATCCGAAGAGTATAGCCAGCGATATAACCCGTTGTGTCGTCATTGACAATGATAACCGGATATGGATAGGAACGAGAGAAGGTTTGTCGCTTTATAATCATCGCAAGAACGAATTCTCTAATTTCTTTTATAAGAGAAAGGGACAAAATGTAACAGTCAGGAATATTGTGCCTATGCAGAAGGACTGGCTTATGCTTGGGACAACCGAAGGTATTTTACTTTTTGACGTGAAAGGAGAACGTTTCCTGAATGATACGTTGTCGGCTACTTTACATTCGCTGAAACCGTTAACGCTGCTCAGGCAAGATGATGATATTTATATTGGCACTAAAGGGAAGGTGTATATGTATTCATTGCAGAACGGAGCATTGGAAACACTACTTGACCTGCATGACAAGGTGCAGATAAACAGTATCTTGTGCCAGACTCCCAATCGGATATGGGTAGCGACTGAAGGCAACGGACTGTACCTGTATGATGTAAAGAACAAAAAACTGGACAACTATCGTTATGAGAATAAGCTTTCCTGTTTGAACTCCAATTATGTGCGTTCGTTGGCATTGGACCAGGAGAACCGTTTGTGGGTAGGGACTTACAGCGGGCTGAATATATATCAGGAAGGGAAGGAACGCTTTATATCGGTTGAGAGTTCGATGGCTCAGGCTGGGACATTGTCGCAGAACTCGGTGCGTTGCATCTTCAGAGACTCGCAGGGCGGAATGTGGCTGGGTACATACTGGGGAGGATTGAATTACTATCATCCTTTGTGCAACCGTTTCCAGCAGATTAAACATATTCCTTTCTCTAATTCGCTCAGTGATAATGTTGTCAGTTGCATTGTAGAGGATAAAAAGAACAATTTATGGATCGGAACAAGTGACGGTGGTCTGAACTTCTATGATAATACGGCGAAAACTTATAAGAACTATTTGTTTAATCCGGACATATCGGAAGGTGTTCCTTTTAAAGACGTTAAAACGGTATATGTAGATGAAGCATCGGATAAGATATATGTAGGCGCCCATGCCGGCGGTATGATGGTACTGCATCGTAAGACCGGAAGAAAGGTGTTTTACAATCAGCAAAACAGTGGCTTGCCGAGCAATCATATTTATTCTATTATATCCGATGGAAAAGACGGTCTTTGGATAGCTTCCCTGGACTATTTGTTTCATTTTGATATTGCCAGAAAACGCTTTACCGTTATAAATGAAGATGTAGAAGGCCGCCCGGTACAAAAAAAGACCCGCTTGCTGTTTAGGGACTCCCGTAAACGCATCTGGGTAGGTGGAGAGAAGGGACTTTCCGTTTATAATCAGGAAGGTATGGGTTTGCGGACCAATACGGATTTTCGTATTACTCCGGTATTGCGACAGTCTTTTGTGAATTGTATCTACGAGTCTTTATCCGGTTCTATATGGGTAGGTACCCGTGACGGGCTTTTTGCCTTGAAGGAAGCGGATAAGGAGTTGCTGCAATATACAACGGACGACGGTTTGCCAAGTAATGTCATCTATGGAATACTGGAAGACAGTTACGGGCGCTTGTGGGTCAGTACCAATCAGGGATTGAGTTGTTTTGACCCGGAGAACCGTAAAATGCGCAATTTTACAATAGTGGACGGGCTGCAGAGCAATCAGTTTAATGCCGGTTCTTATTGTCGCATCGGCAATGGCAATATGTTGTTCGGCGGTATTAACGGCATCACCATGTTCCGTCCCGAAACCCTGATAGACAACCCTTATACTCCGAAACCGGTAATCAATAGGCTTTTTGTTTTTAATAAGGAGGTGCTTCCGAATGACGAGACCGGAATACTGAAAGAGAATATAGAGAGTGTTAACCACATAACCCTGAAATCTTCCCAAAACTCGTTTTCCCTTTCCTTTGTCGTTTCCAACTACATAGCCGGCAAGCACAATACGTTTGCCTATAAGTTGAAGGGGTATCATGATGAATGGTATAAACAGGGAGACATAAGTCCGGTGTCGTACTCCAACTTGCCGGCAGGAGATTATACCTTCCTTTTAAAGGCAGCCAATAATGACGGAAAGTGGAGCGGGGAGGTAGAGGCTCTTCACATCCGTGTCCTTCCGGTCTGGTATCGTACGTGGTGGGCCTTTTTGATTTTTGCGTTGTTTTTCGTTTTGTTGGTTTTTGCTGTGTTCCGTTTCTTCTGGTTGCGTAAGAGTATGCAGACAGAAATCCGTATGGAGCGGCTTGACAGGGAAAAAAAGGAAGAAATCAGCCAGATGAAAATCCGTTTTTATGTGAATATCTCACATGAGTTACGTACTCCGTTGACTTTGATTATTTCTCCTTTGCAAGAGTTGCTCAGCAGTGTCACCGGGCATTGGGAGCGCGAAAAGCTGTTGTATATCCAGCGGAATGCAAGAAGACTGTTGCATTTGGTCAATCAACTGATGGACTACCGGCGTGCCGAATTGGGTATTTTTGAGTTGAGGCCGAGTTATGCCAATGCATATAAAAGGGTATTGAACAGCTTTTTAAATTACGAGAGTCTGGCAAAGAAAAAGGACATAGACTATAATTTCTATTCGGAATTGCAGGATGAGGATGTGCTGTTTGACGGTACTTATTTGGATTTGATTATCAACAATCTCTTATCCAATGCTTTTAAGTATACGGAAGAAGGGGAGAGGATTTATGTAAAACTCTACAGAGAAGATAAAAATGTTGTTTTGCAGGTAGCAGATACGGGAGTGGGCATACCAAAGGATAAGCAGCGGAAGATTTTCGAACGTTTTTATCAGGTGGAGAATGTACACGAAGGAAGCGGCATCGGACTGTCGCTGGTTCAGCGTCTGGTTGAATTGCATCACGGGCAGATAACGTTGGTGAGCGAGGTTGGAAAAGGCTCTACGTTTTCCATTTATATTCCTCAGGATAAGTCGGTGTATACTGCGGAGGAACTTGCGGAGAGCAAGGGAGAGATGGAGGAACAGCGTGTCTATTCGACAAATGCGCATGAGGTTTATATCGATGATGTAGAAACGGAAGTGGCAGAAGCCGGTGAACAAGAGGCGGGAAGCAGGCATGGAACAATTCTTATAGTGGAAGACAATGAGGAGCTGCGGCGGTATTTGTTCAACGGTCTGTCCGCTCAGTTTAATCTGATAGAGGCGGAGAACGGGCAAAAGGCGTTGGAGGTGCTTAAAGAAAATGACGTAGACCTGATTCTTTCGGATGTTATGATGCCGGTTATGGATGGAGTCAAACTTTGTAAATCGGTGAAACAGAATTTGAGGACCTGTCACATACCAGTGTATCTGTTGTCTGCCAAGGTCGATATAAAGTATCAGTTGCAGGGGTTGCAGGTAGGTGCGGACGATTACATTCCCAAACCGTTCTCGATGGATGTATTGATAGCAAAGATTTTGAATATGCTGCGTACCCGCTATCGTATTTTTGAGCATTATTCCAATGCGGCGGAGATAGAACCGGAGAAGATAGCAAACAATGCCATGGATGAGGAACTGTTGAGGAAAGCGATTGCCATCGTGGAGAAAAACATGAGCAATGTGGAGTTCTCAACGGAGCAGTTCGCCAGCGAGATGAATATGAGCCGTTCCAATCTCCATTTGAAGTTGAAGGCTATAACAGGAAAATCGGCTATTGATTTTATCCATAAAATACGTTTTAACCGTGCTTGTCAGTTATTGAAGGAAGGTAAGTATACGGTTTCCGAAATCAGTTTTATGGTGGGATATAATACTCCTTCTTATTTCTCCGCCCGTTTCAAGAAGTATATCGGTTGCCTTCCTACGGAGTATGGAAAGCAGTGACGTATGTATCATTTATGGAATATTATTATGAAGATGTATCTTTTTTCTCCCTTTCTTCTGATACTTGTTCATACATTGCTTGTGTCATGCAGCCGTACGGGCACACCCGGCTTTACGATAGCGAGGGAAGACAGTTTGCGGTATGAAGGCAAGACAGTTGAACTTTTCAGAATGACTAACAGGAATGGAATGACGGTTAAGGTTACCAATTATGGGGCTTCTTTAACATTTGTTTCCGCTCCTGATAAAGAGGGCGTTTTTGCTCCGGTAGTTTTAGGACTTGACGGCTTGCGATATTATCTGGGCAGACAACCCAAGCTTGGTGCTACGGTAGGGCGTTATGCAAATAGAATCAGGAATGCGGAACTTGTTTTGAATGACCGGGTCTATTATCTGGATAAAAACAATAAAGGGCATTCCATTCATGGTGGCGTCAAGGGATTTCATACCCGGGTTTTTAATACGGATACGTCCTATGTGGTGAAGGATACGGCAGTGATTCGCTTTAGTTATCTGAGTCCTGATGCGGAAGGGGGATTTCCGGGAAATCTGAATATATCGTTGGCTTATAAATTGACGCATGACAATGAAGTGATTCTGGATTACAGGGCATCGACCGACAAGCCGACTGTGGTTAATCTGACAAATCACAGTTATTTCAATTTAACGGGGTGTAAGGAGTCTGTACTGAACCATTATTGTATGATTGACGGGGATTCGATTACACCGGTTGATGCCGCAGGTATTCCTACCGGAGAACTTATGGCGGTGGCGGGTACGGAATACGACTTCAGAACCTTGCAGCCGCTTGGCGGGCGCATCGGAGAACTTAAAAAAGGATATGATACCAATTATAAACTCAATAAGCAGTCGGGAACTTTGGCGCTTGCAGCTAAAATTGTAGAGCCGGAATCCGGTCGGGTACTGAAGGCGTATACCACCGAACCGGGTATGCAGTTCTATACTCCGGCAGCTAATCTGGACTATCTGAAAGGGCATGGCAAGCAGTCATATGGGCGGTATTACGGCTTTTGTCTCGAAATGCAACATTTTCCGGATTCGCCTCATAATCCGCATTTTCCGACTACCGTGTTGCTGCCGGGAGAGACTTACCGGCAAACCACGGTCTACAGATTTGAAACATTATCCGAAACAGAATAAATTATTTAATTAAAACATTGGTTATGAAAACAAAAAGCTGGAAAAAGTACATGTGTTTAATGGGTATTTCACTTATGATGATGCCGGCTGTCTGTGCAATGCAAACAGTTGAAGGCGGAAATGCGGACAATCCCGTTAAAAAAACGCGTAGCACTACTTTTATTAGTGGAGAAAAGGCGTGGGAACCCGCAGGAGAAGGCGTGACCCGGCAGATTATGGGGTATGACGGACAGGTAATGCTGGTAAAAGTGAAATTTGAAAAAGGAGCGATAGGTACTCCTCATACTCACTACCATACCCAAACCACTTATGTGGCAAGTGGAAAGTTTGAGTTTACGGTGGGGAATGAGAAGAAAACGGTAAAGGCAGGTGACGGTATTTACATCGAACCTGATATTTTGCACGGATGTGTCTGTCTGGAACCGGGGGTGCTTATAGACTGCTTTGCTCCAATGAGAAGTGATTTCTTGAAATGAGTTTTGTATTGATGGGTATTTTGCTTTATTAACAGATTTGCAAATCTCTATCCCAAAAGGACAACCCACTTCCTACATAGCTGTAGGGCTATATATTGTACAAAATTGCTCTGTATTATACAAAATTGATATTTGGAAAGTGTAAAAGTGTAACGAATGAAAACAATACTTTTACACTTTTTTTAGCATTTGCAGTAAGTTTGCCCTCGAAAATTTATTTCTAACGTAGAACCTTAGATTTATTTATTATGTACAAATTAAAAGAACTGTTTTTAATGTTTATCCTCGCCTTTGTGAGCATATCCGCATATGCGCAAAGTCTGACCGTTACCGGTAAGGTCATTGATAGTGAGGGTTATGAAGTAATCGGTGGTAGTGTTACCATTAAAGGCGCCGCCGGCATTGGAACCGTTACGGATGTAAACGGTAACTATTCCTTAAAAGTAAATGACGCATCCAAAGATGTACTCGTCTTTTCGTACGTGGGTATGACTTCCCAAGAAGTAAAGGTCAATGGTAAGAATGTAATCAATGTAACGTTGAAGGCTGATGCCGTGTTACTGGATGAAGTAGTAGCAATCGGTTATGCCACGGTTAAGCGTAAGGACTTGACTGGGTCTGTGGCATCGGTGAACAGTAAGGAACTTTCCAAAGTGCCGACAAGTGATATTACCCAGGCATTGGCAGGACGTATGGCCGGTGTACAGGTAATGCAGAGTGAAGGTGCGCCGGGAGCTTCTATTTCGATTCGTGTCCGTGGAGGTATTTCTATTACACAGAGCAATGAGCCTCTTTATATTATCGATGGTTTTCCCAGCGAAGATGGTATGTCTACACTCGACCCTGCTGAAATTGAGACTATCGATATTTTGAAGGATGCGTCTGCTACGGCTATTTATGGAGCTCGTGGTGCTAACGGCGTTGTAGTTATTACTACAAAAAGTGGTGGTAAAGAAGGCAAGGCTACGGTAACTTTTGACAGCTATGTCGGTTTCAAAAAAATAGCCAAGAAATTGGATGTTCTTTCTACGGCAGAGTTTGCAATGTTGGATTATGAACGCCGTGTGTACGATGCTACTACTCAAGAAGATTGGGATAAGGATATTACGGCTTTTGAAACATTGTACGGAAAATATAGTGATATCGGAACTAACTATTCCAATCGTAAAGGGATAGATTGGCAGGATGAAACGTTGGGGCGTACTGCGTTGACTCAAAACTACCGTGTAGGAGTTTCCGGGGGAACAGATAAGCTGAATTACAACTTGGCATATTCTTACTATGATGAAGAAGGTGCTATGGTGTATAGTGGCAATAAAAAACATAACATATCATTCAATATGAATCATAAATTGAATGACCGTTTAAGTGTTAATGCCCGTGTCAGCTATGATCAAATGAAAGTTTATGGTATGGGTACTTCTGAAGGTGGTGACCGTTTTAACAAGATGCAGCATATTTTGCAGTATCGTCCTATGATAGGAATTGGAGGTACAGATGATTTGCTGTTAGGAGATGAAGACCCGATTTTTGTGGACGATACCGGTAATGTAATGCAGAATCCCCTGCTTTCTGCTGCTGAAGAAACCAATGATCGTGAGTATCGTACTTTTCAAGCCAATGGTGGCTTTACTTTAAAGCTTTTTAAAGGATTTTCGTTCCGCAATACAACAGGTATGCGTTACCAGACACGTCGTAATGATATTTTCTACGGTGATAAGTCTATAACGGCAAAGCGTTCCAGTATTAATGGAAGCATTCAAAATCTGGAGAACAGCAGTTTCCAAACATCAAATGTCTTGAATTATACTTGGTCGGGTAAAGGACACGATGTAACAGCCATGGTTGGTCAGGAATATGTAAACCGTTGGAGTCGTAATTTCAAAGCGGCAGCCGCCAATTTCCCGAACGATGATATTGGTTTAGGCGACCTTTCACTGGGATTGCCGACAGCTGTTTCATCTGCTGAAAATTATGATGACAAGCTCCTTTCTTTCTTTACACGTGTTAACTATGGCTTTAAGGATAAATATTTGTTTACCGCTTCTTTCCGTGCAGACGGTTCTTCTAAATTTGGTAAGAATAATAAGTGGGGATATTTCCCGGCTTTTTCTGCAGCCTGGCGTTTGGGAGAAGAAGAATTTATTAAGAATTTGAATATTTTTTCGGATTTGAAAGTTCGTTTAGGTTATGGTATGGCTGGTAATAATCGTATAGACAGTTATCTGAGTCTGGCAGTATTGAATTCCGTCACTTATCCTAATGGTGATTCTACTCAATCAGGCTATGTACCCAAGCAGATTCCTAATCCGGACCTTAAATGGGAAGCTAACAAGACATTCAATTTCGGTCTTGATTTTGGTTTCTTCAATCAGCGTTTGACTATTTCTCCCGAATTTTATATCAATCGCAGCAGTAATCTGTTGCTGAGTGCAAAATTGCCAACATCGGCAGGTTATGACAGTATGGTCATCAATGCCGGTGAAACAGAAAATAAAGGTATTGATTTGACTATCAACTCAACTAATATTATGACCAAGAACTTTACTTGGAATACTTCTGTAACCTTATCGCACAATAAAAATTCTGTAAAACAGTTAACGGGAGAAGAAGTGCAACTTTGGGAAGCTAATTTCGGATATAGCCAAAACACACATATTATCGGTATAAACCAACCGTTGGGGCAGATGTACGGTTATATTACAGAAGGCTTGTATCAGGTGTCTGATTTTGATTATGATGCAACCACCCAAACTTACACATTGAAAGATGGCATTCCTTATGCAGGCGATAAAGCCAATGTGAAACCCGGTATGTGGAAATTTAAGAATGTAGACGGTAGCGAAGACAATAAAATAACAGAGGAAGACAAGACTGTTATTGGTAATGCGTATCCTAAATTTTATGGCGGTATCAATAATACATTCACTTATAAAGACTTTGATTTGAGCATTTTCTTGACTTACAGCTTTGGCAATGATGTACTTAATGCAACCAAGTTGACTAACACAAAGACGGCTTTGCAGAATAAGAACGTTTTGGCTGCGGCCGATTCTCATAATCGCTGGGTTTTAGTGAATAAGTCAGGTGAATTAATTACTGACCCTCAGGAAATGGCCGAGATTAATAGAGGTAAGACCGTTGCCGCTATCTATGATAATGAAGTAGGTGATACTTATATTCATTCTTGGGCGGTAGAAGACGGTTCCTTCCTGAAACTTAGTAATATCACTTTAGGATATACTTTCCCGAAGAAAATAATCGAAAAGATAGGTATCAGTAAGTTACGTCTTTATGCAACAGGTTCTAATTTATTAACTTGGACTAAATATTCAGGTTTCGATCCGGAAGTATCCACAATGGGTAACGGTTTGACACCGGGCGTTGACTTCGGTGCTTATCCTAAAAGCCGTTCATTTGTTTTCGGTATTAATTTAGCTTTCTAATGAACCTCAAAAAGAAAATACAATGAAAAAATATAAAACAATTGCGCTTGGCGCACTGATTGCAACTGGATTTGCCTCTTGTGAACTGACAGAAAAACCAACTTCTTATTATGAGAAGGATACCTATTTTCAAACAGCCGACCAGGCAAAGATGTCAGTCGTGGGGATTTATGACTGTTTGGCTACAAACAACCATTACGGACAGTTTGAAATGGCTATGCCGGCGTCGGATGACACTTATTATATACAAGGTACTGGTACAGACAATACACGTCGTGATATAGCACATTATATGGTGAAACCGACGAATACTTGGATTGCTGATTTATGGAAGTACAAATATATGGGAATAGACCGGGCTAATTTTGCCATTGAAGGCATTGAAAATATGGCTGGGTATGAAGAAGATACTTCTTTGAAAGAGCTGGTGGCCCAGGCTAAATTTTTACGTGCATTTTTGGCTTTCGATTTAGTGAAATATTGGGGAGATGTTCCATTTAAGACCGACTACACCGCTGGATATGAAAGTGCCTTTAATGGTCGTATAAGCCGTGAGGAGATATATGATTATATTATTGAAGATTTGGACTTTGCGAAAGAAAATCTTCAGAAAGGGAGTGCTTCGCTTTCACCGGAGATACCTTCGCAGGGAGCTGCTCATGCAATGCTGATGCGTGTTTACTTGCAACGGGCAGGTTATAGTTTGCAGCAAGACGGTAGTTTGAACCGACCGGCCGACGACAAGAGAAAGGCCTATTTTGATGCTGTAATTGCCGAATGGACTGCTTTCCAGAATAAAGGTTATCATAACTTTCACCCGGGCGGTTATTTAAAGTTGTTCCAGGGTTATTCCGGAGGGGTTTTGAATTCGATGGAAAATCTGTGGGAGATAGCTTTTAATCCGACAGGAAGTGGTTATAAGGATAATTCCGGTACTTGGGCTACGTATAATGGTCCTGCGGTAGAAGCGCCGGGCAAGGGTGCTCCTGCTGAATCAATGGGACGTGCCAACGCGTTCTTCCGTGTGTTACCTGTCTGGAAAGATTTCTTTGAGGCAAATGATGAGCGTAGAGATGTAATGGTATGTACTTACCAATATAAATGGGATGCCGATAAGAAAGCACATAAGTTGGTTGAAAATAAGAAACTGACGGATTGGTATCCGGGCAAATGGCGTAGGGAGTGGATGCCGAAAGGCTTTGTAGATCCTAATAATACAGGGGTCAATTATTGTCCGTTGCGTTATGCTGATGTAGTATTGATGGCAGCCGAGGCTTATAATGAGATTGGCAATACTCCGGAAGCCTGGAGGTTATTGAATGAAGTAAGACATCGTGCCGGAGCTACTGAAACTAATTCATTGCAGGCATACAAGGCTGCACAGCCTAATCTCTATGAACTTCCCTATTTTAACAGTGGTGATGAGGCAGACAATTTCCGTACTGCTCTTTATTGGGAACGCGGTTTTGAACTGGCTTTTGAAGGTCAGCGTAAATATGACTTATTACGTTGGGGTATTTTGGGTGATGCTTTAAAATTATTCCAAAGCAAAATGGATAAATCGCTAAAAGGCAAATATGTTGCAGGCGACAAATTTATAAAAGGCAAACATGAACTGTTTCCTATACCTTTGGGCGAGTTGCAGGCCAATCCCGCTTTAAAAAATCAGAATAATCCGGGTTATGAATAAATAGGTATTATTGCTATAAACGGCAGGATGCAATGTCCTGTTTGAAATGTTGAAAGATGTTTCGGAGCTGGTTGAAAATAGTAAGCCTGTTTTTTATCAGCTCTGTTAAACATCTTTTCTATTTCAAAGCTATATGATGTTGTATTGCCGGTTGCCATGTGGTGAAATTTTATGAGATGATTGTGGTAAATAGAAACCTTTATAAAAGATGAAGAAAATATCATTATCTTGTTTTATTGCTGTTGTCGCATTATGCGTATTTTCCGGCTGCTCTCCCAAACAACCGGAAAACGATTATACCTGGCTGAAACAGGGAATAGAAACGGCTGCGTTACAATTGAAATTTACCGTGGCCGAAATCGGAGATTCAATCCGGTTGCCCCGTTCCATCTGGACGGGCTATGACACGGACTTTTTATGTCATCAGCTGGATAAGAAACAGTTGACAGACAAAGACTCTGCCCGGCTGAAACCCATACATGATAATTTGGGTTCCCGCCGTTATTGCTTTTCCATTTACGATTGGACAAGCGGTTTTTTCCCCGGCAATCTTTGGCTCGCTTATCAACTTACCGGCGATGAAAGCTTGAGGGAAAGCGCTGTGAAGTTCACTAATCATCTTTATCCGCTGCGTGAGTACAAAGGTACGCATGATATAGGTTTTATGATGAATTGCAGCTACGGTAACGCCAATCGTTTATCTCCTGCCGACAGCGTCCGCAGTGCATTGATACAAACAGCGGACAACCTGTGCGGCCGTTTCAATCCGGAGATAGGCTGTATCCGTTCCTGGAACTTCGGGAAGTGGAATTTTCCCGTTATCATAGACAATATGATGAACCTGGACCTGCTGTTTTATGCCACTCGCCTGACCGGTGATGATAAATATAAGGAGCTTGCCTTGACGCACGCAAGGACTACGATGAAAAATCATTTTAGAGATGATTATTCATCCTACCATGTAGTCAGTTACAATAACGATGGAACGGTGGAAAAAAAGTGCACGCATCAGGGAAAGAGTGACGCATCGTCATGGGCGCGCGGACAAGCATGGGGATTATATGGCTACACATCCTGTTATCGCGAGTCTAAGGATGTGCAATTTTTGCGGCAGGCCGAAAATATAGCCTCGTTAATCATGCGGCGCGTAAAGACGGAAGATGCAGTTCCCTTGTGGGATTATGATGCGCCCGACACCCCTCAGACGCCTCGTGACGCATCTGCTGCCGCTATTACCGCTTCCGCCCTGATAGAACTGAGCACGCTTGTTGAAGACGGACAAGCCTATATGGAGTATGCCGGAAAGTTGCTCAAAAGCCTTTCGTCCGACGGGTATTTGGCAAAACCGGGAACCAACCGGGGCTTTATACTGATGCATTCAACGGGCTCATTGCCGAATGGTTCCGAAATAGATACGCCGCTTAACTATGCCGATTATTATTATCTGGAGGCATTGCTCCGTTATATGCAGGTAAAAGAGATTGATTATAAGCATATTTAAATTCATTATTACCATATCATGAAGACAATAAGATACATTTTTAGCATTTTCTTGCTTATGCTTGCTGTTGTTGCAGACGCACAGCAACTAAGGCAGGAGGCTTTTGAACTGATAAATTTGGATTATCCGGGTTTGGAGAAAGTAAAAGCGGCATGCTCCCGGCAGAAGTGGGAGGCGGCGGCACAGGAACTGTTGAATTATTACCGTAGCCGTACCGGTATTACACATCCGGATATAGACTTGAAAAACCTCACCATATCCAGGGAAGAACAGAAATGGGCGGATGATGCTTTGGAGCATACTTTCTTTGTACATAAAGGCTATCAGCCTTCCTACAACTACGGCAAAGATATCAACTGGGAGTACTGGCCGGTAAAAGACAATGAGTTGCGTTGGCAGCTTCATCGTCATAAGTGGTTTACGCCTATGGGCAAGGCATACCGTATCTCCGGAGATGAGAAATACGCAAAGGAGTGGGTACATCAATATATGGATTGGGTTCAGAAAAACCCGCTGGTGAACATGAAGCAGGAGGAGTTCGAGCTTGTCAGTGCCGGTGAGGTAAAGGAAGATGCCGACAATGTATATTTTGCATGGCGGCAACTGGAAGTCAGCAACCGTTTGCAGGACCAGACCTGCCAGTTCCTTTTGTTTTGTTCCGCATCGGCGTTTACTCCGGAGTTCCTGACCGAGTTTATCGTCAATTATCACCGTCATGGCGCACATCTCCTGAAAAATTATTCTGCAGAAGGTAACCACCTGCTGTTTGAAGCCCAACGTATGGTTTATGCCGGTGTTTTCTTTCCGGAACTGAAAGATGCCGCCATTTGGAGAGAAAGTGGAATCAATATCTTGAATCGTGAAATCAAGAAGCAAGTATACAATGACGGCGGACAGTACGAGCTGGATCCCCATTATCACCTGGCGGCAATCAACATATTCTGCAAGGCCTTGCGCATGGCAGATTGTAACGGTTTCCGCAATGAGTTTCCGTCGGAATATCTGGATACGGTCAAGAATATGATTGCTTTCTATGCCAACATTTGTTTCCCCGACTATACCAATCCTTGTTTCAGTGATGCCAAGTTGGGCGATTATCAGGCAGAACTTGCCAACTACCGCGATTGGCTTGCATTGTTCCCCGACTGCGATTGGATACGTTATTATGCGACAGAAGGGCGTGAAGGCGCTCCTTTCCCTTATCTTTCCCACGGGGCATTGACATCCGGTTTCTTTACTTTCAGAAACGGTTGGAAGCAGGATGCAACGGTCATGGTAGTTAAAGCCGGACCTAAAGGAGAGTGGCATTGCCAGCCGGATAACGGCACTTTCGAACTCTGGTTCAACGGCAGGAATCTGTTTCCCGATACCGGTGCATACGTCTATGCCGGAAGTGCCGAAGTGATGAAACTGCGCAACTGGTTCCGCCAGACACGTGTACATAACACCCTGACTTTGGACGGACGCAACCTTGAAACCACGCAGTCCGTAACCGGATTGTGGCAGCCGGAAGGTAGGGAGCAGATACTGGTAACGGAAAATCCCGGTTATAAGGGGTTGAAACATCGTCGTACCGTCTTTTTTGTCGACCAGGCCTATTTTGTAATAGTGGACGAAGCCACAGGTAATGCCAGAGGAACCGTGAATTTGAATTATCATTTCCGTGAAGGTGAGGTAAACGTTGATGCGGAGAAGAATATGGTGACTACGGCTTATGAGGGTCCGAGTAATGTGAAGTTGCAATGTTTTCCGGAAAAAAGCGCGTCTTTAAGAGCGGAAGAGGGCTGGCGTTCCACTGCCTACCGTCAGCGCGTAGCCCGTACTTCGGTAGCTTTCGATACCAATAAGGATGATGCGGAGGCCGTGCGCTACATAACGGTTATCTATCCGGTGAAGGATGTTGCCGCTTACCCGGCACTTGAAGCAAAATTCCTGAACAAAGGTTATGATGAGAAAGGGGTTGAGGTCGAAGTTTCCGTCAACGGTACGGTACGTCGGTTGGCATCGCGGCTGAACTGAATCATGAATGCGGCAGAATGTTTTAAGGCAGACAGTTGCTTGGTGAACAGTAACCGTCCTGATACACAGGAAATGGATTTGTTTTCATTATTTTGATATTTAATGGAAGAATACCTATATTTGCTATCTGCAAAACAGATAGATTAAATAAAGTATGGACAATAAATTTATAGTAAATATAGGTCGCCAGTTAGGCAGTGGCGGACGGGAAATCGGAGAGAAGCTGGCTGCCCGGCTGGGTATTGACTTCTACGACAAGGAATTGATTAACCTTGCTTCCGAAGAAAGCGGATTATGCCGTGAATTCTTTGAAAAAGCCGATGAAAAGGCTTCGCAGGGAATTATAGGCGGTCTGTTCGGAATGCGTTTCCCGTTTATCAGTGACGGGGCTATGCCGGCTGCCAACTGTTTGAGCAACGATGCGTTGTTTAAGGTGCAAAGCGATGTGATACGGAAACTGGCTTCCGAGAAATCCTGTTTGTTCGTAGGGCGTTGCGCCGACTACATTTTGCGGGATAACCCGCGTTGCGTCAACATCTTCATCTCTGCTTCGCGCGAGGATCGTATAGCCCGTTTATGCCGTCTGCACTCTATTTCGGAAAGTGCGGCGGAAGAGAAGATGAACAAAGCGGACAAGCGGCGTGCCGAATATTATAACTATTACAGCTATAAGACCTGGGGAGCGGCTGCTACCTATCATCTTTGCGTCGATTCGTCCGTATTGGGCATTGACGAAACGGTCGGCTATATAGAAGAGTTCGTAAGGAAGAAACTGAAACTGTACGAATAAACGCTGTGACCATTGTAAATGAAATCGGGAAGAATTTTACTGCCATCCTAACGGAGATTATAGTAAAATTCTTCCCGATTTTATTGATAAGAGCTTGAAAGCTCCTTGAACTGATTTTACATCATTGCCAGCAATATCATCTGTCCGGCGAGGATGCGCAGGAACATCGTCAGCGGATAAACCGTAGAGTAACCTACCGACGGAGCGTCATTGCCCGATGCCTGGTTGGAATATGCCAATGCGGGTGGGTCGGTGTTACTGCCGGCAATCAGTCCCATCAGCGTGAAATAATTGACCTTGCAATAGAACCGGGCAATCATACCGATTATCAGCAACGGGATGGTGGTAATCAGGAAACCGTAGCCTACATACGCCAGACCGCTTCCTTCCACGACCGTCTGTACAAAATGCTCACCTGCCTCTATGCCTACGCTGGCAAGGAAAAGTACAATACCTATTTCGCGCAGCATCAGGTTGGCGCTCATGGTGGTATACGTTACAAGATGCATCTTATGTCCGAAACGTCCGATAAGGATGGCTACCACCAGCGGACCGCCTGCCAGACCTAATTTCACCGGTGTCGGCATGCCCGGGAATGCGATGGGAAGGCTGCCCAACAGGATACCGAGGAAGATACCGACGAAGATGGTAACGATGTTCGGCGTATCCAGACGCTTCAATTGGTTGCCCAGTACACCGGCCACACGCTCCACCGCGTCCTGCTGGCCTACAACCATTACACGGTCACCCACCTGGAGCACCAGGTTGGGATCGGCAAACAGGTCCATACCCGAACGGTTGATACGTGTCACGTTAACACCGTACATACTGCGGAAGTGCATGCTTCCAAGTTTCTTTCCGTTGATTTCCGATTTGGTCACCAAAATACGGCGTGAGACCATCGGAGTGTCCTGCTTCTCCCAGTCCACTTGAATCTCCCTTCCGATAAAGGCGGTAACCGCTTCGGCGTCTTCCTCGGAACATACGATGAACAACTGGTCGCCGATGTGGAATTCCGTATCCTGGTTCGGAATGCTGACGTGACCTTCGTGACGGATGCGCGAGCATACGAAAGAACGTCCCAGGAAATCTTTCACCTGAATCAGCTTTTTGCCGTCGATAGCCTCATTGCGCACTTCCAGATGCAGCATATGCGGCATGTGCTTCATGTCCGCTTCTTGCGTATTAAGTTCCTCCTCTTCTTTTTTCAGGTTGATGCGGCAGATATAACGCACGGCGATAATAGAGCCGATGATGCCGACCACACCGAGCGGGTAGGCGCAGGCATATCCCAATGCGATGGGGTCTCCCGTATAATTCAGCTGGTTCAACGCTTCCTGAGCCGCACCCAGACCGGGAGTGTTGGTTACGGCACCGTACAGGATACCTACTATCATCGGCAGGTCTATATTTCCATCGATGAAATAAATGCCCAGTGCGACCACTATGTTCAGTGCCACAATGCCCACGGCAAGCATGTTCAGCGTCATACCCCCTTTCTTGAAAGAGGAGAAGAACGACGGCCCTACCTGCAGACCGATGCAGAATACAAATAAAATCAAACCAAATTCGCGGATGAAATGTAAGATGTGTATTTCACCTGTAAATCCGAAATGTCCCATCAGAATACCGGTAAAGAGGACAAACGTCACTCCCAGCGATACTCCGAAAACTTTAATCTTGCCCAGCAGCACCCCCACGGATATAACGAATGCGTACAGGCAAACGATATGTGCGACGGATGTCGGGTCCCAAAGAAGACTTTCTAACCAATTCATAGTACCTTATTTATTGCTTTTTAAAATTTTGCGCAAAATTACTTAATAAAGGGGAGCTGGCAAAGGGTTTTCTTTTCTTTTTGTAATACCAGCTTTGCAAAAGCAAGGTATCTATGGAGGGATGCCGGGAATAAGGATGGACATAGTGTTATCCGTAAGTGCAATTTTCCCTAAAAAGCCTTTTTGTTTGAAGTATTTCCTTATATTTGCAAGTCTCTTGATGACAAAATGAATACTATTCATCTATTTTAATTTTAAATAAACTATGGCAGACAGTAAAGAAAAACTCTTCTCGGACTTTTCTCCGGTTTCTACGGAACAGTGGATGGAGAAAGTAACCGCAGACTTAAAGGGTGCGGACTTTGAGAAAAAGCTCGTTTGGAGGACGAATGAGGGATTCAAGGTAAAACCTTTCTATCGTATGGAAGACCTTGAAGGTTTAAAGACCACGGATGCTCTTCCCGGTGAGTTCCCTTATCTTAGAGGTACAAAGAAAAACAATAATGAGTGGTTCGTCCGTCAGGAAATAAAGGTGGAATCTCCCGAAGCAGCCAATGCCAAGGCGTTGGACATTTTGAACAAGGGGGTCGATTCGCTCTCTTTCCACGTGAAAGCCAAAGAACTGAGTGCGGAGTATATCGAAACTTTGCTGAAAGACATCTGTGCGGAGTGCATAGAGTTGAATTTCTCCACTTGTCAGGGACACGTGGTGGAATTGGCACAACTTCTGGTCGGTTATTTCCAGAAGAAAGATTATGACCTCACGAAGTTGCAAGGCTCCATTAACTACGATTATTTCAACAAGATGCTTGCCAAAGGCAAGGAAAAGGGCGATATGGTGGCTACTGCCAAGGCTCTGATTGAAGCTACCGCCATGCTTCCGAAATACCGCGTCCTGAACGTGAATGCGCTGACGTTGAACAATGCCGGTGCATATATCTATCAGGAACTGGGCTATGCGCTGGCTTGGGGTAATGAATACATGAACCAGCTGACCGATGCCGGACTGCCGGCAGCTTTGGTAGCCAAGAAGATAAAGTTCAATTTCGGTATCAGTTCCAATTACTTCCTTGAAATAGCAAAATTCCGCGCTGCCCGTATGTTGTGGGCCAATATCGTGGCTTCCTATAATCCGGAATGCCTGCGCGACTGCGAAAACAAGGGCGAACACAACGAATGCCGCTGTGCTGCCAAGATGAGAATACATGCGGAAACGTCCACTTTCAACCTCACTTTGTTCGATGCGCACGTAAACCTGTTGCGTACGCAGACCGAGGCTATGAGTGCCGCTCTTGCAGGCGTCGACTCCATGACGGTTGTTCCGTTCGACAAGACGTATGCCGTTCCCGATGAATTCTCCGAACGTCTGGCACGCAACCAGCAGTTGCTCCTGAAAGAGGAATCGCATTTCGACAAGGTTATCGACCCGGCTGCCGGTTCTTACTACATCGAGAACCTGACCGTGGCTATTGCCAAGCAGGCTTGGGAGCTGTTCCTTGCAGTGGAAGAAGACGGCGGTTTCTACGCATCCGTAAAATCCGGCAAGATACAGGCTGCCGTGAACGAGAGCAATACGGCCCGCCATGCAGCCGTTGCCAAGCGTAAGGAAGTGCTGTTGGGTACTAACCAGTTCCCGAACTTCAACGAGAAGGCGGGCGACAAGAAACCGTTGGAAGCCTCTTGCTGCTGCGGCGGACACAGCACTTGCGAAAAGGATGTTCCGTCACTGAACTTCGACCGTGCAGCCAGCGAATTTGAAGCGTTGCGTCTGGAAACGGAAGCGTCTGGCAAGCGTCCCAAAGCATTTATGCTGACTATCGGCAACCTGGCTATGCGTCAGGCACGTGCCCAATACTCTTGTAACTTCCTGGCCTGTGCCGGATATGAAGTTGTTGACAACCTCGGTTTCCCGACCGTAGAGGAAGGTGTGGAAGCTGCAATGGCGGCTAAAGCCGATATTGTGGTTCTCTGTTCGAGCGATGATGAATATGCGGAATATGCAGTTCCCGCTTTCAAGGCCTTGAACGGCCGCGCCATGTTCATCGTAGCCGGCGCTCCCGCTTGCATGGACGAGCTGAAAGCGGCAGGTATCGAGAACTTTATCCATGTTCGTGTCAACGTTCTGGAAACATTAAAGGAATTCAACGCTAAACTTTTGAAGTAAGATGAGAAAAGATTTTAAAAACTTAGATATATATGCCGCTTTCCAGCCCGCCAATGGTGCTGAGTGGCAAAAGGCTAACGGCATCAAAGCCGACTGGAAGACTCCGGAACACATTGAAGTGAAGCCTGTTTACACCAAAGAAGACCTCGAAGGTATGGAACACCTCGACTATGCGGCAGGTATCCCGCCTTATCTGCGCGGTCCGTACTCTGTAATGTACACCTTGCGTCCGTGGACTATCCGCCAGTATGCAGGGTTCTCTACTGCCGAGGAGTCCAATGCTTTCTATCGCCGTAACCTGGCTTCCGGACAGAAAGGTCTGTCCGTGGCATTCGACCTGGCTACCCACCGCGGCTACGACCCCGACCACGAACGTGTGGTAGGCGACGTCGGTAAGGCAGGTGTGTCCATCTGTTCACTGGAAAACATGAAGGTGCTTTTCGACGGCATTCCCTTGAACAAGATGTCCGTGTCCATGACCATGAACGGTGCGGTGCTTCCTATCATGGCATTCTACATCAATGCCGGTCTGGAGCAAGGCGCCAAGTTGGAAGAAATGGCGGGTACTATCCAGAACGATATCCTGAAGGAGTTCATGGTGCGTAACACCTATATCTATCCGCCTGCATTCTCCATGAAGATTATCTCCGATATCTTTGAATACACATCTCAGAAGATGCCTAAGTTCAACTCTATCTCTATCTCCGGTTACCATATGCAGGAAGCCGGCGCCACAGCGGATATCGAGTTGGCTTACACCCTGGCCGACGGTCTGGAATATCTTCGTGCAGGTGTTGCCGCAGGTATCGACATCGACGCATTCGCACCGCGTCTGTCATTCTTCTGGGCTATCGGCACCAACCACTTCATGGAGATAGCCAAGATGCGTGCCGCACGTATGTTGTGGGCGAAGATTGTGAAACAGTTCAACCCGAAAAACCCGAAATCACTCGCATTGCGTACGCACTCCCAGACTTCCGGCTGGTCGCTGACCGAGCAGGACCCGTTCAACAACGTGGGCCGTACCTGTATCGAGGCTATGGCTGCCGCTTTGGGACATACCCAATCCTTGCACACCAACGCTTTGGACGAGGCTATCGCATTGCCAACCGATTTCTCTGCACGTATCGCACGTAATACGCAGATTTATATCCAGGAAGAAACTTACATCTGCAAGAATGTCGACCCGTGGGGCGGTTCTTACTATGTAGAGTCTCTGACCAATGAGCTCGCACACAAGGCTTGGGAGCTGATTCAGGAAATCGAGAAGCTGGGCGGTATGGCGAAGGCCATCGAAACCGGTATCCCCAAGATGCGTATCGAAGAGGCTGCCGCACGCACGCAGGCACGTATCGACAGCGGTTCGCAGACCATTGTGGGTGTAAACAAGTATCGTCTGGAGAAAGAAGCTCCTATCGATATTCTTGAGATTGACAATACGGCTGTCCGTCAGGAGCAGATCCAGAACCTGAAGACATTGAAGGAAGGCCGTGATGAGGCTGCCGTGCAGAAAGCGCTCGATGCCATCACCAAATGTGTGGAGACGAAGGAAGGTAACCTGCTGGAACTGGCAGTGGAAGCAGCACGTGTCCGTGCCACATTGGGCGAGATTTCGTATGCTTGCGAAAAAGTTGTAGGACGTTATAAAGCAGTAATCAGAACTATTTCAGGCGTGTATTCATCAGAAAGTAAGAACGACAGCGACTTCCACAGAGCTTGTGAGTTGGCTGAGAAATTTGCGAAGAAAGAGGGACGTCAGCCCCGTATCATGGTAGCTAAAATGGGTCAGGACGGTCACGACCGCGGTGCCAAAGTAGTGGCAACGGGTTATGCCGACTGCGGTTTCGACGTAGATATGGGACCGCTGTTCCAGACTCCTGCCGAAGCTGCCCGCGAAGCGGTGGAAAACGACGTTCACGTAGTGGGTGTTTCTTCATTGGCTGCCGGACACAAGACATTGGTTCCGCAGATTATTGAAGAACTCAAGAAGTTGGGCCGTGAGGATATCGTAGTGATTGCAGGCGGTGTGATTCCCGCACAGGACTATGATTTCCTTTATAAGGCCGGCGTAGCTGCCATCTTCGGGCCGGGTACTCCGGTGGCAAAGGCTGCTTGCCAGATTCTTGAAATCCTGTTGGATGAGGAATAATCTGCAACGATAAATGTTAAAAAAAGGACGGTGTGCGTTTGCATATCCGTCCTTTTTTCTTAATCTGTGTTATAAAACATACTTTTTTTCTTGGATAATTTGCAGATTTAGCAAATGTCCGTATCTTTGCAATGTGTTTTTCATAGTATTAGATTTAAGGTTAACAAAGGTTGGAGTACAGCGGTACTCCTTTTTTTATGCCCTTACGTCAGGATGAGCTTAGGGGAGAGACTATGAAATCAATGATTATCAATCATTCAAGGTCTTATACTGAGCCTTCCTTATCACCAGTTTGCTTTCACCGGAAATTTGTTGCGGCACAATTGTGAAACGGATGCGCGTCAGCTTCTTCCGGTTCCAGGAGTGGATTAATTTCGGATCGGTCAGTTCGACGGTATCCGTTGCGGGCGATAAGAGCTTTTTATCGTATTCCACTCTGAACCTACCTGCCTCTCCTGTCAGTATAATGTTTTTGTTGCGGTCGATTTCGACTTCGCAGCAGGTCATCAGGTTTAATACACTCGGTTCGTTGCATGCCGAAAGTTTCCATTTGTCGGTGATTATGAAATCCTTTTTCCTGTGCAGCGTATAGTTGCGAATCCAGCTTTTTACATTTGCTTCCTGCGGATAGGCACGGGCAATGTCCACCTGGTAGGATACGGTTTTGGCGGTGGCTTTGTATTGCTGGCTGTGTGCGGCAAACTCCCGGCCGTTCTTCTGCGGGGTTCCGTTGATGAGGGGCAGGTTGTGATAATCGGACTGCATGGTCCATATCGTGTACCGTTCCGGTCCGAAGGTCTGTCGGGTATAAGTACCTACGCCTGCATCGATAAGCACCGGCAGGGCATTGTAGTAAAGGATGCACGACCCCACATCGTTATGGTTATGGCTTTCCTGATTGTTTCCGCCTTTCGCTGCGAAGAAGAAGCCGTCGCTTTTGCCTTCGGTGTCGCGTGCCACGCAGATTTGGGTGTCTTTAAACCAATAAGTGCCGGTTAGCGGTTCGCCTTGCGGATGGCCGACGATGTCTTTGTACATAAAAAGCTCGTCCAATGCAGAAGCGAAGTATCCGTTTACCCCGTCCTTGAAACTTTGGTTTTGCTGTGCCATGAATGAGGCGAATTTCATCATGGCGGGGTCTCCGGTCAGTTCTCCGTACCGGTAGAGGATACCCGGGCTTGGACTTACTTTGGGTGCGGAGTCGGCGAAGTTTACAAAATAGTTGCCGCCGATGTGTACCCGGTAAATGTATTGCGCCATATTGCGCAAGAGGGGAGAGCTGAATATGCTCACCTTGTTTCCGGTTACTTTAGCCAGCAAATCCAGAAACTTCAGGGCATAGCCGGAAGCCCCGCTCCAATAGGTGGGACCCTCGTCGCAGGCTCCGTCCTCGTGATACATGCTGAAAAAGAAATCAGTGGATTTCATCAGTTTCCAGACTCCTTGCCGTACACGTTCCGGGTCTTTCTCTATCAGCATCAGGGCTTGCAGCACGTTGTAGTTAATCCACGGATTCCAGTTATTTACCTGCTGGCCGCCGAATCCCATCCACCAGTAATCATCCCGTGCGAAGTAGGGGTTTATCAGGTTTCTGTTGACTTCCTCGATAATCCGTTCGTTAATCAGCGGGCTTACCTTGTCGAATTCGTCTTTCAGGAAATAGTAAGTCCATGCCATTTGCGCGCCGATGTCGGCCACTACCAGTTCGATGGTCGGTTCATGCCTGTCGGGCAGTCCGGAGCGGTCTTTCTGAAAGCCGAGATGTGCCGAGTGTATCCAGGATGTCTCGCACAGAAACCATACACCGTCTATGATGGCATCCATAAATCTGCCTTGTCCCTCTACCAGTTCTGCGAGGGTCAAGGCTTGCAGGGCTTTGTGGTTGGCGCGTCCGGTGCGGATTTCGCCGGTGCGCTTAAAGGCAAGGTAGTCGGAGGCAAGATCCGGTTTCCATTCGTGTTTCAGGGCGCGTTCGCCGTTCCTGATGATAAGCTCCCTCATTTCGGGGGCTGTTTTCTCTTTCCAGGATTTCCGGTCGGTATAGGCGGGATAGTCCACCCAGCTTTGCCGGTAGCGGAGTACATTGCCCAATTCCTCGTAAGAAACGGTCTGTTCAAGAAGATGCCTTTCGGTTGCGTGGGCGGGAAAATTGATACAGACAGTTGCGATACATACTGAACTTGCCAGTAACAGGCTTTTTATTTTTGACATTTGCGGAATGTATTCTTTACCCTTTATTTTTCAAATCGATGTATCTTTTTAATGCTTCCATATAGTAGTAATCCGCGTAGTTCAGCGGTACGTCTATTTCAGAGCCATGCGGCAGTGAGCCGGTGGAATGCATCAGCACGTAACCTTGATTGCTGCCTTTGGCTGCCAGATATTTCGTGCCGGACAAGTTTTTCAGGATTGTTTCGGCATAGTCGGAATATTTTTTGCCGTCGGGTACAAATGTACTGAGCTCCAGGAAGGCAGATGCCGTGACAGCTGCGGCAGACGCATCACGCGGAGTCTTTTCACCTGCCGGGGCATCATAATCCCAGTAAGGAATCAGGTCGTCCGTCTTTACACGTTCCATAATCATGTCTGCAATGTGAACGGCTTCCTGCAGGAAAGCCGTGTCCCGGGTTTCGCGATAGCAGGAAGTGTAGCCGTATACTCCCCACGCTTGGCCGCGCGACCAGGCCGATTCTGCATTTTTACCCTGGTGTGTCTGTTTGATTTCCACGCTTCCGTCATTGTTATAGCTGACCACGTGATAGGAGGTGTAGTCCGGACGGAAGTGGTTTTTCATAGTGGTTTGTGCATGCCTTACAGCCACATTCTTATACTTCTCATCTCCTGTCAGCTTATATACGTTGAACAGCAGGTCCAGGTTCATCATATTGTCAATGATTACGGGGAAGTTCCACGCACCGAAGTCCCACGAGCGTATACAACCGATTTCCGGGTTGAAACGGGCGCACAGATTATCCGCTGTTTCTACGAGTACGGCTTTAATGGTGTCGTTAGGGGCGAGGCGGAGGGCATTGCCATAGCTGCAATTCATCATGAAGCCCACGTCATGGGTACCTTTCAGCTCACGTATCGGATTCAGGATGTTGGTATATTCGATGGCGCGTTTTTTCAACTCTTCATCGCCGGTCAGTTCATAGGCATACCAAAGGCTTCCGGGGAAGAACCCGCTGGTCCAGTCGGCAATGCCGCAAAGACGTTTTTGTCCTAATTGCAGGGCTTCGGGGTTGGGGTGTAAAGAGTCGATGTATGCTTTGTTCTCGCGCTGCAACTGAGCATCGAGAAAGTTTACATCATAGCCGGAATGTATGGAACGTGGGAACTTGTTTGTTCCGGAGAGTTCCTCGGCGGTTGATTTCAACTGATAGGAAGCGGCATCGAGTGCGTTGCTTATCCAGGCTTCTTTCTGGACCGGAGTGTTTTTGCAGCCTGTCATGCCTATGAGCAGAGCGGTTGCAAGCAACAGAGAGTTTCTTTTCATGTCAGTAAGTATTTAGTGATTTTTGTTCACCGGCAAAAATATGGATATTCGTGAAATATCCTGTGCAGGATTGTTGAAAGGTGTTTGGGTGTAGTTTAAAGGTATGTTACTTTTGTCGAATACTGTTTTAATTCTGTATTTTCTTGGGTGGAAGCCTTACATTTACCCCTTCAGGCTTTTTACCTGAAAGCCTGTAAATAGTGTGTGGTTTTCCAATAGGCGGAGTCCGAAATATCCGTCTCCCTCATTCTCTTTAACCGGCAGTCGGAACAACTCTTCGCCGTTGACACTGTAAGTTGTGATTCCTTTTTCCACACGGATTTTGATGTCGTACCATTTATTGGGAATCAGCAAGTGCGCCTTGTCCGTATACTCTTTGATTACGGGGCGGGCTATGGCATCACTGGTATCCGCCGCTTTGGCAAAGTACTGGCGGAAGCGGGTAGTGGAGTTGTGGTTTCCGCCATATCCCACATAAAACAGGCTTAGCGTTTTATAACGTTGGAAAATTCCGTTTCGCCATTCGCTGCGTGCGAAGAGATTGTCGGGGTATTCCGGGTCATTGGCGCCCCAAAAGCAGTTCAGGTCGCTAAGTCGGTCGTATTTTCCGCCTTGCATCAGCATCTTCACACGATAGCCGATTTCATAATCACCGGTAAGGCGTTGGTTGTACCAAAGTGTGAGACCGTCGGGTGCGGTAATTTCCAGCGTATCGCTTGATACAAGGATTTTTACTTTTCCGGAGTGGTCTTCGATGGTCCAGTTCTTTAAAACGACCTGTGCCTGAACCGCGAAAGGAAGTAACATCAGTACACTTCCCAATAGCAATTTGTGAAAGGAGCTTTTTGTCATAAATATTACTTTAGTTTACAGTTGATATTCAGATAGTAGTTTTTGCTGTTGTGGCAAAGGTAACCAAATATTTATAAAGTAGAGCCCGGTTGTGTTGGAAGGATTTTATGTGTTATATTTTATTGTGCGTTGCATTGGATAGGTTGTTTTTATCTGCAATAGTAAAAACGGATATTTGGTTATCACTCATCACTTGCGTGATAATGTGTTGAATAATAGTGCTTTATTGCATGCCGATAACAGCTTTTGTGGTGATGACCAAATTCCGGTCATCACCACAAAAAGTAAAATATCAGGATTTTATAATTCGATATACAACTCCTTTTTGAGTATGCCTGCTTTCCAGGTTATTCTTCTTCAAGATACGTCCGAAATGCTTTGCGTGCCCGTCTGTCAGCTTTATGTCACTGTTTTTTGCATGCAGAATTTCCAAAATCTGTATCGGCGACATCCACTCTCCCTCTTCCCCTTCTTGTGGTAAACGGAAATGACAATGGAACAATTGTTCAATCGGGCTGATTTGCTCGAATTCCCGGTTATTTTCTTTCAGAACGGCTTCATCCTTGTCATTAAACCAATATCTTTCGCCGCTGCGTATCGCTTGCATGGCTTGTGCATACAACTGGCGGTAGTTTATCGTCACGTTCGTATCGATGGGGGCAGTCACTTCCACACATACAAAACGGCGGCTGCCGCTGCTGTCTGTCAGTAGGTCTTTGTGGTTGCTCGTCCCGATGAACGAGGCATACCGCCTTATCTCCTGAATGCTGCTTCCATAGGGCTTGCGCAGGTTGGCAACGGGTTTTTGCAGAAGGTGTTTCAGAAAGCCTTGCTGATGGATGCTCACCTGGTCGAACTCGTCGATATTCACCAGCAGAAAGCGCCCCAAGTACATTTCCGCATCGCGTTTACTGCCGAAATCCAGACTGTCGGTATAGCCGAAGCGGAGTTCGGGAGGAAGGATAATACGGCAGAAGGTGGACTTGCGGTAACCCTGTGCACCTATCAGCAGCGGTGATGTGCTGTTGGCGTGCATCCTGTTGCCCAGTCCGCGCCAATGCGCCACCATGTTCAGAAACCAACGGTAGAACAGCTCGCGCCAATACGGATTGTTGCAGGGAACAAGTCCGGCAAGCGCACGGATGCGGTCTTTGCCGTCCCAGCGGCCTACGCCGCACAGGTATTCTTCCACCGGATTGTACAGCGGCACACGGTTAGAGGTCAGGTAGCGGTTCACGTCTCTGTCCCACACACGCAATCCCTCTTGCAGGGCATCCATAGCCACGCTGTTGCGCGCTCGCTGGTCCATTACATGAAAATAGAAGTGGATGGAGTCGCGTTGGCGGTATTCCAAATCACCCATCAGCTGGTTGTACCGGAATTCGTAACGGCGTTCCATGAACTCGTTCAGTTTCAGCATCGTATCCTGTTCGGGAGTCAGCACGGATTTTCTGCCGAATCCCCGGCACTCGCGGTAGAGATTGTGCAGTGCGGTACGCACCGTCTGTTCGTCTGCCTGCCGTCGGTAGTGCATCATTACCTGCCGGACGGCTTCTTCTTCGGGGATGCCGCTTTTGAAGCATTGCTCGCCTATGGGGATGAGCAGCGGGTGAAAATCATCCCGGTCGCGCTGCCAGTCTTCCACCTCGTCCAGTGCACGGCCCAGAGCTGCCTCAAACAGCAGGGTGAAAGTCTGCGAGGAGTCGAATCCCGGCTGTAACCGCTTTAAAGGGTTGTTTTCCGCCAATTTTCGTTGGCTGAATGTCCGCTCGCCGGGCATCGTCACGGGTTGTTCGAGACAGAAAGGCACGGCATCGGGAGCAAAGTAAGGCGTTTCGTCCAGCGTCATGCGGAAAGTATCGGCAGGCGAGGGCTCTTTCAACGTTACGGGAAACGGAAGCAGGGGTTGGTAACATTGTACCGCCATGCGGTAGGCATGCGCATGGAACAGGCTGATTTCTTCTTCCCGCTGCGGAAGTTTGCCGTTCGGTAAGGCAAACAGCGCCCATATCTTCACGCTCCGTCCGCTGCTTCCTGCGAAAGCCGCATAGGTTTGGGGAAGGAGCGCCGCCTGTTCTTTTACCAGTTCCGCTTCGGACATGCCGGACAGTCCGCCCACTTCCAGCAGTACGATACCGTTGTAGCGTTTCATCCGCCGTTCGCCCTCGCGGTTGCGTCCGTACTCCGTAGCGGGGCATATGCGGGGGAGCTTGTCGATATGTCCGTAGGTTCCTCCGCTGCCATGGCTTGTATATTCGAGCATGGTTCGTAATGCACTGACATGTCCGGGCTTGGTTTCCGACTTGATTCTGGTAATAAATGCGGCTGTATCGCAGGTACTGATACTTTCCGTGCCCGCGTCACGGTTTTCCTTGATAAAGGTTATTCTCATCCGGTGTTGGTTGTTTGGAAAAATTTAGTGGAGATAAGAGCGTTTCTCTTAGACTCTGCAAGATACGCATAAAATGGGCCGGAAGCAAGCAAATCCGCCCTTTTGTTTTAAGATTTTTGCCAGCATTTATCTCCGGAAATAAATGGAAATAATCGGAAAACAAACCGTTGAAAACTTGACTTTTCCTGATGGATTTTGTATCTTTACAAGGTGTAAAACCCCGTTTTGCAATTGCGGGCCGAAGAGCCTTCATATGCGGGCCCCACAGCCCGCAGCCGGCAACCGCCGGGCCTGCAACTGCAAAACGGGGTTTTACTGTAAGCATAATGGCATTTTGCATGGTCCGGACAAATAAAAACAACGAAGCAAAGCGTTGTTTATCTTCCGGCTTTTCCCGAACGGACCGCGGAGAATATCCGAATTTATGCGGCCGAATGGCGTAAGCTACCGATACAACAGGATTTTCAATTATTACATAACTAAAAAAACAGAACGACAATGGCAGCAGAGTATGATTTCCAAAGAAAGCCCAACCCGAAAGGAGACGGCGAATTACAACCCATGTATCCCCGCATCGTGAACAAGGGGACTATCACCGGCAAACGTCTGGTCAGCGATATTTCACAGGCAACCAGTTTTACTCCCGGAGACGTCGAGGGAGTGCTTGCTGCATTGGAAAGCCGCATCTCCTATTACCTTTCCGAAGGGCATCATGTACAGTTGGGCAATATGGGACATTTCTCGGCGGGACTGACAGCGCGTCCCGTCATGGACAAGAAGGAAATCCATGCGCAGACGATATTTTTCGGCAAGGTGCATTTCCGCGTATCGCCCGGCTTCCGGAAACAGTGTGCCGGATTTGTGGAACGTGTAAGGGCAGGGTATGGCTTCCGGCACAGTGAGGATATCAGCGGTGCGGAACGTTACCGCAGACTATGCGCGTTTTTGGATGCAAATCCTTTCATTACGCGCAAGGATTACAGCGGAATTACGGGACTTTTGAAGAACAAGGCGTTGAATGACCTCAATTTACTGGTGGAGAAAGGTATTTTAACAACATTGGGGCAAGGGTCGCATAAAGTGTATGTAAGGGTTGTAAATCAGTGTGTTGCAGAGTAAGATATAACGGAATGTACCTTAAAAACAGTGACGACCGGATATTGGTCGTCACTGTTATAATGTTCTTTTTACTACGTCAATTGTCCTATAATCAGTAGGTTAATGTAGGTAGTGATGAGTGATGACAAATATTCATAATCTAACTAAAGAATTTAAATAGCGCTTAGTAGTAGATGTACTTTTCCCTATCAATTTAGCTATCTTAGACGAATTAAGTCCCGGATATTGATTGATGATATCTAAGACTTCCTGCTCTTTGGAATTTACAGTATCATTTACGGTATCATTTACAGTATCATTTGTTCTATATAACTTCATCAAGCTTTATTTTATTTGTCTTTAACCGTATCATTGGGCTATATTCCCAAATTGCCTTTTGCAAAATTAGTGATATTGGATAACGGAACAAATAAAAAAAAATAAGCGATTTTTCCTTATCAATCAAGCTATTATCTCTGTCTTACAAGGACGATTCTTTGGATGTTTTTCATACGGAATCTATGATAGTAATAACAATTTGTTTTTGTGTTTGCTAAATTAGGTTCTTTCCCGCTCAATCGCTTTTTAGTGTGTGTTGTAATTCTACAGTATCGTTGATTTGGCTTTTAGTTCTGTTCAGTTTTCTTATATTTTTGTAGAAAAAGTATGGGACAGGTATATAAAAACAGCCTGGGATTACGCTGAATACGTAAATCCAGGCTGTTTTTACGGGTATTTGCGGGGGCTTGCTTACCGATTGTTTTTCATTCCGCTAAAGCCGCCCTTCTATTTCAGTCCGAAATAATTTTCTCCTTCTCCGCCGACAGGACTTATAACGGGAATATTTCCTCCTGCGGCAGTCAGGATTACGCTTTCTCCCTTCTTTAAATCCAATAGGTACTCACCCTCTTTTTGCAGGGTCAATGTGGCATTGCCTGCCTTTACAACCGGATTTGCCATATCGGTGCGTAGGATACACGGTTCTCCGGCAAGGCTTTTGATACGGATGAAGCTTGTCTTTCCGCCTTTCCGCACAGCGGATACGAGGAAAGCGCCTTCGGTTCTCAGGTCCTTGAACTGTACATCTTTCCATTGGGAAGGTACGGCAGGGAACACACGTATCTTTCCGCCCCAGCTTTGCAGCAGCATATCGTGTATGCATTGTGCGCCCGACAACGGGGTCTCGATAACCGGTCCACTTTCCATATACATGGTGTTGGGGCGCAGGGTGCGGGCAAACAGGCCGTTGAGTTTCTCCAGCGCCTTGTCTCCCTCGCCGAATGCTGAATACAGCGAAGAAGCCCCCGTATAAGTATATCCAAGGATATTGCCCGGCAGGCTGTGCCAGTGCTCTACGGATTTTTCCATAAGTTCCTTGCTGCCGTTCTGCTCGGCATTCAACAGGTAGAGCGGATAGAACATCAGCAGGTGTGAGTAGTGGCGGTGCGAGCGGCTGAAAGGTACATCCTTGCCTATCATCATGCCGTTTTCGTCCTGCGGGTAGTCGGTCAGGTGTTCTGCAACTTGTTTCCAGCGGGGTATCAGCTCGTCATCGACAGATAGAATCCTGCTTGCCTCGAGCAATGTATTGCATCCCCAGCGCAACAGGGCGATGTCGTAGTTGCAGTCTTCGGCAGTACCGTACTCCGGAGAATAGGTTCTTTTCAAATGAAGTTTGCCCGATTTGTCTTCTGTCAGGAAAGGCAGATAGAAATTGACGGCCCGTCTCAGTGTAGGGTACAGGGTATTCCTCAATATCGATTCGTCCATGCTGAAGCGGTATTGCAGCCAGAGGTTATGGCAAATCCACGTCAGGTTGCCTACCTGGGCTTTCTTTTCGGTTCCGGGAACATTCACCGTTGCTCCCGTCAGGGTAAAGTCGGTGGCTACGGGCAGTGCGGCGGCATCTTTCCGGTAGGGTTCGGGAACGTTGTTTATCAGGTTATCCAGATTGTTTCCTATCGCATCCACCAGCGGCATGCCCAGTTCCAGCCGGTTGGATGGGTATACGGACCAGTAGCTCAGTTGCACATTCAGGTTCCACCAGGCATTGGGCCAGGGAGTCAGCACTTGCCAGGGACCGCTGTTGTCGAGCAGTCCGCCGCCGGTGCGGGTGGCCGATGCCAGCTTGTACATCTGCGCCCAGTAGAAATTCTCCATCTTCTTGTCGGGAAGGCTCACGAAACTTTGCGGATAGTAGTTATGCCACCATTCCCGGTGTACTTTCCGGAGCACGGGCAGGTCGGCTTCCTGCAGGCTTGCCAGTGCCGTTTCCGCCTTTTGCAAAGCCTCTGTTCCGGGAAAGGAATGTGCGTTGCTTACGATAAGCGTGCTTGTATTCTCTTTCCTTATCTCTTTCCAGGCTGTGGCAGTACCGCCGCCGGCAAGCAGGGGCTGCCAGCAGAGGTTCAGCCCATTGCGTGCGGACAGTTGCGGGGCGGGATTGGACACATAGTCTTTTTTGAGGTGGTTCTTGTTACCCTTCCGGATTGCATTCAACTGCCTCGGCGAATCCGTGTTTTCCGGATAGAATTTCCAGGTGAACTCCTTTTCGCCTGCCGTAGCTTCGGCTTCGACCAGGATATAGGGACTCTCGGAAGTGACACAGGCTCTTAGCTTTATCTCTCCCCGGGTGGTACGGATACACCCGGTGGTTTCAGCGTTCCATAAGTCCAGCCTCAGGTCGCCGGATTTTATTTCTCCCACGGGATGCAGGAGAAAATAACCGATAAGCAGCCGGCCTCTTCCATAGATGCTCGCATCGTCTGTGCGGTGGTCGTGTACCATGCTGTTGCCTACATCTACCCGTATGGCGTTTTTTCCGGGCTCTTTGCAGATATAGGAACCCATGCTGCCGTTTCCCATGAAGGGGGCTTCGTACCAGGTTTGGGGCAGGCGGGTCCAGGTCATGTCTTGCCGGGACATGAAACTTTTCCAGTCTGTCTGGCTGTAACAGCCGGCTGTCAGGTACCAGATTGCGATTGTGAGCAGTAGCAGTTTCTTCATGTGTCCGTATATGTTTTCTTGCTGTTAGATTTCCAGTTCGGGAACTTCGTCTTTCAACTCGGTCTTTTTGCCGTTATCGTGTATCACGGTTGCACCGTAATCCTTGTAACTGACGCTTGCATCGCAGTCTTTGCGCGTGTTGCGTACCTCGAAAGAAGGCTTTCCGGCGGTGGATATGTTTGCTTTGATATTCCAGTCACCGATTTGGATACTACCGTCTTTCAGTTTGCGGGGAGCGGCTTGTGCGTTTTCCGCATCATTTTCTTTGGCATGTGTGTACACAATTGTAGCGAAGCGGTACACTTTCTGCTTGTCCGATGTTGCGGTGAAGTGCCAGTGGTTGGGATAGGGTGCGAAGTGTCCTTTCTCATCGGCACGCAGCCAGTTGACGGCAGGTACGAAGAACCGGGAGGTCGTATCCGTCTCCAGCGTTCCGGAGGAGAAGAGATAGGCATCGGAAGCACCGTCCTTGCTGGTGGCCCGTATGTGTACGTATTCCCGGGTCTTGTCCACATTCATAGGGTTGGTAACCGTATGTAGCTGGTAGCTCCAGGTCACGGGCTCTTCGGCTTCCAGCTCGTCGTATATAAAGGAATAACCGCTTTTGCCTAAGGTTACGATGTGGCGGCGGAAGATTTTCAGGCCGGTATCGTCCCAACCGTTTTCAGGAGAAAATTCCAGGTTGCTCTGTTTGCCGCGCAGCAGCCAGAGCGGAGAGATAACCTTTCCGTAAGCATTGGAAGCATCGCCTGCCACATAGCTGATATTGTCGCTGACATAGTAACGGGGAATCCAGCCGTAACCTTCCGTTCCGATGCGTTGTCCCATGCCGTTCACCAGAATGGTGTTGTGGGCGCGGGTGGCGCGGTGGCAGTAAACGCCGTGTATGTCGGTAAAGCTGGTATGGTGTCCGCTACTGTAAAAGAGCGACTGGCCGTTCCAAAAAGTATTGAAAGCATTCTGGTTGGCTATGGCGTGCGAGGTACTGCCGTAAGGACTGCTGCGGAAGCTGAGCATGGCGCTTTTGCGGGTATCGTCCAGGTTGGTGGAGAACGAGGCCAGTCCGCTCTGCGGGAATACATGTCCCATGGGAAGGTCTTTCAAACCCGGCCCGTCCGGCAAGGGCTTGTCGCATTGCAGGCGGAACCATGCGAGACCGCCGGCTTTCGAGGTGCTTCCCTGTTCGAGTATGTCGGGCTGGCGGGCGCTGATGTGGCGCACGTAATCTGCGGCAAATGTATTGCCGGTCATACGCGCCAGAGCATCGGCGTAGCCAACACGCGTACCGCTCGGGGTAAGTATCTTCTGGTGCGAGCTGCCGTTGCCGCCCGATTTGGAGAATGGCGGCTGCTGGTAGATGACGTACAGGGCATTTCCCTGATACCAGGGGTCGGAGAAATAGTTGAAGCCGGTGAGGCGGGTATAGAAATAGGGCACTTCTACAAGTGTACGGATGTTGACGTGGAAGTAGGAGTCGCCGTTGTGCCAGGCTCCGTCCTTGTTCAGACCGGGGAAGCGGGCGAGCCACAGGTTATAGCAATAGTCCGTCCACGCATCGGCTTCGGGCAGTTCACCGTAAACGGTAAAGGCTGCCATGGTGAGGATGCGGAAAGTCATCTGCCACACATGGTTGTCGGCGATGTGGTTTTCCAGGCGGTTGATATTGTGCATGTACATGCTGTTGCCGAATTCTTTTATTTCGTTCAGCAGGAACTTGCGCGTGGCATCGTCCAGAACATCGTACAGTGCGTCGTATGCCATGGAGCAGAGCGAGAGCAGGGTGGCTTCGTTGAAGTCGCCCACCACGTTTTTGTTGTCTCCCCAGGTGGCCATCTCCTTGACGCGCTTCACGGCTTCGTCGGCATAGCGGCGGTCTTTGGTGAGCAGGTAGGCGCGGATAAGTACGTCGGTATTCGCTTCTTCGCTGTCGATGATGCGGCGGCTTTCGCGGGTGAGCATGGCATTTTTCTGCATCTCGTTGGCGAGCCCTTTTGCCAGGTCCGAGTTAATGTCGTTTACCGACTTCATCGGGGTGGCAAGTACTTTGTCGGCACGTTTGAGGTAAGTCTTGCGTTCGGTTTTGCCCTCGCTGCGCTTTATGAAACCGTCCCATTCGTCCCTGTCGAGCCATACGCGGGGGTGATGGGCAGGCAGGTTCTTAAGTACGGCATCCAGTGCGGGCGGGCAGAACTTCCGGGGATTGTTCTTTACCGTAAATTGCAGCGTATCGCTCCATTCGGTCTTTCCGTCCGTAACATAGCCGTATTGCCAGTACCATGTGCCTGGAGCCAAATCCTGTTTGGGGTTGAAGAACGGCCAGCGCGTCTCGGCTTGTACGGTCGTTTCCGGCTTGAATGCCGGAGTTTGCGAGTAGCGCAGGAAGTAGCGTAGCTTGCTTTTGTCTGTTTCTTTTTTGGGGGTGTTCTCTTCCGCACCGTCCAGTCCGCTTCGCAGGATGTTGAGGCCTGCCGGCAGCGGCCATTGGAAGGACACGGCACGGTCGCTGATTTCAGCGCCGTCCAGCGGCGAGGGAGTTGCACGCATTTCGTGCATCAGCGTTGTGCCGGTGAGCCTGATGGTGGCTTCTCCGGCCGTTTGCGCCTGTGCAGTGGCTGCAAGACTGAAGAAAATGATGGTGGATACTATTTTGTTCATATACAGCGTTATATAAGTTTATTTGTTCCTGGTCTGATGGCGGATTAATGTTTGGTTGCTTTTGTGAGCACCTTTCCCGGTACGTCGTGCAATTTGGGACGCGTCGGTCTGATTTTATGGCTATTCATGAATTTCTCAAGAATATCACGATGTTCCTGCGCCACTTTCGTATAGGCGTTCTCCATCATCAGGTTTCTTGTCTCGCCCCGGTCGTTCTGCATGTCGAACAATTGTTCGCGGTGTCTTCCTTTGTCGTACAATACATATTTGTAGCGTGCGGTGCGTACCATCCAGCCCCGTGTCTTGCTGCCGTCGAATTGTGTTTCGGTAATGACATACTCCTGGTGGGGAGCTTGCGGATTGCCTTCTTCGGCTATTTTGCGGAACGACTTTCCGTCAGCGTCTTCCGGCAGTTTGGCGCCTGCCCAGTCGCAAACGGTAGCGAAGAAGTCTACACCATTACTGATAAGCTGCGGCAGCTTCGTGCCGGCATGTTTCTTGCCGGGCAGGGTTACGATGAACGGGATGTTTACCACTTCCTCGTACAGGGCCGATTTCTGGTTCCAGTGGTGGGCGCCTATTCCGTCTCCGTGGTCGCTGGAGAAGATAACGACGGTATTCTCCCACAAGTTATTCTTGTCGATGGCGTCTACAATCTTGCCGATTTCACGGTCTACTTTCTCTACGAGACGGTAGTATGTGTAGCGGTACATGCGCCAGTCTTCGGGGGTGAAAGTGGCGGTGGGGTAGACGTTGAAATTGTTTTCCCTTTCTTTCTCGATGACATCGGCATCGTATGGGTTCTTGGCAAAGTTAGGGGGAAGTCCCGGACAATTGCGTATTTCGGGTATGTCCAGGTTGCCGTAAGGGAGATTCTGGCTGCGTGCATATTCGCAGATATTATGCGGATTGTCATAAGAAGCTACCAGGAAGAAAGGCTTGTCGTGTTTGCGCGAAAGGAATTCCACACATGCCTCTGCCAGTCCGTCATCACTGTGTTTGTAAATTTGGTCGAATCCTCGCACTTTATCCGGAATATCGAGTTCGGGCACATGCCATTTGCCGCCGTAGGCGCATTCGTATCCTGCATTTTTTACCAGTGTGCCCAGGGTTCGCGTCTGGAGTGATTCTTGTAGCGGAGCACCGTTGACCAACAGTCCTGCTGTGCCTGGGTAGCATCCTGTAAACATGGCGCCGCGTGAAGGGCCGCTGAGCGGTGCGGTACAGTAAGCATTCTGGAACATGATACCGGCGGCAGCCAGTCTGTCCAGATTGGGCGTGTGCAAGTCCGGGTTTCCGGCGCAGCTCATGGCGTTTGCCGTATGCTGGTCGGTAAAGATGTAGATGATGTTGGGACGTTCGGCAGCGTGTGCCATTGACGTACTGAGCAGGGATAGGCAGGCTATGTGCTTCACTGAGATTTGTTTTACCATATTATTAGTTTTATAATTGTTTTTTGGGAGACTGTTCCTCGATTGCTAAATTACGCCTTTTTCCATGTATCTGCGGACTCTAATGTTTTTTTTATGGTACGGAATGTTTATTTGATTGCTAATTTTGTATAGTTCTGTTTTAATTTTGTGCTAAAAGAGGGATACGGAGGCACTGATACGCGGGGAGGAATGTGAACACGGAGATGCGGAAACACAGAGCAGGAGAGGGGATAGGGAGAGGAACAGCCTTACATAAAAAGAGCCGTTTTTAAGACTCTGTGTTTCTGCATCTCAGTGTCTGAAACAAGAACAACTTCCTTCCCCGGCTCGCTTAATCGAATTTTTGCATTATCTTTGCATTGCCTAAAAAAGAAAAGCGAATGATAGTTTGTATTGCCGAAAAGCCTTCCGTGGCGCGTGACATAGCCGATGTACTCGGAGCGAAAGATAAGAAAGACGGGTACATCGAGGGAAACGGATACCAGGTGACCTGGACGTTCGGTCATCTCTGTACCCTTAAGGAACCGCACGAATACACACCCAACTGGAAGTCGTGGAGCTTGGGCAGCCTGCCTATGGTTCCGCCCCGTTTCGGCATCAAGCTCATCAGCAACCCTACCTACGAACGCCAGTTCCACGTAATCGAGAACCTCATGCAGCATGCCGACATGATTATAAACTGCGGTGATGCCGGACAGGAGGGAGAGCTGATTCAGCGTTGGGTGATGCAGAAAGCCGGTGCGCGTTGTCCGGTGAAGCGTCTGTGGATTTCCTCGCTGACGGAAGAAGCCATCCGCGAAGGGTTTGCCAAACTGAGGGATGCGTCCGATTTCCAGCCGTTGTACGAGGCGGGGCTTTCGCGTGCCATCGGCGACTGGCTGCTGGGCATGAACGCCACCCGCCTGTACACCATGAAGTACGGGCAGAACCGGCAGGTACTTTCCATCGGGCGTGTGCAGACGCCTACGCTCGCGCTCATCGTAAACCGACAGCTCGAAATACAGAACTTCGTTCCCAAGCAATACTGGGAACTGAAGACGGTGTATCGCGACACCACTTTCTCCGCCATTCTCCGCAAGAGCGATGAGGAACTGGTGCTGGAAGCGGAAAAACAGAAAGAAGGGGCAGCCGCCAAAGCTGCCAAACCCGAAGATAACCGGGGAATAGAACCTATCACAGACCGGGAGCGGGGTGAGGCTTTGCTGGAACAGATAAAGAATTCTCCTTTTACCATAACGAACGTCACCCGCAAGAACGGGAAAGAGGCTCCGCCCCGTCTGTTCGACCTGACTTCCCTGCAGGTGGAGTGCAACCGGAAATTCGCTTTCTCCGCCGATGAGACGCTGAAAACCATCCAGTCGCTTTACGAGAAGAAAGTAACGACCTATCCGCGTGTAGATACCACTTTCCTGAGTGACGACATCTATCCCAAATGTCCCGGCATACTGAAGGGACTGCGCGATTATCAGGCGTTGACTGCTCCGTTGGACGGGGCTACTCTGCCGAAGTCGAAGAAGGTGTTCGACAACTCGAAAGTGACGGACCACCATGCCATCATTCCTACCGGCCAGCCGCCCCAGAACCTTACGGATATGGAGCGCCGCGTATTCGACCTGATTGCACGCCGTTTCATTGCCGTGTTCTATCCGGACTGTCTGTTCGCTACAACCACCGTAATAGGCGAGGTGGAGCAGATAGAGTTTAAGGTTTCGGGCAAGCAGATACTGGAACCCGGCTGGCGTGTGGTATTCGGCACGCCCTCGGCACAGTCGCAGGAGGAAAAAGAGGAGAAGGGCGGCGAAGAAGAGAACGTGCTCCCCGCCTTTGTGGTGGGAGAGAGCGGCCCGCACCTGCCCGACCTGTACGAGAAGTGGACGCAACCGCCGCGTCCGTACACCGAAGCCACCTTGCTGCGCGCCATGGAAACTGCCGGCAAGCTGGTGGACAACGACGAACTGCGCGATGCCTTGAAAGAGAACGGCATCGGCCGTCCTTCCACACGTGCCGCCATTATCGAGACGCTCTTCAGGCGCAACTATATCCGTAAGGAGAAAAAGAACCTGATAGCTACCCCTACGGGTGTGGAACTGATTCAGATAATCCACGAAGAGTTGTTGAAATCTGCCGAACTGACGGGTATATGGGAAAAGAAGTTGCGTGAAATAGAGAAGCGTACCTACAATGCCGGACAGTTTTTGGAGGAGTTGAAGCAGATGGTATCGGAGATTGTGATGAGTGTACTTTCCGATAACAGCAACCGTCATATCACGATACAGGCTCCCGTGCCGGAAAAGGGTAAGGGGGAAAAAGCCGCTGCCGCATCCGATAAACCGAAAAAAGAACCGAAGAAAAGAGCGCCGCGGAAGTCTGCAACGAAGAAAACGGAGCAGGCAGCCGCTGAGAAGCAACCTGCCGATGAGCTGGTAGGCCAGCCTTGCCCGCTTTGTGGAAAAGGAACGGTTATTAAAGGAAAAACGGCTTACGGTTGTTCCGAATGGAAAAGCGGTTGTACATTCCGCAAGCCGTTCGAGTAAAGTTATATCCGGTTATAATCCTTTCCGTATCTTCCGGATGCTGCTCTGAAATCTTTTCAGCTGTCAGTAGTTCAGATGGAATTCAACAACCGCCTCGATTCCTTTACGCAGTATATCCAATGGAATGTTCTCGTTGGGAGAATGGATGGCGTTGGACTCCAGACCGAATCCCATCAGTATGGTTTTGATGCCCAATACCTGCTCGAATGTGGAGATAATGGGAATACTGCCACCGCGACGTACCGCTAACGGTTTCTTGCCGAAAGCTTTGGCGAAGCCTTTCTCCGCAGCCTGGTATGCCGGGAGCGTGATGGGGCATACGTATCCCTGCCCGCCGTGCATGGGGGTGACTTTTACCTGTACGGTATCGGGGGCGATAGCCATGATATAATCGGCAAACAGTTGCGAAATCTTGTGATGATCCTGATGCGGAATCAGTCGGCAGGATACTTTGGCGTATGCCTTGGAGGGCAGTACGGTTTTAGAGCCTTCGCCCGTATAGCCGCCCCAGATGCCGCATACATCGAAAGACGGACGGCAACTGTTGCGCTCCAGCGTGCTGTATCCTTTTTCGCCGAAAAGGGCGTTTACGCCGATAGCCTTTTTGTATTTCTCCTCGTCGAACGGGATGTGCGCTATCATTTCACGTTCCGCCTGCGGCACTTCTTCCACATCGTCGTAGAAGCCGGGAACGGTGATACGTCCGTCGGCATCCGTCACCTTGCTTATCATTCCGCAAAGCACATTGATGGGGTTGGCCACCGCACCGCCGAAATGTCCGGAGTGCAGGTCGCGGTTCGGACCGGTCACTTCTATCTCCCAATAGGCAAGTCCGCGCAGGCCGGTAGTCAGCGAGGGAAGGTCTGCACCCAGCATGCTGGTGTCGGACACGAGGATTACGTCGGCTTTCAGCAGTTCTTTGTGTTCCCGGCAGAAGCCTTCGAGGCTGGGCGAGCCAATCTCTTCCTCTCCTTCGAAGATGAACTTGACGTTATGAGTCAGCAGGTTGTTCTTTACCAGATATTCAAAAGCCTTTACCTGGATGAAGGACTGTCCTTTGTCATCGTCCGCACCACGCGCCCAGATGTGGCCGTCGCGTACTTCGGGCTCGAAAGGATTGCTTTTCCAGAGTTCCAGCGGTTCGGCGGGCATTACGTCGTAGTGTGCGTATATCAATACGGTTTTGGCTTTCGGGTCTACAATCTTCTGTCCGAATACGATGGGGTTGCCAGCCGATGGCATTACCAGTGCTTCGTCTGCACCGGCGGCGAGCAGCAGTTGCGCCCAGCGTTCGGCACAAGCCAGCATGTCGTCGTGGTGTTCGGGTTTGGCACTGATGCTGGGGATACGGATAAGGCTGAACAGCTCTTCCAGCATTCCGGATTCGTTCTCTGCGATATATTTCTTTATTTCCATAATAATAATGTGAAATGATGAGGTGATATCCTATCACTTTATCACCCGTTTGTTATAATTGTGTAGTACGGTCAATCAAGTAGAAATCGAGCAGGGTCATGGCTGCCATGGCTTCCACGATGGGCACGGCTCGGGGCAGTACGCAGGGGTCGTGACGTCCGCGGGCTTTGAGGGTGGTGTCCACGCCGTCCATGTTTACGGTGTGCTGCTCCATGAGTACGGTTGCCACGGGCTTGAAGGCTACGCGGAAATAGATGTCCTGTCCGTTGCTGATGCCGCCCTGAATGCCGCCGGAGTGGTTGGTATGCGTTTCGATGCGTCCGTTGTTGTTATAGAACACGTCGTTCTGTTCGGAGCCTTTCATCTTCAGTCCTTTGAAGCCTTCGCCGTATTCAAACGCTTTTGCGGCGTTGATACTGAGCATGCCGGCGGCAAGGGCGGATTGGAGTTTGCCGTAAACGGGTTGTCCCAGTCCGATGGGGCATCCTTTGATAACGCAGGTCACCACGCCACCGATGGTATCGCCTTCGCCCTTTATCTTGAAGATAAGCTCTTCCATTTCTTTGGCTTTCTCCGGGTCGGGGCAACGCACCGGGTTGGTATCAATCAGGTCGAGGTCGTAGGCGGTATAGTTTTCTTCCAGTTTGATGGGACCTACCTGCGAGGTGTATGCGGTGATGCGGATGCCAAGCTGTTTTAAGGCGAGTTTTGCCAATGCGCCTGCCACTACGCGCGAAATGGTTTCGCGTGCCGATGAGCGTCCGCCGCCACGGTGGTCGCGTATTCCGTATTTTACATTATATGTATAGTCGGCGTGCGAGGGGCGGTACACTTCTTTCAGGTTGTTATAGTCGTTGGAGTGCTGGTTCTCGTTCCACACGATGAATCCGATGGGGCATCCAGTGGACTTGCCCTCGAAGATGCCGGAAAGGAATTCCACCTTGTCGGATTCTTTGCGTGAGGTAGTGATGCGTGATTGCCCCGGTCGCCGGCGGTCGAGCTCCGATTGTACGAAGTCCATATCGATGGTGATTCCTGCGGGGAATCCGTCTATTACGCCGCCTATGCCTTTACCGTGTGATTCTCCGAAACTGGTAAGGCGGAGAATATTGCCGAATGAGTTGAACATATCAATTGCTTTAAGGGTTTATAATGAGGTTAATGTGCCAGTTTGCCTTGTTATAAAAGGCTTTGACTTTATAAAGGTAACAATTTTTTTTGTAAAACGTTTCAAAAATGATAATAAATCTTTTATTTCCCGACTTTTAGAGAATAAAAATACTGTTTGAAACCGTATCTTTTTGCGGAAACATGTAAGAGTATTTAATAATGTAAAGAATGCTTATAATTCTTCCTATATGAAAAAAAGGACATCTATTTTTTATTAAAGACCTTGTTTAAAGGCTTTAAAAACTGTTATTTTGCACCCTCGATATAAAAGAGAATATTAACTAACCCTTAACTATGTAGGGATTTTATTAACTAAACAAGTATTTGTATGAAGAAAAATTTGTTTTATTTATTCGCATTGATTTGTTCAATGAGTTTATTTACCGCTTGTAGCGATGACGATGAGGCGCCGGATTATTCTAAGGTCATTGAAAGTGAGATGACCGGTAACTATAAAGGTACATTGACTGTAACAGTAGAGGGGACTACAATGCCTTCAGAACCTCAAAAAATAAAGATTGAAAAGGCCGGTCCTTCTGCTATAAATCTCTCTTTGGCCAATTTTAGCTTTATGGGAATTACTATCGGTGATGTAGAGTTAAAGAATTGTGTATTATCTCAAAATGGTAATGTATATACATTTACCGGTACTCAAGATTTAAAGGTTGATGCCTTGTCTTGTACAATCAATGCCAAAGGTACTATTGCAAATAGTGCTGTAAAGGTAGATATGGATATTGATGCTACTGTAGGCGGCTTGAAGCAGAGTGTAAAAGTTGTATACGAGGGTACTCGTCTGACGGGTTCTGAAAGTAGCGAGGCAAAGATTACGGCTTTTTCTTTCGATATGTCCAATGAGGCGAATACGATTGTAATTGAGCAACCGGTTATTAATGAGGATAATACGATTACATTCAGAGTAGATGAAGCAAAAGTTGAAGAGAATCCGGATGCTTTGAAAAACTTGGTTCCTACTTTCACTATTTCTGATAAGGCTACTTCTTCTGTAGAAAGTGGTAAGGCTATGAATCTTTCATCAGATGTGACTATTGCTGTGACAGCGGAAGATGGTACAATAGTGGAGTATGTAGTGAAATCTCCGACTAAAAATACAGTGATGAAGTTTAATTTTGACGAATGGGAGCATCCGGAATATGGTTTAGGAAAAAATAATGCTCTTTTACCTAATGATATATGGGCATCTGGTGCTTCGGCTGCGGGATTTTTAGGCGGTGTATTATTGGAAAATGAGCCTATAGGTGAAAATACTTATGCTGCTAAAATGACAACTTTTGAGTATCCCAATGCTGCAAATTTTTTAATCCCCAAAATAACATCAGGATCTTTATATACAGGTTCATTTGATATGACACCTGCATTGCCGCCAACAAACGATAGATTAAAATGTACATCTTTCGGTGTGGAAGCATCACGCTTGATTTCAGGAAAGCCTTTGTTTTTCAGAGGGGTATATAAATATAAATCTGGAGATAAATATTTAGATGCTTCAGAAAATATACAAGGAGATGTCATTGAAGGCAAGAAAGATGAATGTGCTATTCAGGCTGTATTGTATGAAGCTAAGGATGCTGATGAAAAAGAAGTTGTCTTGAATGGACATGATATAAATGATTCTGATTACATTGTTGCGTCAGCTGTACTTGCTGATGGTACTGAAAAAGAAGAATTTACTTCATTTAATATAGAGTTTACTTATAGAAAAGAATATAAAGTAGGAAATGAATATAAATTTGCTATTGTGTGTTCTTCAAGTAAGGATGGGGATAGATTCAAAGGAGCAGGAGGTAGTACTTTGACTGTAGATAACTTTGAAGTTATTTGTGAATAAGTAGTTTATAATATATTGATTCTTTAAAGAGTATATCAGAATAGAAGTTTGAAAATTTCTATTCTGATATACTCTTTTTTTATAATTATTCTTCTTCTTGCTCGTCACTTTTATGTATAAAATGTTGAAAAATAATATAGTTATTAAGAATGATAAGTTTTGTAAAAAGTGACGCTCCCAATTAATCATCACTACTTGTTCGGGCATCATAAAGGTCTACTTTAGCGGCTGCGAAATACTATGAAATATAGGAAAAGAATATCTTTATGACAGCTTTAAAAAGTGTGTTATCAATATAATATAAGTACCGCTTTTCGATACATTAAGCACCAAGTGCTGATGTTAAGTGGAACAATTCGTACGAAATGTAGGATATTAGGGAGAAAACGAAGATTTTCACATTTTTTATATGAGAAGAATAATCTCTTCGCTTTATGCTGAATAACAGAATGATAGCTCTGTTTGATTTAAGATGTTATAGAAAAAACGGTGACGACCAATATTGGTCATCACCGTTGATATAACTTATCGTTACCCGTTAATACTCTTGTTCTTAGTGTATTAAGACGAAAAGTGACGAGTGACGAGAAAAAACGAAAAAATCTTGTTTAGAAAGCATATCCAAATCCTAAGTTCAGATAGATAGGATACATATTAAACGTTATCGTATCGAAGTCTTTCTGGAAGATATTGTTTAATCCCCACGTTACATCAGCATGCACGGTGAGATGCTTGAACGCTTTCCATTCGCCCCCGAATTGGATACCCCACTGGAACTTGCGCAGTTCGTTGGAGAAATCGTAAGTTGCGATGCTTTCACCGGTAAACTCTACTTTGGAACCGGTCTGGTCGGGCGTGCGCAAGTGACCCTCGTACACGTGTCCGGAGAAGTTGCCTTCCAGCAGATAGGAGAAGTACGGACCTGCCGATACTATCCAGCGCTTGCTGATGCGGTAGTCGGCAAGGATGGGAATGGTGAGGTAGGAGTTCTTCACTTTGGTTTTGACTCCACCCGTCCAAAGACCTGCCAGCTCTCCGCCGTTGGTATTGATGATTTTCATACCGTAGTTCTTTACGGTGGCTTCGGTAGTCATGTTCTTGTTCTCCAACCGCAGTCCCAGGGTAAGTCCCCACTTTTTCTTTTCGTCGAACCACTTGGTGGCATTACCTTCGATGGCAATGGCGATGCCCGGTGCGTAGCTGTCTATCTTGCGTATCTCCTTGGGCAGGGGAATGGGAGATGTACCGCCGATATTGAATCCGGCTTTAATGTTGTATTCCCAACCGTGCAGATAGGAGTTGATAAGACTTTTGTTTCTCTCTTCTTGTGCCTGTACGTTGGCTACCATTGCCAGCAGTACGGCTATCGTGCAAATAAAATGATGCTTTTTCATATTCTATAATCAGATTTCTTCGCTTATAAGTTCTAATTCGTCTACGTATAATGTGCTGCCGACTGCCCCTTTAAAGTACGCGCCTTTCACGCTGGAGGAGAGGACAATGCTTAATTTGTACTTGCCGTCCTGCAGTTTCGACTTGTTTATCTCTTTACCGTTCATTGGTTCGAAAGGTAACTCGAATGCTGTCCATTCATCGGTTTCTACAGCAGCCTCTTCACTGATTTGGGCTTTGGCTACGATGTTTTCGGAAGTCAGGCTGTTGCTGCCGTCCAGCATAAAGGAGTTCTCGTTTGCTTCGTACAGTATGGCGTAAATGTCGAAACGGTCTTTCATGTCTTTCTGTACTTCGCCTTCATCGGTATAAACTTCTCCTGCCTTGAATTTGAAGTAACCCTTCAACGCTATGGGGCGTTTGTAATACTGTATGCCGAACTTGGTGGCACGCAGAGGATCTTTCAGTGCATTTGCCAGGTCGAAGGAACCGATAAACAGGTTTCCGGCGGCAATATACATTTGCACCATGGCTCCGAAACTTCCGGTGTCGCAAGTGGTCAGTTTCAGTCCGTTGCCGCGGTAGCCGTCGGCAACCTGCTGCGTAGGATAGCCGGTGCGGTTGTCTGTCATGCCGGTAAGTTTGTAGCCGGGGTTGCCGCTGGACCATTGTGCTACGCGTGAAACACTGGTTGAAGTTCCGGGTTCGAACTCATAGAAAATGTCGTATTCAGTACCGGCAGAGGGGAGCAGGTCTTCGAAATGGAATGTTTCCGGCATTTCGGCAGGTACTACTTTTACGGTATAGGTAGCGGTCCATTCGCCGTCTTCGGAAGTGACGGTGAAGGTGCGGGAGTGAGACTCGTTGCTGAAATCGTAATTGTTAAGGATGTCATTCGGTGAATGTTCGTCTGCCTTGATGGTGGCACCGTCGGGCAGCGTAAACAGCAGTTGCTGTTTGGCAAGGTTTGCCCCTTTATGTACATATATGTTTATTTCTTTAGAGTCACTGTTGATGTGAGCCAATTGTACATCCGCGCCTGTACAGGCGTCAATGGCTGCTTCGGAGTTGAGCGCTTCGTCTTGTATGCAGGACGAAACGGCTAAGGCAAGCATGAGAGCAGTAGTCCACTTCTTAAAATTCATATCCTTCTTTTTTGAATGTTGATAAATAAATACAGTTTAGCAGTTTGCAAAAATACGCTATTATTTTGTAATAACAGATACAAGAAGAAAAAAGTGCGGTAAACTCTGGTATTTATTTGTTATTCCGTATATCTTTGTATAAAGATTGAATAAAAATATATATGGTATGACTGAAGCCGAAAGAAAACAAATAATTGCTTTGGTACAGCGCGAAGTAGTTCCTGCCATTGGCTGTACGGAACCCATTGCTGTTGCCTTATGTGTGGCGAAAGCAACCGAAACCTTGGGTGCAAAGCCGGAGAAAATAGATGTCTTGTTGAGTGCCAATATCCTGAAGAACGCAATGGGAGTGGGCATTCCCGGCACAGGTATGATTGGACTGCCCATAGCTATAGCCCTGGGAGCGTTGATAGGCAAGTCGGAGTATCAGTTGGAAGTGCTGAAAGACAGCAATCCTGCCGCCGTAGAAGAGGGAAAACGCTTTATCGGCGAAAAGCGCATCGATATATCGCTGAAGAAGAATATCACGGAAAAGCTTTATATCGAGGTGTGCTGCAAATCAGGCGGGAATAAAGCCACTGCCATTATAGCCGGCGGCCATACCACCTTTATATATATAGCCCGTAACGGCGATGTCCTTTTAAACAAGCAAAGTGCGGGTTGCGGAGAAGAGGAGGCGCAAGTCGCAGGCCTGACCTTGCGGAAGGTATATGACTTTGCCATGAATGCCCCGCTGGACGAAATCCGTTTTATCCTTGAAACCGCCCGTTTGAATAAAGCCGCCGCCGAACGTTCTTTCGACGGGAACTACGGTCATGGACTGGGCAGAATGTTACGTGGCAATTATGAACACAAGATTTTGGGTGACAGCGTATTCTCCCATATCCTTTCTTACACGTCCGGTGCATGCGATGCCCGTATGGCAGGCGCTATGATACCGGTAATGAGTAATTCGGGCAGTGGAAACCAGGGTATTTCCGCTACATTGCCCGTGCTGGTCTATGCCGAGGAGAACGGCAAATCGGAAGAAGAGTTGATCCGTGCCCTCATGCTCAGCCATCTGACCGTGATTTATATCAAGCAAAGTCTGGGACGTCTGTCTGCCCTGTGCGGTTGCGTAGTAGCCGCCACCGGCTCCAGTTGCGGCATTACCTGGCTCATGGGCGGTACTTACGAACAAGTATCCTTTGCCGTTCAGAACATGATTGCCAACCTTACCGGAATGATTTGCGACGGCGCCAAACCCAGTTGCGCCTTGAAAGTAACTACCGGCGTCTCTACCGCCGTCCTCTCCGCCATTATGGCAATGGAAAACCGCTGCGTCACTTCCGTCGAAGGAATTATTGATGAAGATGTAGACCAAAGTATCCGAAACCTCACGAAGATAGGCTCCAAAGGAATGAATGAAACCGACAAAGTTGTCCTGGAAATAATGACAAGTAAGTGATTAGGGGTTAGCGATTAGTGATTAGTGATTAATGGTTAGCGATTAATCGCAGCATTATGAATATGTGCCATTGATAAACCAAATCACCACCTCTTAATCACTAACCACTAATCGCTAACCCTTAATCATTAATCACTAACTACAGCATTCGCTGCTACAGTCTCCGCAGTTGCATCCGCCACCGCATCCGCCGCCGCTCATCATGCGTGCCATTTCCGACAGTTCGTCGTTGGTGGCAGGACGGTTTTCGGTGATTTCACCTACGAAGTTCAGGTCGCAGCCTGCCAGGGGGTGATTCATGTCCATTACTACTACATCGTCCTTTACTTCGACTACGCTTCCGTTGATACGTTGGCCTTCCGAGGTCATCAAGGGGATTACGGCGCCTTCTACTACGCGTTCGCTGTCGAACTTGCCTTCTATCTCGAAGATGTTTTTGGGGAGGTCGATGACATGCTCCTCGTCATACTCGCCGTAAGCCTCTTCGGCTTTGATTGTAAAGTCGAATTTATCGCCTTTGTTCAGGTCTTTCACCTGGTTCTCGAAAGATTCCAATGTGAGGCCCAGTCCCGATATGAATTGGAACGGGTGCTCTGCGGGAGCTTCTTCTGTGAACTCTTTTTCTCCGTTTTCGATTGTGTACAACTTATATGCTAAGGTGATGTACTTGTTTTCTACTGTTTCCATTAATTTGTTATTTCTTTATTAGTAAATACTGCATTGTCTGTTTTGACAATGCGCAAAGATACGAATATTTTGCTTCGGGAGAGGAAGCGTCCCGGTAATTTTCAGATTATTAAGTGCTTTGTAAGTGTTTGGCATTACTTCTGCAAAGTATCCGAATCGTTTTATGGATAATCGACAAGTGATAAAATAAGATTTTAAAGCATGGTTTCCTTACGATTATTCATGTTTATATCTTTTTTTTCTTCAATTTGTTTGGAGATTATAAAAAAGCACTTACCTTTGCAGCATAAATAACGGATAAGAGAATAATAAAGATAATTTAGTTATGAACCTGCATACATCCATAAACCTGGCAGTCCTGCATATTATTCGCGTCGTGGTGGTGGCATCAAGAGCGTGAGAAAGGTTGTGTATGTATTTGTACGGTAAAGATATTTATAGTAAGCCTTTCTCATTACGGTGAGAAAGGCTTTTTTCATAAAAGGAGACAGATAAGATGAAACATCAGTTACGCAGTTCGTTCAGCACACAAGGCCGCCGTATGGCAGGTGCCCGCGCGTTGTGGACGGCCAACGGCATGAAGAAAGAACAGATGGGAAAGCCCATAATCGCGATAGTCAACTCTTTTACCCAGTTTGTGCCGGGACATGTGCATCTGCACGAGATAGGTCAGTTTGTAAAGGAAGAGATAGAAAAGCAAGGCTGCTTTGCCGCCGAATTCAATACGATTGCCATTGACGACGGCATTGCGATGGGGCATGACGGTATGCTGTACTCGTTGCCCTCGCGCGACATCATAGCCGACAGCGTGGAGTATATGGTGAATGCGCATAAGGCGGATGCCATGGTGTGCATCAGCAACTGCGACAAGATTACTCCGGGTATGCTTATGGCTGCGATGAGGCTGAACATCCCTACGGTGTTCGTCTCCGGCGGTCCTATGGAAGCCGGGGAGTGGAACGGACAGCATCTCGACTTGATCGATGCGATGATTAAGTCGGCCGACAACAGCGTGAGCGATGCGGAGGTTGCCAAGATTGAACAGCATGCCTGTCCCACCTGCGGATGCTGTTCGGGTATGTTTACCGCCAATTCCATGAACTGCCTGAACGAAGCTATCGGACTGGCTCTTCCGGGTAACGGTACGATTGTGGCTACCCACGCAAACCGCAAGCAACTGTTTAAGGACGCTGCCAGGCTGATTGTTGAAAACGCTTATAAGTATTATGAGGAAGGAGACGAAAGTGTGCTCCCCCGCAGCATTGCCACCCGCGAGGCGTTCCTGAATGCGATGACGCTGGATATTGCAATGGGCGGTTCTACCAATACGGTGCTTCACCTGCTGGCGGTGGCCCATGAAGCCGGAGTGGACTTCACGATGGACGACATAGATATGCTGTCGCGCAAAACGCCCTGCCTGTGTAAAGTTGCTCCCAATACCCAAAAATATCATGTACAGGATGTAAACCGTGCCGGCGGCATCGTTGCCATTATGGGCGAACTTGCCAAAGGCGGATTGGTGGACACGGCCGTACGCCGCGTAGACGGAATGACGCTGGCCGAGGAGATAGACAGGTATTGCATCACCGGCCCGAACGTCTGTGAGGAGGCGGTCAGGAAATATTCCAGTGCCGCTGCCGGAAAGTTTAATCTGGCACTCGGTTCGCAGGATACTTATTATAAGGAATTGGACACCGACCGTGCCGAAGGTTGTATCCGCGACCTGCAGCATGCTTACAGCAAGGACGGCGGACTGGCTGTACTGAAAGGAAATATAGCGCAGGACGGCTGTGTGGTAAAAACGGCGGGAGTGGATGAAAGCATCTGGAAGTTTACCGGTCCTGCCAAAGTATTCGACTCGCAGGAAGCTGCGTGCGACGGTATTCTGGGTGGAAAGGTTGTCAGCGGCGATGTCGTTGTCATTACCCACGAAGGTCCGAAAGGCGGTCCGGGCATGCAGGAAATGCTTTATCCCACTTCGTACATCAAATCCCGTCATTTGGGCAAGGAGTGTGCGCTGATTACCGACGGACGCTTCAGTGGCGGCACTTCCGGACTGAGCATCGGACATATCTCTCCCGAAGCTGCTGCCGGAGGCAATATCGGTAAGATTCAGGACGGTGACATCATCGAAATAGATATACCGAACCGCTCTATCAATGTGAAACTGACGGATGAGGAACTGGTTGCCCGTCCCATGACGCCGGTAACCCGCGACCGCCAGGTGTCGAAAGCATTGAAAGCGTATGCAAGTATGGTAAGCTCGGCTGATAAAGGGGCTGTGAGACTGATAGAATAATTGGGAATTCCGTACCCGAAAAACAATAATAAATAGATATGGAAAACTTAATAACAGGCGCAGAAGCATTGATGCGCTCTCTGGAGCATCAGGGAGTAAAGACCATTTTCGGTTATCCGGGTGGCAGCATCATGCCGGTATTCGATGCCTTGTACGATCACCGGAAGAATTTGAATCACATCCTGGTTCGCCACGAACAGGGGGCTACTCATGCCGCACAAGGCTTTGCACGTGTGTCGGGCGAGGTCGGCGTATGTCTGGTTACCAGCGGTCCGGGCGCTACGAATACCATTACAGGTATTGCAGATGCCATGATAGACAGCACACCGGTTGTTGTCATTGCCGGACAGGTGGCTACGGGATTTCTCGGAACGGATGCCTTTCAGGAAGTGGATTTGGTAGGCATTACGCAACCTATCACGAAGTGGAGTTACCAGATTCGCCGTGCGGAAGATGTGGCATGGGCGGTGGCCCGCGCTTTCTATATCGCACGGAGCGGACGTCCCGGTCCGGTGGTACTGGATTTTGCCAAGAATGCCCAGGTGGATAAGACGGAATACACGCCTGTCGAAGTGGATTATGTACGCAGCTATCTGCCTGTGCCCGAAATGGAACCGGAAGCCATACAACAAGCCGCCGAACTGATAAATGCGGCGGAGCGTCCGTTGGTATTGGTGGGGCAGGGCGTGGAACTCGGCAATGCGCAGAACGAATTGCGTGCTTTCATCGAAAAGGCGGATATACCTGCGGGATGTACGCTGCTGGGGCTTTCCGCATTGCCTACGGCTCATCCTCTGAACAAAGGCATGCTGGGTATGCACGGCAATCTGGGACCGAATATCAATACCAATAAATGCGATGTGCTGATTGCAGTGGGTATGCGCTTTGACGACCGTGTTACGGGCAAGCTGGCTACGTATGCGTCGCAGGCAAAAATAATCCATTTCGACATCGACCCGGCGGAGATAGACAAGAACGTAAAGACGGATGTGGCCGTATTGGGCAACTGTAAGGAGACTCTTGCCGCAGTAACCGAATTGCTGAAACCTGCCGGACATAAAGAGTGGCTGGATAGCTTCCTGCCCTACGAGCAGATGGAAGAGGAGAAGGTTATCCGTCCCGAACTGCATCCGGCAGGAGATAAGTTGAGCATGGGTGAAGTGGTGCGTGCCGTCAGCGAGGCTACGGACAATGAGGCTGTTTTGGTAACGGATGTAGGTCAGAACCAGATGATGTCCGCCCGTTACTTTAAGTATAGCAAGGAACGCAGCATCGTCACTTCCGGTGGCTTGGGCACAATGGGATTCGGTCTTCCTGCCGCTATCGGCGCTACTTTCGGTCGCCCCGACCGCACGGTTTGCGTCTTTATGGGTGACGGCGGTTTGCAGATGAACCTGCAGGAGCTGGGTACGGTAATGGAACAGAAAGCGCCCGTCAAGATGATTTTGCTGAACAATAACTTCCTCGGTAATGTTCGTCAATGGCAGGCCATGTTCTTCAATCGCCGCTATTCGTTCACTCCGATGATGAATCCCGACTATATGAAGATTGCTTCCGCCTACGAAATTCCGGCACGTCGGGTATTTACCCGCGAGGAATTGGCGAAAGCCATCGGTGAGATGATTGCAACAGACGGCCCGTTCCTGCTGGAAGCTTGCGTAGAGGAGGAAGGAAATGTGATGCCGATGACACCGCCGGGCGGTTCGGTGAACCAGATATTGCTGGAATGTTAGAGAATTATGAATTATAATTAAACCAACGTGGACAAGACATTATATACAATCATCGTTCATTCGGAAAACTTTGCAGGTTTGCTGAATCAGGTAACGGCTGTATTTACCCGCCGGCAAATCAATATCGAGAGTTTGAACGTTTCGGCATCCTCTATCAAGGGGGTACATAAATATACCATTACAGCCTGGACGGATAAGGATACTATCGAGAAGGTGACGAAGCAAATCACCAAAAAGATAGATGTGCTGCAGGCACACTATTTTACGGACGATGAAATCTACCAGCATGAGATTGCGCTGTATAAGATAACGACCCCCATACTGGAAGAGAAACCGGAAGTGTCCAAAATCATCCGTAAATACAACGCGCGCATCGTGGAGGTGAACTCCGTGTTCTCCATTGTAGAAAAGAACGGCATGAGCGAGGAGATAACCAACCTCTATGAAGAGCTGAGTGCTTTGGAGTGCGTACTCCAATTTGTACGTTCCGGCCGCGTGGCCATCACGACAAGCTGTTTTGAACGCGTAAACGAATATCTGGCGGACCGTGAAGCAAAATACCGCCGGAGTAAAGAACAAGAAGGACTATGAGTGAGAATAATAAGATAGGAACTTATAAGTTTGTAGCCGAACCGTTCCATGTGGACTTTACCGGCCGCCTGACAATGGGGGTGCTTGGCAACCATCTGCTGAACTGTGCAGGGTTTCATGCCACGGAACGCGGTTTCGGTATTGCTACTTTGAATGAGGACAATTATACGTGGGTGCTTTCCCGCCTGGCTGTCGAGTTGGATGAAATGCCGTATCAATACGAGGATTTTTCTATCCGGACGTGGGTGGAAAACGTGTACCGTCTCTTCACCGACCGTAACTTTGCCATTATCGACAAAGACGGAAAGAAGATAGGGTATGCCCGTTCCGTATGGGCGATGATTAGCCTCAATACCCGTAAACCCGCCGACCTGCTGGCTTTGCATGGCGGCAGTATCGTGGATTATGTGTGCGACGAGCCTTGCCCCATCGAGAAGCCATCGCGTATAAAAGTGACTTCTACGGAACCGGCTTCTTCCCTGAATGCCAAATATAGCGATATTGATATTAACGGACATGTGAACAGCATTCGCTATATCGAGCATATTCTTGATCTGTTTCCGATAGAGTTGTATAAGGAGAGCCGCATCCGCCGTTTCGAAATGGCATATGTGGCGGAGAGTTATTACGGTGACGAGCTTACCTTTTATAAAGACTATGTAGGAAACGGCACGTATGATATAGAAGTAAGAAAGAATGGCGGCGAAGCGGTTTGCCGTTCTAAAGTGATATTTGTAGAGAAATAATTTATTAATCAATCGGTTGGCATAAGCCACAAATAAAAATTAAAACTAAAAAATGGCACAATTGAATTTTGGCGGTGTTATTGAAAATGTAATGACCCGCGAAGAGTTTCCTTTGGAAAAAGCACGTGAGATTTTAAAGGATGAGACAATCGCAGTTATCGGTTACGGTGTACAGGGTCCCGGCCAGGCTTGCAACCTGCGCGACAATGGCTTCAACGTTATCGTAGGCCAGCGTCAGGGTAAGACTTATGAGAAAGCGGTTGCAGACGGATGGGTTCCGGGCGAGACGTTGTTCAGCATCGAGGATGCTTGCCAGAAAGGTACTATCGTTATGTGTCTGTTGTCGGATGCGGCTGTAATGTCCGTATGGCCTACTATCAAGCCGTTCTTGACTCCCGGAAAGGCTCTTTACTTCTCTCACGGTTTCGCTATTACCTGGAGCGACCGTACGGGTGTGGTTCCTCCCACGGATATTGATGTTATTATGGTTGCCCCCAAAGGTTCGGGTACGTCACTGCGTACAATGTTCCTCGAAGGCCGTGGCTTGAACTCTTCTTACGCTATCTATCAGGATGCTACGGGCAAGGCTTTGGACAGAACGCTTGCGTTGGGTATCGGCATCGGTTCCGGTTATCTGTTTGAAACTACTTTCATCCGTGAAGCAACTTCCGACCTGACCGGTGAACGCGGTTCTTTGATGGGTGCTATCCAGGGATTGCTGTTGGCTCAGTACGAGGTGTTGCGTGAAAACGGCCATACTCCGTCGGAAGCGTTCAATGAAACGGTTGAAGAGCTGACCCAGTCATTGATGCCGTTGTTTGCAAAGAACGGTATGGACTGGATGTATGCCAACTGTTCCACTACTGCCCAACGCGGGGCACTCGACTGGATGGGCCCGTTCCATGATGCCATTAAGCCGGTTGTACAGAAACTGTATCAGAGTGTGAAGTCCGGTAACGAAGCCCAGATTTCCATCGACAGCAATTCCAAACCCGACTATCGCGAGAAACTGAACGAAGAGCTGAAAGCATTGCGTGAAAGCGAAATGTGGCAGACAGCCGTAACGGTTCGCAAACTCCGTCCGGAAAACAACTGATTCCCGGTGTAAATCGGAGAATGACAAAAGGGGGTGTGTCAAAATACGCTTGATGATTCCGTATCTGAAAAGAAACAAATGGCAAGCGAATTTTAGTTTTGACATACCCTCTTTTCCATTACTTATCATTAATTGTCCTTACATATTCAAGCAGTTTCTTGTAGAAAGCATGGTGGCTTAGCGTAGCCGCTTCTCCCAGGATAACCAATTTCATGCGTGCCCTTGTTATCGCCACATTCATTCTGCGTAAATCGTTCAGAAAGCCGATTTGCCCTTCTTCATTGGCACGTACCAGACTGATAAAGATTACATCACGTTCCTGTCCCTGAAATCCGTCGACGGTATTGACTGTTATCAGACTGCGGTAGGGACGTAGCGAAGCGCTGCCTTTTATTTTTCCCCGCAAGTATTGCACTTGTGCCTTGTAAGGTGAGATGAGTCCGAAGTCGATACGTTCTTCGAGAATCCGGTTTCCGCCTATCCGTTGGATGTACGCTTCCAGCTCTTTCAGCAATAAGCCTGCTTCCTCTTTGTTGATACGTCCGAAGGTTTCTCCGACAAATTCTTCCTTGAAATCCATTTCGGATGTGTCGAGCCATGTAACGGGAGTATCCCAATCCAATATTCCCCGGTGACGTATTTCGGGAGCAGCTTCCAGCTCTCCGCCATAGAACCAATCCGATGAGAAGCGCATGATGTCTTCGTGCATGCGATATTGTACTTTCAATAAAGATACGGCAGATGGCTTGCCGGCTACGACTTTTTCCATTAAAGTCCGTTCCAGCCCGCCACGTGCGGCTTCGTAACATTTGATGGTAGGCGGAAGCTGGCAATGGTCTCCTGCCAATACTATACGGTCTGCTTTACGGATGGCTATCCAGCAGGCGGCTTCCAGGGCTTGGGCGGCTTCGTCGATAAACAGTGTGCCGAAACGGCGTCCGTTTAAAAGGCGGTGATTGCTGCTTACAAGTGTAGAGGCTATGACGTGGGCGCTGTCGAACAACTCACTGTTGATTTGTATTTCCAATGTGGTGGCACGGTCACGCAGGCGGCTCATACGGTTGCGTATCCCTTCGCGTTCATCGTAACTGCCGCGGCGGGATTTACCGCCCAGTAGCCTCAGCTCTTTACGGATACTCCATAATTCGGGATAAAGCGGATGATTTTCGAAACGGCGTTCATAAGTGAAAGAGAGCATTTTGTCGTTGACGCGTGTGGGGTTGCCGATTCGTAGCACATTCACGCCTCTGTCCACCAGCTTTTCGGAAATCCAGTCGACAGCCATATTGCTTTGGGCGCATACCAATACTTGGGGTTCGCGGTGCAGGGTTTCGTAGATGGCTTCTACAAGCGTGGTGGTTTTGCCTGTTCCAGGAGGCCCGTGTACAATGGCTACATCGCGGGCGCATAGCACTTTATTGACGGCGCTCTCCTGAGTGGAGTTCAACCAGGGGAAGCGTACCGGATAAAGCTCACGGAAACCGGTTTTGACCGTACCCAACAGGATATCCCGCAATTCGGCAAGCCGGTTGCCTTTTGCACGCAGGACATCTTCCAGTGCCTCGAACATCGTGCGGTAAGAAGTTTCGTCGAAATAAAGCTGGACTCCGAGATTATCTGCGGATTGTATATCCATAATAGCTCCGGCACCGGGCATAATCACTACCATGCGTGCTTCGTCAGCATAACTGACGGTGGCTGTAAAATTGAAGTAAGTGATTTTACCGTCGGCAGATTGCCGGAAGAAACAGACGGGGCGTCCGAACTCAAAGTTATGTTCTATATCGAGGTTCTCGGTTTGTGTAATTTCTATTACTAATTGATTCAACGAGTTATAGTAACTTCGGCCCGGTGAGGCAGGATACCAGCAAACTCCCCGCTTGACTTTTCGGGCGACGCCCATGTTCTCTGTTTGTCGCTTGAATTCTTCTTTTTCGTATTCATATTCCATACGCAACAGAAGCTGTTGCCGCTGGAGGTGTATAATAGGACTGTTTGTATCTTGTTCTTTCATACCTGCAAAGGTAATAAATCTCAGCCTTTAGGGGAAGAAATGCTTTATTTTGTTAAACTTTTCCTTATTATAATTTGTTTATTGTATTAATTTGTAATATTTACAATATTGAATTTTTTAAAAAGAGTGGTTATGGTATATGATTTAGCAATGCTTAAAGCGTTTTATACACTTTATGAGGGGAAAATAGAACGCATTCGGACGATATTGCAACGTCCGTTGACTTTAGCGGAAAAAATCTTGTATGCTCATTTGTACGATGAGAAGAATGTGAAAGACTATAAACGCGGTGAAGACTATGTGAACTTTCGGCCCGACCGTGTGGCTATGCAGGATGCAACTGCACAGATGGCATTATTACAGTTTATGAATGCAGGACGTGATGAGGTGGCTGTTCCTTCGACCGTACATTGCGACCATTTGATTCAGGCTTATAAAGGAGCGAAAGAAGATATTGCCACTGCAACCAAAACGAATGAGGAGGTGTATAATTTTCTTCGGGATGTTTCTTCCCGTTACGGTATCGGTTTCTGGCAGCCCGGGGCAGGTATCATTCATCAGGTGGTGTTGGAAAACTATGCTTTTCCCGGCGGCATGATGGTAGGTACCGATTCTCATACCCCGAATGCCGGCGGTTTGGGAATGGTGGCTATCGGTGTCGGCGGTGCTGATGCGGTGGATGTGATGACAGGTATGGAATGGGAGTTGAAGATGCCCCGCTTGATTGGCGTGCGCCTCACTGGAAAATTAAACGGATGGGCTGCTCCTAAAGATGTTATCTTGAAACTGGCAGGAATTTTGACTGTAAAAGGCGGAACAAATGCCATTATCGAATATTTCGGTCCGGGTACTGCTTCACTTTCAGCTACCGGAAAGGCTACGATTTGCAACATGGGTGCGGAAGTGGGAGCTACGACTTCTCTTTTCCCTTATGATGAGCGTATGGCTGACTATCTGAAAGCTACCGGACGTGCGGAAGTGGCAGATATGGCTACTGCCGTTGCCGAAGGGCTTCGTGCCGATGATGAAGTAGTTGCCAATCCGGAGAAATACTATGACCGTATTATCGACATAGACCTTTCCACATTGGAGCCTTATATCAACGGACCGTTTACTCCGGATGCCGCCACGCCTGTTTCGGAGTTTGCCGAGAAGGTTTTGAAGAACGGCTATCCCCGTAAGATGGAGGTAGGGCTTATCGGTTCCTGTACCAATTCATCCTACCAGGATTTGAGCCGTGCGGTGTCTTTGGCGCATCAGGTAACAGAGAAGCGGTTGCATGCGGCTGCTCCGCTGATTGTCAATCCGGGTTCGGAACGCATACGTGCAACCGCAGAGCGTGACGGTATGATTGACGCTTTTGAAAAAATAGGCGCTACAATTATGGCAAATGCCTGCGGCCCTTGTATCGGACAATGGAAGCGTGTGACCGATGATCCTACTCGTAAGAATTCTATTGTAACTTCTTTCAACCGGAACTTTGCCAAGCGTGCGGATGGAAATCCGAATACGTATGCCTTTGTTGCCTCTCCCGAACTGACAATGGCATTGACCATTGCCGGAGATTTATGTTTCAATCCGCTGAAAGATACATTGCTCAATGCCGATGGCGAACAGGTTAAACTCTCCGAACCGATAGGCGAAGAGCTGCCGCCGGAAGGATTTACGGCAGGGAGCGAGGGGTATGTCGCACCTTCCCATGCAAAGACGGATATTGCGGTGGCTCCCCAGTCGCAACGCCTGCAACTGCTTGCTCCTTTCCCGGCTTGGGACGGAGAGGATTTGCTGAATATGCCTTTGCTGATTAAAACGCAGGGTAAGTGTACCACCGATCATATCTCGATGGCAGGTCCGTGGCTTCGTTTCCGCGGGCATTTGGAGAATATTTCGGACAATATGCTGATGGGGGCTGTCAATGCCTTTAACGGAGAAACGAATAAAGTGTGGAACCGTTCTACAAATACGTACGGAACGGTGTCCGGTACAGCCAAACTGTATAAGTCCGAAGGGATTCCTTCGATTGTCGTTGCCGAAGAAAACTATGGCGAGGGTTCCAGCCGTGAACATGCCGCTATGGAACCGCGTTTCCTGAATGTACGTGTCATACTGGCAAAGAGCTTTGCACGTATCCACGAGACGAATTTGAAGAAACAGGGCATGCTGGCGCTGACCTTTACCGATAAGGCGGATTATGATAAAATTCGGGAGCATGACTTGCTTTCCGTTGTCGGCTTGAAAGACTTTGCTCCGGGACGTAACCTGAAAGTGCTGCTTCATCACGAGGACGGCAGCAAGGAAAGCTTCGAAGTACAACATACGTATAATGAACAGCAGATAGGCTGGTTCCGTGCCGGCTCTGCATTAAATGCACGATAGAATATGGAAAAGATTACTGTACCTTTTATTACAGGTGACGGAGTAGGGGCAGAGGTCACTCCGTCCATGCAGGCTGTGGTGGATGCAGCCTTGAAGAAAGCCTATGGAGACAGCCGGAGTATCGGATGGAAAGAAGTGCTGGCAGGTGAGCGGGCATTTAATGAAACGGGTTCCTGGTTGCCGGAAGAAACGATGGAAGCATTCCGCACTTATAAAATAGGTATTAAGGGGCCGTTGACTACACCGGTCGGCGGCGGTATCCGTTCGCTGAACGTGGCGTTGCGCCAGACACTCGATTTGTATGTGTGCCTGCGTCCCGTGCGTTGGTATAAAGGCGTAGTTTCGCCGGTGAAAGAACCGCAGAAGGTAAACATGTGCGTATTCCGTGAGAATACGGAAGATATCTACGCCGGTATCGAATGGGAAGCCGGAACACCGGAAGCCGAAAAGTTCTATCGCTTCCTGCATGATGAGATGGGCGTGACCAAGGTGCGTTTTCCCGAAACTTCATCTTTTGGCGTGAAACCTGTGTCTAAAGAGGGAACGGAGCGGCTGGTGCGTGCGGCTTGCCGTTATGCGCTCGAAAACGGTCTGCCCTCTGTAACGCTGGTACACAAAGGCAATATCATGAAGTTTACCGAAGGCGGCTTCAAGAAATGGGGCTATGAGCTGGCGGAGCGTGAGTTTGGAAAAGATATAGCGGAGGGACGTCTTGTTGTCAAGGATTGCATTGCCGATGCCTTTTTGCAGAATACCTTGCTTGTTCCCGAAGAATACTCGGTCATTGCCACTCTGAATTTGAACGGTGATTATATTTCCGACCAGTTGGCTGCTATGGTGGGCGGCATCGGTATCGCTCCGGGAGCCAACATTAATTACAGGACGGGACATGCCATTTTTGAGGCCACTCATGGCACGGCTCCCAATATTGCCGGAAAAGACATTGTGAATCCGTGTTCCATGATTCTTTCGGCGGTGATGATGCTCGAACACCTGGGTTGGAAAGAGGCCGCCTTGCTGATAGAGGAAGCACTGGAGAAGAGTTTCACAGAAGGTCGTGCTACAGTCGATTTGGCCCGCTTCATGCAGGGTGGTGTCCCGTTGTCTACATCGGCTTTTACACGGGAAATCGTGAACAGGATAGAAGCTTCCGCAAATAATTCCCCCATAAACCAGAAAAAATAAAAATATTATGAAGAAAGAATATTTGATTTACAAACTTTCCGAAGACCTGAAAGAAGCGACCCGGATTGAGAACGAACTGTTCAAGAAGTTTGATGTGAAGCGCGGATTGCGTAATGAAGACGGTACAGGTGTGCTGGTTGGGCTCACCAAGATTGGCAACGTAGTGGGGTACGAGCGCATTCCGGGCGGAGGTCTGAAGCCTATTCCGGGCAAATTGTTCTACCGTGGCTACGACCTTGAGGATTTGGCACATGCCATTCTCAAAGAGAAACGTTTCGGCTTTGAAGAAGTGGCGTATCTGCTGCTTTCAGGCCGTTTGCCCGACAGGGAGGAACTGGCTTCTTTCCGTGAGCTGATTAACGATAATATGCCGTTGGAACAGAAAACGAAGATGAACATCATCGAGCTTGAAGGGAATAATATAATGAATATCCTGGCGCGAAGCGTGCTCGAGATGTATCGCTTTGACCCGAATGCCGATGATACGTCGCGCGATAATCTGATGCGCCAGAGCATAGACCTTATTTCGAAGTTCCCCACCATCATAGCCTATGCTTTCAATATGCTTCGCCATGCCACTCACGGCCGTTCGTTGCATATCCGGCATCCGCAGGAGAATCTTTCTCTCGCGGAGAATTTCCTGTATATGCTGAAAAAGGATTATACGGAACTGGATGCCCGTACCCTTGACCTGTTGCTGGTGTTGCAGGCGGAGCATGGCGGCGGTAACAACTCTACGTTCACCGTACGCGTAACGTCCTCTACCGGAACAGATACCTATTCTGCCATCGCTGCGGGCATCGGTTCCCTGAAAGGCCCGCTTCACGGTGGCGCCAATATCCAGGTTACCGACATGTTCCACCATTTGCAGGAGAATATCCGGGATTGGACGAATGTAGACGAGATTGACACTTATTTCACCCGTATGCTGAACAAGGAGGTATATAACAAGACGGGATTGATATACGGTATCGGACATGCCGTCTATACCATTTCAGACCCTCGTGCCATACTTTTAAAGGAACTTGCCCGCGACCTTGCCCGCGAGAAAGGGAAAGAGCGTGAGTTTGCTTTCCTTGAATTGCTGGAAGAGCGAGCTATCGAAGTTTTCGGCCGTGTGAAGAACAACGGCAAGACGGTTTCGAGCAATGTGGATTTTTACTCCGGTTTCGTATATGAAATGATCGGGTTGCCGCAGGAAATATTTACTCCGCTGTTTGCCATGGCGCGTATCGTGGGCTGGTGTGCACATCGTAATGAAGAGTTGAACTTCGAAGGTAAGCGCATTATTCGTCCGGCATATAAGAATGTATTGGAAGAAGTAGCATACATTCCTATTAAGAAGCGGTAGATCCGTTTCAAAGCACAGACCTCGGATTGCCGGGTCGTATAAGGTATCGTTGTTGCGGTTGGAAAGCCGGACAGCGATACCTTATTCATTTTCCCGTGGCGGAACGGATAAATATCCACGCTCTTTGCATTATCCGTTTCTGTATGTTTTTGATAATTGCTGCGGGAAAACGATTTGATTGTTACAGGTTTTCCCTATATTTGTCACACTTAAACAAAAGAACATGAGCGAAGAAGGGTTTCATCTGTTTTTGGGAGTGATGTGCGTCATTGCGCTTTTTGTGTTCATCGCTCTTTATTTCGTCAAAGCCGGATATGGGATGTTCCGTACCGCATCGTGGGGATATTCCATTAGTAACAAGGCGGCGTGGGTATTGATGGAAGCGCCGGTCTTTATCGTTATGTTTTGGTTGTGGGGCAGGAGCGGGGCAGGCTTTGCCGTGCCGGTATATCTTTTCTTTCTGCTGTTCCAGCTACACTATTTCCAAAGGTCGTTTATTTTTCCTTTTCTGCTGAAAGGAAAAAGCCGGATGCCGGTAACTATTATGATGATGGGCATTGTATTTAATGTACTGAACGGAATGATGCAGGCTGGCGGTCTGTTTTACTTTGCTTCCGAAGGGATGTATTCCGGTGGTTGGACTTATTTGCTGAAGACTCATGCGTGGTCGGGGCTTCTGTTGTTTTTTGCCGGTATGCTTATCAATCTTCATTCCGACCATGTGATTCGCCATTTGCGTAAGCCGGGCGACACGAATCATTACCTTCCTGAGAAAGGTCTTTATCGCTATGTCACTTCTGCCAACTATTTCGGTGAATTGGTAGAATGGACCGGTTTTGCCATACTTACTGCTTCGCCTGCCGCATGGGTGTTTGTGTGGTGGACTTTTGCCAATCTCGTTCCCCGTGCCAATGCCATTTACGGCCGTTACCGGAAAGAATTCGGTGATGAGGCGGTAGGAAAACGCAAGCGTATCATACCTTATATCTATTGAAAGGACAAACCATAAATCATAAATCAGGAAACTATCACATGGAATCAAAATTATTCACTCCGGTTACTTTCGGACCGCTGACATTGCGCAACCGTACCATCCGTTCGGCTGCTTTTGAAAGTATGTGTCCCGGAAATGCCCCTTCGGACATGTTGCTCGATTATCACCGTTCGGTTGCGGCAGGAGGCATCAGTATGACTACTGTGGCTTATGCGGCTGTTACTCAGAGCGGGCTTTCTTTTGACCGCCAGTTGTGGATGCGCCCTGAAATAATTCCGGGGCTTCGCAAGCTGACCGATGCGATACATGCGGAAGGTGCTGCTGCCGGAATCCAGTTGGGGCATTGCGGAAACATGTCCCATAAGAGTATTTGCGGGTGTACCCCGGTCGGTGCCAGCAGCGGCTTCAACCTGTATTCACCTACTTTTGTGCGTGGTTTGCGTGCCGGTGAACTGCCGGAGATGGCACGTGCTTACGGAAAGGCGGTGAATCTGGCCCGTGAGGCGGGATTTGATGCAGTGGAAATTCATGCCGGACATGGCTACCTTATCAGCCAGTTCCTTTCGCCTTCGACCAATCATCGCAAAGATGAATTTGGCGGTTCTCTGGAAAACCGCATGCGCTTTATGGATATGGTGATGGATGAAGTGATGAAGGCTGCCGGCAGCGATATGGCAGTGCTTGTGAAGATGAACATGCGTGACGGTTTCCGGGGAGGCATGGAGATAGATGAGACGATGCAAGTGGCCAAGCGTCTTGAATGCTCGGGTGCACATGGATTGGTATTGAGCGGCGGTTTTGTAAGTAAAGCGCCTATGTATGTGATGCGTGGGGAAATGCCGATTCGCAGCATGACACATTATATGACATGTTGGTGGCTGAAGTATGGAGTACGCATGGCGGGCAGGTGGATGATACCGTCTGTGCCATTCAAAGAGGCCTATTTCCTGGAAGACGCCCTGAAGTTCCGTGCAGAGCTGAAGATGCCGTTGATATATGTAGGCGGACTGGTGTCGCGTGCCAAGATAGATGAGGTGCTGGACAATGGTTTTGAGGCTGTACAGATGGCACGCGCCCTGCTCAACGAACCGGGCTTTGTGAACCGTATGCGCAAGGAGGAGAATGCCCGTTGCAGCTGTAGGCATAGTAATTACTGCATAGCCCGGATGTATTCCATAGAAATGGCTTGCCATCAGCATTTGCAGGAAGAACTGCCTGCCTGCTTGAAAAAGGAGATAGAGAAAATAGAAGCGAAGGGGTGATTGAATCTTTCTTATTATTGGCAATTTATACTTGGTAAACATGAAACTTGCTATCATAACCGGTGCAGACGGTGGTATGGGAACGGAAATAACCCGTGCTGTGGCTACAGCCGGATATAAAATAATCATGGCCTGTTACCGTCCGGAAAAAGCGGAAAGGGTAAAGGATATGCTGGTGCATGACACCGGTAACCCATATATTGAGGTATTGGGCATTGACTTAGCTTCGCTTGCATCTGTGGCGGCTTTTGCCGAAAGAATGTTGAAAAGGGGGGATACCGTCAGTCTGCTGATGAATAATGCCGGAACAATGGAAACAGGGCGTCACATCACTGAGGATGGTTTGGAACGTACGGTGAGTGTTAATTATGTTGCTCCTTATTTGTTGACACGCAAACTTATTCCTCTGATGGAAAAGGGGAGCCGTATTGTCAATATGGTGTCTTGTACTTATGCCATAGGGCGTCTCGACTTTCCGGATTTCTTCCATCTTGGAAAGAGAGGAGGTTTCTGGCGCATTCCTGTTTATAGCAATACGAAACTGGCTCTGACCTTGTTTACCGTTAATCTGGCGAATCGGGTCAAGGAAAAAGGGATTGTGGTGAATGCGGCCGATCCGGGTATCGTATCTACCGATATAATAACGATGCACATGTGGTTCGACCCGCTGACAGATATCTTATTCCGGCCTTTTATCCGTACTCCCCGGCAAGGAGCTGCAACAGCCGTTCATCTGCTGCTGGATGAGGATGCCGGAAAACGTACGGGAACTTTAAATGCGAGTTGCCGTCCCAAGCATCTTTCCGGGAAGTATACCCGCCATGTGCAGATGCAGGAGTTGTGGAACAGGACGGAGAAGATTGTGGAGAAGTGGTTATAAATCCAAAAAACGGATAGAACACTTGTTGAGGAAAATTTAAAGAACCTCTTGCATTATGATAATTTTTCAGGCACGGAGTGCATGGATTTCACGGTTCCGGTTTGCAAGAACCATGAAATCTGTGCACTCCGTGCCTGAAAGAAAATGTTAAAATCACTTCGGCCCTCTTGGGTTTATCCTATCGGGACTTTATTAAATGGAAAGTTCCCTCAGTACATTAACCAGGTCTTTCTTGATCGGCTTGTCGTTTTTGATGGCTTTCGTGAAAGGTACATAAACCACTTCATCGTGTTCTATGCCTATCATCACATTACGTTGTCCTTCCATGATGGCGTCGATTGCGGCAGCACCCAATCGGCTGGCAAGGATACGGTCGTGTGCCGTAGGACTGCCGCCACGCTGCAAGTGTCCGAGGATTGTGACGCGTACGTCGTATTGGGGATATTCGTTTTTCACACGTTCCGCATAGTGCATTGCACCACCGGTCAGTTCACTTTCGGCAACGAGCACGATGCTGCTGTTCTTAGACTTCCGGAAACCGTTCTTGATGAACTCTTCCAATTGGTCCACTTCCGTGCTGAATTCCGGTATGATGGCAGCCTCGGCTCCGGATGCGATAGCGCCGTTCAAGGCAAGGAAACCGGCATCGCGTCCCATAACCTCGACGAAGAAAAGACGTTCGTGAGAAGTTGCGGTGTCGCGGATTTTGTCTACGGCATCCAAAATCGTATTCAGGGCGGTGTCGTAACCGATTGTGGTATCCGTTCCGTACAGGTCGTTGTCGATGGTTCCCGGCAGACCGATACAGGGCACATCAAATTCTTGCGCAAAGATGCGTGCACCGGACAGAGAGCCGTCGCCACCGATAACCACCAGGGCATCGATACCCTCTTTCTTCATGTTATCGTATGCTATCTGCCGTCCTTCGGGCGTGGTAAACTCTTTACAGCGCGCTGTTTTCAGGATAGTACCGCCCAATTGGATGATGTTACTTACATTCTGGCTCTTGAATTCTTTGATTTCACCGGTTACCAAGCCTTTGTAACCTCTATATATGCCTTTAACCTGAAGTCCGTTGTAGATAGCCGCACGTGTTACCGCACGGATAGCCGCATTCATTCCCGGAGCGTCGCCGCCCGATGTTAAAATACCGATACACTTAATTGTTCCCATAACAATCTCTTTATTTAGTGTTAATAATTACCTTAAAAAATCTGCTCGCAAAGATAACAAAAGCTTTTTAAATTCGTGATTTTATTGCCTTGGATATTTCTTCCATCAGCCATTTGGGAGTGGAAGTGGCTCCACAAATACCAATGGACTCTGTGCCAATGAGTAACCGGTTGTCTATCTCTTCCGCACTGTCGATAAGGTGCGAGTTGGGATTTACCTTCTTGCATTCGTTGAACAGGATTTTTCCATTGGAACTTTTCTTGCCGCTGACGAAGAATACCAAATCGTGCGAAGCTGCGAATTTCCGGATGTTGGGAATGCGGTTGGCTACTTGCCGGCATATGGTGTCGTAATATTCGAAAGTGACATCGGAGGATATATGTTCTTTTATGTATTCCACGATTTTTTGAAATTCATCCAGCGACTTGGTGGTTTGCGAGTAGAGGCGTATGCTCTTGCTGAAATCCAGTGACTTGGCTTCTTCCAGCTTTTCTATAACAATTGCTTTTCCTGTGGTTTGCCCCACCAGTCCCAGGACTTCTGCATGTCCGTTCTTTCCGTATATGACGATTTGTTTGTCCTCATTGTCTTCCTGGATATACTCCTGCTTGATTTTCTTTTGTAAGCGGAGAACCACCGGACAAGTGGCGTCGATTATTTCAATATTGTTGCGCCTGGCGGTTATATAGGTTTCGGGCGGTTCGCCGTGTGCCCGCAATAAAACTTTGGCATTATGCAGGCGGTTGAACTCCCCGTGGTTGATGGTGATAAGCCCCATTGCTTTCAAGCGCTCCACTTCACGGCTGTTGTGCACAATGTCTCCCAAACAGTATAATGTTCCGCTTTTGGATAACTCTTCTTCTGCTTTATTGATTGCGGTAACTACCCCGAAGCAGAAGCCGGAACCTTCGTCTATTTCCACTTTTGCCATATTGCAGCTTTTTGCGTTATGATTTGCACACTTTTTCGAACTGTTCTGCCAGCCATTCCTTTTGTTGGGAAATGGTCATGTGGCTGTTGTCGAGCAGCAGTGCGTCGTCGGCTTTGCGGAGCGGACTCACTTCCCTGTTCTGGTCTATATAATCCCTCTGCTTCACATTCTCCAGGATTTCGTCGAAACCGGCTTCCTCTCCTTTGGCTTTCAGTTCATCGTATCTGCGCTGTGCACGGATTTCGGGAGAGGCAGTTACGAATATCTTAAGTTCGGCATCCGGAAATACGGTAGTGCCGATGTCGCGACCGTCCATGACAATGCCTTTGGCTTTGCCCATTTCCTGTTGTTGGGCTACCATTGCTTCGCGCACAAAGTCGAGGGCGGCAATGGGACTGACGCGGGAGGATACTTCCATTGTGCGGATTTTCTTTTCCACATTGATGCCGTTCAGGTAGGTGTCGGGACGTCCCGTTTCCGGGTTCAGCTGAAAGGATATGCGGATGCTGTTGATCTGCTTTTTCAGTTTTTCCGTATCGATGCCCTCGGCTGTGAAGATACCGTTCTCCATACTATATAAAGTGACGGCACGGTACATGGCTCCGCTGTCGATATAAATATAGCCGATTTCACGGGCGAGGTCCTTGGCCATTGTGCTTTTTCCGCACGAAGAGAAGCCGTCGATTGCGATTGTTATCTTTTTCATATGAAATGATTTTATACCATAATTTATATAGGAATCTCTCTCTCGGTAGATTTTTTTGAACGTTTCATTTAAAATTCTTGCCAAAGATACGGTATTTTTAAAATATCTCGTTACTTTTGCGCTACAAAAGCTGACGAAGGCTTTTGAAGAATTAAAAAAATAAAAATGCCTTGTTTATTGTGTAAAAAAACACAGCCGGGCAAGAACAATCGTGGGAAAAGTGCTATATTTGCCCAAAATGAGAAACACTAATAATTATAGTATAAATTATGGAAATTAAAAAGACACCTAAGGCAGACTTGGAGAACAAAAAGTCGACTTGGCTGCTTGTCGGTTACGTGATTGTGCTCGCGTTTATGTTCGTTGCATTCGAATGGACAAAACGTGATATCAAGATTGATACGAGCCAGGCAATTACCGACCTTGTATTTGAAGAGGAAATCATTCCGATTACGGAACAACCCGAGCAGGTGGCTCCACCGCCCCCCGAAGCTCCGTCGATTGCAGAAACCCTGACAATCGTGGATGACGACGCAGATGTGGAGGAAACCACGATAGCTACATCTGAAGAAACCAATCAGGCTGTGGAAATCAAATATGTTCCCGTAGCTGTTGAAGAGGAAGAACCGGAAGAACAAACTATCTTCGAGGTAGTAGAACAGATGCCGGAATTCCCTAATGGTGGTATGGCTGGTTTGATGCAGTATTTGAGCAAGAACATCAAATATCCTACTATCGCTCAGGAAAACGGAACTCAAGGTCGTGTAACCGTACAGTTCGTTGTTAACAGAGACGGTAGTATCGTAGATGCTAAAGTGCTTAGAGGTGTTGACCCGTATTTGGATAAAGAGGCAATCCGTGTGATCAGCTCCATGCCGAAATGGAAACCGGGTATGCAGCGTGGTAAAGCGGTACGTGTTAAATACACAGTGCCTGTGATGTTCCGCTTGCAGTAATTTTGTTTTTTTTAGTTAATATATTTAAATATCGCGTAAAGAGGTTGCTTTTAGGCAGCCTCTTTTCATTCTCTGCCATTCCTAATTTGAAATACTTATGTTTACAGCTTCCGAACTTCTCGATAAAATAAATTCCCATATTGCGGATTTGCAGTTTGAACGTACTCCGAAAGGGTTGTACGACCCGGTTGCCTATGTTTTGTCCATGGGTGGAAAAAGAATCCGCCCCGTGCTGATGCTGATGGCTTATAATCTTTATAAGGAAGATGTCAGGCCGGTATTCTCACCGGCAACAGGCATCGAGGTCTATCATAATTATACATTGCTGCATGACGACCTGATGGACCGTGCCGATAAACGCCGCGGAAAAGAAACGGTGCATAAGGTATGGAATGATAATACGGCTATCCTTTCGGGTGACGCAATGCTGGTGCTGGCTTATCAGTTTATGGCGGAATGTCCGGCCGAACATTTGAAGGCTGTGATGGATTTGTTCAGCCTGACGGCTCTTGAAATTTGCGAAGGTCAGCAGATGGATATGGATTTTGAGCAGCGGAGCGATGTGAAGGAGGAGGAATACCTGGAGATGATTCGTCTGAAAACATCCGTGCTGCTGGCGGCAAGTTTGAAAATCGGAGCATTGTTGGGCGGTGCCTCTGCTGAAGATGCGGAACGGCTGTATGACTTTGGCATGAATATGGGTGTCGCTTTTCAGCTGAAAGACGATTTGCTGGATGTGTACGGTGATACTGCCGTATTTGGTAAAAATATAGGTGGGGATATCCTGTGCAACAAGAAAACCTATATGTTGATAAAGGCCTTGGAACATGCGGATAAGGAGCAGGCTGCGCAATTGAAGCATTGGATAACCGTTACGGACTTTGACCCGGCTGAGAAGATAGAGGCTGTAACCGGTTTGTATAACCGGATAGGGGTTAAACTCCTTTGTGAAAACAAAATGTCGGAATACAACAACAAGGCTTTGGAGAGCCTGGCTGCCGTGAATGTGACGGCTGAGAGGAAAAGAGAACTGGATAAGCTTATAAAGGAGTTGATGTACCGGGAAGTGTAATTGTCAGTAGCCGATTAGAATGCCTTACAGAAGATTACCAAATACAGATCAGGCAAGAATACGTGCGTTGAAAGCCGTTGTTGCCAAAGGTGACACATATAATGTGTATGATTTGGCTGTGTCTCTGAAGGTACTTACGGATGCCCGGAATTTCCTGGTAAAGTTTGAAGCGGCGCATTCGTATTATGTGGAATGTTTTGAGCGTCAGTCAAAGGCGGGACGTAAGCATCAGGCAAATGTAAAGACTGCCCGTCTTTACATATCGCATTTTATCCAGGTACTGAATCTGGCAGTGATTCGTTCGGAGGTGCGTACCGTTCATAAGGAGTTCTACGGCTTGGATATGAGAAACAATAATGTTCCGGATTTGTCTACGGAGGCAGCCCTTGCAGAGTGGGGACGTAAAATAGTGGAAGGCGAGAGCCGGCGCATTTCTCAGGGCGGAATTCCTATTTATAATCCTACCATTGCCAAAGTCAGGGTACATTATGATATTTTCATGGAGAGCTACGAGAGACAGAGGAACTTGCAGGCGCTGACAGCGCGCAGTCTGGAAGCTCTTGCTTCCATGCGCTCCGAAGCCGATGCTCTGATTCTGGATATCTGGAACCAGGTGGAGCGGAAATACGCAGAGGTTATGCCGAATGAAAAACGTCTGGAGTTGTGTCGCGCTTATGGTTTGATTTATTATTACCGTACCGGTGAAAAAGAAGAGATTGCAAAATGAAATTAGTAGATTCACATTCCCACCTTTTTTTGGAGGACTTCCAATCGGATTTGCCGCAGGTGATGATGCGCGCCCGGGAAGCAGGAGTCACCCATATTTTTATGCCCAATATAGACAGTACCACTATTGAACCCATGCTTAAGGTCTGTTCGGAGTACAAGGGGTATTGTTTTCCGATGATAGGGCTGCATCCCACTTCCGTGGATGCCGGTTATGAGAAGGAACTGGCTGTTGTGGCCGGACATCTGGCAATGCCGGACGGCTATGTCGCAATCGGTGAAATAGGCATGGATCTTTATTGGGATAAAACTTACCTGAAGGAACAGCAGATTGCCTTTGAACGGCAGGTGCGGTGGGCGTTGGAGTATGGATTACCCGTAGTGATTCATTGCCGGGAGGCGTTCGACTATATATATGATATATTGAAACCGTATAAAACGTCTTCTCTAAGGGGGATTTTCCATAGCTTTACGGGAACACGGGAAGAGGCATTCCGTATGCTGGAGTTTTCTAATTTCTTCATTGGGATTAACGGTGTGGTGACATTTAAGAAATCGGGATTGCCGGAAGTTTTGCAAAATATCCCCTTGGAACGGATTGTTCTTGAAACCGATTCTCCCTATCTAACTCCCGTGCCGAACCGGGGTAAAAGAAACGAGAGTGCGAATGTAAAGGATACTCTGTTAAAAGTAGCGGAAATATACGGAAATTCGCCTGAAGAAATAGGCCGTATCACTTCTGAAAACGCTTTAAAAGTGTTTGGAATGCTCAAATAACGTTCCGAAGATTTTAAAGTTTATTAATTTTGAGATTTTCTTGCGGATAAAACTTTGAGAATGCAGTGGAAGAACAAAAAAAAGAATACATTTGTAGCTGAAAACGCTCGCGGTTCGCATTTTTTTTGTAATTTGCACCCGATTTCAGAACAGATGTTGATTGGAGAGATGCTCGAGTGGTTGAAGAGGCACGCCTGGAAAGCGTGTATACCCCTAAAGGGTATCCGGGGTTCGAATCCCCGTCTCTCCGCGAAGTTTTAAAATAAGAGAAGAACAATAAATAAACATAATAAGTAATTTAATTAATTAATCTTAAAAATTAGACACACAATGAAAAAGTTATTTGCAATTGTTGCTGTGATGGGAGTCTTAACATTTGGCTCAACTCAACTTGCTCAGGCTCAAGATGCTCCTGCTGCTGAACAAACAGAACAAGCTGCTCCTGCAGCACAAGCAGCTCCTGCTGATGAAGCTGCCGCTCCTGTTGTAGCTGAAGAAGGCGGTATTCACAAAGAAATCAAGACTAAATTTATTGAAGGTACTGCATCTTTCATGAGTTTGGTTGCCATCGCATTGGTTATCGGTCTTGCTTTCTGTATCGAGCGTATCATTTACCTGAGTTTGGCTGAAATCAACACCAAGAAGTTTATTGCCGCTATCGAAGCTGCTTTGGAAAAAGGTGATGTTGAAGCTGCCAAAGACATTGCACGCAACACAAGAGGTCCTATCGCTTCTATCTACTATCAGGGTTTGATGAGAATCGATCAGGGTATCGATGTAGTTGAAAAGTCAGTTGTATCTTACGGTGGTGTACAGGCTGGTTACCTGGAAAAAGGTTGCTCTTGGATCACACTGTTTATCGCAATGGCTCCGTCATTAGGATTCTTGGGTACTGTAATCGGTATGGTGCAGGCATTTGATAAGATCCAACAAGTAGGTGATATCTCTCCGACGGTTGTAGCAGGTGGTATGAAGGTTGCCTTGATTACAACTATCTTCGGTTTGATCGTTGCTTTGATTCTGCAGGTATTCTATAACTATATCCTGTCTAAGATTGAAGCTTTGACCAGCGAAATGGAAGATTCTTCTATCTCACTGTTGGATATGGTTATCAAATATGACTTGAAATACAAAAAATAAGTAAAATGGCTAAGTTATCATATAAAGTATCATACTACGTACTGTACGTAATGTTCGCTGCCATTCTGGTAGTGTTGGGCTTGTTCTACTTCGGTGGAGATGCTCAGGGCGATGCAGTACTTATGAGCGTTGACTCTGAAATGTGGCAACCCGCCCAAACCGATGCACTGCTCTTCTTGATGTACGGTTTGTTTGGTATCGCTGTCGTTGCTACAGTGGCTGCTTTCCTGTTCCAGTTCGGAACTGCCTTGAAAGATAATCCGGGAAATGCATTGAAGTCTTTGATCGGTGTAATCGTATTGGTTGCAGTTGTTGTTATAGCATGGGCTATGGGTAGTGATGAACCGCTTAATATCCCGGGTTATGACGGTACGGACAATGTTCCGTTCTGGTTGAAGATCACTGATATGTTCCTTTATTCTATCTACATCCTGTTTGGTGCAACAGTGCTTGCTATCATCTTTAGTAGTATTAAGAAGAAATTATCATAATCAATTGAGATAACTCAATTTAAAGAGTAATTACAATGGCAAAAGGAAAAAGAAAAGTTCCTGATATTAACTCAAGTTCTACGGCGGATATTGCTTTCCTGTTGTTGATCTTCTTCTTGATTACAACGTCAATGGATACTGACCGTGGTTTGGCAAGACGTTTGCCGCCACCACCGGAGCAGAACCAAAAGAATGACGATATTAAGTTGAAGGAACGCAACGTGTTGCAGGTCTTCCTGAATATGAACGACCAGTTGATGTGCGGAAACGATTATATCACAACAGATCAGTTACGTGCTAAAGCAAAAGAATTTATTGCCAATCCGTATAACGATGAAACCAAACCGGAAAAACATGCAAAGGATATTCCTTTCTTTGGTAACATGATGATTACGGAAAAGCATGTAATTTCTTTGCGTTGCGACCGTGGTTCTTCTTATAAGGCATATCTTGCTGTACAAAACGAGCTGGTTGCAGCATACAATGAGTTACGTGATGAGTTGGCTCAGGAAAAATGGCAAAAGAACTATGTTGATTTGAATGACGATCAACAAAAAGCAATTCGTGACATTTATCCTCAGAAGATCTCTGAGGCAGAACCTAAAAAATACGGAGATAAGAAGTAATGGGAAAATTTAATAAGACTGGTAAAAAAGAAATGCCGGCGTTGAACACTTCTTCTCTGCCTGACCTTATCTTCACCCTGTTGTTCTTCTTCATGATTGTAACAACTATGCGTGAGGTAACATTAAAGGTTGAGTTTAAGGTTCCGCAAGCTACAGAGTTGGAAAAACTTGAAAAGAAGTCTTTGGTTACGTTTATCTATGTAGGAAAACCTACTGCTGAATTCCGTAAGAAATTAGGTAATGAAAGCCGTATCCAGTTGAATGACAGTTATGCTGAAGTTGCAGCAATCCAAGACTATATTATTGGTGAACGTGCCAGTATGAAGGAAGAGGATCAGCCGCAGATGACAGTGTCTTTGAAAGTTGACCAAGATACGAAAATGGGTATCGTAACAGATATCAAAGAGGCTCTTCGTAAAGCGTATGCATTGAAGATTAACTATTCTGCGCAGCCGCGTCAGTAAAGTTAGTTCAGACTATATTGAATAAAGGTCGCCTGTTTTTACAAGCGACCTTTATTTTCTTATGTATGGGAACCTTAAAAGAATGAGTTTCCTATTTATTTAGTATTGTATACTTCCCGATAGATGCACTTTTTAACCTGTTCGAAGTCTTTATCGCATTCTAAATCGCCATAAGCCATTAATAGCATGGGAAGGTAATCATCTCCGGATTTATAAGGCGGTTGCATGTACGGCTTTTCCCATAATGTAAAACCTTGCCGTTTGTAGAAATTGATTCGGCGTATTGCCATTTCTTCTTCCGGCATTTCCACTTCCAGGATAATGGGTTTCTTTAGCTGGTGACATAATTGGTTTAAAACGTTTTTGCCATGGCCTCCATTGCGTTGAGACGGGTCAATGGCAAAATGCTCTACATAGCAGAAATGTCCGAAATCCCAGTAGGTAATAAAGCCTACCGGAGTATTTTGATGGAGAATAATGTTACAGTAAAAATGCGGTTTGCTATCTGTATAATTACGCAATTCTTCCAATGGACGATATTCTTCAGAAGGGAAAGAAGCAGTCATCAACTGCTCCATGTACTTGTACAAGGCTGCATCTGTGGTGGTGATGCGTTGAAATTTAATCATAAGCAGGTTCTTTAAAATTTGTTTTTTATTCGGTATAAAACTCAATAATTCTGCGAAGAGCGCGTTGGCACACAGGGCAGAAAGCCGGATATTCATTGGTGCGCATGCGGCAATTCTCTGCCGGTCGGAAGATCCCTTTCGCTGAATAACCGCCGCCTTCATACACGCCTGTCGGATAGTTTTCGCTTACCTCTGCCGGAGTGGGAACGGGAGTATTTTCACTAAGCATGTCCTTCCACTTGGCTGCAAAGTCCACTTGTGTACTGATGTTCTGCTCCCACGGTTCTATATCCAAGGGGTAGGTATCGGTCATAACATCATTATCATAGAAGTATTCATCGGCAAGTCCGCCGAAACTGTGTCCGAATTCATGTACTACTACCGGCCGGAACATCGGATGATGGGCTGTTGTGAGGGTGTATGAGTTATAGATACCGCCACCACCATATTCTTCTGTATTAGCCAATATGATAATGTGTTCATAGGGTATTCCGGCTAAAGCATCATGAATTGCTTTTACGCGTGATGTTGTTAAATAACGGTCGGAATAGAACGTGCTGAAATGTGAACCGAAGGCAGTATGTTTCCACTCGTTCAATCTTGGCACGCTGACTCCGCTATCTGTGGAAGGACTGGCTACGGCTACTACATTGAACCGTTTCTTCATGGATTTGAAAGGTTCGTGGTCGAAAATGCTTTTGCAAGCGATATCTGCATCTTCATAGAATGTCTGTATTTCTTGGAGTGTATATCCTTCTGCAAGAATAGCTACATCGATGCACTTTTCCGGACTATCGTTGTGCAGCAGGTATTTATGCGGTGTGATGTGTGAATTTCCTTTTTGCTCTATCAATACATCGTTTGGATGCACGATGTGTTTCATGGACGCGCGGACATTGCGGCGTGGGTCGAGCAGGGTTATTTCTATTTCAACCGGCTGAAGAGGGTAGGGAAGGAGAAATGTATTTTCAAATCCTTTAGTTACATTCCGGGCTTCGTCCGTTTCCAGCCATTCCTGGAAGAGTGAGGAGAAAGAGGTAGTATAAATAGTCTTTCCGCTGGCTGCATTGCGCATAATAATCTGCCCGTTGCCTTGCAACGGGAGTTCCGCCAGATGATGCTTTCTTCCTGCCCAGGTGGGGAGAGCGGATAACCCGTTCAGACAGATAGCTTGCCCGGATGCATTGCCGTTAAAGATATAATCGACGCGAAGGGTTTTATCTGCAAAATGGTCGGCAAAGACTTGTGCGCGGGTAGATGCTACGGCTATTAAACAGAGTAAGAATAAGATATGCTTTTTCATGTCTATAATAATTTAATCATTTCACAAATATACGATTATTTCGGCATTATCACATTTAATATAAATGATAGACATAAAACTCTATTTTGAATTCCATATCTATCATTTATATTAAATGTGATAATACCGAAATATAATAAATGTCTACTATGGGATTTGGATTATTTTATGACGGCTACAAAACCACCACGTGGCAAACACTCTATTGTCAGGTCTGATTTAACATTTGCCAAAGGGATATTTTCTTCAATGGAAAAATGCTTGTTATCTATACCATCTTTGAATATAGAGATTTTCTTACCGTTAACAGCTATTTTATCCAATGATATATGAAGTGTTTTTGTTTCATTAGTGCCATTGATGCCTCCAATATACCATACGTTGCCTTTACGACGTGCCAGGATTACTTCTTCTCCCGGATAACCGGCTAATAATTTTGTATCATCCCAAGCAACAGGCAGTTCTGACAAAAGTCTCTTCACTGGTTCCGGTAAGCCATAATAAACAGAGGGTCTGTCCGGCATATGCTGCAGCGCTGATTCAAAAATGACCGGCAATGCCAGTTCATGGGCATATGAAGTAATATGAGGATGTTGAGAATTGGAAAAAGTTCCCGGAGTATAATCCATCGGCCCTACAACATTTCTTGTAAAAGGCAAAGTCGCGTTATGCTCGGCAGCCCGATTGGTTAATATTGGAGCGTTATTATACCATTCGGCGCCATATACCCCCTCAATCGACATCATGTGGGGATATGTACGTTGCCACCCTCGCGGAATAGTAGCCCCATGAAAATTAAGCATTAGTTTATATTTTATGGCATCTTCGAGCAGATCTATATAGTAATTCATGGTAGAAACACTGTCACCCGAGAAGAAGTCTACTTTAATACCGGCAATTCCCATTTCGCTCAGCCATGCGTATTCTTTTTCCCGGTCTTGCTTTTTATTTAAACGGAACAAGGGACCGGGACCAATCCAGTTTGTACTTGAGTTATACCATAGCAAAGGCTTAATACCCTTGTTTAAAGTGTACTTCACAGCATCTTGAAGATTGCCTCCATTGCTCATTTCATCCCATTCCCAATCAATCAAGTTGTAAGGCCAATGCATTTCAGCTGCCAAATCAATATACTCTTTGACTTTTTGATAATCCTTAGAGCCATGATTATATGCCCAGTATATCCAGGACACCATGCCGGGATTTATCCATTCTGTATATTCTACTTTAGAAGGGTCAGAGACGTCAGTTACCAGTGTTGACTCCACAATATCGGACAAACCTCCTATAATGAGTACCCTCCAAGGAGAAACCCATGTTCTTTCAGCGACCTGTTTTTTATCGGCAAGTTTCACTTGGTATCTGTCATTGTTATCACCGTTGAATAAAAGAGAACCGCAATGTCCACGTCTGATATTTGCTTCTGTTATCAGCATAAATACAGAATCCTGCAACTCTACGAGTCCGGGATATCCCCAAGAGTTAACTTTGGGACGGTCGGGGAGTTTTCCATCTGTTGATACCGGAAAAAACTTTTCGTATCCGGGGTCGTATTGCTGCATCCATCTTTTGGCTCCTTGCGGAATATTATATGCCGTATATTCATCAACGACATATTCTTTGTCTGCAATAGTATTAATTTCATATCTGAAAACGACCCCATTGTCATATACTCTGAATGTAATATCCAAAGTGTTTCCTTCTTGGTTTTCAAAAGAATAGGTCCTTTCAAAGGCTTCATTGATACAATGACTGCGTTTTCCCGTTATCATCTTGTAATCATCGACGATTCGTTTTGTCTTAGAAACAGATTTCAGCTTCAAATTTCCATAAAACTTCTGAACGTCTGTTTCCAACCCCAGTTCTGTTTGGGAAAGGATAGTTTTTCCGTCATAGTTCACAGAAAAAGTAATCTTGTCATAAGCCTTTCCCTCCATAGGCTCCACTGTAACTCCTAGTTTACCGGTAGGAGAGGTTACATCCAATGTTTCTGTACTGCATGAGCTGATCATGATGACAACTAGTACAAACCATATATGTCTTGGTAAATACATATCGTTTTTTATTTTCTTGTATCGTTAAACAAACACTTTTTTATTCTTGCAATAGGTTATGGCAATTGGATTTTCAGCCTTTTACCTTGATATACGACTGTTTTTTCCGCAGACGGACTTATGATACGGAAAGTCCTGTTGGCCTGCATGCCGGGATATTCTCCTTGTCGTTCTTCTATCGTCAATACTCGTTTACGGTCATTCCAGTTAAAACGGATGTTGCTATATGCTCCTTTTTCATAATTGTAATTATCTCCCTCATCCTCGTATAAAATGAATGAAGCGTCTTCACCCGGATAAATGTGTATCTCTAAGGGGGCGCTAAGATTTTCCGAAGCATATTGCTTTTTCATGCCTAACGGTAATATGGTACCGGCTTTTACAAATACCGGGATTTTCTCTATTGATGCCGGAATATCCACGTATTGTCCTCCCTCATAGGCCTTTCCATTCCAAAAATCAATCCATCCTGCCGCATGTTCAGGAAGGTAGGTTTTCCAGCTTTGTACATTGCTTTGGGTTATGGGATTAATCAGTAAGGAGTTTCCAAACATATACTCATTCTGCTGTTTCAAAGCCTCCTTATCTTGTGAAAAATCAAATATCAGCGGACGCATGAAAGTACCTCCTTGGTGTGAAACTAATGCAGTATGTGAATATATATAGGGTAATAGGCGATAACGTAGGTCTAAAAAGTCGGAAACAATGTGTTCCACTTGTTCTCCGTACCGCCAAGGCTCTGTCTGACTCATATAACCATGAATACGCATCAATGGCAGGAAGGTTCCGGCCTGTATCCAACGCAACATTCGTTCTTGGTAATCTTTATTCGTATACTGGTCGGAAGGGCGGAAAAAGCCGCCTGCATCATAGGTCCACCAAGGCAGACCGGCAGCCATTTGCCCTAATCCGCCAGCTATTTGCCGACGAAGTGTTTCCCAGTCATTGCCTACGTCTCCCGACCATGTTACTGCACCATATCGTTGTATACCAGAGAACCCGCTTCGGGTTAATATCATAGCACGCCGATCCGGGTCATCCTTACGTAAGCCTTCATAGACGGTTTTATTCACAAAAAGCGGATAAACATTGCGGTAGAATTCACCAGGGGTTTCCCCATTGTTTATTCGCCGGTTCAGTAAATCATCATTTTCCGGTTCGGTAGCGTCCTGCCACCACGCATCAATTTTGTAGGGCTTCAATAGTTTACTGCTAAAATTATGCCAATAAAAAGCTGCTGCATCAGGATTGAAAAAATCAATCCAATCTGTGCCGGGAATGTAAAAACCTTTAGACTCCATTTGCTTTCCAAGTGCCGATTGCTTATCTATTTTAGACCAAACGGACAACATCAGGTGTATGTTCATGTTATGAAGCTCACGTACCATTTTGCCGGGATCCGGATATTTGTTTTCATCGAATTGCATGGCATTCCACCCGTACTTTCCCCACCATTGCCAATCTTGTACGATCACATCCACAGGGAGCTTCCGTTTCCTAAATTCATGTGCATTTTCCAACAGCTCCGCTTGTGTATTATAACGTTCCCGGCAATGAATATAGCCTAATGCCCAAAGCGGCAACATAGGCGCTTTGCCTGTCAGCTGACGGTAACCGGCTATTATTTCATCGGCATTTCCGGAGAATACGGTATAGTCCAAAGAATGTGCTACCGGAGAACGGAAGACAGTCTCATCAGTTACTTGTCTCCAATATAATATGGGGGAATCTTCTTTTACGCCCTGTACTTCAACAGTATGTTCTCCTTTCGATAATTCTACTATAACGGAAGTTGTAGGAGGGAGCCACAAATTATTCACATCGACAATTTTATTTCCATCAATAGCGATGTAATGTTTGCGTGCCATACGCTGCCCTACATCCAACAGCAATCCGTACTGTCCGTCGGCCGGAACACTGAATGTTGCTGTGAATGACTTGAAGAGACGAGTCTCACGTTTATTGCCTTTTGTACTTGTCGCGTCCACTGTAACGGCTTGTCCCTCTGTCTTTACCGGTAATAACTTTACAGACTCGTCAGCAGGATTAAAGTCTGTCAGACCATAGTTGTTCCACAAAATGCCATATCCCTTGTTGGAAAGAATAAAAGGAATTGCGATCTGTGTATTAACTTGTGTAAGGCGTCTGCTCAGTCCCCGCACATTTAAATAGCCATCTTGAAATTGTCCGGTGCCAAACAAGTATTCATCAGCCGGTGATAAGAAATGTTGTTCGGCTAAAAAGGCCGGTTCGCCTTGAACAGTAGAACTTTTCAATAAACGCCCTCCTTCTTTTTCCTGCAAGATAATTTGCCCTTTATCATCGGTAAAAGTCAGTGTATGACGCTGTTTGTCATAAACTACAATCATTTTCTCAAGTGAAAGTTTCAGTGAGGTATTATTCTCTTTCACTTTATATGCAGGAGACGCTACATCTTCTGTATAGATTAATTCTTCTTTTGGAACAGCCTGTCCTTTGGTGAACCTTACGCGCACCGTATTCTGATTGAGCGGTTGTAAAGAAAGCTTTCCTGTTGGCAATTCGATATTCACACGATTGCTTTTAAGAGAATCATTTTGGGCAAAGGCCGTAAAGCAACCAATCAGCAAAACGAATAAAAACAGTGTTTTTCGTGTCATGTTCTATGCTTTATTTCTGTGAATGAGTGACTTGAATTACAGTGTATTGGGAAGTACACGATTGTGCTAATGGCTGTTCTTTACTCGAATGCCCACCAGTCCAACATAAATAGGTTCTTTTTCAGTTCTTTCCCACCTTTAAAAACAAAATAGAGATCGTGTACGCCGTTCAAGTTCACAACAGACGTCGTAAACTCGCGAAGTTCACTCTTCGTATGTGATATATTCACTGTGCCGACACATGGACCATCTTTTTGGTCGATGTGAATTTCCAATATGCCGCCATATAGGTGAGCAGAAGCGGAGACTTTAAACGTCTTGGCTCCTTTTCCAAAATCAACACCTTTCACCATTAGGTATTCGCCGTCATCTATACTTGTTACCAGTTGGTTCCAGCGTTCGTGACTCCAGATATTCTTGGGAGTGGTCTTCAGTCCGAAGCCCCAAGCCATCGTTTCTGCTTCTACTTTACGATAGGGATTGAATTTCTCAATCTGTTCCAATTTACATTCGTGAAAATAAGGCAGCATGCGGATGGTGCCGTTAGGGTTATACTCCATTTCAGCAACCGACACCGAGCGACGTTCTGCGTGACGGCTTGTTTCCAAACGGAAGATATCATAGTTTTGACCAAAGCAGTAAGATTTACCCTTGTAATCGATGATACCAGGGTGATTGCCACGAGTCCGTGGTGTATGGTCCATTATATGCCCTTTATACTCCCATGGTCCAAGCGGGTTTTTACTCATGGCATAGCCGATACCCTCAGGACAGCATGTAGAGGCAAAAGCTAAATAGTAGTGTTCGTTGCGCTTATAGAACCAAGGACCTTCCTGATAATCCTCAATATGGGGTAACTCCATGATTTCGCCTGAGTAGGAAATCATATCTTCATTCAGTTTCACACAATAGAGATTCGGGTTACCCCAATACATATAGGCCTGACCGTCATCATCAATATATACTGTGGGGTCAATATCATACCAGTGTTCCTTTTGCCATACCAGCGGCTTGTTTATGGGATCTTTAAAAGGACCGTAAGGGGAGTCTGACACTAGTACACCAATGCCGTTTCCATGAATGGGGCAATACATATACCACTTGCCGTTGCGGTGAACTACTTGCTGTGCCCAAGCACCGTTATCGCCTTTGTACCATTTGAAATCTTTGAGAGAGGCTACGGCGCCACGATCTTGCCAGTTCACCATATCGGTAGAAGTATAGAGGAGCCAATCCTTCATGTGAAAATTCTCTCCATCATCCTCATCGTGGCTGGTAAAAAGATAGACAGTGTCATTGTATACAATAGGAGCCGGGTCGGCAGTGTACTTGGTTTGGATGATAGGCATGTTCAATGATAATTCTTGTGATAAGGAAGTTGTCGAGAGTAACGAGCAAAATGCTAAAGAAATTAAAGTGGCTTTCATATTTGTAAATAATTTAATTATGTTTTTCATGATTTGTGTTTTCTATTACAAAGGAATACATTTTGTATTAATCTGCTTCAAAAGTATGTTACATCTTTTTTTGTCTGCGTTACATATAATTATGTTTTTCATAATTTATGTTTTCTGTTACAGAGGAATACATTTTGTATTAATCTGCTTCAAAAGTATGTTACATCTTTTTGTCTGTGTGTTATATAATAATCCTGGCAGTCTCTGAATATATGATTATTCTCTTTTTAGCAAGAAAAGTTATAATTCGTATTTTTATTCATGAAAAAATCGCTAACTTTGCACATTGCCGTAGCGGAATACGGTAAAATAATTTATTTAATTAATTATTGAGATTAGAAATGGGACATCATCAATTGGATACTTTAGACGAGCAGATATTGCAGCTGATTGCCGATAATGCGCGTATTCCTTTCCTCGAAGTTGCCAGAGCTTGTAATGTATCCGGAGCAGCTATTCACCAACGTATTCAGAAACTGACAAATCTGGGTATATTGAAAGGGTCGGAATATGTCATAGATCCGGAAAAGATAGGATATGAGACTTGTGCGTATATCGGAATCTATTTAAAAGATCCCGCAACTTTTGATGCCGTGACAAAAGCGCTGGAAGCCATTCCTGAAATCGTGGAATGTCACTTTACTACCGGTAAATACGATATGTTTATTAAGCTGTATGCACGGAACAATCATCATTTGCTGAGCATTATTCATGATAAATTGCAACCGTTGGGGTTGTCTCGTACGGAAACGTTGATTTCATTCCACGAGGCAATTAAACGTCAGATGCCGATAGTGATAGACGATGTGGATGAATAATCCTACCGGTTATCGGCGGATATAATTGACAAAAGCATAAGGGCAGGGATGTTTTTCATCTATAGGATGGGATTCCCTGCTTTTTTCTTGCCATATTTCAGGGGATACTTCCGGAAAGTAGGCATCTGCTTGAGGAGCTTCGGCATCTATCTCTGTCAGGCAGAGTGCGTCTGCCAATGGCAAAGCCTGGCGGTATACGCTGGCTCCACCTATAATATAGATTTGTTCATCCTGTTCACAGTGCTTCAAAGCTTCTTCAAGAGAAGGAAAGATTTCCGCACCCGGACATAGGGTGTCGGGACGGGTAGACAATACAATATTGCGTCGGTTTGGCAAAGCTCCTTTAGGGAGTGATTCGAATGTTTTCCGTCCCATGATGATGGTGTTCCCGGTAGTAAGCGCTTTGAAACGTTTCAAGTCATTGGGAAGCCAGAATAACAGTTTGTTTTCATAACCGATAGCCATGTGTCGGTCTACTGCGGCGATAATGCTAATCATATTGTCTGATGTAATCAAGTGGTCTTTTAATGATAGAAGATGCTCTCTTTCCTATACTGCTACTTTTCCGGCAATATGCGGGTGAGGATTGTAATTGACCAATTCAAAGTCTTCATACTTGAAATCGAATATGTTCTTTACATCCGGATTTATTTTCATTTGTGGAAGTGCCCGCGGCTCACGGCTCAGTTGGAGTTTCACTTGTTCCAAGTGGTTCAGATAGATATGTGCATCTCCCAGGGTATGTACAAAATCTCCGGCTTTCAATCCCGTAACTTGGGCTACCATTTGCAAGAGCAATGCATACGATGCGATATTGAAAGGTACTCCCAGAAAAATATCCGCGCTGCGTTGGTAAAGTTGCAGACTGAGTCGTCCGTTGGCTACATAAAACTGAAAGAATGCATGGCAAGGCGGCAGATTCATGTTGTCCAAATCGCCGACGTTCCAGGCACTCACTATGATACGGCGTGAATCGGGGTTGTGCTTGATTGTTTCCACCGCTTCACTGATTTGGTCGATGGTTCCGCCTTTGTAATCTGGCCACGAACGCCATTGGTAACCGTAGATATGCCCCAAATCTCCATTCTCATCGGCCCATTCATTCCAGATGCGTACCCCGTTCTCTTGCAGGTATTTTACGTTTGTATCGCCTTTCAGGAACCAGAGCAGTTCGTGGATAATGGATTTCAAATGAAGTTTCTTGGTAGTCAGACAAGGGAAGCCCTCGTCCATATTGAAACGCATCTGGTGTCCGAATACGCTGATTGTACCGGTTCCGGTACGGTCGCTTTTTTCTATGCCTTCAGTCAGTACACGGTTGAGTAAGTCTAAATATTGTTTCATGGAGTTACTTATTAAAAGCCTTGCCAAAGGTAGGCAAAGTTCTCGGTATATTGAAAATTTGCGCTATAAGATTTACAGGAAAGGAGTCAGCAGATTTCCTACCCAGCCGAGAAACTTTTTCCAGCCGGAGCGCTTTTTCCACATCTCGGGCGTGAGCAAGGTACTGTTCTTTTTGTCCCTCTCGAACATGCTGTTCAACTGGTTCGTTGTTGAAGGGTCGAAGATGAAAGCATTGGTCTCATAATCGTAGCGCAAGCTGCGGCTGTTGAGGTTTGCAGTGCCTACCGTACAGAAAGTGCTGTCTACCATCATTACTTTGGAATGGTGAAATCCGTCCTTGAACAAGTAAATTTTGGCTCCCCGTTTCATCAATTTATGTGCGATATAAAAAGAGGCTTCGGGCGTAAAGGGAATATCCGATACAGCCGGTATCATAATCTCCACTTCCGTACCTTTCTTTAACGCTTTCTTGATAGCCTTACGGATGGATTTCGTCGGAACGAAGTAGGGGTTTACTATCTGGATATTTTTTTGAGCAGCTTCTATCGAAACGGCATAGGCATGGCTGATAGACCGGGGTGTTTCCCGCGGGGTGCGGTCTACTATTGCAATCTCCTCGGCTATACTGTCCGGAAATTGGGGCAGGTTGGGGAAGTATGCCGGACCGCCGATGTGTTGTCCGGTTTCCCTGTTCCACATAGTCAGGAAGATACCTTGCAGGTAACGTACGGCATCCCCTTCTATGTGCATGTGTATGTCGTGCCATTTACCGATTTTAGGCAAGCCGTTGATGTAATAGTCGGCAATATTCATCCCGCCCGTATAGCCGATTTTTCCGTCGATAACCACTATCTTCCGGTGGTCGCGGTGCATGGCATGGTTGATATAGGGAAAGGTGATGGGGTCGAACTTGACGAGTTCGATGCCGCGTGCCTTTATCGCCTGCAAATGATGTTTTTTCAACGGCTGGTTATTGGACCAGTTGCCGAACGCATCGAACATGGCACGTACCTCTACACCTTCTTTTACCTTTTCTGCCAGTAAATCGAAAAGGGCATTGGCGATGGAGTCGTTACGGAAATTGAAATATTCCAGATGAATGTGGTGCCGGGCATGGCGGATAGTTTCGAATAAATCAATAAACTTTTCACGACCGGTCATCAATAGTTCGACTTTATTGTTGTAAGTCAGCGGTATTTCCATATCTTGCATGTAGTTCATTACAAGAGAATCGCTGGTACTTTGCGCTCGGACGCTTCCAATAAAAAATGTAAATAATATGATGAATGAAATCTGTCTCAAAACTTTATAAGTTTATTTAGTTTTATGAGTTCGCAAATATACAATATATCATTGAGATATGTTCATTTGTTTATAAAAAAATCAACCCTTACCTTTTATTAACAAGGTAGGGGTTGATTGTATTGTTCTGTAAGGAAGTTTATTTATTCTATGAGGAAATTACCGTTTGCGATTTCCAAAGCGTTTAAGCCAATGAACATATTTTGCGATAGAGCAGGAAGAGTAATACTATGCCTGCAACCAATAAAGATTTGGGATCAAGTTCAGTGACTCCGCTTTGGGCAGCGGCGGTGAGTGTTTCACGAAGTGTACCCAATACCTGTTGCAATCCGTCGAAAACAAAGAACAGCACTAATGCCAGCGTGAAACAGAACGTAACCCATACTTGTGAAATCCGTCGGGTGCGGTCGGGCAAATGGCGCATCACACGGCGGGTGAAGCCATTGTCGGGTATTTCCTGCCGGTTTTCGGCAAAGAAATCAATCAGGAGTTTATCATTGTTTTCCGTCATAACCATTTTGTTTTAAGTAGGTAGCCATTTTTTCTTTGGCCCGCGACAGGTGGCTTTTTACTGTTCCTGTCGGGTAGCCGGTAATGTCTGCAATCTTTTCTATACTTTGGTCTTCCATATAAAAAAGAGTGATACAGGTCCGTTCCGTTTCTTTCAGCATATTCAGCGCACGGTAAATGTCCATGTGCCGCCCTATGTCGTTTTGCTGCGTACTGTATTGAGCGTCTACCCGGAGTGTTTCCAGACTGTCGGTCTCCTTACGGGTGCGAAGATAATCATAAAATACATTATAAGCAATACGGTAGAGCCAGGTGGAGAAACTGGACAGGTTTTTGAATGAGGCGAGATTGGTGTATGCTTTAATGAATGTATCTTGCGCCAGGTCATCGCTCAATTCGCTGTCGCCACAAGTCAGGTGCAGAAAAAAACGCCGTACGGACGACTGGTACTTTCCTACTAACCGGTCGAAGGCCCTGGTGTTGCGAAACACCACGACCTGTGCGACTAACGATATATCATTGAGCTGACTCATTTTTCTGCATTCTTTTCCGGAAAGACGGTTCTTGCATTATCGGATTTATCATTGCTTTTAGGGGCTCTGTCTTGCTGCGTATAATAGATGACGAGCTGTCCGAAGCCTGTGAACATGACAAGCAGGCCTATGCAGCCAAGTCCGAATTCTTCGGTAATGGCCCAGAGGAATATGAACAGCCCGATACCGACGAACACATTCTTGATTCCTTTACTGCGGATATCTGTCGAATCGGCTTCTTTAAACAGATTTTCAGGCAGCGGTTGTCCGCTGGCTAATGCTTGTTCCACCAGGCGGTATTTGGCCTTCCGGTTTTTGTAGCGGAAGAAAAAGATGATGAATACGATGATTAAAGGAAAGCCGAAAACGAACACAATGGCTGTAATCGCAATGACTGCGTCTCTCGTGGCATGTCCGATATTCCAGCCGAAATCGTAAGCACTGCTATGATGCTTGTAATCATCGTCACTTTCTGAGTTACTGTTTGAACTGTTTTCGTAAGTCATGATGCTAAGGGTGTCCGTAACGGCTTTTCCGTCAATCACGGTATCCTTCAATTCTATGACTCTTTGTTTGTTTCCCAGACTGTCATTCTCCGTAACGGTCCGGTTCTTTCCTTGTGCCAATGTGCAAAGCATTAAGGCGGTTGTCAGTGCGAAGATAATGCGTTTCATAATCATGCTGTTTTTTGTTTTTATAGGTTTCTTTGTGTGTTAGACGTACCCATTTGCTTGGGAAGTTGCAAAGAGACGACATTTTTTTTAGAAAAGCTATTATCGACCGCAAAATATTTATACTACCTTTGCGTATTTAAAAAGTAAAACCTATGGAACTACCCGTTTCTTTTGCAGACTATACCCGCACTCTTTTGGGAGATGAGGATTATAAGGAATTAGTGACTTCTCTGGAGTCGGAGCAATCCGTCAGCATCCGGTTGAATCCGCTGAAACCTTTTGCTTTCCGCTCCGGAGAACATGCCGTTCCCTGGTGCACTTCCGGTTTTTACCTGGAAGAACGCCCGACATTTACTTTTGATCCTTTGTTCCATGCGGGCTGTTATTATGTGCAGGAAGCTTCATCCATGTTTGTTGAGCAGGCTCTGAAGCAGTATATGGGTGAGGAACCGGTAGTGATGCTCGACCTTTGCGCCGCTCCGGGCGGTAAGTCGACGCATATCCGAAGCCTCCTTCCCGACAATAGTCTGCTAATAGCCAATGAGGTTATCCGCAACCGCTCTCAGATACTTGCCGAGAATCTGACCAAGTGGGGGCATCCCGATGTGGTGGTTACCAATAGCGACCCGTCGGACTTTACACCGCTGGAAGATTTCTTCGACGTGATATTGACGGACGTGCCCTGTTCCGGTGAGGGTATGTTCCGCAAAGACCCTGTTGCCATAAGCGAGTGGAGCCCGGAGAATGTGGAAATCTGTCGGCAGCGGCAGCGGAGGATTATTGCGGATATCTGGCCTTGTCTGAAACCGGGCGGCATACTGATATATAGCACTTGTACTTATAACACAAAGGAAAATGAAGAAAACATCCGTTGGATAAGGGATGAATTCGGTGCAGAGGTGCTTCCGCTCGATGTTGCGGAAGAGTGGAATATAACGGGTAACTTGTTGCAGGGAGAATCCTTTCCCGTTTATCGTTTCCTGCCTCATAAGACGCAGGGAGAGGGCTTCTTTCTGGCAGTTCTCCGGAAGTCGGGCATGAGCGTCCGAAACTCCGGGGATAAGCAACTCATTTCCCTGGCAATTGCTCCTGAAACTCCAGGGCTTAGAGCAGAAAAGTCCAGGGAAAAGGGACGTAAAGTCCAGGGAAAAGGGAAGCAAACTCCGGGACTTTCCAAGGAGCAGCTTGCGATATTGCAGAAGTGGATTTTTACTGCGGATAAGTATGAGTTTATCCAGAAAGGCGGCAATGTCAGCGCTTTCCCAAAATGTTATATTCCGGAACTGTCTGCATTGCAGTCGTCCTTACGTATTGTACAGGCTGGATTGGAGATTGCCGGACAGAAAGGCAAGGATTGGATTCCCTGTCATGCCTTGGCTGTGAGCGGGATATTGGTATCGGATGCTTTCCCTTGTGAAGAAATATCGTATGAACAGGCCATTGTCTATTTACGCAAAGAGGCTGTCACCCTTTCGGATGCAGCCCCTCGCGGAGTTGTTTTGCTGACATATAAGCATGTGCCTCTCGGCTTTGTCAAGAATATAGGTAACCGTGCCAATAATCTTTATCCGCAGGAGTGGCGTATCCGTAGCGGCTATTTGCCGGAGACGGTGGTGAAAGTGCATTCTTGACTTGATTCCACCTTCATCACAGTTCGTTCTTATATATCCGCGCCATTGCTTTCTGGTATTGGTTTTCCAGTTGCAGGAGATTTGTTTTGCTTTGGTAAACGACCGAAACTTCGACGAAATACTCTATCATACTGATTTGTCCGCCTACAAGAGCCTGTTTCAGTAAAGTCAGGTCCTGCTGTTCCTGAAAGGTCCGTTTGTATTCCTGCATGGAAGCGTCCAGGTTACGGGCTTCTTCGTAGAGCTGCCATAACTCGGAGCTTGCTTTTACTCTTGCATTATCTTTCTGGAAGTCGATGTTCATGGCTTGGGCTTTGGCTATCTTCACTTTTCCTTTATTTGAGAACAGCGGGAAAGAGAAGCCTACGACAACACCGTTCAGCGGATGTCCCGATTCGGTATTGCGACGATAGCCCAACTCCAGTTTCGGCAGCCACCCTTGCTTGCTTGCTGAAATGAACTTGCGGGCTGCGGCGCTTTCGCTGTCGAATGATTGCAGAGAGGGATCGGCGGCAAGCAGTTCGCTGCATACCCGATGGAAATCGGTTGGCAACGGAACCAGGGGATAGTCTGTCAGTCCGAGGGCTTTGGTGGTAGGTACAGCGGGGCCGTCGGGGAAGGGACGCCCGGGAGTAAGCGGCTGGTTGCCGTTCAGTACCAGCAGTTCCTTGATTTTATTGTTCAAGGCAGTACTGTTCATGCGCGATTCGGTACGTACGTTCAACAGTTCCAGATTGATTTTATTTGTTTCCAGGGCATTGGCATCTCCCGTAGCCAGCCGTTTGGCATACATGGCAGCCAGCTCCTCTGCATTCTTCAGCCGTGCATCGAGCAACTCCTGCTGGTGTTGCAGCATGATGATGTCCAGGCACACTTCTTTGGCTTGCAGCAATATCTGCTGGCGCATGGTTGCCGCCTGTGCATCCAGTGCTCCGGTTTTGAGACGGTTCATCTTTCCTCTTGTTATGTATAAGGTGGGAAAGTCGAAGCTTTGGGAAACCACCATTTCCCCTACGGTTTTGCCGCTGTTTTTAGAGTCCCAGAGATGGGCATATGAGAGGGTGGGATCCGGCAGGTTGTTTTCGGTCCTGCTCTCCAGCTTCTGTGATGAGATAAGTTGTGCATTGGCTTGCAACTCCTTGTTGTTGGCTTCTATCTGGCGAAGCACGGAGTCAATGCCGGTTTCCTGCGCCCTCATCCCCATGCAGGCGAGGATGGTGGCGGTGAATATAAATAGTTGCTTCATATCTTCTGTTATTAAATTATTTATTGATCGTTATAACGGGATGGCTGTCCGGAGCCATTACGGATGCATCTCTTCTTTCTTTCCGTGCATCATCAGGTAAACAATCGGAATGATGAAACCGTTCAGGAAAGTGGAAGTCAGCAATCCGCCCAGAATAACTTTTGCCATGGGACTTTGTATTTCATTGCCGGGCAGGTCGCCGCTGAGTGCCAACGGAATCAATGCAAGCGCACTGGACAGTGCCGTCATCAGGATAGGATTCAAACGGTCCAGCGAACCGCGTATCACGCTGTCGTACACACCGTATCCCTCTTCCTGCTGCAAGTGGTTGTAATGACTGATGAGCAGCATACCGTTTCGGGTGGCGATACCGAAGAGCGAGATAAAGCCGATGATAGCCGGAATACTGACTTCGCCCGTTGTGACGAGCAGGGCGAATACACCGCCAATCAGTGCCAAAGGCAGGTTGATAAGGATAATCGCACTTTCCTTTACGCTACGGAACTCATGGTACAGCAGCAGGAATATCACTACGATAGACATGAATGAAGTCAAAGCCAGCGTGCGGCTTGCAGCCTGTTCGCTTTCAAACTGGCCGCCGTATTCGATGTGATAGCCTTCCGGCAGTTTTACCGAGGCGTCCACACGCTCTTGTATGTCGTTTACCACGCTGCGCAGGTCGCGGTCGGCAACGTTGGCGGAGATTACGATTTTCCGTTTCACGTTCTCGCGGCTGATAGTGTTAGGTCCCATTGCCGAGCGTACTTCCGCTACATAGTTCAACGGTATCTTTTGTCCGTTGCCGGTATCGAGCATCAGGTTACGTATCTTTTCCATCTCATCCCGCAAATCATCCTTTACGCGTACGGTGAGGTCGAAACTTTTTCCTTTTTCATATACTTGGGATACGGTTTCGCCGGCAAGGCATACGTTGACAAACTCCGAAAACTCCGGTAAGGAGATGCCGTATTTGGCGAGCACTTCCCGTTTGGGAGCGATGATAAGCTGCGGACGTTCAATCTGTTGCTCCACGTTCAGGTCGGCAATGCCGGGAATGTCCTGAATGGTATTCTTTATCTCATTGCCCAAAGCGAACATGCGGTTCAAATCGTCGCCGAACAGCTTAATGGCTATATTGGCTTTCGTACCCGACAGCATGGCATCGATACGGTGGCTGATAGGCTGGCCGATTTCCACATTGGCGCCTACAATCGTACCCAGCTTTTCACGTACATCGGCCACCAGCTCGCTGCGCGAACGGTCTTTCAGCTCGAACGGAGCTTCGATTTCCGATACGTTCACGCCTAAGGCATGTTCATCCAGTTCGGCACGTCCCGTCTTGCGGGCTACGGTTTGTATTTCGGGGATGGAAAGCAGTAGTTCTTCGGCACGATGTCCCATCTTGTCGCTCTCTTCCAGTGAAATGCCCGGCAGGGATGATATGTTGATTGTGAACGAACCTTCGTTGAACGGCGGCAGGAACGAGCGTCCCAATGTGAAGAAGCAGGCAAGCGCCACTGCAAACAGACCGATGGTTCCGCCCAATACGCTCTTCTTATGACCCAGCACAAAAGCAAGCGCTGCACCGTACCACTCTTTCATCTTGCGTGCTACGGGCGAATCGCCGGTGGAATGCTTTTCGTCTTTTATCTTTTCTTTGCCCAGCAGGTAGGAGCACAATACAGGTGTCACCGTCAGTGCCACAACCGTAGAAGCTGCCAATGCCACGATGAAGGCAATGCCCAAAGGTACAAGCATACGGCCTTCCATGCCGCTCAGGAAAAACAGAGGAACGAAGCTTACCACGATGATGAGCGTGGAGTTCAGGATAGGCATACGCACTTCTTTGGAAGCGTTGAATACGACTTCCAGTATCGGCAGGCGTTCCGCTTCCGGTTTCATCCGGTTTTCCCGCAAGCGTTTGTACACGTTCTCCACATCGACAATGGCATCGTCCACCAGCGAACCGATGGCGATAGCCATACCGCCGAGGCTCATTGTGTTGATGGTGAATCCCATATAGTGCAACGCCAGCAGCGAAGCTATCAGCGATAAGGGGAGCGTCACCAGCGAGATTACGGTAGTCCGTACGTTGGCAAGGAACAGAAACAGTACGATAACAACGAATATACCGCCTTCAAACAGTGATTTCTGTACGTTGCCGATGGAACTTTCTATAAAGCGGCTTTGCCTGAAAATATTGGTGCTGACTTTTACATCGGGTGGCAGGTTCTTCTGTAAGTCCTTGAGAGATGTTTCCAGTTTGTCGGTCAGTTCAAGCGTGCTTGTGGCGGGTTGCTTGGTCACAGTCAGCAGTACGGCGGGCTTGCCGCGTTCGGAAGCCGTACCCAGCTTCGGCAGTTTGGCTCCGATACGTACATCGGCAATGTCTTCCAGCAAAATGGGGGAAGCGGAATACGGAGCATTGGAAGTTGCTGGCTGGACACTGCCGTCCTGCAATTTGACAACAGCCTTTGCCAGTTGCTCCACCCGGTCGGTGGAGATGACACCGCGCACGATGTATTCGTTTCCGTATTCATAAAGCACTCCGCCGTTGGCGTTCAGATTCATTTCACGCGTAACGTTCATCACTTCGGTAAGGGTTACGCCATAATGCCGCATCCGTTCCGGGTCGAGTTGAATCTGATACTCTTTGATGTCGCCGCCAAGTACGGCAACTTGCGCCACGCCGCCGGTAGAAAGAAGGCGCGGACGGATAGTCCAGTCGGCTATGGTGCGCAGGTCGAGCATGGAAGTCGAGTCGGCGGTAAGTCCTACAATCAGCATCTCGCCTAAGATAGACGATTGCGGGCCAAGCGTAGGCTTGCCTACATTGGAGGGAAGGGATTCGCTGACAACCGCCAGTTTCTCGCTTACAATCTGGCGTGCCAGGTAGACATCCGTTTCCCAGTCGAACTCAACCCATACAACGGAAAACCCGTTGGTGGAAGAAGAACGTACCCGGCGTACTCCCGTAGCACCGTTTACAGCCGTTTCAACAGGAAAAGTAACCAACTGTTCCACTTCCTCGGCTGCCATACCGTTGGCTTCGGTCATGATAACCACGGTTGGCGCATTCAGGTCGGGAAACACATCCACTTCCGTGTGCATTGCGGTATACGTACCGCCTATCAGCAGCAGTACCGATGCCACCAGCACCAGTATGCGGTTCTGAAGAGAGAAATGTATTATCTTGTTTAACATGACTGTACTGTTTAGTGTTCGTGGCTATGTGCCGGAATTGCATTGGTAGCGCCTGCAAGTTTCACCTGATAAGCGCCTTGAGTCACCACTTTGTTGCCTGCCTTGATTCCGGAAAGGATTTGTACCCGTTCGCCGTTATCGGCTCCAAGAGTGACCAGTTGTTTCTTGTATCCTTCCTCATCCACTTGCAGGTATACGAAGAAGCTGCCTTGTTCCTCGGTCAGAGCCGTATGAGGGAGTGAAATAACGTTCTCCATAGGCGAGGAGAGCAGGAATATCTCGACAAATGAGCCGGGAATGATATCTCCTTTGTTGTCGAATTCAAAAGTGACGGGCACATAATAACCGTTATCGTCCGATGCCTTTCCGTAAGAGAGCAGGCGGCCGTTCAGGCCTTTCAGTGTATATACCTTATTATTGTAGGGAGTACAGAAGTTGGCGGAACCGATGGTGCGGAGATACGGATAATATTTTTCCGAAACATCGGCGCGCAGGAACAGTCTGCGGTTTTGAGTGATGCTTACGAGCGGCTGTCCCACGGTTACATAATCGCCTTCCTTTACCAACAGGTTTTTCACGTATCCGCTGATGGGAGAGGTTACCGCCTGCCCTTGGGCCGAATGGTTCTTGGCAACGGCTTCATAGCTGATACGGGCATTCTCATACGTCTGTCGGGCTTGAGCAAAGTCTTTCTCCGAAACGATTTTATTGGGGAGAAGTTCTTTCATCCGTTCATACTCTTTTCGGGCTGTTTCGTAAGCGATGCGCGCTCTTTGTACGGGGTCGCCGTCCGCCATATTCTTGGACGAAAGTACCACGAGGGGAGTACCTTTGCCGACACTCATGCCCTCTATGACTTTTCCGTGAAAAGAAACGACACCTGCCACGGTAGCTACGGCAACGCTTTCGTCGCCTTGTGCGGCCATAACCTGCCCGCTGGTTTTAATCACCTGATTGAAAACGCCCGGTTCGACGGTGTTTACAGCTACTCCGGCAGCCTGCGCTTTGGCCGGGGGCAATATGATTTCGTCGCTATGTGCGGCAACGGCTTCCTCACCGTGGTGGTGTCCGTCGTCATGGTGGTGGCCGGGGCCTTCGTTTTTATGGTCGTGCCCTTCGTGGTCATGTCCCGCATGGGCGTGTTCTTCCGTTTCGTGATTGTGTCCTTCACCGGACTTGCTGTTGCAGGAGCCTAACAGGAATAATCCTATGACTCCCATGAATAGAATTTTCTTCATGATAATTGTTTTTGTCCTTACTTGTTTGGAAATGCAAAATTAGGGAATGGTCGGTGCAACCGGGTTGCATACATTCCTATGCCGGCAGGATAACCGTTTCCGGCAACTATCGGTCAAGCAAGGACGGAAGGGGGCGCACGAAGCCCTGTGGCACATGTGATGAATGTGCCGTGAAGAGATTCCAGGTAGACAAACTCTTGCCTGATGCCCGTTTCCTCGGGCAGAGTCAGGAGTTTGAGAAGCGGTTCGGTAAATAATGTGTTCACCCACACGAAACACGGATGTAGGTTACTGTTGTCCGAGTTGGGTGTCTGTTGGAAGAAATGGGTGGTCATACATCCGGTGTCGCAGCAGCAATGTTCGCTGCAAGGGCCCTGATGCTGGCAGCACCCGTCGGACGGCAGGTCGTTTTTCATGCAGATTATGCCGTCTTCGTGGTGATGATGGGGAATGACAGGTACTATCAGCATAATCATGCTGATGAAGAACAGAAAGTATGCAATGTACCTTTTCGTTTTCATCCCTCTCTCTTTGATTGGTCGCAAAGATAGAAGTTAATCACTTAACTGCCAAACCCAAGATGCTAAAAAGCCTTGAATAAATCATTTAATCCTTCGCTCATACTGGGATGCGTAAAGATGAAATCCCGCAGAATGCTGTAATGCAAATCATTCTTCATGGCAAGCGATACTAAATTAATGACTTCGGGCGCATCGATACAAAACAGGGTGCAGCCTATTATGCGTCCCGTATGTGCGTTGACAATGGCTTTCATCATACCGTCTATCTGCTGCAAGGTACGGGCACGCGGTATGGCGGCAGCCGGCAACCGGGACACTTGAAGCGAATAACCGCGTTTTACGGCTTCCTCTTCGGTCATGCCGATATGCGCCAACGGCGGATCTGTAAAAATGACATATGGAACCGGAATCCTGTCATCGGTTTTTCGCTTTTTATTGCCGAACAACCGGTTGGTGATAATGCGGAAATCATCCAGGGATAAATAGTCATACAAGGCTCCGCCTCTTACGTCTCCCATAGCCCATATATGCGGGGCGGTGGTCTGAAGATGTTCATTGACGATGAGAGCTCCCCGGGTGTCGGTCCGTATGCCGGCTGCGTGCAGGTTGAGGCCGTCGGTCATCGGTCTGCGTCCGGTGGCAAGCAGCAATGCGTCTCCTTCCCAAAAATAGGGGGTATTGTCGGAATTGTCCGTATAGGTCAATGTTATGCCATCGGCAGTGTCGTATACGGACAGGGCATAGGCGTTCAAACGTATCTCGATGCCTTTCCTTTTCAGAGATTCTAGCATGGATTCCGCAATGTCCCGGTCGGCTTTGGGCATAAAGCGGCTGCCCGTTTCCAATAACGTGACTTTGCTTCCAAACCCCGCATACATGGTGGCAAACTCCATTCCGATAGCGCCGGCGCCGAGAATGAGCAGGTGCCCGGGAAGTTTGCTCTGTTGGAGTAGCGTTTCGCTGGTGAATACATGCTTGCTTGCGTCGATTCCTTTCACGGCGGGCAGGATAGGGGTAGCTCCCGTATTGATAAAAACTTCCTTTCCTTTAAGGAGAATTTCCTTTTTATTGTGCGAGACGACCTTTACCGTATCGTCAGATACAAAAGATGCCGTACCGTCATACAACGTAATATTGGGGTGCTCCTTGATACGCTCGTGATTCTTGTCCCGCAAGAATGATACGAGCTTGTTTTTCCGCCTTATGGCGAGTGCATAATATTTGGCCTGATTGCCGTAGTCGTCCCGGTAGAGCCGTTCGGCCTGTTCCGATTCGTAAATCAGCGCTTTGGTGGGTATACACCCTACATTCACACATGTTCCCCCGTACATCTGCGGAGAACGTTCGATGATTGCCACTTTCCAGTTGCGGTTGGCGAGTTCGGCAGCCAGCAGTTTTCCGCCTTTGCCGAACCCTATGATGATAGCGTCATATTGTTTCATTTCATTCGTAATTAGGAATTTGTGGCAATGAAACAATAGGAACTGTTTGTTTGTTGCGGGAAGTAAGTTAATGAAAGTTTACCGTTCCAGTTCGCGAAGCGAATCCATTTTCTTCTTTTCGAGGAATTCATAGATGCCGCTCAGGTGCTCAGTCACCCGCTTGTTGCCGAACTCGTACACTTTGCTCACCAGTCCGTCCAGGAAGTCACGGTCGTGGCTCACAAGTATCAGTGTACCGTCGAAGTCCATGAGTGCCTGTTTCAGAATATCTTTGGTCTTCATGTCCAGGTGGTTGGTAGGCTCGTCCAGAATTAGCAGGTTTACGGGTTCCAGCAGCAGCTTAATCATGGCAAGGCGTGTGCGCTCGCCACCGGACAGCACTTTCACTTTCTTCATGGACTCTTCCGGTCCGCCGAACATGAAAGCTCCCAGCAGGTCGCGAATCTTGTTGCGGATTTCTCCTTTGGCTACGTCGTCGATGGTTTGGAATACGGTCAGGTTCTCATCCAGCAAGGATGCCTGGTTTTGGGCGAAATAGCCTATTTGTACATTGTGTCCAATGGTAAGCGTTCCTTCGTGTTCTATTTCTCCCATAATACATTTTACCAATGTGGACTTACCTTCGCCGTTCTTGCCTACGAAAGCCACTTTGTCGCCTCTCTCTATAGTGAGGTTGGCATTCTTGAACACGACATGGTCGCCGTATGTCTTTCCTACGTTCTCCATAATCACCGGATAATTGCCGGAGCGCGGCGAGGGCGGGAATTTCAGCCGCAATGCCGAAGTATCTTCTTCGTCCACTTCCAGAAGCACCAGCTTTTCCAGCATCTTGACGCGGCTCTGCACTTGCAGGGTTTTGGAATAGGTTCCCTTGAAGCGCTCGATGAATTCTTTGGTTTCGGCGATGAACTTCTGTTGGTCGTCGTATGCCTTTTGTTGCTGTTCGCGCCGCTCTTTGCGGAGCTCCAGGTATTTGGAGTAGTTTACTTTATAGTCGTAGATTCGTCCCATGGTCACTTCAATGGTACGGGTCGTGATGTTGTCTACAAATTTGCGGTCGTGGCTGATGACGATGACGGCTTTCCCGTTGTTGATAAGAAACTCTTCCAGCCATTGGATGGACTCGATGTCGAGGTGGTTGGTAGGCTCGTCCAGCAGCAGTACGTCAGGTTTTTGCAGCAGCAGTTTGGCAAGCTCGATGCGCATGCGCCAGCCACCGCTGAAATCGCTTGTCTGGCGGTTGAAGTCCTCTCTGGTGAATCCGAGGCCGAGCAATGCCTTTTCAACGTCCTCTTCGTAATTGGTGGCGTCGATGGCATAAAACTTCTCGCTTAGGGCAGACACCTGTTCGATAAGCTCCATGTAACTGTCGCTTTCGTAGTCGGTACGGGTCTCCAGTTCCTTGTTCATGCGGTCTATCTCGGCTTCCATCTCGTGCAGGTGGGCAAAGGCCTGTGCCGTTTCCTGAAAGACGGTACGTCCGTCTTCCGTCATCAGATGCTGGGGCAGATAGGCGATGACACAATCTTTCGGTGCGGAGATTTTGCCGCGGGTGGGCTGCCGCACTCCGGCGAGTATTTTAAGTAATGTACTTTTTCCGGCTCCGTTCTTTCCCATGAGGGCGATACGGTCTTTTTCGTTGATTACGAAGGATATGTCACTGAATAAGGTTGTGCCGCCGAATTCTACGGCGAGTCCGTCAATAGAAATCATTATGTCGTTTTTAAAAATAAGGTGCAAAGATAATGCAAATATATTATTTTTTATACCTTTGTCTCGGACAAACAATAATACAGGTTATGGAAATCGATAATCAATCGGTAGATTACCGTCCGCTCATCCTTGTTGCGGAAGACGATGATAGTAACTTTAAGTTGATAAAGGCTATTATAGGGAGAAAGTGTGAGATAATGTGGGCGAAGAACGGTGAGGAGATTGTCTCTTTGTTTCGTGAATACCGTGACAGGGCGGATGCAATACTGATGGATATTAAGATGCCTGTAATGAATGGTTTGGAAGCTACACAAATTATACGCCGGGAAGGCGGAACATTGCCTGTTATCATGCAAACGGCCTATGCTTTCTCTACCGACCGTGAAAATGCCATAAAGAGCGGTGCTTCGGAAGTATTGGTAAAGCCCATTACATTGAGCACCTTGCGCAACTGCTTGAGCAGTTACCTTCCCCGACTGGAATGGTAGGCTTTCCGCAATGAAAAGATAACTGTATCTTAGGGCTTGTTTATATTTTGATTAAAGAATTATATAGCTTGCTATACTCCTCATAAAGACAGAAAACATCCTCACAAAGAATTCTCAAAAGAATGCTGAACAAAAATTAAGCAGGTTCTGAACAAAATTTCTATTCTTCTGTTAATGAAGTCTAACCAAAATTTAACGGAATGAATAGTAAACTGCGCTTTTTGTTAATATCACTGTTTATATTCTTCGTGGCAGCATTACAGGCTTCTGCAGACGGTGATATCCGTGTATCGGGCGTTGTGATGTCGGAAGGAGAACCTTTGCCGGGAGCATCGGTATTGGTGAAAGGTACTCACAACGGAACGGTAACTGACGTTGACGGGAAATATACCCTTACCGTACCGGCGGACGGTACGCTGGTCTTTAGCTTTATCGGACTGAAAACTACAGAACAGAAAGTCAATGGACGCACAGTTGTCAATGCGGAATTGCTTCCGGACAGCGAACAACTGGATGAGGTGATGGTGGTGGCTTATGCCACTGCCAAGAAGTATAGTTTTACGGGAGCGGCTTCCACGGTAAAGGGGAGCGAGATTGCCAAGATGCAGGTGGCCAATGTGTCGCGTGCGCTCGAAGGTACGGTTTCCGGACTTCAGGCAAGTGCACCCAGCGGCCAGCCGGGTACGGATGCTGAAATACGTATTCGCGGTATCGGCTCTATCAATGCGTCGAGCGCCCCGCTTTATGTGGTGGACGGCGTCCCTTTCGACGGTAGTATCAACTCCATTAATCCGGAAGATATAGCTTCGCTGACGGTACTGAAAGATGCCGCTTCGGCTGCTCTCTACGGTTCGCGGGGAGCCAACGGTGTCATTATCATAACTACCAAGCAGGGACATACCGACTCGAAAACCACGGTCAGCATCAATGCCAGCTTCGGTGGTTCCAACCGGGCTATCCGCGATTACGACCGTGTCGGAACCAATCAGTACTTCGAACTCTATTGGGAAGCTTTGCGCAACCAATATGCTCTGAATTCGGATAAATATACTCCGCAGACCGCAGCTGCCCAAGCCTCGAAAGACCTGGTAGGCAAGCTGATGGGCGGCGGCCTTAATCCCTACGGACCCAACTATCCGCAACCTGTAGGTACGGACGGCAAACTGCTTGCCGGCGCTACTCCGCTTTGGAATGTGGACTGGCAGAAGGAAATGGAACAACAGGCATTGCGTACGGAAGTCGGATTGAATGTTTCCGGTGGCGGAAAGACCAACCAGTACTATTTCTCGGCCGGCTATCTGAACGACAAGGGTATTGCCCTTGAGTCCGGCTACCAACGCTTCAACTTGCGTTCCAACATTTCGAGCGAGATAACCCGTTGGTTGCGCGGCGGTGTGAATATGAGCTATGCCCACTCCATACAGAACTATCCGGTTTCGTCCGATGCCAAGACGAGCAATGTCATTAACGCCGGACGTTTAATGCCCGATTTTTATCCTGTGTATGAGATGAATGCCGACGGTACATACAAACTCGACTCGGAAGGAAAGCGGATTTACGACTTCGGTTCCTACCGGCCGTCGGGCGCTACAGCCAACTGGAACCTGCCTGCAACCTTACCCAATGATAAATCCGAGCGTATGCGGGACGAGTTCTCCGGACGTACTTTCCTTGAGGTCACTTTCCTTGAAGGGTTGAAATTCAAGACCAGCTTCAACTTCGACCTGATAGACTACAATACGCTGGATTATACCAATCCCAAAATTGGTCCTGCCGTCAATACGGGCGGTGGAGCAAGCCGCGAATATACCCGTACCTTCTCCTGGACATGGAATAATATCGTGACCTACGATAAGACTTTCGGCGAGCACCACTTCAATATCCTTGCCGGACAAGAGGCTTACTCTTACCGTTACGATGTGTTGCAGGCGGCACGAAGCAACATGGCTGTGCCCGATATGCCGGAACTGGCTGTCGGTTCGCTTGTAACCGCAGGCACGGGCTATCGCATCGATTATTCACTGTTAGGCTATCTTATCAATGCCCAATATGACTACCGGAGCAAGTATTTCTTCTCCGCTTCCTACCGCCGCGACGGTTCCTCGCGTTTCGCACCGGGTACACGCTGGGGCAATTTCTGGTCGTTGGGAGCTTCGTGGCGCATAGACCGCGAAGCGTTCATGCAGAATACCGCCGACTGGCTTTCAGCCCTGACCTTAAAGGCCAGTTATGGCGCGCAGGGCAATGACAACCTGGGTACGTATTATGCCAGCAGCGGACTGTATTCTATCGTTTCACAGGCAGGTGAGAATGCTTTGGTGTCCGACCGTCTTGCAACGCCCGATTTGAAATGGGAGACTAACCTCAACCTCAATGTAGGTATTGACTTTTCATTGTTCGATAACCGTTTCTCCGGTTCGTTCGATTTCTTCCAGCGCCGTTCCAAAGACCTGCTGTATTCCCGTCCGTTGGCAACTTCCCTGGGTTATACTTCTATGGACGAGAATATAGGTGCTTTAAAGAATACGGGTTTTGAGATAGACCTCAAGGGAACGCTTATACACACCCGTGACTTTATGTGGCGTATGGGTGTTAACCTTACGCACTACAAGAACGTGGTGACCGACCTTCCGCTGAAAGACATGCCCGTTACCGGAGTTACCCGCCTGAAGGAAGGGCGTTCGGTCTATGACTTCTATCTGCGCGAATGGGTAGGGGTAGACCCGGACAACGGCGACCCGCTGTGGTATAAGAACGTGAAGGATGAGCAGGGCAATATCACCGGACGCACCACCACCAATGACTATGCTCAGGCTGATTATTACTATGTGGACAAATCTTCGCTCCCTAAGGTGTATGGCGGGTTCAACACTGCTTTCTCATACAAGGGTTTTGAGTTATCCGCCATCTTTGCCTACAGCATAGGCGGTTATATCGTAGACCGTGACGTTACGATGCTGTGGAGCAACGGAAGCAATCCGGGACGTGCCTGGTCTACCGAGATACTGAAACGCTGGACGCCGGAAAACCGCTACACGGACGTGCCGGCCCTGAAAACAGTGTCCAATAACTGGAACTCCAACTCCACCCGCAATCTGTTCAACAATTCGTATCTGCGGATGAAGAACATCACGTTGTCCTACAACTTCCCGCAGCCGTTGATAAAGAAAATCAGCCTGAACAGCCTGCAACTTTTTGTACAGGCGGACAACCTGCTGACTTTCTCCAAGAATCAGGGACTGGACCCGGAGCAGGGCATCACAGGACTGACCTATTACCGTTATCCTGCCATGCGTTCCATTTCGGGCGGGCTTAATGTTTCATTCTAAATCACTGTTAACAATGAATACTTTCCTTAAAAATACAGCAATCCTCGCAGTGGGATTATTATCAGTCTTGTCCTCGTGCAGCGGAGACTTTCTCGACAACAAACCTACGGACGCCGTAGATTCGGGTATCGTCCCCGTACCTTCCAATGCCGGACGTATCTTCAACGGTGCATGGTATAACTTGTTTGAGTACAGCAGTACGTATGCCAATATCGGCTATCGTGCCCTGATGTTGCAGGACGACATGATGGCGGACGATGTGGTGTCGCGTCCGATGTATGGTTTCAATTCATCCTACCAGTTTAACGATGTGGGGATGCCGGCCAACAACCGTACCGCATTTGCCTGGTATCTGATGTACAAGACTATCGACAATTGCAATACCGCCATTTCCATTACCGCGACCGGTGATGATAATACGGCCGATTTCCGCCATTCCCAGGGGCAAGCCTACGCTTTGCGGGCTTTCTGTTACCTGCATCTGGCTCAGCACTACCAGTTTACTTACCTGAAAGACCCTTCCGCACCGGCTGTTCCTCTTTATACGGAACCTACCGCCTCTACGACAGAGCCCAAAGGGAAGGCTACCCTGGAAGAGATATATACGCAGATATTCAAAGACCTGAATAAGGCTAAGGAGCTTCTTGAAGGGTATGTCCGTCCGGACGACAAATCCAAGTTCAAGCCGGATGTAAGCGTTGTCAACGGATTGCTGGCACGTGCCTATTTGCTTACCGGACAATGGAATGAAGCCGCCGGGGCTGCACTTGAGGCGGCTGAAGGATATACTTTGATGACGGATGCCAAAACGTATATGGGCTTTAACGACATATCCAATACTGAGTGGATGTGGGGGCATCCCCAATCTGTGAGTCAGTCCGACGCCAGTTATAATTTCTATTATATTGATGTGGTGACTCCCGATGCGTATAACAGTTTTATGGCCGACCCGCATTTTAAGGACATTTTCGAAACGGGGGATATCCGTTTGGAGTTGTTCCAGTGGATGCGCGAAGGCTATTTGGGTTATCGCAAGTTCCGCATCCGTGCCGACCAGACCGGTGATATCGTCGTGATGCGTTCCGCCGAGATGTATCTGATAGCTGCGGAAGCACTGGCTCGTGAAGGACGGTTGGAGGAAGCCGTGAATCCGTTGAACACATTGCGTAATGCCCGCGGACTTGCCGATTATGACCTGGCAGGCAAGACGCAGGAACGGCTTGTCGATGATATTCTGCTGGAACGTCGCCGCGAATTGTGGGGTGAGGGATTCGGCATAACCGATATTCTTCGTACGCAACGTTCGGTAGAACGCATGCCGTTGACGAAAGAGGAAGCGGAGAAAACGTACGATTGCTGGCAGCAGGGAGATACTTATAGGGAATATAACCCCGAAGGTCATTGGTTTACTTCCTTTCCCGACGGAACGAAGTTTGTGCCGAACAGTGTGTATTATTTGTATGCCATTCCGGAAAAGGAGACGAATGCGAATCCTAATCTATAGGAGAGGTGTGTTGGGAAGTGATTGATGTTTTTTAGGCACGGATTACGCGGATTACACGGAAAAAGAATAAAATAAATCCGTGTAATCCGCGTAATCCGTGCCTAAAAATAGTACTCTGAATAGTGCGTAACCGGCATATCTTCAAATTTGTTACTCCGTCTTCTTACTTTCTCTTTCCTGCATTTTGCGTTTTACGAACTCAATCTTCAGGTTGGCCTCTTCCATATTCTTCTTGATTTCCGTGATGGAAGACAGCAGTTGCGCCAGTTCATAGACAGCTGCCACCGCCTTGCGGTCGTTCGGTGTCATGACAGTGGCATAGGAACGTTCGCCAAGATAGTGTACGCGGATATTCTTGTCTTTGTTCAGATTGAGGAAAGCGATTACATTACCGTCTTCGCCCAGCTTATAGTCCGCTTTCTCTATCTTCTCGTCCAAATCGGTCGTTTCATAGCTGTCTTTGGAAGCCGGGGTTTCGGCAAAACTGCCGTCGGGTGCAGTGACTTTCACTGCGAGGTGATGGATGTTATGCGGGCCGCAATAGATGGAAGTCATGCTCATCGCTCCGGTTTCATCTACCTGAAAGCGCAGGTAAGAGCGGTGCAGGTTCTTTTCTATTACTTGTGAGGGATGCAGGTAATTGCCGATTTTTTGATATTCGGCATCTTTCTCGAAAGTATAATTCTTCTTGATGGCATCCACCTCTTTTTGTTTTTCCTGAAGCATACTGTCGAGGTAGACCAGCGTTTTCTCCTGTTCTTTCAGTTCCACCTGCTGCATCAGTCCGATACCCTCGCGGCGTGTTTCAAAGGCCTTCGGATAGAGTATCTTGATGCTGTCAATCTGAATCTTCGCTTCGCTGTAATCTCCGCGTTCAAACGCTTCGCGGGCTGCCTGGAGTTTCTCTCCTGCTTTTTTCTCTACATTGCTGCAAGAGAAGAGCGTGCAGCAGAGGCACGCAAGGAATGCTGCTTTCTTCATAATTTTCATTCTTGATGTTAGTGGGGGCAAAAATAAAAAATAATATCCGTATCTTTGCACCCTCAAAATGATTTATTGACAAATGATTGAATTGACGACAGAAGAACTGAAGCAGCGTTTCAGTGACAGCATATTTAAGCGGATTTCCGAAACAGCGGATGAATTGGGACTGGAGTGCTACGTAGTCGGCGGCTACGTGCGCGACATATTCCTGCAGCGTCCTTCCAAAGACATCGATGTGGTAGTAGTGGGCAGCGGCATTGCAATGGCCGAGGCGCTTGCCAGGCGTTTGGGGCGCGGCGCGCATCTTTCTGTTTTCAAGAATTTCGGGACGGCGCAGTTGAAGTATCACGGCACGGAAGTGGAGTTTGTGGGTGCACGTAAAGAATCCTACACGCACGATTCGCGCAAACCGATTGTTGAGGACGGCTCGCTGGAAGACGACCAGAACCGCCGGGATTTTACTATCAATGCCTTGGCGGTCTGCCTGAACAGTCAGCGTTACGGCGAGTTGGTAGACCCCTTCGGCGGCATGGCGGATATGAAGGAGAAGACCATCCGCACGCCGCTTGACCCGGACATAACCTTCAGCGACGACCCTCTGCGCATGATGCGTTGTATCCGCTTTGCCACCCAACTGAATTTCTATATCGACGATGATACTTTCGAGTCCTTATGCCGCAACAAAGAGCGCATCTCCATCATATCCAAAGAGCGCATTGCAGACGAGCTGAACAAGATTCTGCTCTCTCCCGTCCCGTCCAAAGGATTTATAGACTTGGACCGTTCGGGCCTGTTGCAGCTCATCTTCCCGGAACTGGTTGCCTTGCAAGGCGTTGAAACCCGTAATGGCAGGGCGCATAAGGACAACTTCTACCATACGCTCGAAGTGCTCGATAATATCAGCAAAAAGACCGATAACCTCTGGCTGCGCTGGGCAGCCCTTCTGCACGATATAGCCAAACCGGCGACCAAACGCTGGGAACCTCGTGCCGGATGGACATTCCACAACCATAACTTCATCGGCGAGAAGATGATACCCGATATCTTCCGGAGAATGAAGCTTCCCATGAATGAGAAGATGAAATACGTGCAGAAGCTGGTAGGGCTGCACATGCGTCCCATAGTGATAGCGGATGATGTGGTGACCGACTCGGCCGTACGCCGCCTGCTGTTTGAGGCTGGCGATGATATAGACGACCTCATGACCTTGTGTGAGGCCGATATCACTTCCAAGAATATGGAGCGCAAGCAGCGCTTTCTGAACAATTTCCAACTGGTGCGTCAGAAACTGAAGGACTTGGAAGAGCGCGACCGTATCCGTAACTTCCAGCCTCCTGTCAGCGGTGAGGAGATTATGAAAACATTCAATCTTCCCCCCTGCCAGCAAGTGGGTGCATTGAAGAGTGCTATCAAGGATGCCATATTGGACGGCGTCATTCCCAATGAGTATGAAGCTGCCCGCGCGTTTATGCTGCAACGGGCGGAAAAAATGGGGCTGAAATAGGCTCCGGCACTCTATGGAAGAAAACAGGGAGTGTGTCAAAATTCAATTTTGAGGAGATAAACTTTTAACTTGAAATTTGCACATTCTGAAAGAATCAGAAAAGGGTCGTATCATAACTCTCAAAGTGGAGTTTGATACGACCCTTTTAAAGGTTATAATTACAATCTGTAACTTTTCAGAGGCTCATTTTAGTTGTGACAACCTCTTAGCAAAATGTATATCGCTTGATTTTCGGTTGATAAAGGAATGTCCTTACTCTTCCGCCTGGAATTTTCGGCTCACCTTCATCAGGTTGATGGAGTAGGTCACAATATTCTGTGCTTCCTGTATCATCGTCAGATACACCATGCTTACCTTAATGCTGCCGGACTGGCTTTGAATGCGCTGTAACTCTTCGCGTTTCAGGTGGGCGAGCTGGCCGTTCAGGTCGTTGGCTTTGTGTATATCTTCCTCGAAGTTATTGTAGTTGTTGTTCTCCAGCTTGTGGCGGCACACCTGCAGCAGGTAAACGATGTCTTCCGTTACATCGGCAAACTCACCTTTCTGGATGGTGTCGAGCGGTTTGAAGTTATTGTCGATATGCTCCAGGCACGGTTCGCAAAGACGTCCCACACTATATACCAGTTCGCTGGCAAAGTCATTGCCCTGGTAGTAGTAAAGTCCTTTTTCGAGCACCGTATTGTTGTCCAGGCGGCACATGGCAAGCGTACCGGTACGTTTCATCTGTTTAATCAGTTGTTTCTCGAACTTCACGGAACCCATTGCCCGGCGCAGTCCGCGCAGGTTTTCGTGAAGGAAAGCGGTAACGGTGCGTTCGAAGTTATCTTCCGTAAATTCCAGTATTTTGCCCAATTCCTCACGGGTGTGCTTGCGCAGCAATTCCAGAATCTCCATGTTGTCCGTGCTCTGCATCAGTTGCTTGATGGTAGCGTTTCCTTTTTCCTTCTCTTTGCGCTTCTTGTACATTACCTGGCTGCGTATCAGCATGAATACTGCCAGACCGATAAGGGCGATGATAGCGATTGTACCGCCGAAATAAATTACGAAGGTAACGAAGAAGCAGATGGTAAATGCCGCTCCGGCAGTGATGAACCAGCCGCCGATAACGCTCAGTACGCCGGTGATACGGAACACGGCGGAGTCGCGTCCCCAGGCGCGGTCGGCAAGGGAAGTACCCATAGCCACCATGAAAGTAACGTAAGTGGTGGAGAGCGGGAGTTTCAGTGAAGTACCCAGGGCAATGAGCAGGCCGGCAAGTACCAGATTGATGGAGGCACGTACCAAGTCGAACGCCGCACCGTCGGCAATGATGGCTTCGTCCTTTTGGAAACGGGTCTCAATCCAGCGTTTGCCGCTTTCGGGCATCACTTTGGAAAGTCCGTTGGCTATCGTCATACTGAAACGTACCAGTGTACGTGCTATGGGAGTGCTGCCGAAGCTCTCTTCACCTTCGTCCTGGCGAGAGAGGTCGACGGAAGTCTTGATTACATTGTGTGCTTTCTTGGATGTGCACAGCGCATATACCATGATGGCGCCCGCACCGATAAGGAAGTACCACGGCGTTTTGGCAGGGCCGAGCAGTGAGGTCATCAGGAAGCCGTCGGGACCTGCGGCAGTGCCGTTGGTCGTATAGTCGATGAAAGAGGAGTAACCGGCAAGGGGCACACCTATGAAGTTCACCAAGTCGTTGCCGGCAAAGGCGAGGGCGAGGGCGAAGGTACCCAGAAGCACCACTATCTTGAATACGTTTACCTTGCACCAGTGCAGCACCTGCATCAATATGGTGAAGAACACGAAGAAGCAGCCGATGAGCATAGCAGTGTTCTCCTGTATCCAGTGCTTGTTTTCGGGAGTCATGAAAGAACTGTCCTTCAAACCTTTTATCAGCATGAAGTAGATGATGGAAGTAGCTGCGATACCGCCGAAGATACCGATGCTGTACTTCATCTTTTTGGTGTAGTTGAAGGTGAAGACGATACGTGCCAGCCATTGCACCAGCATACCGAAGAAGAAGGCGATGGCTACGGATACGAATATCGCCATGATAACGGACAATGCCTTGTCTGTGTTGATAAGATCGCCCAGTCCGAGCGTATCGCTGCCGTACACTTTGATGAGGGCGAGGGCAAAGGTTCCGCCCAGCAGCTCAAAGACCATGGATACGGTGGTGGACGTCGGCATTCCCATGGTGTTGAATACATCCAGCAGTACCACGTCTGTCAGCATTACTGCCAACAGGATGCACATGATTTCCGCAAAATAAAAATGCTCCGGCTGGTAGATACCGTGACGGGCAATGTCCATCATGCCGTTGGAGAGGGCAGCGCCGATGAATACACCGATACCTGCTATAAACAGTATCGTCTTGAAAGATGCTGCTTTGGCTCCGACGGCAGATTGTAGAAAGTTAACCGCATCATTACTGACACCCACGACGAGGTCGAAGACCGCGAGGACGAACAGGAAGATGACAATGCATAAGTAGATAGTTTCCATAACATGTATTTTATTTCCGGTTGCAAAGGAACGTGTTTCGTGTTGCAGGGAAATGTCATATATGTTACAGAAATGTTACAAACTTCTCTCTCAACTTTCCACTCTCAGTTCTCCGCTTTTCAGGTATTCGTAGAAAGTATATTGCGCCCGTACTTTCTCCTTTTGCGGACGGGCTGATTTCCAGCGGTTACGCAGGTGGTCGTCCACAAAGCAGGCTTTGCGCTTGTCCGAGAGCTGGATGGAAAGCATGTCCGACAGTTCCCGTTTCAAATCCGGGTCCAGAATTGGGGTTACAGCCTCTATGCGGCGATACAGGTTCCGGCGCATCCAGTCCGGCGAGCCAAGGAAAAGTTTCGGCTTCCCGCCGTTGCCGAAGTACCACACGCGGGCATGTTCCAGAAATGTATCCACAATACGTGTTACACGGATGTTACGGCTGTACTTCCGTCCGGGAATGAGGCAGCAGATACCCCGTACAATAAGGTCTATCCTGACTCCGGCCTGCGAGGCTTCGTACAGGCGGTCTATCATGGCGGGGTCTTGCAGGGCGTTCATTTTGAGTATAATCCTTCCTTGTTTTCCGCTTTTCGCCAGTTCTATTTCATGGTCGATGAGGCGGTTCAGTTCGGGAATCAGGTTGAAGCGTGCCACCAGCAGGCGGTGGAACACGGGATTTTCCTTGCCCTGAAAAGTGCGGAACAGGTTGTGCAGGTCGTTTACGAGTATGGGGTTACAGGTGAACAGACCGGAGTCGGCATAGAGCGTGGCGGTCTTTTCGTTGAAGTTTCCGGTGCTGATGTAGGCATAGCTGGGCAGTTTGTGGCCTTGTCTGTCGCGGCGCAGCACAAGGGCTACTTTGGCATGTACCTTCAGTCCGGGCAGGCTGAACAGGATATTGATACCGGCGGCTTTCATCATCTCGGCGGTGGCAAGGTTGTTCTCCTCGTCGAAACGGGCTTTCAGCTCTACGAAAACGGTTACTTTCTTGCCGTTCTGTGCGGCGGCTATCAGGGTGTTGATAACTGCGGAGTTTTCCGCAACGCGGTATTGGGTTACCATGATTTCGCGCACGGTGGGTTCGTGTACGGCTTCGTACAGGAAATGGATGAAGTGCTCGAAAGAGTGGTACGGGTAGTGCAACAGCAGGTCTTTTTTCTCCACATACCGGAAGATGGACTCCCGCTCGTCCAGGCAGGTCAGCTTCATGGGCTGAGGCTTGCGGATGGGGCGCACGGCATTGTTCGGATTGGGCAGATGCCGCAGGTCTTCCATATTGAGGTGTTTGTCGCCCGGAACCAGTTCCTGGCGGTTGATGCGGAAGGCATCTACAAGGAAGTCCAGAAAATCGTCGGGCATGGCGCGGTCGTACACAAAACGGCAGACGGCTCCTATCTTGCGTTTTTTCACTTTGCTTTTCACCTGCTCTATAATTTCGGATGTGTTGGCGGACTCGTCTATCAGTATGTCCGCATCCCGCGAAATCTTAATGCAGTAGCTGCTGTCCACATCGTAGCCGGGGAATATCGTGTCGATATTGGCTTTGATGATATCCTCGATGAACATCAGGTAGTAGTTCTTCCCGTGCTTGGGCAGTTCGATGAAGCGGGGCACCTTGCTGTAGGGCAGCTTCATCACGAAGTATTGGGGAGTTCTTCCTTTGTTTGCTTGTCCCTCTGTGCCCTTGTCTCCTTTCGGATACAGTCGTATGGCAAGGTACAGGCGGTTGTCGCGCAGGAACGATATTACCTTGTCCTTGCTGACGGGTACGGGAGAGAGATACGGAAAGATTTCTTCCCGGAAGAAGCTCCGCAGGAATTCTTTATGAAAAGGCTCTACGTTGCGGCTCTGGTAGAAGATGATGTGCTGTTGCCGCAGGGCAGGCAGTATTTTCTGTTCGTAGATGCGGATACGCTCTTCCAGTTGGCGGTTTACCTCTTCGTTGATTTCGGACACCAGTTGCATGGCGGACTGCACACTCTCTTCATCGCTGTGTGCGGCGCCGGTGGCAATGGCCTTATGGTCGGCTACACGTATTTTGTAGAACTCTTCCAGGTTGGACGAGTATATGGATATAAAGTTGATGCGCTCGTACAGCGGCAGTGTATCGTCTTCGGCTTCCAGCAATACCCGGTAGTTGAATGACAGCCAACTGATGTCGCGCTTGAAATATCTGCTCTCCATAAATAAGATTAGGTTTATTTTCCAAATATAGCTACCTTTGCACATATAAACAAATGAAAAATGACAAAAGTTGGTTTACTGTCGGATACGCACGGGTATTGGGATGAGAAGTATTTGCAGTACTTCGAGCCGTGCGATGAAATATGGCATGCAGGTGACATCGGTACGTTGGAAGTGGCACAGAAGCTGGCGGCTTTCCGTCCGTTCCGTGCGGTGTACGGCAACATAGACGGGCAGGATCTGCGCCGGCTCTATCCGCAGGTGCTCCGTTTTACGGTAGACGGCGCCGAGGTGCTGATGAAACATATCGGCGGCTATCCCGGCAAATACGATCCGTCCATACAGGGAAGCATCCTGGTGCATCCGCCCAAGCTGTTCATCAGCGGTCATTCGCATATATTGAAGGTGAAGTTCGACAAGACACTGGGCATGCTTCATATAAACCCCGGCGCAGCGGGCATTTACGGCTTTCATAAAGTGCGTACCATGGTGCGTTTCGTTGTGGATAACGGCGTGTTCAAAGACCTTGAAGTCATAGAGCTTGCCGGCTGATTTTGACTTTATTATTTTGTCATGTCAGAACTTTTTCAGAACTTTGTGCCCTGAATAGCAACGAGAGCCGTGGGGCATTGTCCTCCTTCTTATTTTATTCTACATTTGAAGTCAATCCAATAAAGAACTGAAATATGAAAGGAATTATTCTTGCAGGTGGCAGCGCCACTCGTCTCTATCCATTGTCAAAGGCTATCTCCAAGCAGATTATGCCGGTCTACGACAAACCCATGATTTACTACCCCCTTTCCACATTGATGCTGGCGGGAATACGTGAAGTGCTGATTATCTCCACTCCGCGCGACCTACCCATGTTTCGCGATTTGTTAGGAACAGGCGAGGAGCTTGGTATGTCTTTCTCTTATAAGATACAGGAAAAGCCCAACGGACTGGCACAGGCTTTCGTGCTTGGAGCGGAATTTCTGAACGGTGAGCCGGGATGCCTTATTTTGGGCGATAATATGTTCTATGGTCAGGGCTTTTCCGCCATGTTGAAGCGTGCCGCTTCTATCGAGAAGGGTGCATGTATCTTCGGTTATTATGTAAAAGACCCGCGTGCATACGGCGTGGTAGAGTTCGATGCCGACGGCAAGGCCATTTCTCTGGAAGAGAAACCGGCACAGCCCAAGAGTAATTATGCGGTTCCCGGTTTGTACTTCTACGATTCTACTGTAACGGAAAAGGCCGCCGCCTTGAAGCCTTCTGCCCGCGGTGAATATGAAATAACCGACCTCAACCGTCTTTATCTGGAAGAAGGAACGCTGAAAGTGGAACTCTTCGGACGTGGATTCGCCTGGTTGGATACGGGTAATTGCGACAGCCTGCTCGAAGCAAGCAATTTCGTTGCTACCATACAGAACCGTCAGGGATTCCGTGTGAGCTGTATTGAGGAGATAGCATGGCGCAAAGGCTGGATAGACGTAGATCAACTCCATCGTCTCGGTGAACAGCTCGGAAAAACCGAATACGGCAAATATCTGATGGAACTTGCAGACTCGTACCGCTGACAAGAAACATGTGACTTCTCTATTTCTTAATTTTTAATTCTCAATTTTTAATTTATGAAGACTTATCTTGTAACCGGTGCTGCCGGTTTTATCGGAGCTAATTATATAAAGTATATTCTGGCAAAGCACGACGATATAAAAGTTGTAATATTGGATGCCCTGACCTATGCGGGCAATTTAGGTACTATTGCCAAGGACATCGATGATGAACGTTGCTTCTTCGTGAAAGGCGACATCTGCGACCGTATCCTTGCCGATGAACTGTTTTCCAAATATAAATTCGATTATGTGGTGAACTTCGCAGCTGAAAGTCATGTAGACCGCAGTATCGAGAATCCGCAACTGTTCCTTATGACCAACATTCTGGGTACTCAGAATCTGCTGGATGCCGCCCGTCGTGCATGGGTGACGGGTAAGGACGAGTCAGGCTATCCTACCTGGCGTAACGGAGTGCGCTATCATCAGGTATCTACGGACGAGGTTTACGGTTCGCTGGGAGCGGAAGGCTTCTTCACGGAGAAGACCCCGCTGTGTCCGCATAGCCCGTACAGCGCTTCCAAGACCAGTGCCGATATGGTGGTGATGGCCTATCACGATACCTACAAAATGCCTGTTACTATCACCCGCTGTTCCAATAACTACGGCCCGTATCACTTCCCGGAAAAACTGATTCCGCTGATTATAAAGAATATCCTTGAAGGCAAGAACCTGCCGGTGTACGGTGACGGCAGCAATGTACGCGACTGGCTGTACGTGGAAGACCACTGCAAAGCCATCGACCTTGTGGTGCGCAAAGGCGTGGAAGGTGAGGTTTATAACGTAGGCGGCCATAACGAAAAGACCAATCTGGAGATTGTGAAACTGACTATCGCTACTATCCGCCGTCTCATGGAAGAGGAGCCGAAATACCGTGCAGTCCTGAAAAAGCAAGTGAAAGATGCCGACGGACAGATTGACATCAGTTGGATAAACGAAGATCTGATAACGTTCGTGAAGGACCGCCTCGGTCATGACCAGCGTTATGCCATCGACCCCACCAAGATAACGGATGCCTTAGGCTGGTATCCCGAAACAAAATTTGAAGTGGGTATCGTTAAGACCATCGAGTGGTATCTGAATAATCAGGACTGGGTGGAAGAAGTTACCAGCGGCGATTATCAGAAGTACTACGAAAGAATGTACGGAAAGAAATAACCGTTACAGAATAAAGGCAAGGCTTAGCAACAAGCCGAATAACAGCATATTACGTGAGGTTTCACCTAATATGCTGTTCAGTTTTTTACCGCTTCGTATGGCTACCATTCTGCGCCAGGTCAGCACATGCAGGCAGAGGTAGACGCAGGGAGCCCAGATAAAGGCAAGCGGCTCTATTTTGCCGGTATAAACAAACCATAGGCTGAGTAAGGCGGCTGCCACACCTAATCCCAGATAGAGGTAACGGCCGAAAGGTTCGCCGAAACGGACAATCAGCGTACGTTTGCCGCTGAGGGCGTCCTGTTCCCGGTCGCGGTAGTTGTTTACGACCAGTAAAGTGTCTATTACCAGACCGCAGATGAACGAGGCTACCCATACGTCGGCCGTAATGGCGTGGGCTTGTACGTAATAAGTTCCGCCTACGGGGATAAAGCCGAAGAAAACCAGTACGAGCAAGTCACCCCAGCCTTTGTAGGAGAGTAGGGTGGTGTATAGGAAAGCGAATATTACGCAGATCAATCCCAGCAGTATCAGTTCCCAACCGCCGTGAGGCAATTGTCCCCAGCACTGCTGCAAGAGTGTGCAACCTATGAGGCAGGAGAATATGAGCATGCCTGCTATCCCCCGTTTCATGGCTGTGGGAGTAATCCAGCCTTGTGCGCAGGCACGTTCGGGGCCGAGGCGGTCTGCACGGTCACTGCCTTTCAGGTAATCGTAAAGGTCGTTGATAAAATTGGCGGCAATCTGCATGCCGCAGGCAAACAGCGCACATAGCAGCGCCGGTATGATGTTGAATGCTTCATCGGCAAATGCCAGGGCAGAACCTGTCAATACGGGAATAACGGCTCCCGTCAGTGTCTTGGGACGGGCGGCAAGTATCCATGCGTGGAACGAGTTGGTAGCTATTGCTTTCATGTCGTACTTTTAGAAAGTTATACTACAAAGATAGCGAAAGGATTTGTTATCTTTGCACTGCTATTCGGGTAAAATTATTCATTGCGTCAAACAATAAAGATAAATCTATGGCTCAGGCACTGTTTTATAGAGGGTTCGGGAGACTGCTGTTTTTTTCTTTTCCGGTATTGCTGTTCTTTTCATCGTGCCGGTCTGCGAGTAATTTTACCTCGCCTCTTCCCGGTGAGTATTCTGTCCGGATATCCGGATTTCCGGCATCCGGATATAAGAATGTGAAGCGCGTCAGGCAGTATGAGTTTGCACACCGTGATGTTCCTGCCGCATTCGACGGTTGCAGGCTGGCTTTTGTCTCGGATTTGCACTACCGTAGTTTGCTGAAAGAGAAAGGGCTGAAGGACATCACCCGCCTGTTGAATGATTTGCAGGTTGATGCCCTGCTGATAGGCGGCGACCTGCATGAGGGCTGCGAGTATGTTCCGGCTGTGATTGCGGCATTGGGAGCTGTGAAAACGCCTCTGGGCACTTATGCCGTTCTTGGAAACAATGATTATGAGGCTTGTTACGATGATATTCTAAAGGAAATGGAGCGTCAGGGCATTCGCTTGCTGGAGCATAAAGCGGATACTTTGAAGCGGAATGGTGAGCGGATTGTGATAGCCGGGGTGCGCAATCCTTTCAATCTTGAACGGAACGGGCAGTCGCCCACGCTTTCCCTCTCTCCCGATGACTTCGTCATATTGCTGACGCATACTCCCGATTATGCCGAAGATGTTCCCATAACCAATGCCGACCTTGTGTTTGCAGGACATACGCATGGCGGGCAGGTAACGCTGTTCGGGCTGTATGCTCCTGTAGTTCCTTCTCGTTACGGGCAACGTTTTCTGAAAGGGATAAGGACTAATTCCGAGAAGCAACCTGTCATCATAACAAACGGTATCGGAACTTCCAGTAAGAATCTGCGGTTGTTTGCACCAAGTGAGGTGGTAGTCCTGACACTGAGAAAGTTATAAGCGTATTTATATTTGTGCCAAGCTTGTGGCACAACCGTGCCTATTAAATGGCACAACTGTGCCATCCTAAAAACACAATTATGCTGTCAGGGTGGAATGGCTGGAGGATGCTCTTGCGTCATCATTCTGATATTACAAACAGATGATGGTGCTGCTGAAAACGTAAAATGGGTATATCCTGCGTTTTATAAGTAAGGATTTATTTCTACATCTTGAGGCTTTTCTTCTACGGTGTCGTCAACCGAAATTCCCATGTCAATTCTGCCGCTGGCGCTGGTTTTTATATTCAGTTTATACCATTTTGCCGCTTCAAGCTGAATGGTTTGCGTTGCTGTACGCACATTGCCTTTATATGTACCGGAAACGGTGCATTTCAGATTAGGATTTTTACTGTCGATGTTAAAAAACGCTGCATCGTATATACTGTTGCATTTGCCGTTACTGTCGAAAGTGATGATCCGTGAAGGTTCCGCCTCTGTAGAAACCTCAACGGTATAACCATTGAAGACTTGTGCAAAGACTTCGTCATAGGCAATACTTACTTTGGCATTGGCCATAGTGCAGGTTACTTTGACGTTGCTTATTTCATTGGTTCTGACTTCAAAAGGAGCGCTTGTTCCGAAGTAACGTATTTGTCCCACTCCGTCATTAGCAGATTGTCCAACCTCTTCCGTGCAGCTTTCAGCCGTAACTGTGTAGCCACTTCCTATGGGGAAGATGAAGGTGGTGTTCTTAAAGGTCAGAAAGTTGGTTGACTCTAATTTCACATTGCCGTTTTGGAGGACTTGTATGTTGTAGTCCTTCGCATCCGTTTCCGTAAGGTCTGTTACCGTGCGGGTGCTTACTTCGATTTCAGGAGCAGTGGAGTTTTCCAGAGTGAGATTAATCTGTCCGCATTCTTGTACCGGTTCATCATTATTGGTGCAGGCTGCTGCAATCAGCGCAATACCTGCTAAAGCTAAAAGTTTCTTCATTGTTATAATTGGGGTTTAATTATTCGTAATCATAGTTTAAGACAACATTATCTATTTTGAGAACACTGCCCACGACACGGTCTTCTCCAAAGGGAGAACTACCGTAACCACCGTTTTCTCTATGCATATTGGAGATAGTGGTATCGTAACCGGATTGAAAAAAGACAGTAATATATTTGGCCTTGCTTTGCATATGCTCTTTATTATATTCAAATTTGAGAGTCTGCGCGGTATACTCCTCTTGTTCGGATGAGTTGAATTCAATGGTACTTGCAATTTCTTTTTTATCCGCATTATATACTTTGGCATAAGCCAGGCACTTGTCATTGATGACAGGGAAATATTTGTAGTCGAACGATATGCTTGTAGGACGGCTTTCATGCTGTATGCCTAATGTGTATGTATCGGTGTTTTTATCGAATGTGCCTGTGAAAAGGTAACCTGCATATGCTGTTCCGTTATCCCGGGTATAAGTATATACTTCATCTCTGCTCCAAGTGCCACTGACTTTTTTGTTGTAGAATGCCAATGTTGAAATTTCTACAGCATTTGCGTCTTTGCTGCTGTCTGCTGTTGGAACAGTACCGGAACACCAGCGCCACCAGACTCCATAACCGACTCCTGTTCCCCAGCCTGTGGCACTTTCCCCACCTTTGGTCGTTCTTTCATTTCTCGTGTTCCAACCTGGAAGGTAATAACAATATAATGGACGGCTCCAACTGCCGTTACCTCCATTTATCTCTTTTTTATTCCAGACTGATTCAAAATTGCCATTCTCCAATTGTTCTGCACTTTCCATTGTTACTTGCTGTGAATTAGTACAGATGATGCTTCCAAAGCGGGAACGGATGGTATATTGGTTGTTGGCAACGAGCCCCTTTATAACAGTCTTTCCATTATCATTTATAGCTTGTATCCAGTTAATTCCGTCCGCTGAAGCTTCGTACACGATATTGGCCAATACTTTTTCCGTCATTTCCGGTTTGGAGCTCATATTCGCTGCCGTCATAGGAGTAATATATATAAATGTACTCCATACATCTCCTTCCATTTGCTCCGGTAGTGTAAAAGAAGGCAAATCGGGATTGCAATTCAGTGTATAGCGATTAGCGACAAGCACGTCTTTTAGTTCCCAAGAGTTCGATTTTGCTTCATTTAAAGTATTCGTACCGGATAATGTTAATGTATAATCCTTGCCTGCCGGTACAAAAAAGTCAGCGTTATTAGGGATTTCTTGTATGCTTGTCCCATCGGAAATCTCGATTTTGTAGGTGTCGTAGTGCTCAAGCAAATTATCGGCTATTGCAGGATGTACGATTGCGCAGGATAGCTTTACGGAAAGGCTCTTTGCTGTTTCCGTGGCTGTTGTAATCCGGAACTCTTCTGTTGCGGCATATAAATAAGGAGCGGTTCCCATGTTTTCCGTTCCATAAGATACTTCTAACCTGTAAAAGCCTTCATCCAATACTAAAGACGTGAACTCTCCTGTTTGGTTGTACACCACTTCTCCGGTCTGCGTATCGGTTATTTTGTATGTCAGTTCAGATGCTGTCGGTGCGGTAAAAGTGCTTGTGGCACGGGTGACAGTCTCTGCTGAGGCTTCTGCCGAAATATCCACATCTTTCAGCACGAGCCGTCCTTTGCCTTTGTACGAGGGTTGCAAAACGTCTTCCTGGCAGCTTGCAAACCCAAGAAACAGGCAGAGTATGAATATGTATCGCATTGCGTTTCTCATATCTTCTTATTCTTTTCAATAGTCATAATCCAAACTAAACTCATCTACGTGAAGTGTGCTTCCTCTGCCCCCTACGAAGTAGTCGCCATATTTACTTGCCGAGCATACGATGACAATGTAGGTAGGTACACGGTTAGTAACACGGTAGTCCAGGTTCAATTCGAACTTTTTGTATTCCGTTACTGTTGTTCCGCTGTACATTTCGGCATAGGCGATGATATGCTCGTCGTTTTTGTCAAACAGCTTTCTGTTGGTAGGGCGGGTGCGTATCTCTATCGGTTCCGTCCAATCGCCCAAAGCGATGTATATGGCACATGTATCGGGCTTTCCTTTGTAATTTTGGAAACGCGTATAGTCCTGGCTGCCTTCGGCTGGCAAGTCTGTAATAGGTGCGGTGGTATATTTGTAGTATCCTTTCAATTTTGTCGGGCGACCTGTAAATGGCTGGCCGAAGTTCAAAATACCGTTTGTACCGTCCACCTTGATGAATTTTCCCGTAAACAGGTTGCCGGCAGCAAATTTCACGATTACATTCTTCGATTCCAGCCTGGCTGCTTTGCCGCTTCCGGCAGCGGTGTCATCGGTGGGGGTGGAATTGCTCTGACTGGCTGTGGTAACGCCTATATTGCCGGTATCCCAAAATGGCGTACTATTTTCTTCCCAGGGGTTTGCCACTTTGCCATCCATGCTCCAATAATCGAAAGAAGCATTGGGCAGTTCTATTGCCGCTGTAGTGGTGAAGGTCTTTTCCGTACTTATGGAAGTTCCCGAATATGCACGGCAGACATAGGCGGTCGATGCTTTCAGGTGAGGAATACGGGCCGAGAAACTGCCACCGGTCGCTATCATATAGGAAGCATCTACTTTCTGCCACTCTTCAGAGGTTGCCTCACGTATTTCGAAGCCGTTGTCTTCGCCTTCAAGCCCCTCTCCATACAGCCAGGCTACATTGACCCAACCGTCTGCCGATGTTATCTTGACAGCATCTGTTTCGAACACATTGAGTGTCCAGTCTTCCAGTATATCCCGGTAAGTGACGATTACGATTTGCGGTTGTCCGCCTGTAAAGTTCATTACCGTGGCGTTGCCGTCGTATCCGTGTATGGTGGAGCCGGTAGGTCCTAACTTTAGTTCTTTGATTTTAATTTTGGACAAATCCTGCTCTTTGCTTACATAGGCAATGGCTCTTCTCTCTTTTTCGTTTACATAGAAAATGGCCTCACCGATTTGGCCTTCTACAACAAAACGGCGGTCAATCGGCTGTTTGGCTATGATTTTCCACGGATAATCCTGGTAGAGGGACAGGATAACCGTTTGAGGATTTGTCAGGTCGAAAGTCGTGTCCGGACGTAAGATGCTTTTTGCACCTTCCGTCATTTCCACTTTCCTGATATATACTTTCTTCATATTTACGGTATCGGCAAGGGTCACTGTCACTGTACGGTTCTCCGTACTGATAACTGCTCCTGTAGTTTCCCCCTCTACTTCGAGCGCAGTGATGTCGAGCTTTATAATAGGATAGGGTACATTGTTCTCTATGCAGGAGCTCAGCAGCCCTGCCAATATCAGGAACAGTCCGGTTGCATATGTTTTTATTTTCTTCATGTATCTTACAGGCAAAGTGTAATTCCTATATTTATGTTGAACAAGTTTATTTTGAAGTCGGCGCCGCTGGCAGTGCGTTTGCCTGTTTCACCTTCATTGTTCTTCTGTTTTTCTATTCTGTACTTGAAGCCGACAACGCCGAATGACATCTCGGCGCATACATTCTCCATGATGAATACGGCAACACCGGGATTCAAACCCAGATGTATCTCGTGTATGGTGGTTTCCGTGCGTTTCAATGCTTCGTCCTTGCCACGGGTGAAAGTGCTGCTGCCATTGTTGTAGGAAAGCGAACTTTCATTGAAGAATCCGAAGCGCTTGCCTCTGTCCAGTCCCACATACGAACGGTGGAACAGTGCGATGCTATACGAGTCTTCCGAATAGCGTATGTCTTTGAGGTCGAAACTCAAATCGTCGTCAATGTTTAGCGATATGTTGCCCAGGTCGGCTACGGTGTGGTTATACCCGGCTTTGAGTCCGACTATGACATTGTCCTTGAATGCATAACCTACAAATGGTCTGACGGATATTGTACGGAAGTTGCAATCAAAGTCTTTTATCAATGAGAACAGCATCCGGCTGTCTTCGCCGTCATAATTGATATAGGAGAACGTAAGTCCGCCTACCCATTTCTTTTTGGGTATAAAACGGTAATTGATAATTCCCCGGTCGAAGCGTCCGACCGGTTTGGTATAGATAATTTCCGAACTGTCCGGTTGAGCTGCTTCAACAGCCGGCCGTTCAATGTATATCGTGTCGTGTACATAAACTGTCCGTACCCGTAACGAGTCGTGCGCTTGGGATAACGCTTCCTGCGTTTCTTGTGCCCGGACTGTTTCCATACCCACTATGATGCACACCATATATATAAGTAACTTCTTCATCCTTAATTATAAATAAAAGGCCAGTCCCAGACCTATGGAAAACAGGTTTATCTTGAAATTGGCGCTACTTGACGAATGTTCGCCTTGATACACCTGGTTGGTTGTCTGTTTGGTTTTACTGAAGTTCAATCCAAGCACACCGATACTGACTTCTACGGCAGTATAGTTGTTGATGAATGCCACAATGCCCGGTGCTGCTCCGATGCTCATGCCGGTGGTTGTGGCGAAAGTTCCGGTGACCGACTCGTCCTTTCCGTTTATTACTCTGGATTGGCTGCCCGACCATTCCAACTGGGTTTCGTTAAAGAGTGCAAACCGCTTGCTTTTGCCCAAACTGATGTAGTTGCGCAGTATCAGCATACCTGAATATGTGTGTTTCAACTGATACAGGTCGTTGATGTCAAACTGATTGTCATCATCGATATTCAGCGTCAGGCCATCTATCTTTATCAATGAACGGCTGTAGGCAAACCGACCTCCGGCCGCTATATTGTCTTTAAACGCATAGCATACCAGGGGACTGACTTTGAATGTATAGCCGTCGGATTTGAATCCGTCGATAATCAGGAACTGGTAGTTATCCTCGGTATGTTCGGAGTAAGATATCGAACTGCCTGCTATCCACTGGCCTTTGGGAACAAATGTGCTTTGTTCGATTTGGCGTTTGAATTCTTGCGCTTGGACTTTACCGCCTGCGATAGCTGCCAGGGCTAATGTTATGATGATTGCTTTTTGTCTCACTTCACAGATGTTTTTATTCATAAACTAATTCGAAGTCGTCGAGCCACATCGTACTTCCTGTTCCGCCACTGAAATAATCGCCGTACTTACTGGATGAGGCTACGATGATGATAGCTGTCGGCTTCCGGTTGGTATAACGGTACTCTACCGGAATGTTGAATTCAATCATTCCTTCTCCTTCTGTCGAAGATGTGAAGTCCTTTTCACCATAACCTATGATATACTCGCTGTTGACATCGAACAGTTGTGCGCTGCCCGGAGTCTTATAGTTGGTTCTGACTATTACAGGCCATGTCTCTCCGCCGTATGTTTCGCCGGGCCAGTTGCCCAATACGATAAAGATGCTTCCTATATCCGGATCGCCTTTGTCGATAAATTCGCAACTGTTGTCGTAATTCACGGTATTGGATTGGTAGCGGACATATCCGCGCAATGCCGTAGGACGGGATTCGAACGGGCGTCCCCAACCCAGTACACCATTACCTACGACACCATCCATATTGGTAGCCAGGTATTTGCCGGAAAATACATTGCCGGCTGCAAACTGCCCGATGCCTAACATGCTGGCGAATTTGGATTCCAGTTTGGCTGAGTAGCTACCGCCATGCTTCACAGAACCGTCCGCGGTGGTTATATCCGTTCCGGCCTTTTGTGAACCGTGGTTGCCGGTATCCCAAAACATCGTTCCGCCGGATTCGTATACATAGGTCGGCTTGGAACCATGCCACTTCTCAAACCCGGCATTGGGAAGTTGGGCGGCTTTCTCCGTAGTGAATCTGCAAACCACAGAAGATGCCTTTTCTCCGGCAACCGCTACATATTCATAGGTGGTAGCCACTTTCAGACCGGTGATGGCAGCAGTCATTTCTTTACCGTTCAAAACAGCTTCCACTTCCTTCCAGTCGGATGAGCCGGTTATCCGGTAACGGAATATCAAGGGATCGGATGTTTCTTTCATCAGACCGCCCCGCAAGACTGCTCTCGATGTCCATATGTCACCTTCTGTAACCTCTTTGGTCAGCACCACTGCATCGGAAGCGGATATGGATAATACTCCCTCATTGGTGCGGTTGCGGACATCGGTAGCATGTAATATTATGTTATAAGTCCCTTCTTTTGCTGTGATATGTTTCATTAAACCGTCTGAAAACGTCACACGCATCGTACCGACATCGCTGCCGGTATTGTATTCGGATTTGTATGACAGGCCGGAAGCTTCCAAACGCCCCCTTTCCATTTCCGTCAGTCTCATGAGGTTCATCCGGACGGGAAGTCCGCATTGTGCGAATTGTTCGCAGTACATGGACAGTTCATTGAGTACGGATGTACTTGTTACGGTATACGATAATTCCGTTCCCATGCCTACTTCATAGAATGCGGAAGAGGTTATATCGAAGTTTTCGCCGCGGAAGATAGGTCGTTGATAAATCTGTACTTCATCGGTTATTTCTCTTATCGGATTGGCGTTGACACTGACTTTTACCGTACCGCCACCGTCTGCGTAGTCTGTCGGTATGAAGTTGAAGGACAAGTCGTAGCGATAGGCGGATTGCGCATCCGGAATGTTTCCTTCTTTTGTATAGCTTTTTCCGTTGGGCATGGTTGCTTCCAGATGCCATTGCAGCTTAGTATTGCCCGCCGGCAGCATGTAGTAGCCGATGGAGTCTTTGGTCTCGGGAAGATAATCTAAAGTGCCGTCTGCAGTGGATACCGTAACTTTATAGGTTTGGAATACGGAGCTCAATGCTTCATCATATTTTACGGCAACTACCGTATTGGCGATGCCGCAAGTCAGCTCCAGGTTGGTAACTTCGCCGCTGTTAATGTGGAAGGGACGTTCTTCTTTATAATATACAGTTTCGAAAGAAGCGGGTACTGAGTCGCCTGCCGTAACATGGGCTGTGTAGCTGCCGGCAGAGAGGTAAAGCGCTTCCGGAAGTTCGTTTACTCCTTTGTACCGGCGGACGGTTCCCTTTTCATTAAGGATGCCGATTGTGCAGTGGCGTTGTAAAGAATCCTGTAATTCATCGGTCATAGAACGGGTTGTAACTTTCACCTGGTCGGTTACACCTACTTTCAAATGAAGCATTCCCTCTCCGTTCAAGGTGTCCTTTTCCGAACAGGCGATAAATGAAATCACTGTTATGGCTGTCAGATAATATTTGAAGTATCTCTTTGGCATTGTGTTTTGCTTAATTTACGATAAGGGCTAATATTGCGGATGCCGTGTTTCCTTTGTCATCCGTAACCTTTAGATTGAATCTGTGGGTTCCGGGAAAGCCCACCAATAATCCTGTAAATCCACTGATATCAAAGTCAATATCGGTTTTACCGGTAACTTTATCCCCATAGGGTAGACCTAAGTTCTGGAGTATTCCGATTAACGCTCCCGGGTTTGCCAGGTCAAAGTCGGTGAGTCCCAAATCGGAAATGGCATCTGCAAAATCGGTACTGCTGGACGTTATTCCTATTTCTAAATTCCGGATACCTTCCGGTACCGCTATTTTTACAATTATGGGATAGGGATTGTCCGTTGAGACACCGGGTGGTATGGTTATGCTCTGGGTAATATCGAAATCTTTGCCGGTGATTGCCGGTTTGGTTCCGGGACTCGGTTCGGGATTCGGTTCGGGTTCGGGTAGCGGCTCTTCTTCTCCCGGGGCTATGGTTATGTCTTTCTCTACAACCTCACATGTTGCATCTATCTGGATGTCGACCTTTCCAATCTCTCCATTGTCACCGTCGCCACCACTGTTTTGCTTCATCGAATATTTAATGATACGTTCTTCACCGGGAAGGACGTCGATGAAGGCTTTGGACATCGTAACTTTCTCTCCTTGAATGGTTGCGCTGAGGTCGGCAATCAGAATGTTGGTTTCACCGATGGATTTGAAATATCCTGCACGTGTTTCGTCTTTTGCATATTCCAAACGTCCTTCACCGACGGATACCTTGACCTTGGAGTCTTCATCCAACAGCTTTTGAAGTTCGCTGTCATAGGCTATTCTTACCTTGATATTATTCAAGGTACAAACCAGTTCTTTAAGATCCGTTACCGTATTTTCAGTAATTTCAAAATCCTGTTTGGAGAAGTAATAGGGCTTTTCGAACTCTGCCGGTTGTACTTCGTGAGACATGGCTGTGATACTATAGTGGCTTACCTTTAGCGTGAATATTTCGGGCATCTCGCTGTATTTCCACTCTTGCACCATTTTTCCTTCTTTATCCATATCGTAAATGCGGATGATGAAATTGTCGGTATTGATTCCTGCACGGGTAACTGTAGTAGCTGTTTGCTCGTCTACGGAGACTTTTAATGCAGACAGTCCTATTTGACCTTCGGCACGATTGTCTATGTCGTCAGGACCTTTTTGGGCGTTTCCCCATTGCTCGCGTTCGCATGAAGAGAATGCCAGAATAGCAAAGAATGCCAGAGTAAACAGAGTGTTTGATTTCTTCATATTTTGTTATTCATATATAAGTTCTAAATCGTCTATTTTGAGGCGGCTGCCTAAATGGGTGGTCCAGCCTGTTGCACAATCTGTCAAATCAATTGTTCCGGCTTTCTGTAAATCGTCACTGCCGAAAGAGGTTTTAGTTGTTGATAGGATATTGACATATATGTCAGTTGCTTTTTCCATATTTCCTTGGTAGTCGAGGTTGATATATGCTTCCTGATATTCGCTGTCTGCAGAACTTGCGGCTTCTGATATGTACGAGCCGCCTGCTATGACTTTATTCCCGCTGCGTATCTCGATTTCAACTTTAAAGTTGTCTGTCTGATAGGGAGTGTATTTATACCAGAATTTCATTCCGTAGGGTCTGGAGGTGAAAGGATGTCCAGTTGTTACGGTTTCTTTCTTGTCACTCCAATTATAGGTTCCTATGAATAAGCGTCCTGCTTTTGCTCCCTCGGGGTACATCGTGGCAGGGGTACTCGAATATCCTCCGCCGGAACCGGCTGTGTGAATCTCCGCTGCTTTAGCACCGCTTTTTGCGTCTTTTACATAGATAACGGCCGGACAGGTTGTTGTCTGTACCGGTGCCACAACCCATGCTTGGGAATATTTGTTGTTTGTATTCCACCATATATCAGTAGCACCTTTAGTATAAGGGTAATAAAAATAGTGGGTGAAATTTCCAAAAGTCCCTGCAGACCACCGTGTATCGGAATCTGTATACCAGTCTTCAAAACCGGAATTGGGTATCTGTAGTGCTTCCTCGGTTTTTACGGATACTTCATTCTTGACGGTAATTGTATTGGTTCCATCTATTACGGCTTTAAATATGTAATCGGTGCCAGGCTCTAATCCGCTAACCTCAACCGCATTTTTTATTTTTTCTTGTGATGGAGAAAACCAGTCTCCTGACGCTTTTCTGCATTTTACGGTAATATCCTTAACCGTCTTCAGATATTCGGTTGTTCCCTCTGTGTCTCCAACCAAATAGAGAGTGGCTTTTTTAGCCCATACATCTCCTTCGGGAGCAGTCAGGGAACAGGATGATTCACCGATTCCTACTGTCACGGTCTTTTCTTTATCTCCCGCAATTACTTTTATCTGTTGAGGTTCCTGCAACCCGTCTTTGAACGTGATGGTTACTTGGTGCGTATCTTTATCGCTCTCTATGCTTGTAGGAACTAAAGGTTGCCAATAGCCGTATGCCTGATATTGATAGCTGACTTTGGATATGTCCCCTTTCAAAATGACGGTCAGCAGTATGGTAGTGCTTCCACGTTCGGCATTCATAGGCTTGGCTACGTCAAAACCATTAGGCAGAGATTTGATTTTGAGTACCAATGGCTCTTTGTTTACTTTACTCAATTTGTCTGTTGCGGTCAAGGTAAATGTATTTTCTTCGTCTGTTTCCGAATGAGATATATTGACCAGTACTTTTGTGAAGTCCAATATTGCCATTTTATCGACATTGGCACTTAATCCTTTTAACTCCAGCCCCAAATCTTGTAATGTGGTAAGCATGCCTGGTTCCGGATTTACCAGATCAATCTCGGCAGGCCATCCCTTGCTTAACAGAGAAGGAGAGCGGGTTGTCAAGACACATTTGGATATTCCGCCACGCGCCGTCAGCAAGGCTGATAAAGGGGATTCGGGTTCTGTCCATTCCGTTAACTCCCGGGCAACTCCCGATTCAAACCCCGTTGGTGTAAAGAACGGTGGCTGTGTGTTCAAGGCATCGTCCGAAATATCTATGGTTATCGGTACTCTTTCCGTTTCGTCCGTGAAGATACATCCAATTCCGTACCCCCTGCTTGTACATCAAATTTCAGACGGTAATGCTGGCGTGCCTTTGCATTCTCTATGGTAGCGGCTTCAAATGTGACTTTGTTTCCTTGTTGTTTGCTTCCTGACAGGTAAATGCTTATCTTGCCAGGCTTTACGTATGCGGCCCTTGTTTCATTCTTGTCGAACGAGATGTCCGTACTGCCGGCAGGGCGTATGTTTACGGTGTAGTCTGTAAAATATTTTTTGAAAAGTTCCGTGTATTCTGTCGTAACTTTTACATTGGCAAGATAACATATGACCGATATGTTTGTACTTTCGTTCTTTTTTATGGAGAACTCTTTTGCTCCTTCGTAGTAAGGGGCTTCAAAACCTTGGGTTTCTATGTTTCCATAAGTGGCCTTTAGTGTATAGTTGCCGGCTGCAATTTCCGTTCCGTCTGTAAAGTCGGCATACCTGTTCCAGGTAAGTTGTACATTATTATTTTGAAGAACGGCAATTGAGAAGTCGTTGATGTCGGGTAATGTCTCTTCATCAGCGGTAGCACGTGTTACCATGTTTTCTACATTTGTATCAACTGCTAATTTCAGATTAAGTCTGCCCTGGTTTGCAGTTTGTTCATTCTCCCGCTCACATCCGGTCAATGTGATACATATTACTGTAAACAGGGTTAGAAAAGTCGTATATTTTTTACCCATTAACAACAGTGTTTGGTTATCTTTTTACCTGCTAATTCTTGAAGTCGGGTACAAAAATATGTTTTTTAGATGAGATAATTAGCGATTGTCGCCTTGTTTTGCAGTTATAAATGAAAAATGGGACATCATTTGTCCCATTTTTCTCAAAAAAAGAATAGTTGATTAATCTTGTTTTAATCTTGTTTTAGACATAAAATCTTATCATGAGGGTAGCAATACTACTCCCTGTTTCTTCTTTCCGTCCATTTTGGCGGTTATAGGATGTTCAAAGTGCACGTGACGCAGGTATTTGGACTCATATACAGCAGGTTGCGCATTCAGAAAGTCTTGATTATACACACCGTCATTCATGAAAGCATTGATTGTGAAATAGCCTACTCCGAATGAAGTCAGGTTCTGGAAAAAGTGTGTTCCCTGGCTAGGATCGACACGATAGTTCGTCAGTCCTGCTTCTACAATGATACGCGCTGCACTGATGTGGGGCCATTTAACGGGAATGCCGAGCCAGGTATCACTGCTGCCCCAACGTCCCGGTCCTATCAGTACATAGTTCTTGCCCTCGTCCAAAAATTGTTGGTTCAATTTTTCTATCTCCCAGGCTATTTCCTGATTGTGGGAAGCGCTGTAGTTGTCGGTCTTTACATAAATTACATCCTGTAATTCATTCATTATGCCATGCCCTAATGAATTATTGGATCGTAGCAGCAGTTTTTCATCGGGAATGGCTGTGAGGTCCTCGTCAAGCATTTCCTTGCTGTCGACAATCGGGCGTATTTGCAACAGGTAGAACGTCCCGGTCTTGTCCTTTTCACGGTTCATGGTAGCTGCAAATTCGATTTCTACAGGACGGCGCATTTCCTGCTGTCCGTATTTCAATGCCAATTGCAAAATGCGGGGCAGAGGAAATACATCATGCTGCAAGATATTGGCGAAGGTGATAACCTTGCGTCCGCCCGGATATAAACCGTCACGGATTATCTGGTCGTAAGGGTCGTAGGTGGAAGCTATATATTTGAGAGAACCGTCTTTCTCGGCCTCTTTTACGTGTAATTTCAATAGGTTGAAACCATCGTCAATGGAGAAGTCATGTCCGGCGTTACGCAGGTCGAGTGCATAAAAACGTGTTTGGGTTTCTTTGAGCGCAATCTCCATTTCGCTGGTTTGCAGAACTTGGTTGGGGTGATAGGGAGAGAACCGGAGAGTCATACCGCCGTCTACGATGTATTTGCCCAGCCCGAGTGCCAGGTTGACAATACCCTCTTCAGCTTTTTCGTCTCCGATAGGATAATAGTTGAGCGAACGCGCCACGCCCGACATGGACGGGTAATAACGGTCGCCATACTGGTTGCCGACCACTTCCTGCAGGATTACAGCCATTTTCTCCTGGTCGATAACATTGCTTGTGGCTTGCATATAAGCCTTTGAATCGCGGAAATATACAGAAGCATAGACTCCTTTGATTGCATCACTGAGCATACGGAGCATTTCATACTTATCGTCCAGATAAGGAATCATATAAGTATTGTATATACCGGCGAAAGGTTGGTAATGCGAGTCTTCCAATAGTGAGGAAGAGCGGATGGCAATAGGTGATTTTACCACATCGAAGAAAGTGAAAAAGTCCTCAACCAGACGGTCGGGCAGTTTGGCTTTCAGAAAGTAGCGGAGAATCACATCGTCGTCGGCATCGGACAAGGCTATCTGATACAGGTTGTTAGTCTCCATGAATTCATCGAACACATCCGTACACAATACTACCGTTTTGGGTATGGCAACGCGGGCATTTTCAAATTCGTCGAATTCCGGATGATGTTTCACCATGTTGTCAATGAATGCCAGGCCACGGCCTTTGCCGCCCAGTGAACCGTCGCCGATACGGGCAAAGTTCGAGTAACGGTCGAAACGGTCGCGTTTGAAAACAGCTACCACACCCTGGTTTTTCATCTTGCGGTACTTTACAATTGCTTCAAAGATGATTTTGCGGTGGGCATCTACATCCTGAAGACTGTTCCACGTAATAGGTTTCAAGAACTCGCCAATGGGAAACATGGCGCGTGAATAGAGCCAGCGGCTCACATGGTTGCGGCTGATATGATAGAGGAATGATTCTGCCGGTACGGCAAAGAGGATATTCTGAAGTTCTTTCAGATTCTTGACGCGGGCAATCTCTTCCAGTGTGTCGGGGTTGCGGAAGATAAAGTCGCCGAAACCGAAATTGTCCGATACGATACGGCGCAGGTCTACGTCCATTTTCTTTGAATTCTTATCGATAAAAGCCGCATCGTATTTGGCTGCGTACGACACGTTCTCCGATTCGGACGATTGTATAATCAATGGAACAAACGGGTCTTCTTTCCGTATGGCGGCACACAGCTTGATACCAGCGAGTGCGTCTTTCTCACCGCGTTCAACGCGAGGGAAGCGGACGTCGGTGATAACTCCCAGTATGTTGTTCTTGTATTTTTCGTATATGCCGATTGCTTCGTTGTAGGTACGTGCAAGGACGATTTTAGGGCGCCCTCTCATACGTAGCGTACGTTGGTGGGCATTCAATGCTTCAGTGGAAAACTCCTGGCTCTGTTTCAATACGAATTTATAAAGATTGGGCAGGATAGAGGAGTAGAAACGGATACCGTCTTCTACCAGAAGAATAATCTGTACGCCCACTTCACTGACGTCGTGTTCCAGATTCATCTTGTCCTCTATCAGCTTGATGATGGAAACCAGCAAGTCGGTGTTCCCCAGCCAGCAGAAGATATAATCGAACGAACTGAGATCCTCGTTGGCAATGCGTTTGGTGATGCCGTGGCTGAACGGGGTCAGAATTACCATAGGGATGTGCTCGTATTGTGCCTTGATGGTTCGCGCTACGTCAAATCCTTCATTATCTCCCGTTCCCGGCATACATATAATAAGATCGTATGGCATGGACGATAGTTGGGACAATGCTTCCTCGCAAGTAGATACCTGTGTAAAGCGCGGCGGATAGCGCAGGGAGAGTGAAGTATATTCATTAAAGATTTTTTCGTCTATACGACCGTCGTCTTCCAGCATGAAAGCATCATAAGGATTGGCGATTAAAAGCACATTGAAGATACGTCGCGTCATGAGGTTGGCAAACTGCGTATCTTTGAAATAGAGCTGGTTTAATTTAAACTTACTGAGCATGTTTTCTCATGGTTTATTAGTTCGGAGGACAAAAGTAGCAATTTAAATGAAGAATGAGGAATGAAGGATAAAGAATTACCTTTGCAAGCAGTTTATACAGTTGTCCCCTGCTTTTTTGTTTGTTGTTCTTTTATATTCTATGTGATTTGACGTTTTATCATTATTTAATCAAAATATTGCTGCAATATTTAGGTGTTTTGAAAAGTTTTCCTATATTTGCAGTGTTGTTTATTGACATTTTGTTCAGGCAACAAATAGTTAACAAGGTAATAACCTTTAAAACGTAATATTATGAATATCGAACGTATCATGTCCTCTTTGGAGGCAAAGCATCCCGGCGAGTCTGAATATCTTCAAGCCGTAAAGGAAGTACTTCTTTCTATCGAAGATATCTACAATCAGCATCCTGAGTTCGAGAAAGCGAAAATCATAGAACGGTTGGTTGAACCCGATCGTATTTTTACTTTCCGTGTTACGTGGGTGGATGATAAAGGCGAGGTGCAGACTAATCTCGGTTATCGCGTACAGTTCAATAATGCTATCGGCCCGTACAAAGGCGGTATTCGTTTCCACGCTTCAGTAAACCTCTCTATCTTGAAGTTCTTGGGGTTTGAACAGACTTTCAAGAATGCTTTGACCACTCTGCCTATGGGTGGCGGTAAAGGCGGTTCCGATTTCTCTCCGCGCGGTAAGAGCGATGCGGAAGTGATGCGTTTCTGTCAGGCTTTCATGTTGGAATTGTGGCGTCACCTCGGTCCGGATATGGACGTACCCGCCGGTGATATTGGTGTAGGTGGTCGTGAAGTGGGCTATATGTTCGGTATGTATAAGAAACTGACACGCGAATTTACAGGAACTTTCACGGGTAAAGGTCTGGAATTCGGCGGTTCATTGATACGTCCCGAAGCAACCGGTTTCGGTGGATTGTATTTTGTAAACCAGATGTTGGAAACCAAAGGTATAGATATCAAGGGTAAGACGGTTGCTATCTCCGGTTTCGGAAATGTGGCTTGGGGTGCAGCTACCAAGGCTACCCAGTTGGGTGCTAAGGTCATTACGATTTCCGGTCCCGACGGTTATATCTATGACCCGAACGGCATCAGTGGCAAGAAGATAGATTATATGTTGGAACTCCGTGCATCGGGCAATGATATCGTAGCTCCGTATGCCGATGAATTCCCCGGCTCTACTTTCGTTCCCGGCAAACGTCCGTGGGAGGTGAAAGCCGATATTGCTTTGCCTTGTGCAACGCAGAATGAGTTGAATGGGGAAGATGCACAGCATCTGATTGATAATAAGGTGACTTGTGTGGGCGAAATCTCCAATATGGGATGTACCCCCGAAGCTATCGACCTCTTTATTGAAAACAAGATTATGTATGCACCGGGTAAGGCTGTGAATGCAGGCGGTGTGGCTACCAGCGGATTGGAAATGTCACAGAATGCAATGCATCTCAGTTGGAGTGCGGCTGAGGTAGACGAGAAACTTCATGCCATTATGCACGGTATCCATGCTCAGTGCGTGAAATACGGAACAGAACCCGACGGCTACATCAATTACGTGAAGGGTGCTAATATCGCCGGCTTCATGAAAGTAGCCCACGCCATGATGGGTCAGGGAATTATCTAAGGAAAAACTTTGTTTAGTTGTATTTGTATTTGTGGTTTGTGCTGCCTGCGCCTGTGAAGGTGCAGGCAGCACTTTTTTACTATTTGTGGGTATTATTGTTTTTAATATAGTTATTTATCGGTATTGTGCCAGCTACCTGTGCGATCTAACTTTGCAGCGTGAAAATTAATTTATTAACGCTAAAAAGGAATAAGCTAAAATGAAAATTAAAGATGTATTGGTCATGGCGGCCATCGGTTTATTAGGAGCAGCATGCAGTGATGACGATAATAAGGGTAGTCAATGGGGAGACGGAGTTGGAGGTACGAAAACGAATCTGGATGTATCTGCCTATGATAAATGGACTTATGTAAATCTGAAAACCGGAGAAACGGAAATACATCCGGATACAAGCGAATGGATTTATACGGATGGTTCGGTAAGCGAGCCAAAAGCGAAGGAAACTATCGGTATCGAATGGCATATCGCCATACACCGTTATGAGATAAAAACAAACGGTGGCATGGTTTTCGATACGGAGAAAACAAATATGAATGAAATTACGGAGTTGCCTGAAGGAGACTATAAAGCGGATGAAAACATAACAAACGAGGATGAAGAATATGCCATCATCACCGATATGAGCAAAATGATGCAAGGCAACGTCGGTTACGCCAAGACTGCAACTGTGAACAAAGTGTTGTGCAGTTGGGTGAAAAAGACGGAGACAGGTAGTATGCCTCCTACTATTTATGAACCGACAATGCATGTGATAGTTTTGAAGTGTAAGGACGGCAGTTGGGCGAAGCTTCAATTTACAGTTGCAGGAAACTCTGAAACGAATAAGAGCGGTTTTGTTACATTCAATTACGAATTTATCCCGATTAAATAAGAATGAGACGGGTTCTTTGTTCCTTACTTTTTTTGCTGGCAGCGGCAGTGCCCACTGTCTTTGCGGAGGAAGTGGACGAAAGGGATAGCAACCGTTATCGCTATTCCATATTGGGAGATGTCGTAGATGAAAACGGGCAGCCAATGCCTGGAGCTACGGTTAGGGTGCTGGGAACTACTTTCGGAGCAGGTACGGATAGCGACGGTGAATTTGTTATCCGTTTGGAAAATGCGAAAGAATATACGCTGTTGGTTTCATTCATAGGATACGAATCTCAGGAAATAAAAGCGGTTCCGGCTGTACGTCCGCCGCGACTGCATATCCGATTGGTTCCTTCTTCTAATCAACTGAATGATGTAGTGGTAACCGGTTCGTTTGTTGCAAAACCGTTGAAAGAGGTACCTGTACTGACGCGTGTAATATCTCAAAAGGAGATTCAGGCACTCAATCCGATGAATGTCGAAACTTTGCTGCAATACGAACTGCCGGGTTTGCAGATTGGGTATAATTCCATGAGTCAGATGCCTGAGATATCTTATCAAGGCATGGATGGAGAGTATATGCTGTTTTTGATAGACGGCGAACGCGTAAGTGGGGAAGGAGCCGACCATAATGTTGATTTTACCCGTTTCAATGTAGACGATATCGAACGTATAGAAGTCATTAAGGGAGCCCAGTCCACAATCTATGGTTCCAATGCATTGGGTGGAGTCATCAATATCATTACAAAGACCGCCAATCGTCCCTTTAGCGGAAATTTGAATGCACGTTATGCCGGTTCCAACGGACAGAAATATACAGCTTCTACCGGTGTGAAGAAAAATCGTCTTACTTCTTATACCAGCCTTACCTATCGTACAAAAGATACTTATGAGATAGGTGATGAGGTAGGTAAGACCACCGTAACGGAAGGAAGTGACGGTTCTTCGGCAGAGAAGCAGGCAGATGCCGGTTCCACCACGGTCTACGGATACAACATTTGGGATTTTTTGCAGAAAATAGGATATACCTGCAATGAAAAGCTAAATGCGGATTTGAAAGGTTCGTTTTACCGCAATAAACGGGACAAGCGTGTGGGCAAGATGTACCAGGACATATTCCTTGATTATACCTTGAACGGTAAGGTAACATATCTTCCCGGAGAAAAACAGCAACTTGTAATAGGATATATTTATGATAATTATCAGAAGAACCAGGACTATTTCTTATCCGGAAAGAAAACTACGGATTACCGTAATATCAAGCAGACACCGCGTATCGATTATACCGGAACATTCGGCAAGCATACTGTCAGTGTCGGGTTCGAAGGTGACTTTGAGTACCTGAAACATTATATGCTGGAAGACAGCTCCCATGTTAACAACCAGTTGTACGCTTTCTATGTGCAGGAAGACTGGGATATCCTCGATGAGCTGAATATCGTGGCGGGAGTACGTGCCGACTATCATGAGAAATATCATTGGCATGTCACTCCGAAGGTTTCTTTACTGTGGCATTTTTGCGACCATGTCTCTTTCCGTGCCGGTTATGCACAAGGATTCCGTTCGCCTTCTCTGAAAGAACTCTACCAGGCATACGATATGGGCGGTATGGGTTGGTTCATGCTGTATGGTAATCCGGATTTGAAACCGGAAACCAGCAATCAAGTCTCTCTGTCCGGTGAGTTTACCAAGGGAGGGCTGAACATGTCGGTTTCTTTTGTCCACAACCGTTTCAGGAACAAGATAGCCTATATGTCATTGGGCGACGGTTCGAGCGACATGCAGTATGTAAATGCCGATAACGCCAAAACTACGGCCTTGGAGACAATTTTGCGCTACCGTTTTGGTTTTGGGCTGATATTGACAGGTTCTTATGCTTATACGAACGATTATGAAGAGGTTGACGGACGGAATACTTCTTTGGTGCGCCCGCATACGGCAACTTTCAATGCTATGTATTCGCATAAGTTCGGAAAGATAGGTTTTAACTGTTCGCTGAACGGGCAGTGGGGGGCAAAGTTCGATACTTATACAAGAAACCAAAATGATGACGGTACTTATGCGTATGAAATAACCACTTACGATGCACGTACGATGTGTTCGTTGAATACCGGAGTTACCCTTCCGAAAGGCATATCCCTCAATCTGGGTATCGATAACCTGTTCAATTATAAAGACAAGGCTGCCGATAGTTCCCTGCAGGTTCCGCAAAAAGGAATCAGTGTAATAGGAACCGTAAATCTTAATATTGCAGATATGTTCGGGTTATAAATATTAAAATATCGATATGAAGAAAAAACAACTATTGGGGAGCGGCTGTGCGGCCGTCCTCGTGTTGCTGCTTATAGGTATCTGGAATTTATGGTTCAGTTCTACAAGAGTAGCATTTGTCAATTATCAAGTTATCAGTCTCGGACAAATATCCAAGGCTAATGATAATTCATTTATAAAGATAGCAGAAGTCAGTACCGACGAACTGGATAAACTGACTTCCTACGACATGGTATTTATCAATGCCATGGGGATGAGAGTAACGGAAGAACAGCGTGCGCAGATACAGAAGGCTGCCGATGGCGGCTTGCCCATTCTGACCACTTCCGCCACCAATCCTGCCAATGAGATAATTTCGCTGGACTCTATCCAGGCTGACACTTTGAGAAGTTACCTGGAGAATGGCGGGCGCCGTAACTACCGTAGCATGCTGAATTATGTACGTAAGCATATCGACGGTAAGCTTATTTCGGTAGACGAACCTGAAGCTGTAACAGAACGCTCCAATGATATGATATATCATGCCGACCCGAAGAAGCCGGATGATGAAGAACTCGGTTTCAATACGATAGCCGGATACAATGCTTTCCTGCAGGAAAACGGGCTGTTGCAAGAGGGAGCTCCCCGTATCATAATCACTGGTATGATGGGCGAACCGGCAGACCTTATCCGGAAACTGGAGGAGACGGGTAATGTCGTTTATCCGGTACGGAGTATGAAAGGCTTCATTGGCAGGCACCAAATTGATTCGGTATCCCCCTCGGCAGTCATCAATATGGCGCACGGGCGCATGGGAGACTATATCGTGGATTACCTGACACAACAGAATATCCCGTTGTTTACTCCGCTGAATGTAAACCGGCTCGTAGAAGAGTGGGAGAACGACAAAATGGGAATGAGTGGCGGATTTCTCTCGCAAAGTGTCGTAACCCCCGAAATAGACGGGGCTATCCGTCCTTTCGCTTTGTTCGGACATTATAGGGATGAAGAAGGATTACAGCATGCTTTTGCCATTCCCGAGCGTTTGGAAACTTTTGTAGAGACGGTGAATAACTATATCAAGTTGCAGAACAAGCCCAACAATGAAAAGCGCGTGGCGATTTATTATTATAAAGGCCCGGGACAGAACGCAATGGCTGCTGCCGGTATGGAAGTTGCCCCTTCGCTTTACAACCTATTGCTGCATTTGAAGAAAGAAGGGTATAAGGTAGACGGCTTGCCGGCATCCTCCAAAGAACTGGAACGTATGATACAAGCACAGGGAGCTGTGTTCGGAACGTATGCGGAAGGAGCTTTCGACAACTTCATGAAGAACGGGCATCCCGAACTGATTGCCAAAGAACAGTACGAAAGTTGGGTAAGGAAAGTACTCAGGCCGGAAAAATATGCGGAAGTCGTATCTTCCTTCGGAGAATTTCCCGGTGAGTATATGGCTACCGGCGACGGACGTCTGGGAGTTGCCCGCTTACAGTTCGGGAATGTGGTGTTGCTGCCGCAAAATGCCGCCGGAAAGGGAGACAATGCGTTTAAGATTGTTCATGGTACGGATGCCGCACCTCCTCACACTTATATTGCATCTTATTTGTGGACGCAGTTCGGTTTTAAGGCCGATGCGTTGATTCACTTCGGTACTCATGGCAGTCTGGAATTTACACCGAAAAAGCAGGTTGCTTTGAGTAGTAACGACTGGCCCGACCGGCTGGTAGGCGCTTTGCCTCATTTCTATATTTATTCGATAGGAAATGTGGGAGAAGGTATGATAGCCAAACGCAGGGCATATGCAGGCTTGCAGTCTTACCTCACCCCTCCGTTCCTCGAGAGCAGTGTCCGTGGTATCTATCGTGAACTTGTGGAGAAAATTAAGATATACAATAATGCTGTCAGTGCTTGTTCTAACGGTGCGCACGAACAGGAATCCCGGAAAGATATGCGTAGCGAAGTCGATTTGCGCCGTGCTTCTTTGGCTGTGAAGGCAGTGGCGGTGAAGCTGGGTATTCACCGCGAGCTGGAACTGGACAGCGTACTCACCGTTCCTTATACGGAAGACGAGATTTTGCGTATCGAGAATTTTGCCGAGGAACTGGCTACGGAGAAAATAACGGGACAGCTTTATACAATGGGCGTTCCTTATGAAGATGCGCGCATTAAGAGCAGCGTGTACGCCATGGCTACCGAACCGATTGCATACAGCCTGCTTGCCCTGGACAAACTCCGCAAACGCGCCGACGAAAAAACGGTGAAACACCGCGCTTTGTTCACACAGCATTATCTGAATCCTGCCCGTACTTTAATAACCCGGTTGCTGGCTAATCCGGCTTTGGGAACGGATGAGCTCATCTGCCGTGTGGCGGATATCACGCCCGACGAACTTGCCAAAGCCCGGAAGATGGAAAAATCGCGTAATGCGCCGCAGGGCATGATGGCGATGATGATGGCTATGGGAGACGGAGAGAAAGCCCCAATGAAGAAAATGCCTTCTTCCGTAGAATATACCAAAGAAGAAATCACTTTTGCTTTGGCAGTCATGGAAGTCGAGCGCACAATTAAAAATGTCGGAGAATATAAAAAGGCACTTATAGAAAGTCCGGAAAAAGAACTGCTCAGCATGACGAATGCATTGAACGGTGGATATACCCAGCCTTCACCGGGGGGCGACCCGATAGTAAATCCCAATACCTTGCCTACCGGACGCAACCTCTATGGAATCAATGCAGAGGCTACCCCGAGCGAGGCGGCATGGGAGAAAGGCATACAGTTGGCAAATAATACAATCGAAATGTATAAACGCCGGCACAATGATAGCATTCCCCGTAAAGTAAGCTATACGCTGTGGAGCGGCGAGTTCATCGAGACGGAAGGAGCCACTATCGCCCAGATACTCTATATGCTGGGTGTGGAACCTCTGCGGGATGCTTTCGGCCGTGTTACGGATTTGAAACTCATCCCCTCGAAAGAACTGGGACGCCCGCGTATCGATGTGGTAGTACAGACGAGCGGGCAGTTGAGGGACATTGCAGCTTCCCGCCTGTTCCTTATTAACCGAGCGGTTGAAATGGCTGCCCATGCAAAAGACGACCAGTACGAAAATCAGGTTGCTGCCGGAGTGGTCGAAGCAGAACGGGTATTGATAGAAAAAGGTCTGACTCCTAAAGACGCCAGGGAGATTTCTACGTTCCGCGTGTTCGGAGGAGCTAACGGCGGTTATGGAACCGGTATCCAGGGTATGGTGATGAGCGGTGACCGTTGGGAAAGCGAGAAAGAAATAGCAGATACCTATTTGAACAATATGGGTGCTTACTATGGTAGTGAAAAGAATTGGGAAGCCTTCCGTCAATTCGCTTTCGAAGCTGCGCTGACACGTACGGATGCGGTTATACAGCCTCGCCAGAGCAATACGTGGGGAGCATTGAGCCTCGACCACGTGTACGAGTTTATGGGCGGGCTCAACCTGGCTGTTCGTAATGTGACGGGAAAAGACCCGGATGCTTACCTGAGCGATTACCGCAATCGCAACAACTTCCGCATGCAGGAGGTCAAGGAGGCTATCGGAGTGGAGAGCCGTACGACTATCTTCAACCCTACCTATATCAAGGAGAAAATGAAAGGAGAAGCAGGTGATGCGAATACATTTGCCGAGATTGTACAAAACACATATGGCTGGAATGTGATGAAGCCCAAAGCTATCGATAAGGAAATGTGGGATGAGATATATAATGTGTACGTAAAGGATAAGTTCGGCCTGGGCTTGCATGAATATTTCGAGCAACAGAATCCGGCAGCTTTGGAGGAGATGACTGCTGTTATGCTGGAGACGGTGCGCAAGGGAATGTGGAAAGCCAGCGAGCAGCAAGTGGCCGATATAGCCAAGTTGCATACCGATTTGGTAAACAAGTACAAACCCTCCTGTTCCGGCTTTGTTTGCGACAATGCCAAGTTAAGGCAGTTCATTGCTTCGAAAACCGATGCGCAGGCAGCGGCGGAATATAAGAAAAACATTGTTCAGATACGTGAAGCTGCCGCATCCGATGACAAGAAAGGGATGGTGATGAAAAAAGAGGAGATGGCTTCTACCGCAGAAGAACAGACCAATGTACTGAGCAATACGATAGTCGGTTTGGTAGTAGTGCTTGCTATCGTCGTACTGCTGTTGCTCGTCCGTCATCGTCGTAAAAAACTACAGGAATAATGGAAACGGTTGTTTTTGTACTTATGATATTGGTTTGCTTCAACTTCATGTTGAAGCAAACTTATCGTAAATTAAGGTCGGTGCTGGTAATATCCGTCATCTGTGCCTTGTTTGTAGGGCTGATGTGGCCTTATGCTATCGAGCAGTCCAAAACCCAGATTGCCGACTGGCTGGCTAATCCTGCACTGATGCTCGATACCTCCGTTGTACTGAGCGTGGAAGTGGTTCTGCAGATGACCTTCTGCATGCTGGCTGCACATATCCAAAGTGCCGGACCTGTGAAGAAGCGCGTGCTATGGGCTTATAAGGCACTGCGCTGGTTTCCGGGTATTTTAGTTTTTCCGGTACTGTTCTGCGGCTTGGTTGCATTGATATTCTCCTTTCCCGGGGTATCCTTTTCCCTGATTGCCTGGAGCATGGCAGCGGCGGTATTCATATTGATACCTGCCGGGAGCTTCCTTTTGCGCTGGTTACTGCCCGAAAAAGAACTTCGGCTGGAATTGCTTTTCCTCGCCAATGCCCTGATTGCTATTTTGGGAATTATCGCTACTGTCAACGGCCGTACGGCAGTGAAAGGAATAGACGAGGTAGACTGGGGAGCGTTGGCAGGCTTGACAATCCTGTTTGTTGCCGGTGCATTGGTCGGAATGATTTTAAGAAAAGTGAAATTGAAAAGACAAACTAACTAATTAAATAAAAATTATGAATTACATTTCAGACATTCTCTATTGGATATCTACAGGGCTTCTGGTTCCTGTTATCGTATTGTTGATTATTCTTTTCGGACGTTCGGTCTTGCTCCTCGGAAACTTTTTCGGGCAATATCTGGCTATCCGTAAGACCGATGCTCTGTTGCGCAAGGAGTTGGATGCATTGACTCCTGAAACTGTTTCGGAGCTGGGCGGACACCTCTCCAAGAAGAACAACTCTTTGGTGGTTACTTACATTCACCGTATTATCGAGATGAAAGATAGTCCGGCGCACGTGCAGCGCCTGCTTGCCGATTTTGAGATAGCGGCGGATAAAGATTTGGCAATATCCAAGACTCTAACCAAAATGGGACCGATGTTGGGATTAATGGGAACGCTGATTCCAATGGGTCCGGCACTTGTAGGGCTTTCCACCGGCGACATTGCCTCGATGGCCTACAATATGCAGGTGGCATTTGCCACTACGGTTGTCGGGCTGTTCTCCAGTGCTATCGGGTTTATAACACAGCAAGTCAAGCAGCGTTGGTATTTGCAGGATATGACTAATCTCGAATTTCTCTCTGAATTGTTAAACCAAAATCAAAAAGAATAATGAAAAGACGTTTGCTGAGAAAAGAAGAAGATAGCGACCCGATGAGTGTGGTAAGCAATCTTTTCGATGTTGCAATGGTATTTGCCGTAGCACTTATGGTTGCATTGGTGAGCCGTTACAATATGACCGAGATGTTCAGTCAGGAAGACTTCACTATGGTAAAGAATCCTGGAAAAGAGAACATGGAGATTATTACGAAAGAAGGTCAGAAAATCAATAAATATACTCCGTCGGAGAATCAGGATGCCAAAAGCGGTAAAAAAGGCAAAAAGGTAGGGATTGCTTATGAGTTGGATAACGGCGAGATTATTTATGTGCCCGAAGAGTAATTCCATTGCACCTAAAATTATTACCTTTGCTGCTCGAAATTTATAAATAACTAAGAGATGTTACAACCGGAATTGAAATTAAGACGTGATAAGATACGTGCCCTCATGGCCCAACAAGGTATCGATGCGGCACTTATTACCTGCAATGTAAACTTAATCTATACGTATGGTTGCGTAGTAAGCGGCTATTTATACCTGCCGTTGAATGCTCCTGCGCGTTTGTTCATAAAGCGCCCTAACGATATTGAGGGCGAGCATATTCATCCTATCCGTAAGCCGGAGCAAATAACCGGATTATTGAAAGAATGCGGTCTTCCTTTGCCGGTCAAGTTGATGCTGGAGGGTGACGAACTACCCTTTACGGAATATAATCGTTTGGCTGCCTGCTTTCCCGAAACAGAGGTCGTGCCTTGCGGCACTGCGTTGATTCGTCAGGCACGAAGCGTAAAAACTCCGATGGAAATCGAAATGTTCCGTCGTTCCGGAGCTGCCCATACAAAGGCATACGAACAGATTCCCTCGGTTTATCAGCCGGGAATGACCGACCGTCAATTATCTGTTGAAATAGAACGGTTGATGCGTCTGGAAGGTTGTCTGGGTATTTTCCGCGTATTCGGACAGAGTATGGAAATCTTCATGGGAAGTCTTTTGGCCGGTGACAATGCAGCGGTTCCTTCTCCGTATGATTTTGCATTGGGCGGCAAAGGGCTTGATCCTTCATTGCCCGGTGGCGTGAGCGGCACTCTCCTGCAAGCGGGGCAATGTTTCATGGTGGATATGGGTGGAAACTTCTATGGTTACATGGGCGATATGAGCCGTGTGTTCTCCATTGGCAAGTTGCCGGAACAGGCCTATGCTGCACATCAGACGTGTTTAGAAATACAAGAGGAGATTGTGGCAATGGCAAAACCGGGAACTGTTTGTGAAGATATGTATAACAAGGCTATTGAAATAGTAACGAAAGCCGGTTTTGCGGATTATTTTATGGGAGTAGACCAAAAGGCAAAATTCATAGGGCATGGCATTGGTTTGGAAATAAATGAAATGCCTGTATTGGCTCCTCGTATGAAGCAGGAATTGGAACCGGGTATGGTTTTTGCTTTGGAACCCAAGATTGTTTTACCCGGTATAGGTCCTGTCGGAATTGAAAACTCATGGGCAGTAACCACCGACGGCCTTGAGAAACTGACTTTGTGCAAAGAAGAAATCATAGAATTATGATGGATAATTAGCGATTAGTGGTTAGTGATTAGGTTGGTAATTACGTCGCATGACAGTTGCTAATCGTTAACCGCTAATCACTAATCACTAACCGCTTACTTCACCCTTCTGTTTAATTGGTTATTAGCCTTGGACGGTTTTGATTTTCCGATTCTTTTTCCTGTCGGTTTGGCTTTTTTGTTCCGGTTAGGGTGCGATTGTGCGTTTTTATTCCCCTTCATAATATTCACATAGATAATAACGGGCGATAAAGTCCCAATTTTGCTGTAGTATTTCTTTGCCGTTGTCAAATGGAAATTGCACATCAGGTAATATTCCTTTGAGCATACCGTACTTTATTAAGTCGAACGGGCAGGCTCCCGGACGGCAAAAGAGTTTGTAGCCTTCGGCAGCAGCGCGTTTGGCATTGTACATCGGGTTGTGCTCTTCACAAAAATAGGCAGCTACGTCGTGGGCTATTAGCATACCTTTGGCATTGGCGTATATTACGAATTCTTTCTTGTACTGTAAGTCAGGAAGTAAAGCAGAACGGGTATTTTCCCATTTTAGAACTTCAACAAAGAATTTGCAGAGTTCTTTATAGGTAGCAAAATATAATAAAGGTTTGCCACCGCTGTATTCCAGACAATGCTCCACATCCTTGCTCAGTTTTGTTTCAGGAGTGATTTCGGGAAGAGGAACAAAGGGCATATCTAACAAATCCGGTCCCATTACCCATAAAAAAGAAGAAGTTTTTTCATTGATAGGCGCTTCTTCAAATTTTTCGTCCATCATTTTATAAGCTTCCTGAGCTAAAGCCAACAAGTCCTTATCATACGGATTTTGTAACGTATATTCATCCGGTCCATAGAGTGCAAAGTGTGATTTTAATGTCCACAGTACAAATGCTATATCTTCCGGATTGATTTCATCGGGGATGTAGCTGTCGGATAGCGGATAGAAGGGAAGGTAGGTATTATACTGTTTGTAGTATAATTCGGTGAATGTCTTCCAACCGCCGGTCTGGGCAATTACATCCTGAAAATACATAGTGAGTGATACTGTGGCATCTTTCTGCGCATAGTCATCTTCCTTGAATAGAGGAGATTGCTTTACTAACGATAGGATACTTGTTGAAAAATTGAGATACCATTGGTCGCCGGGTAGTACACGTGTACGTTCGTTGGCAGCCAACCATTGTTTCATGGGAATAGGAACTGGCTTCATTGCTTGTTTACTTTTAATGTATGAATAATATGTATGGACTATAATCTTTTCAGAGCCAGTTTGATAACCTGTTCTACCGGTGCATTGGCATCTTCCTTCAAAATAGCCGTTACTACTTTTTGTGAAGGAGCTTGTGCAAATCCCAGCATTGTAAGGGCGGCTACGGCTTCTTCTTGTACTTGTGCATTGGCGGCGGTAAAGGCAGGACCGGTTATGTCAACCGCTCCGGAAGCCATTCCACAGGTTTTTATTTTGTCTTTTAAATCGACTATCACACGCTGGGCTGTTTTTAAACCGATTCCTTTCACCGTTTTCAGTAAGTTGGCATTCTCCGTGCTGATAACATTTATCAATTCGGAAGGCGATAAAGCCGAAAGAATCATGCGGGCCGTATTGCCGCCGATGCCTGATACGGAAATCAGCAGAAGGAACAGCTCACGCTCTTGCTTGTCTGCAAAACCATAAAGGATATAGGCGTCTTCGCGGATAGCTTCATAGATATATAGCTTGCAGCTTTTTTTTCCTTGTATGGCAGCATATGTGTTCAGGGAAATATTTACGGCATATCCCAAACCGTTACAGTCTATAGTTGCGCTTGCCGGACTCAGCTCGGCAATTTCACCTTTAATGTATTCTATCATATGATTATTATTCCTAATTCTGCGAATGTAGGAATTATTATTGACTTTTAGTCTCTAAAAAAAGAAAAACTCTGTGAAACTTGAGGGCTTCTATAGTTAAGTTATAAATTAAAATGCTTACTTTTGCGCTCATAAAATAGAAAGTTGATAACTAAAACCGATAAAAAGATGAAAAAAGTAAGAGCAGCCATCGTGGGTTATGGCAATATCGGACATTTTGTACTTGAGGCATTACAGGCAGCTCCCGATTTTGAAATCGCAGGAGTAGTACGTCGTGCAGGGGCAGAGAACCGTCCTGCAGAATTGAGTGAATATTCCGTAGTGAAAGATATCAAAGAGTTGAAGGATGTGGATGTGGCCATCCTTTGTACTCCTACGCGTAGCGTTGAGAAATATGCTAAAGAGATATTGGCACTTGGCATCCATACAGTGGACAGCTTCGATATTCATACCGGCATTCCGGCATTGCGCCGTACACTGGATGCTGAGGCAAAAGCACATAACACTGTTTCTATTATTTCTGCCGGTTGGGATCCGGGAAGCGATTCTGTTGTGCGTACCTTGCTGGAGGCTATTGCGCCGAAGGGAATTACCTATACCAACTTCGGTCCGGGTATGAGTATGGGACATACGGTGGCAGTAAAGGCTATCGAGGGTGTAAAAGCCGCCCTTTCAATGACGATTCCTACCGGTACGGGCATACATCGCCGTATGGTATACATCGAACTGAACGATGGTTACGAATTTGACAAAGTAGCTGCCGCCATCAAAGCCGATCCGTATTTCGTAAATGACGAAACGCATGTGAAGCTTGTTCCGAGCGTAGATGCACTGCTTGATATGGGACACGGTGTAAACCTGACCCGTAAGGGCGTTTCCGGAAAAACACAGAACCAACTGTTCGAATTCAACATGCGCATCAATAACCCGGCGCTTACTGCGCAAGTGCTGGTATGTGTGGCACGTGCTGCAATGCGTCAGCAACCGGGTTGCTATACAATGGTTGAGATTCCGGTTATCGACCTTCTGCCGGGCGACCGTGAAGAGTGGATTGCACACCTGGTATAAAAATATAAAAAAACAGATGGTGCGTTTATATGGAATGCACCATCTGTTACTACTGAACGCATCGTCTGTTATAGTCAAACAGACGATGTGTTTTTTATATCCTAACCATCAGAAGAAGAATCTGAGCACATCATTGAAGTTAGCCCAAATCAGCAAGCCGAACAATAGGAACATACCTACCATTTGAGCACGCTCCATAAACTTATCGCTGGGTTTGCGACGTGCTACAATCTCGTAGATGAGGAACAGGACATGTCCGCCGTCCAATGCCGGAATAGGCAGAATGTTCATGAAAGCAAGAATGATTGAAAGGAATGCCGTCATGTACCAGAACTGATACCAGTCCCATGTTGCAGGGAAGATGCTGCCGATTGTTCCGAAACCGCCAAGCTGTTTGGTACCCTCTTTAGAGAAAAGATACTTCATCTGGCTGACATAACCTTTCAGCGTATTTACTCCCAGGGTAACCCCGGCCGGGATAGATGCGAAGAAACTATATTCTTTCTTGACAACGGGCAACAGCTTGTTTGTCTGCAGGGATGCAGCGACACCGATTTGATATAAAGAATCTGTAGTCAGCTTTACGGTATCCGCTACCCCCGCTCTGACGTAAGTCAGGGTGAGAAGGCGGCTGGTACTGTCGTTAGCTGCTTTTTGGCGATTCAGCATTTCTTCCTTAAAGTCGAAGTAAGCGATGTTACGTCCATCCAATTGAGTGATGCTGTCACCCGGTTGTAATCCGGCAAGTGCGGCAGGTTGTCCCGGCATAATGCTGTCGATGACAAACGGATAGCGGAATGAAGCGAAACGGACACTGTCGGCAAGCAGGCGTTCCATCATATCTTCGGGGATGTACACGGATACTTCCTGCCCGTTACGCAATACGCTGACCTGACGTGCATCGACGATGCTTGTCAGCATGTCTCCACCATAGCGTTCAAAAGGTACGCCGTCGGCGGATACCAATATATCGCCGTCACGGAAACCGATTGATTTAGCCGTTTCATTAAAGTCCATACCCAGCGGGGCTTTCTGCAAAGGTACATATTCATCTCCCCACGCAAAGAGTATCATGGAGTAGATGAACAATGCCAACAGGAAATTGAACAGTACGCCGCCTATCATAATCAGCAGACGCTGCCATGCCGGTTTGGCACGGAACTCCCACGGTTGCATGGGCTGTTTCATCTGCTCGGTATCCATAGACTCGTCTATCATACCTGCAATTTTGACGTACCCGCCTAAAGGCAACCAGCCGATACCATATTCCGTTTCACTGTTTTTCGGTTTGAATTTGAACAAGGTGAACCACGGGTCAAAGAACAAACAGAATTTTTCCACTCGTGTCTTAAATAAACGAGCGAAGAGGAAGTGCCCGCCTTCATGGATTATTACGAGCAATGAAAGGCTCATTATAAGTTGCAGGGCACGGATCAAGAATGTTTCCATCTAATTATTTACTATTTTATTATTTGCAATTTAATTTTTAACTATCAATTCTTTTGCTATTCGTCTGGCTTCTGCGTCAGTTGCCACATAGTCTTCGTAAGCAGGTTTTTGTATAAAGGATACGCGCGCCATTGTCTTCTCGATTACGTCGCTCATGCCGAGGAATGATATTTCGTCTCGTAGGAAAGCGGCTACCACCACCTCATTGGCTGCATTGACGATACATGGCATGTTTCCTGCACGGTGCAGCGCTTCGTATGCCAGCGCCAGGTTGCGGAAACGTTTTGTATCCGGCTGCTCGAATGTCAGGTCCGTGCACAATTTGAAGTCCAGCCGGGGGAAAGACGCTTTCAGGCGTTCCGGATAGGAGAATGCGTACTGAATGGGCAGGCGCATATCCGGCATTCCCAACTGCGCTTTCACTGCTCCGTCCTCAAACTGCACCATTGAGTGAATGACGGATTGCGGATGTACCACTACTTCTATCTGGTCGGGGCGTACACCGAACAGCCATTTTGCTTCAATCACTTCAAACCCCTTGTTCATCATGGAAGCGGAGTCTATTGTAATTTTGGCTCCCATGTCCCAATTGGGGTGCTTCAAAGCCTGTGCCTTGGTTACGGTGGCAAGCTGCTCTATTGTACAGGTACGGAACGGGCCGCCGGAAGCTGTCAGTATAACTTTCTCGACAGGGTTACCCATTTCTCCGGCTAAACACTGGAACACGGCAGAATGTTCGGAGTCTACCGGTAAGATGGGAGTACCGCTGAAACGTGCCAGGTCGTTGATAAGTTCGCCCGCCACGACTAATGTTTCTTTGTTGGCGAGGGCTATCGTCTTGCGTGCACGGATTGCGTTCATAGTCGGTTTCAGCCCGGCATAGCCTACCATAGCTGTCAGTACCATGTCGATAGGTTTTTCCGCCACAATCTGGCATAAGGCCTCTTCGCCGGCATACACTTTGATGGGGAGGTCGGCAAGTGCGTCTTTCAGTTGTTGATATTTCGTTTCGTTTGCTATTACCACTGCCTCAGGCTTGAACTTGCGTGCCTGGGCAATCAAATCCTCTACCCGGTTGTTGGCTGTCAGTACATAGGCTTCGTATCGGTCGGGATGTTCCTCTATGACCTGTAATGCCTGTGTACCGATAGAGCCGGTAGAGCCAAGTATGGCAATTTGTTTCTTCATCAGTCTTATAATTTATGCTTTCAGGTTTATATCTTATACTTAATGCTTTATACTTTTAAAATACGATATAGAGTTCCGGGTTTACCGCCCTTCCTTTGTGCCACAGTTCGAAGTGCAGGTGCGGTCCGGTAGTCAGTTGTCCGCTGTTGCCTACCAGGGCAATGGCTTCTCCGCCTTTTACGGTGTCACCTTCGCGTTTCAACAAAGAGCCGCAATGCTTGTAGACGGATACGAAATCCTGGTTATGCTGTACCTCTATCAAATAGCCGGTTTCGGCTGTATAGGTACTCAGAATGACCGTTCCGTCCAGGGTTGCCAATACGCTTTCTCCCGGATTGGCGGCTATATCCGTTCCGAAGTGCCTCTTTTCGGCATTGAAAGGAGATGAAATCATGCCGCGGGTGGGGCGGTAGAATATCAGTCCGTCTACTTCGGGGCGTGAGGCGATGCTCGTCAGGTTGTATTTCTCCGTTTCCTCGTACTGTTTGCGGAATTCAGCCTCGCGTTGCGTTCGTTCCATAAGCGAATCTTCCCGTACGGTAGTCAGGGAGTCGATGGAATGGATGGTGTCGGTTTTGATTTTACCCAGAAAGATGTCCTGGATATTCATTATGTACAGATTCTGCCTGTCTACGAGTTGCTGGAGCGAGTCTACACGCAGGGCATTCTCCACGACCTGCGCACGAATTTCACTGTTCATGTATCCGGGCAGATAATTGCGCAACGGGGTAAAGGCAACAATCAGGGAGGCAATCAGAAAGAGTACCGTCAGTACGGAAAGCAATACGGAGATTCCGTTCAGTTTGGACACACGTAAGGTGACAATATCCTCAAGGGTATTCTCGTTCGTAATGGTCAGTCTGTATTTGAACTTGATATTACTCCAAAAGGCTTTTCTTCTTTTTTTCTTCTTATTTGCTGCCACTTATAAACTTTCTATTTATAATTTGAACTTTGCGTTTCGCGCCTTATTCACGCTTCTTCCGTATCGTCTAAAGCAAGTAATCCTTCCGGCAGGTCCACCGTGATAACCTTATGCTTCTGGTCGATGTCCATAATGAAATCTTCCTGTGCCGGAATCAGCAATTCTTCTCCTTTATAATCTACCACGAACAGAGTGTTGATGGTAGAGGTATCCACATCCGTCACTTCACCCAGCTGGCCGTGGTGTACTTCTTCCATACGGAAACCGATGAAGAAATCCCAACTGAGTTCTCCCGGTCCGGCTCCCTCGGCATGCTTCACGGGAAAATAAACCTCAATGTTGGTAAACATCCGTGCGCGTTCTGCCGTATCCACTCCTTCGAGTTTGACGAGAGCCGTAGTGTCTGAGCGGAAACGATATTCTTCGATAAAGAACGGTACGAATATACCGTCCAACAGGCAGATGAGATATTCGGCCTCTACACGGTCGAAAATATCATCCGTAAAGGTGAATGACAATTCTCCGTGAATGCCATGAGGTTTGTTGAATATACCTATTTTATATACTTCTTCTTTTCGTATCATATCGTTTTATCGCCTTGTCTGTTGCTTGTCACTTCCTTATATTCTCGTTATTCTTGCTCCGATCGCATTCAGCCGTCCTTCTATATTCTGATACCCCCGGTCTATCTGCTCGATGTTATGAATACGGCTGATGCCGTCGGCGCTCATGGCGGCTATCAGCAGAGCAATACCGGCACGGATATCCGGGGACGTCATATTGCCGCCACGCAGTTTGAAACCGTGATTATGTCCGATTACTACAGCGCGGTGCGGGTCGCACAGAATGATTTGCGCTCCCATGTCTATCAGTTTGTCCACGAAGAAGAGGCGGCTTTCAAACATCTTCTGATGAATCAGCACGCTGCCTTTCGCCTGTGTGGCAACTACCAGCAGTACGCTCAGCAAGTCCGGCGTCAGTCCGGGCCAGGGTGCATCGGCTATTGTCATGATAGAACCGTCAATGAAGGATTCTATCTGATAAGTATCCTGGGCAGGCACATAAATATCATCGCCCCGTTGTTCCATTTTGATGCCCAAACGCCGGAAACTGTCGGGGATGATACCTAAGTTTTCGTGCGAAACGTTCTTGATGGTCAGCTCGCTTTTCGTCATGGCTGCCATGCCGATGAAGCTTCCCACTTCAATCATGTCCGGAAGAACGGTATGCTCTGTTCCGTGCAGTTCGTCCACTCCCTCAATGGTGAGCAGATTGGAAGCGATACCTTCTATCTTTGCACCCATGCGGTTCAGCATCCGGCATAGCTGTTGTATGTAAGGCTCGCAGGCGGCATTGTAAATGGTTGTTTTACCTTTGGCCAATACTGCTGCCATTACGATATTGGCAGTGCCCGTTACAGATGCTTCGTCCAGCAACATATAGCTGCCTTGCAATTGCCGGGCGGATATTTCGTAAACTTCCCGTCTTTCATTGTAAACGAATTCTGCACCTAAATTCCGTATGCCGATGAAATGGGTGTCCAAACGGCGGCGGCCTATCTTGTCTCCGCCCGGTTTGGAAATCATAGCCTTGCCAAAGCGTGCCACCATCGGTCCTACGAGCATGACCGAACCGCGCAGGCTGGAGCACCTTTTCAGGAATTCATCGCTCTCCAGATAGGCAAAATCAACATTGGCTGCTTGAAAGCTATATGTATCGATGCCTTTTTTCGATACGTTCACTCCCATATCCCGCATCAACTGAATCAGGTTGTTCACATCCAGGATGTCCGGTATGTTGTGCACCGTCACCTCTTCGGCAGTGAGCAGGGTGGCGCAGATAATCTGCAGCACCTCGTTCTTCGCTCCTTGAGGATAAATGTCTCCGGAAAGGCTGTGTCCGCCTTCTATTACAAATGAAGCCATGAAATAGTGGTTAGTAGTTAGTGATTAGCGATTAACGGTTAGTGATTAGGGTAGCGTGGTGATGTCCTATGATATTAACCGTTAATCGCTAATCACTAACCGCTATTTTAGTATTTTCTTTTATTATTTCTGTTGTTGTTTCTGTTGTTCTGGTTATTCATCTTCGGCCGATAATTCTGTTCGATCCGTTCGGCCATAAGGCGGAGAAGGCTGTCGGTCATCTGCAGTTTGCCGCCGGACAGTTCTGCGAGGTCGTCCGCTATTTTGCGGTCGTCGACAGTATCTTTATTCCAGGACATATAGTCTTTCTTCATGTGGTTGCATATCAGTGCAACGAGGTTCTGCTTCTCGTCACCTTCGGGAAAGTCGATGGCTTTCTTAATCAGCACTTCCAGGGTACGGCCGTAGTGGCGGTAACGTATTTTGGTGCTGGGATAAGGAACGGTTTCCGGTTTGGTTATCAGGTTGTCTTTGCGGATAACTTCGTATGGATAGTCGATGTCCAGCTTGAAGTCCGCCATGATGGCAAGATGATCCCACAGCTTATGCTTGAAATCGGGTATGTCGCGAAGGTGGGGAAACATGTTTCCCATGATGTTGATAATGGTATTTGCACAACGCTGGCGCTCGGAGCGGTCTTCGATTGTAAGTGCATGGTCTACCATATTCTGGATGCTGCGCCCGTATTCGGGCAAAGGCATCCGCTTTTGTTGAGTATTATATTGCATATCCTTTAGAATTAGCGGTTGGTTATTAGTGGTTAGTGATTAGTGGTTAGTGATTAGCGGTTAGTGATTAGCGGTTAGTGGTTAATGATTAGTGATTAATGCTATATGGTCCAATTGCGCAGCCCGCTAATTGCTAATCGCTAATCACTAATCACTAACGGCTAACCACAAATCGCTATAAAAGTTTTTTCGGTTGGCTTGCTACGAATTCTTTCAAGTAGAACGGTTCGAAGTAGGCAACGTCTTTAAAATCTTTTTCGGCTATAGCTTTTTCTGCCAGCGGGAACATCATGCTTGCCAGCGGACGGATGCCGTCGATGAAATGAGCGTTGGGATGCACAATCTTTTCCTTGCACTTGGCTGCACCGTCGCCGAAGAAATACACGGGCTGCCTGTCCAGAAACTCCTGATAGGAGTTTTCGTCCACAATGTCTGCCGCAATGTCGCGTACCGGTTTCAGTGCGCGGTCGTAAACGGCGGCGTACACTTCCATGCGGCGGGCATCAATCATGGAGCACAACAGGGCGTCTTCCGGCAGTTCATCGTGATAGAGCAGTACCGGAACGCATTGCACTTTCAGGGTGGGAAGCCCGATGAGGGGCAGGTTGCGCCCGTAACATACACCTTTTGCCATAGACACACCGATGCGTAGCCCTGTGTACGAACCGGGACCGCAACTTACGGCAACGGCATCCAGCGGCATGGCGTGGCTGTCGGCAAATGACAGGGCTTCGTCTACGAATACGCCCAGCGATACGGCGTGTGAAGGCCCGTTCAGGTCTTCTTTTTTGAAAACGTTCTGTCCGTCCTCGCTCACGGCTACGGAGCAGGCCGAAGTGGATGTTTCAATATGCAAGATACATGACATAACTTCTATTCTGATTTTTATTGTGGCAAATTTACGTGATTTGTTTCGATTACACAAGTTGTTTGCCGAATGGTTTGTCGTTGCATTCCTGATTCATTGATTAAATTGCCGGCTGCTTGCTTGCATCTGTTCAGAAAATTAGTGAATATTGCATACTAAGTTGTGCATGCGATATTTGTCTATTGCTCAAATTATTCTCAGTGAATGCAATAAATAATCAGTGAGAATAGCTATCTTTGTCGCATAAAACTATACATTATGATACAATCTATGACGGGCTACGGCAAAGCAACAGCCGAACTGTCCGATAAGAAAATCAATATTGAAATTAAGTCGCTTAACAGCAAAGCGATGGATTTATCTGCCCGTATTGCTCCGCTTTACAGGGAAAAGGAAATGGAAATCCGTAACGAAATATCCAAAATGCTGGAACGGGGCAAGGTCGATTTCAGCCTTTGGATTGAGAAGAAAGATGCGGAACAACTGGCCACTCCTATCAATCAGGAATTGGTGGAGGCTTATTACAAACGGATTAAGGAAATTTCTGCGGCTGCCGGTATTCCCGAACCTGCCGACTGGTTTGCCACGCTGCTCCGTATGCCGGATGTAATGACGAAGAATGAGACTCAGGAGCTGAGCGATGAGGAATGGGCAGTGGTGCATGCGGCAGTGGAAGAGGCTATCAATCATCTGATAGACTTCCGCAAGCAGGAGGGCGCAGCGCTCGAAAAGAAATTCCGTGAGAAGATAGAGAATATAGCACGGTTGCTCGAATCGGTGGCTCCCTACGAGCAGGAACGGGTAGGCAAGGTAAAGGACCGTATCACCGATGCGCTTGAAAAGACATTGAGTGTGGATTATGACAAGAACCGCCTGGAACAGGAACTTATCTATTACATCGAGAAACTCGATATCAACGAAGAAAAGCAACGTCTTTCCAATCACCTGAAATACTTTATCAGCACGCTCGAAAGCGGTAGCGGACAAGGTAAGAAGCTGGGCTTCATCGCACAGGAAATGGGCCGCGAAATCAATACGCTGGGCAGCAAGTCCAATCATGCCGAAATGCAGAAGATTGTAGTGCAGATGAAGGACGAGCTGGAGCAAATCAAGGAACAGGTCCTGAACGTGATGTAAGGAACCGGTTCCGGACGTTGCATGAATTTATGATAAGTTTGCTTCAACATGAAGTTAAAGCAAACCAATTAGAGGATTAAATAGTAAACCGTTAAATAGTAAATACCACAGATGGGTAAACTGATTATATTTTCCGCCCCCTCCGGGTCGGGCAAGTCCACAATTATCAACTATCTGTTGACGCAGAACCTGAATCTGGCTTTCTCTATTTCGGCAACCAGCCGTCCGCCGCGCGGCACGGAGCAGAACGGGGTGGAGTATTTCTTTCTCACTCCCGATGAGTTCCGGAGCCGCATAGCCAACGATGAGTTCCTGGAATACGAGGAAGTGTATCAGGACCGCTTCTACGGAACACTGAAAGCACAGGTGGAAAAGCAATTGGCTGCCGGACAGAATGTTGTATTCGATGTAGATGTAGTGGGCGGTTGCAATATCAAGAAGTTCTACGGCGAGCGTGCTTTGTCCGTTTTCATCCAGCCGCCTTCGGTGGAGGAGCTTCGCAAACGCTTGATAGGCCGCGGCACGGATGCTCCCGAAGTTATCGAGAGCCGTGTGGCGAAGGCCGAATACGAGCTTGGCTTTGCACCGAAATTCGATACGGTCATTGTAAACGATGATTTGGAAACGGCTAAAGCAGAGGCATTGAAAGTGATAACCCAATTCCTGAACCGATGAAGCGGACGAAAGGCAGAAATCTGTCGCCGAGAGCCAATAAGGTCCTCTTAGTCCTGAATATCGTTCTGTTTTTGGGAGCTATCGTCTTGGCTATATTGAATGTTGACCTGAAGGAGTACACTCCGGCTGCGGCCATGCTTATTGTGATGTTCATAAGCGGCGTAAATATTTACGGCTGTTGGAAACGTCTGAAAGGAAAGCTTTGATACCATAGCCTTCTGTATTTTTTTATTCTTAATTTTCAATTTATCAAGTGGATATAGGCATTTTCAGCGGTTCGTTCAATCCGGTACATATCGGACATCTGGCGCTTGCCAACTATCTTTGTGAATACGAAGGGTTGGACGAGGTGTGGTTCATGGTGACTCCGCATAATCCGCTGAAAGAAGAAGCCTCTCTGATGAGCGATGAATTCCGTCTGAAGCTGGTGCAGCTTGCCATTGGAGGCTATCCCAAGTTCCGGGCTTCCGATTTCGAGTTTCATCTGCCGCGTCCGTCTTATACCGTGCATACGCTTGATAAATTGAAACAGACTTATCCGCAAGACACTTTCCACCTTATTATAGGTTCCGACAACTGGAAGCTTTTCTCCCGGTGGTATCAGTCGGAGCGTATTCTTGCGGAAAACTTTATTCTTATTTATCCCCGTCCCGGTTATGAGGTGGACGGGAATACTTTACCTCAAAATGTAAAACTGGCCTCTTCGCCCACATTCGAAATAAGTTCTACCTTTATCCGCCAGGCGATGGAAGAGGGCAGGGACATGCGTTATTTCCTGCATCCGGCTGTCTATGAAGCGTTGAGACAAACTAATCTGTAAAATAAATGAATGACTTGGAAAATTTACAGGCGCCCCACAACTTCGGTGTATGTGCCTCTGCCTGTTGTACGAAACGCTTTACCTGCCTGCGCTATATAGCCTTGCAGAATGCTTCCCTGCAATATCCGTTCCTGCCTACGCTTACTCCCCGGAAGCTGGAGTCGATGAAAGGAAAGTGTGAATATTACCGTCCGAATACGCCGGTGCGTTATGCCCGCGGCTTCACCCGGGTGGCAGAGTTGCTCACGGTTCGGGTGGCGGGTACATTCCGTTTGCGGCTTATTTCCTACTTCGGGCGTAAGAACTATTACCTTGCCCGTAAAGGAGAGTACCTTATTAATCCTGCTGCCCAGCAATACATTATCAGCCAGGCAGAAGCTCTCGGCCTGCGGCTTGATGACTACTTTGACGAGTATGTAGAACGGTATGACTGGTAGGGATAACCGGTTGAAATGCAACGCAATGTAGTTTCCCCACGGAGGGAACTCCGGTTTCCTTAGGGGGAAACGTCAGTTTCCTATGGTAGAAACTTCAGTTTCCCTGCAGGGAAATTCGGGTTTCCTTAAAGGGGAACGGGCGTTTCCTTAAGGGAAACATCCGTCTCCTCCGGTGGAAACGGAAATGGGCTTACTCAAGGCATTCGTCGAGGTCGCGTATAATCTGCTCTTTGTCCATGTGCTGGCCGATGAAGACTATCTTTTGCATGCGGTCTCCGTATTTTTCGTCCCAGTCGCACATCAGTCCGGGTTCTTGACGCATCAGTTCAATCAGGTCTTCTTCGGGGGCTGTGGCATACCACAGCCCGGCTTCGGTCAGTTGTTTCTGAGTGCCTGCCTGTTCAAAAAGGTAGGACATGTCGCGGTTGTGGCTGAAATAGCATACGCCTTTGGCACGGATGATGTTGCGGCTCCATCTGGTAGCGATGAAATGGTCGAATTTGTGAATGTCGAATGCCGGACGGCGGTAGTAAACGAAAGTACCGATGCCGTATTCTTCCACTTCGCCCCCTTCGTGATGGTGATGATGATGGTGTCCGTGCTCTTCGTGGTGATGCTCGTGCTCTTCGTGGTGATGTTCATGTTCTTCATGATGATGATCATGCCCTTCTTCGTGGTGATGATGTCCGTGCGCTTCTTTTTCTTCCTCTTCGGTGGCTGGTTTCTCTATCCCGCGAATCCATCCTGCCGAGGTAGCCACGCGTTCGAAGTCGAACAGGTCTGTATGGATAATCTTCTTTAAATCCACATCCGCGTAATTGCATTCGATGATTTCTGCTGCGGGTTGTAGGGTACGTATAATCTGCTTGATGCGTTCCAGCTCTTCGGGTTTTACTTCCGCTGCCTTGTTCAGAAGAATGATATTACAGAATTCAATCTGCTGGATGATAAGATTTTCAATGTCTTCCTCGTCAATCCCTTTTCGGGTGAGGTCGTTGCCGCAGGCGAACTCGTCTTGCAGGCGCAGGGCGTCCACTACGGTGGTGATGCAGTCCAGGCGGCAGATGCCGTATTGGGTGTACATGCCGCCCAGGCGGGGAATGGAGCAGATGGTCTGTGCGATAGGTTCGGGTTCGCAGATGCCGCTGGCTTCGATAACGATATAGTCGAAACGTTCCATCCGCATGATTTCGCCTATTTGCTCTATCAGGTCCGTTTTCAGCGTGCAGCAGATGCAGCCGTTTTGAAGCGCAACGAGGCTTTCGTCTTTCTTGCCCACGATGCCGCCCTTTTGGATGAGGTCCGCGTCAATGTTTACCTCGCCTATGTCATTGACGATAACTGCGAATCTGATGCCTTGTTTATTGGCGAGAATATGGTTTACTAACGTCGTTTTACCGCTGCCCAGATAACCGGTGAGGAGCAGTACGGGAATTTCTTTTGTTGTCATATCTGTTATTGTTTTTTATTTGCTGTTATTGACGAACCGTACGGTTGCATTCATCAACGCGGCATTGACGGGCAGTGAAGGATTATTGTACACTGCCATTTGTTGCTGCGGTGCGGTGCTTTCGCAATCTTTCAGCACATGGTTCATTTTGTCTATCAGAACGAGTTCTGCCTTGGGAGATGCTTTCTTCAGCAGCATTGCATCCTCTTCCTTTACCTGAATATCGTTTTTGCCTTGAAGAATCAGCACGGGCATTTTCAGGGAAGCGATGACGGTCTGCGGATTGTATTTATACCAGGAGATGAGGTAGGGCTGTACGGAAGGCCGGAACAGCGCCTGCAGATAGGCAGGAACTTGCGCCACCTCTTTTCCGTTTCTTAACGAGCGGTTGATGTCCGCCACTTCTTTCCGTATGGACTCCGGCATCATTTGGGCAGCCACTTGCTTTTCTATGATTTCGTATGCCGGACTGCCTGCGCCGGCAATGGAAATGAAACTCTTTACTTTGGGGCGACTCTGGCAGGCAAGCATGCCGATGAGCGAGCCTTCGCTATGTCCGGCCACTGTGATGCCGGTGAAGCGTTTGTCTTTGGCAAGAAAGTCTATCCAGCCCGTCACATCGTTTATATAATCCTCGAAGCGGAGTTTGGACTCTTCTTTGCCTGCTGCGGCGCTGCCGGCTATGCCGCGTTTGTCGAAACGGAGCGAGGCGATGCCTTTCTGTGCCAGTCCCTCGGCAAGGAATTTCAGCGAATTGTTTTTCATCATGGGATTGTTGCCGTCCATGTCGGTAGGGCCGGAACCGGCGATAAGCAGCACTACGGGGCAGGTTGTGGCATTGGCAGGCAGGAGAAGTCTGCCTTTGATGTCACCGGTAGCGGTGCTTAATGTTACAGGACTTTCTTCGGATGTGAGAGGCTGTGCCTGGAAGTAAGGTTGGAGAAACAGGACACAACTGAATAGAAGGAGAAGTAATCGTTTCATATCATTTACTTTTTGGTTTTTGGAAAACGGAAGTAAATGTAAACAATATTATCAGATAAAAAAAGAGGAAAGCATGTCAAAATTCGGATAAATCTTACATGCTTTCCTCTTATTATACCGTAACAATCATCCTGCTTACAGGATACCTTGCGACATCATTGCCTTGGCTACTTTCATAAATCCGGCAACGTTGGCGCCCTTTACGTAATTTACGTAACCGTCGGCTTCCGTTCCGTACTGCACGCAAGCCTCGTGGATGTTCTTCATGATGCTTTTCAGCTTTTCGTCCACTTCTTCGGCGCTCCAGCCCAGTTTAATGGAGTTCTGGGTCATTTCGAGGCCCGATACCGATACACCGCCGGCATTGGCTGCCTTGCCCGGAGCATACAGAATCTTGGCTTCCTGGAACACTTTGATAGCTTCGGGAGTAGAAGGCATGTTTGCACCTTCGGATACCGCCATTACACCGTTGGCGATAAGTTTCTTGGCATCGTCACCGTTGATTTCATTCTGAGTGGCAGAAGGCAGAGCGATGTCTGCTTTTTCGCCCCAGGGACGTGCACCTTCCACATACTTAACGCCCGGATATTGCTCTGCATATTCGCGGATGCGTCCACGGTAGAGGTTCTTGAGTTCCATGATGTAATCCAGCTTTTCACGGTCGATACCTGCGGGGTCGTATATGTAACCGTCGGAATCGGACATTGTCAGGACTTTGCCACCCATCTCCAGTACTTTCTCGGCAGTGTACTGAGCCACGTTGCCCGAACCGGAAATCAGGCAGGTCTTGCCCTTGAGGTCTGTACCTTTGGTTTTCAGCATTTCCAGCAAGAAGTAGATGTTGCCGTAACCCGTGGCTTCCGGACGAATCAGCGAGCCGCCGAATTCGCGGCCTTTTCCTGTAAAGGTTCCGGTAAACTCGTGAGCCAGTTTCTTGTACATGCCGAACATGAAACCTACTTCGCGGCCACCTACACCGATGTCACCGGCAGGAACGTCGGTCTCGGGACCGATGTGACGCCACAGCTCCAGCATGAAAGCCTGAACGAAACGCATCACCTCTGCATTTGACTTGCCGCGCGGAGAGAAGTCCGAACCGCCCTTACCGCCACCCATAGGCAGGGTAGTCAGCGAGTTTTTGAAAGTCTGTTCGAAAGCAAGGAATTTCAGAATGGAGAGGTTCACGGAAGCGTGGAAACGGATACCGCCTTTGTACGGACCGATGGCGTTGTTGTGCTGTACACGGTAACCCATGTTGGTTTGTACGTTACCCTTGTCATCCACCCAAGTAACACGGAACTGGTAAACGCGATCGGGGATGCAAAGACGCTCAATCAGATTGGCTTTGTCGAACTCCGGATGTTTGTTGTACTCTTCTTCAATGGTAGAAAGCACTTCTTCTACTGCCTGATGATACTCCGGTTCATTGGGGAACCGTCTTTTCAAATCTTCTAATACCTTAGCTGCATTCATAATCTATTTCTTTTATTGGGTTTGCATATTTATATTGTAAGGCGGTGATGCGGTAGCGCCTTACCTCTTGTTGCGGTTGCAAAAGTAAACATAAAAATGATACAAGCAAACAATTTATAAATAAAATACGGGATAAAACAACAAAAATATTGTTTTATCCCGTAAAAATGAATAAAAAGATATTATTTATTTCCTTTTGAGCGCTTTTATTACAGGAATGAATACCAATGCTGCTGAAATGACAAGTGTCAGGATAATTGGTCCGTCAATCCGTTCGGCGGTTGTCAGTACTATGTAGCAAAGCGCTGCCCAAAGAAGCGTGATGCAAACGATTTGAAATCTGGAAAATTGCCTTTTCATTTGCCTGCTTTCTTTTTGTCCACAATGGCGTCGATAACGGCTACTGCGGTAATGTTTACTATATCGCGCACAGAGCTTTCAAAATCGGTAAAGTGGATAGGCTTGTTCAGTCCCATCTGTATCGGGCCGATGAGTTCGGAGTCCATATCCATCGACTGCAACAGTTTGTATGCGGAGTTGGCGGAGCTCAGGTTCGGGAAGATAAGCGTATTCACATCCTTTCCTTTCAGACGGGTAAACGGATACTTGGCATCGCGCAGTTCGCGGTTCATGGCAAAGTTCACCTGCATTTCGCCGTCGATGGCAAGGTCGGGATAGTTGCGCTGCATGTAGTCCACGGCTTCGTGCACGCTTACCGGACTTCCTTCCTTGTCTGTACCGAAGTTGGAGTAGCTCAGCATGGCCATAACGGGAGTATGGTTGAAGAAGCGTACGGTATACTCCGACAGTTTGGCGATGTCTATCAGTGTTTCCGCATTGGGATGGCGGTTGATAAGCGTATCGGCAAGGAAGTACGTGCCTTTCTTGGAGTTGAGGATGTGCATTGTGCCGAAGTGCTTGAATTCCGGACGGATGCCGATTACTTCTTTGGCCACCTTGATGGTGTTGCTGTACTTGGTGTACAATCCGGTGATGAAAGCGTCGGCCTCACCGGTTTCCACCATCATCATGCCGAAGTAGTTGCGCTCGAACATCTTGTCGTTGGCCTCTTCGTAGGTGACGCCTTCGCGGGCGCGCTTTTCGGAAAGGATACGTGCGTAACGTTCGCGGCGTTCCGATTCGTTGGGATGGCGCAGGTTTACGATTTCAATGCCTTCGAGGCTGAGGTCGAGTTCTTTTGCCAGCTTCTCGATAGCTTCGTCATTGCCTAATATGATGGGATGGCAGATACCTTCGGCCTTGGCCTCAACGGCGGCTTTCAGCATATTGGGGTGAATGCCTTCGGCAAATACCACACGTTGCGGGTTGCGGCGGGCGGTGTCGTAGAGCTGGCGGGTGAGCTTGCTTTCATAGCCCATCAGCTCGCGCAGTTGCAGGCGGTAGGCATCCCAGTCTGCAATGTGCTTGCGGGCCACACCGCTGTCCATAGCGGCTTTTGCCACGGCGCAGGACACTTCGGTGATGAGGCGCGGGTCTACCGGTTTCGGAATGAAGTATTCCGGACCGAAGGTGAAGTTGTTCACATGGTAGGCTTCGTTCACCACGTCGGGTACGGGTTGTTTGGCAAGATTGGCGATGGCGTGTACGGCAGCAATCTTCATCTCTTCGTTGATGGCCTTTGCCTGTGTATCGAGTGCGCCGCGGAAGATATAGGGGAAGCCGATAACGTTGTTAATCTGGTTCGGATAGTCGGAACGGCCGGTAGACATCAGTACGTCCGGACGCGCTGCCATAGCGTCTTCGTAGGATATTTCCGGAGTAGGGTTGGCAAGGGCGAATACAATGGGGTGGTCGGCCATGCTGCGTACCATATCCTGCGTCAGTACATTGCCTTTGGAAAGGCCGAGGAATACGTCGGCGCCTTTGATGGCTTCGGCAAGGGTATGCACGTCGCGGCGGTCGGTTGCAAAGTAACGCTTCTGTTCGGTCAGGTTCTCGCGGTCGCTGGTGATGACGCCTTTGCTGTCCAGCATCAGGATGTTCTCGCGGCGTGCGCCGAGCGACTCGTACAGTTTGGTGCATGAGGTGGCGGAAGCACCTGCGCCGTTCACTACGATTCTTACGTTTTCAATCTTCTTGCCTGCCACTTCCAGTGCGTTCAGCAGTCCGGCGCTGGAGATGATGGCCGTACCATGCTGGTCGTCGTGCATCACCGGAATATCAAGTTCTTCTTTCAGCCGGCGCTCTATTTCAAAACATTCGGGAGCCTTGATGTCTTCCAGGTTGATACCGCCGAACGTGGGGGCAATCGCCTTGACTGCTTCGATAAACTTGTCGGGGTCTTTCTCGTTCACTTCGATATCGAATACATCGATGCCGGCATAGATTTTGAACAGCAGCCCTTTTCCTTCCATAACGGGCTTTCCGCTGAGTGCGCCTATGTCGCCCAGACCGAGAACGGCGGTTCCGTTGGAGATTACAGCTACCAGATTGCCTTTGGCTGTATATTTATATGCGTCCTGCGGGTTCTTCTCGATTTCGAGGCACGGTTCTGCAACGCCCGGAGAATAAGCGAGTGAAAGGTCGGTTTGTGTACTGTAGGGCTTGGTGGGCACTACTTCAATTTTTCCCGGTTTGCCTTGCGAGTGATAGAGCAAGGCAGCTTCTTTGGTTATCTTAGCCATGGTAGATTAGTTAAATTTGTTATGATTTGGTCGCAAATTTAGAGATAAAAGTTCTAATTTGTAGTCTGTATCGGATAATTTCTATTAGAATTATCAGTAAATAAACTAAAAATGCTTATTTTTGGCAATAGATTTAAGTATTACCCCAAATTATTAACTTAACACAGTTGTTTTATGAAGATTTTTAAACTTCCTCTTGCAGGATTATTGTTTTGCACCGCGCCGTTGCTGGCAGGATGCGGAACGAGTGACAAACCCGAAGCTCCGGTTTCCCTGACTTGGGAAATGGGTACGGGTAATGCGGAACCCGGATACTATGAGAACTCCTTTGTTCTTAAAAACATCTCCGGCGCTCCTCTTCCCCGAAATTGGACAATCTATTATTCGCAACTTCCCCGCAATGTGAAGCAGATAGGGAATCCTGCCGTTAAGGTGGAACCGGTGAACGGAAACTTCTTTAAGATGTATCCGACAGAAAGCTTTACTCCGTTGGCTCCCGGCGATTCCATGCGTATCACTTTTCTGTGTTCTTACAAGATAGACCGGAATTCGCACGCGCCTGAGGGCACGTATTGGGTGGCTACGGCAGACGGTAAGGAAAGCAGTCCGCTTCCCGTAACGCTGAATACGCTTGTGTTGCCCTCGCCGGAGTCACTGCCCGGCTATCCGGATGCAACTAAAATATACGAATCGAATCTTCGTCTGGAGAACGTATCGGCTTTGCAACCATGGGATATATTGCCGTCGGTAAAGAAAGCGACGCCTGCCGAAGGCGCTGTTGTGCTGGATGGCAAGGTGGCTTTGGCTTATCCGGACGCGTATGCCGTTGAGGCAAGGTTGTTGAAAGAGAAGTTATCCGCTCTGTACGGCTTGGAAGTAGTGGATAAAGCTCCCGTTACGATTGCTTTGGAAACCTTGGCCGATAAGGCAAAAGCTGTGAACGATGAATACTATGATATGGTTATAGACAGCGACCGGATAAAGATTAGCGCCGCCACTCCGCACGGAGTTTTCAATGGTACGCAAACCTTGCTGGCGATGCTGAAAGGTAAAGAAGCGCCGTACCGGCTGGACGCTATGTCTGTGGAAGATTATCCCGACCTTCTGTATCGCGGGCAGATGATAGACATTGCCCGCAACTTCACTACCGTAGACAATCTGAAAAAGCTGGTGGACGTTTTCGCTTCTTACAAAATGAATGTGCTCCATTTCCATTTTTCGGATGATGAGGCATGGCGTCTGGAAATTCCGGGACTGGAAGAGCTGACCGCCGTGGGCAGCCGCCGTGGACATACCACCGACGAGAGCCGTTGTCTCTATCCGTGCTATGACGGCGGTTACGACCCGGATGCCGCAACCGTAGGCAACGGATATTACTCCCGTGAGGACTTTATCGGTCTGTTGCGCTATGCTGCCGAAAGACATATCCGCGTCATACCGGAAATAGAATCTCCCGGACATGCCCGTGCGGCTATCGTTTCCATGAAAGCGCGTTATAATAAGTATAAGGACACGGATGTGGAAAAGGCCGCCGAATATCTGCTGAGTGAGCCGGAAGATACTTCCCGCTACGCATCCGTGCAGTATTATACGGACAATGTGATAAATGTGGCCATGCCCTCTACTTATCGCTTTATGGAGAAAGTGATTCAGGAACTTGCGGCTATGTACAGGGAAGCCGGCGTACCGCTGGCTACGGTGCATCTTGGCGGCGATGAAGTGGCGCGCGGCGTATGGCTGGGTTCTCCAAAATGTCAGGCATTGATGAAAGAGAAAGGAATGACGAAACCGCATGACTTGGCAGAGCATTTCATCACGCAGATGGCAGACATCATGCAAAGGAACGGACTGAAATTCAGCGGTTGGCAGGAAGTTGCTTTGGGGCATACCGAAGAGGCGCACCGGCAATTGCGGACTCAGGCGGCGGGCGTGTACTGCTGGAATACGGTTCCGGGATACGATGAGGTGGTGTATCAGATTGCCAATAACGGCTACCCGGTGATTCTCTGTAATGTGGGCAATTTCTATATGGATATGGCGTACAACGGGCATCCCGACGAGCGCGGGCTCGATTGGGGCGGTTATGTGGATGAGTCAGTCTCTTTCTCCATGCTTCCTTTCAGCATCTATCGTTCGTTGCGTACGGACGGTGCAGGCAATCCCGTCGATTTGGATGCAGCGGAAAAGGGAAAAACTGTTCTGACGGCAGAGGGGCGAAAAAATATCCTGGGTGTGCAAGGCCAGTTGTTTGCCGAAACAATCCGTAGCTTTAACGGTGTGGAATATCTTCTTTTCCCGAAAATCATGGGACTGGCAGAGCGTGGTTGGAATGCTTATCCGGCATGGGAAGAACTGCGGGGTGCACAGGAACAGCAAGCCTTCAACAAAGCATTGGCGTTGTATTATGAAAAAATCAGCGATATGGAAATGCCTTATTGGGCAAGGAACGGTATCAATTTCCGCCTGCCTCATCCGGGATTGTTGGTGAAGGACGGTAAGCTTTATGCCAACGTTGCCATTCGAGGTGCTGAAATACGTTACACAACGGATGGTTCGGAACCGGATGCCCAATCCGCTTTGTGGGAAGCGCCCGTGCCGTGCCATGCTCCGGTAGTGAAGGCAAAGACCTTCTGTCAGGGTAAGGAAAGCCTGCCGATAACATTGAAAACTGAATAATAATGAAACGCATCATCCGTTGAGGCTGAATGTATGATTGAACAGCCCTCGACAGATGATGCGTTTCACTTGAACAGATGATGCTTACGCGTTCAGCGCCTGTTCTATATCTGCGATGATATCATCCGCATTTTCAATACCCACCGAGAAACGGATGAGGTCGGGGCGGATACCTGCTTCCAACAGTTGCTCGTCAGAGAGCTGGCGGTGCGTATGGCTGGCAGGATGGAGCACGCAGGTACGTGCATCGGCAACGTGAGTCACGATAGCTGCCAGCTTCAACGAGTCCATAAACTTGATAGACACCTCGCGACCGCCTTTCAGTCCGAAAGAGATAACGCCGCAGGAGCCGTTGGGCATGTACTTCTGTGCCAATGCGTAATACTTGTTGTCGGGCAGTCCGCAATAGTTCACCCATGCCACTTTGTCGTTTTTGGAAAGGTATTCGGCTACTTTTTGGGCATTGCCGCAGTGTTGCGGCATGCGCAGGTGCAGAGTTTCCAGACCGAGGTTCAGCAAGAACGCGTTCTGCGGAGACTGGATGCTGCCGAGGTCGCGCATCAGTTGCGCCGTTGCTTTAGTGATGTAAGCCAGTTTGCCGAAAGCTTTTGTATAAGTCAGCCCGTGATACGATTCGTCCGGTGTGCAGAGACCGGGGAATTTGTCGGCATGTGCTTCCCAGTCGAAATTGCCGCTGTCTACAACTGCTCCGCCTACGCTGGTGGCGTGTCCGTCCATGTATTTGGTAGTGGAGTGGACTACTATATCGGCTCCCCATTCAAACGGGCGGCAGTTGATAGGAGTGGGGAAAGTATTGTCTACAATCAAAGGTACGCCGTGCTTGTGGGCGATACGGGCGAACTTTTCGATGTCGAGAACTTCCAGCGTAGGGTTAGAGATTGTTTCGCCGAACAGGGCTTTGGTGTTCGGACGGAAAGCGGCGGAGATTTCCTCTTCGGGCGCATCGGGGTTGACAAACGTTACATCGACACCCAGTTTTTTCATTGTCACGCCAAACAGGTTGAACGTTCCGCCATAGATAGTGGATGAGCATACGAAGTGGTCGCCTGCCTGGCAGATGTTGAAGATGGCATAGAAATTCGCTGCCTGTCCGCTCGATGTCAGCATGGCGGCTACACCGCCTTCGAGGGCGGCTATTTTGGCGGCAACGGCATCGTTCGTAGGATTCTGCAGACGGGTGTAAAAGTAACCGCTGTCTTCGAGGTCGAACAGACGCGCCATTTGCTCGCTGGTATCGTATTTGAAAGTTGTACTTTGATAAATGGGGAGTACGCGGGGTTCTCCCTTTTTAGGAGTCCACCCTGCCTGTACGCACAGTGTCTCCGGCTTGAATTGCTTTGCCATAATGCTATCTGTATTTAGAGTTTCTTTTCTTTAAAACACGTAAGTTGTCGCAAAAGTAGGGAAAAAAATATAATTTTGTGCGCGCGAATGGTAAAATGCTATAATTTAGCAGTTGAAAATCTGCTGCCGATACGAAATAAATGACGAATAACGGGAATATGAAACGTATATTTTGCTTGCTTGCTGTTCTCTTCTGTACTTTTCTTCTTTTGGATGTCTCTGCTCAGGGAGAATATGCCACACCCAAATCGGGCGAGGGTATTTCGTCTTTTCTGGAACGGAACAAACGTCCGGGAAAAGCCTACTATAATGAGTTTATGAAGCTGAACGAAAAACGTCTGCGTGGAAAAGAGGAACTGCGATTGGGTGTGAAATATGTGTTGCCGCCCTTGAAGAAAGGGACTTCTGCCTCCGTTTCGCCCAAAGCTGTTGCCGGTAAAAAGAGAGTGGTTCGCGAACGGCTGTTCGGGAAGAAGCTGGCCGATGTGCCAGTGACGTCCAACCGCTTGCAGGGTGCTTGCTTCTATGTGGTCAGCGGGCATGGCGGTCCCGATCCCGGAGCTATCGGAAAAATAGGAAAGGTGGAATTGCACGAGGATGAATATGCCTATGATGTTGCCTTGCGCCTTGCCCGTAACCTGATGCAGGAAGGGGCGGAAGTGCATATCATCATTCAGGATGCCAAAGACGGAATCCGCGACAGCCGCTACCTTTCCAACAGTAAGCGGGAAACGTGCATGGGCGATGCCATTCCGCTGAATCAGGTAGCCCGCCTGCAACAGCGTTGCACCAAAATCAATGAACTCTACCGGAAAGACCGTAGGAAGTATAAGTATTGCCGGGCTATATTCTTGCATGTGGACAGCCGCAGCAGGAGTGCGCAGACGGACGTATTCTTTTACCATGCTCCGAAAAGCGTGTCGGGAAAGAAACTGGCGGTTACCATGAAAGAAACTTTCGAATCGAAATATGACAAACATCAGCCCAATCGCGGATTTGAAGGGACTGTCAGTTCGCGTAACCTCTACGTGTTGCTGCAAGCCGCTCCGGTTTCGGTCTTCGTTGAACTGGGCAATATCCAGAATACGTTCGACCAGCGCCGTTTCGTTATCAGTTCCAACCGCCAGGCTCTGGCAAAGTGGATGACGGAAGGATTCATTGCGGACTATAAGCAGGTGAAGTAGGGGTGTTTGTCTGTTTCATAAGGTATGGTTTCTCATTCCGGACATAATGAAGAATGACGAACCCATACCTTACATATTTTAATTTATTCTATCGGAATATAGATTTCTGTCAGTAACTCATCCGGTGCAGTATCAGCCGGATTATTCAGGTATCGTTCGGCACTGGCTTCATCTCTGAATGTACATTCCATTTCAGGGATGTATTTTCCATAGATTGTGTCGTACACACTTTGCAGGTGTTCGTACGAACCCTTATACAGGAATATGGCATAGCGTCCTGCCGGGAGTTGCTTGAAGCCGATATTGCCTTTCGGAGTTACGGCGGCAGGCATAACCATACATACATCGGTACGCAGTTTCTCTATCGGGGTCACTTTAGGGTCGTCATGAAAAATACAGTAAGGCATCACTTCTCCCATTGGCAGCTTTTCCTCTTGGACAAATTGTTGAAGGCGCATCCACGTGCCGCAATAATCATTTAGTTTATAGTCTCCGAACAATCGGATATAAATCACATTTCGGACCGGAAGTTCTTTGATTTCCCGTTTCAGTTTGAGTTCCGGACGGATAATAGCTGGTTTCATAATTACAAAGTTTTTATTGTTACGATATTCTAAAGGTGAAATACCGTAGAACTGCTTGAACACTTTAGACAATGACGAGGAAGACGAATAACCGATGCGATAAGCAATGTCGGCTATCGGCAAATCGGTGTAGCGCAATAACCGTGCTGCCGTTTCAGTACGTGTCCGGACGATAAACGTACCTATGGGTTCGCCCAAAAAAGCTTTCATGATGCGGTGGAAGTAGAACGGAGAGAAATGGGAAATCTTGGCCAGCGATTTCAGGTCGATTTCTTCTCCGAGGTGGAGATTGATATAATCCACCACTGCATTCACACACTTCTGATACTCTTCCCGGGTTGTCTTCTTGGTTTCCATATATTCTATCGGTTTGTTCACGATGCAAAAATAAGGGGAAAAAGGGATAGGGGACTTGTCCGATGTTGCTATAAATGTGGTTTGCCGCATATTTGTTGGACGGAAGTTCGTTAATAATCATTGTTTGTTTAATCTGAAAAGACAAAACATATGTAATTTTGCAGCGGATTATATTATATAAATAGCTTTTGAAAGAGTATATGAAAGACGCTTTTCTTACTTTAGGGCGTGGTGTAGGCCAGGTGATGTTTCAGAACAATGCGCTGTCGGGGTTATTGATGCTGGCAGGTATCCTTCTGAATTCCTGGCAAATGGCCTTGCTGGCGATTGCGGGTAATGTTGTAAGTACACTAACGGCTTGTCTTTCCGGTTACAGTCGCGAAGATATAAGGAACGGACTTTACGGGTTTAACGGTACTTTGGTGGGAATAGCAATCGGAGTATTTATGCCGGTTTCCGTAGCTTCTTTATCATTGTTGGTTGCAGGTGCGTGCTTATCCGCTTGGATAGCCCGTCTTTTCAGCTTGCAGCGGCGGGTGCCGGGATTTACCGCTCCTTTCATCCTTTCGGTGTGGATATTGTTGGCTGCTTGCAGAGGGATGATGCCGTCTTTGCTATTGCCTTCCGGAAATGCAGTGACAGCCCAGTCACTCTCTTTTTTGCAGGCTTTTTGTCTGAACATCGGTCAGGTGATGTTTCAGGGGAATACAGTATTGGCAGGAGTGCTCTTCCTGTTGGGTATCATGGTTAATTCCCGTATCAATGGCTTTTATGCTGCATTGGGAGCGGGGCTTTCCATTCCGTTCGCTCTGCTGTTGGGAGTGGATGATGCTGTTTTGAATGCCGGATTGATGGGATATAACGGAGTGTTGTGCGCCATTGCTTTGGGAGATAAAACATGGAAGGGCGGCGCGTGGGCTACAGTGGCTGTATTGCTGTCCGTCTTACTCCAGATAGGCGGTATGAAGTGGGGAATAACAACCCTCACCGCACCGTTCGTTGTTGCTGTATGGATAGTGGCAGGGTGCAGGGCCGGATGGAAAAATAGAAATAGAAACTGAAAATTGCTGAATATTACAAAGTATGACCGAGAAAACCCGATTGCAGCTCTTGGCGTGGGCAAGAGAATATCATTGTGCAGCCTTTATACAAGGTGATCCTGTTCAGTTTCCACATCGGTATACGCAGAAACAGGATATTGAGGTTAGCGGCTTGCTCACAGCTATAATGAGTTTTGGCAACCGCAAACAGATATTGAAGAAAGCGGACGGACTGCATGGTTTAATGGGAGCTTCACCCTACCGGTATGTCTTGTCCTGCAGGTGGAAAGAAGATTTCCTGCCTACAGATAGGAGCAGCTTTTACCGTATGCTTTCCCATGCGGATTTTTATACTTACTTTGCCCGGCTACACGCTGCCTATACCCGTTTTGATAGTTTGGAAGATGCCTTGTCGGTTTATCCGGGTACACCGATGGAGAAGCTGTGCGCATTTCTGGAAGTTTCAGCCAAGAGCCCTCAAAAGAAACTGAATATGTTTCTGCGGTGGATGATACGGAAAGAGTCGGAAGTGGATTTCGGTATTTGGAAGAGTTTTGACCATCGCGATTTGCTGATTCCTTTGGATACGCACGTTTGCAGGGTGGCTTATCTTTTGGGGCTTACCGATACGGAAACATTCTCTCTGAAGAATGCGCGGAACATAACCGAGGCTTTGGCGGAAGTCTTTCCGGACGACCCCTGTTTGGGAGATTTCGCATTGTTCGGCAGCGGGGTAAACGGAGTGCTGTAAGATTGGGCTTTGTCTTACCAGTCTATCTCCTCAATGCCTTTGCTCCGTAAATAATCGTTGGCCTTGCTGAAGTGCCTGCAACCGAAGAAACCGTATTCGGCGGAACGGGGTGAAGGATGGACGGTTGTCAGAATAAGATGCTTGCTGCTGTCTATCAAGGCTGCCTTTTCTTTGGCATAAGCTCCCCAAAGCATGAATACGAGATGTTCTCGTTCATCACTTAATTTCTTGATTACCGCATCTGTGAAAGTTTCCCAGCCCATGTTGCGGTGCGAACCGGTTTCGTGGGCGCGTACCGTAAGGACAGAGTTCATGGAGAATACTCCCTGAGCCACCCAGCGGTCCAGATTGCCGGAAGTAGGAATCGGTTTGCCCAAGTCTCGATGTATCTCCTTGAATATATTGGCGAGTGATCCCGGTATGGCTACTCCTTCCGGTACGGAAAAGCATATCCCGTAATATTGTCCGGGGTTGGGGTAGGGATCTTGTCCTAAGATAACCACTTTTACTTTTTCAAAAGGGCATGAGTTGAAAACATGAAAGATAAGGTGTCCCGGCGGCAGCACGTTGGCACGTCCGTATTCGCTTTTCACAAATGATACCAATCTTTCAAAGTAGGGCTTGTCGAATTCTTCTTGTAAACGTTGCCGCCAGCTCTCTTCTATCTTGACTTTCATAGGATACTGCATCTAAATACGATGCAACAAATGTACAAATAATCTCTGTGGGTACGTATGTGTTTTGCGGATAAAAAAATTCCGATTCGTCACGAACCGGAATTCTTTCTTTAATGAGATTTACATTTAGAAAAGACTATTCTTTGACAATTTCGCCTTTTTCGTTTAAAAGCGTTTCCGCTTCCTGACCGTCTTGGGTGACGATGATGATTTTGTAGAGTGTGGTCTCTTCCGTTTCTTTTACGTAGGCTTCTTTTACAGATGCACCTTCATAATCTTTGGCTAATGTCTGCATAACAGCCTGTGGCAATTCTGTCGGGTCGATTTTCACAAATTCGTCTTGCGGAACTTGTGCTTCTGCCACGATTGCTGATGAGTTGTTTACTTCCTGTGCGAATACTACAGAACTTCCTGTTCCTAAAACCATTACTAATGCTGCTAATACCTTTTTCATAACTTTCTGATTTTTAGTGAATATTTGGGGTTATCATCTCTAACACTTATCATAGGACAAATAGAATGCCAAACTGTATTGGATGTTGGTATATGATTGATTTACAGGATAATTATGCGAAGTTGTCCCGAAAAGTCCAATGTAGAAATATGTAGAGTGTTGTAGAAACGGGTAACACATTTGAGGAATAATTACACAGAATCTTAACGGACTTCTTATTTATTCTATATAAATTTGCGCCATACTTAAAATAGATATGAATATGCTTAGACTGAATGTTTTTATTCAAGTGAGTGCGGATAACCGTGCTGCTGTGATGGAAGCTGCAAAAGAACTGGTAGCTTGTTCCCTGAAGGATAACGGTTGCATTGCTTATGACATTTTTGAAAGTGCAACCCGTGAAGATGTCCTTATGATTTGCGAAACATGGAAAGATGAGGAGTCTTTGGCTGCACACGAAAAGGCGGCGCATTTTGTGACTTTGGTTCCTAAAATACAAAGCCTTGCTTCTATGAAACTGGAGAAATTCAGCTTCTGATAATAAACAATATTATTTGAAAAAGTCAACCATTGCGTTGACTTTTTTGTTTTTTACTTCATATATGGTAAATGGTATGAAGCAAATAATCTTTATTTTTGTAATGCTAATAAGTTGTCTGTCCTGTGTCGGTAAATCGACCGGTCAGGCGGAAAGGAGAAACGATATGAAGTCAATGAAAGAAATTTATCTGGCAGGCGGATGTTTCTGGGGAACCGAACATTTCCTGAAGCAAATAGAAGGTGTAGAAGTTACCCAAGTGGGATATGCAAACGGAAATATAGCCAATCCTACCTATCAGCAAGTCTGTACAGGTACTACGGACTTTGCCGAAACCGTAAAAGTACAGTATGATTCTGATAAGGTGACCTTGCCTTTTCTTATCGACCTTTATTTCAAGACAATTGACCCTACCAGTCTGAACCGTCAGGGAAATGACCGTGGTACTCAGTATCGCACAGGCATTTATTATACCGATGCAGCCGATCTGCCTGTTATCCGTGAAACCGTTAGCCGTCTGGCTGCCAACTACACCCGCCCGCTGGAAGTGGAAATTGAGCCGTTGAAGAATTTTTATCCGGCAGAAGAGTATCATCAAGATTATCTGGATAAAAATCCGGGCGGCTACTGTCATATCAATCCTGCGCTATTCGACCTGGCACGTAAAGCAAAGATGAAGAAACCGGTGGCGGCTTACAGTAAGCCCGATGATGCAACTTTGCGTTCGCAACTCACTGCAGAACAGTATGCCGTTACCCAGAAAAACGCCACCGAACCGCCTTTCCGTAATGCCTACTGGGATGAACACCGTCCGGGCATCTATGTGGATATTACTACGGGTGAGCCTTTGTTCGTCTCTACCGATAAGTTCGATTCCGGTTGCGGATGGCCCAGTTTCTCCAAGCCGATTGACCGCAAGCTGATTCAGGAGAAAGCAGATACTACTCACGGAATGGTACGTACGGAAGTCCGTAGCAAAACAGGTGATGCCCATTTGGGACATGTCTTTACAGATGGTCCTGCCGATAAAGGCGGATTGCGTTATTGCATCAACAGCGCCTCTTTGCGCTTTATCCCTAAAGAGAAGATGCAGGCAGAAGGATATGGTGAATATTTAGAACTGGTAAAATAACACACAATGGACATATTATTAATAAGTAATGAGGATGCGTGCCGCAGCCGTATCGCACAAGAACTCCTGCACACATTTGGCAGAGGAATGAATATTTCTACGGCAGGAGTTATGGAAGGAAATTGCGTTCCCGATGTCGTATGCAATGTGATGGAGCAAAACGGTTACGGCATATCGCGTAAAAAGCCTTCCGGTGTCGGAGCATATGCGCATCGGTCATGGGACTATGTTGTTACCCTGTGTAAAGAAGCTGAGGAAGAACTGAGCTTCCTCACCCTCAATGCCAAACGGCAGGTGCATTTTAACTTTGAAGATCCTTTTAAAAATCGTTTTCAAAGCGAGAGTGAACAGGAGCAACAAATAGCAACCCTCTATGAAACAATGTATCGGCAACTGTACGAGTTCTATCGCGATGAGTTGAGCGAGCAACTATTGCCCCGTTGTACGTGCGGTGCAAATACTTATTGCCGTTGCGAATAGTAGATTGCTTACGCTATTCAATCTTTGTCCGAATATCATGTTCTTCCGGGATTCTTCTTTTTTTAGTAAAGGGGAGCGGTATTTATAAGTATGATTTAATTATAAATATCCGGATATAAAATAGTCAATGCCTTATAAAGGTTTGTCTCTTTTACAATAGTCTCCTCTTTATTATCAAGCTTGATTCCCGGTTCTTTCTGGCATAGATACGTTCTCATGCTTTGGCCTTCTTTTGTATGGAAATTATCTAAAGCCATATCAATGTATCCCCAATAATTATTTAAGGGATGATTGGATGCACTGCGTATACTGTTTATACGTGATTTCCAATTAGGATGATTGGTAAAAGTAATGCGGTTGTTCCTGATGTCTTCAATCAGGCACACTGCCTGGATAATACTACTAGTTAATATTTCTTTTAAATCGATGTTTAGTGTATTGTCGAATAGTTTGTCTAAACAATAAAGCCTCATTTTCGTAGTATTTGTCAGGCTATTGTCTTTTTGCCAATCTTCCGTTTTTTTGTGCCTGTATCCTAACTCCCATAATAGAAGTAGAAACTCCGGATGATATATTCTTCCTACTTCCAGCCCTGTTTGTAACTTATGAAGTGTATTGGGGGCGTGTATGGCATCTCTAATTTCATAAGCTTCCTCTTTTATCAGTAGGTTGAGTATGGAAGAAGAGTGTTTGTGATCAGCGAGGTAAAACAATGCCTCAAGGAATTCTTCGTGGGGAAATGTATGCCATAGTGTATTGATTTTCTCTTCAGCAGTAGCACCGGCTATGTGATGATATCCCCAAACCGGACGTTCTTTCTCTATACTTATGCTTAATGTTTCCAACATATCTGATAGTTCGGTTTTATGAAAGAGGGAGATGGCCGTTTGGTAAGGGTCGGGTTGTTCGTCTTCTAAGAAACGGACAGCCGGTACTTGCAATTGAGGATAGAGCAGCTTTAATATTTTGTATTCTTTAGGTTTCTTCCATGCTATGATTTCATTTTTATCTAATTTGTTGTGTTTTCTTAGGAATGACTCTGCTTTGTAAACCTCTTCCCATTTACCGCTTTGTTTGAGTGCTGCCTCACAAAATATCCAATGATTTTTGTAATGGGTTATTGCGTTATTAGCGATACATACCCATACATTGGTTTGAAAACTGAAATATTCGGGTTTGTTGGAAAGTAATGCTTCAATCGTATAAATTGTTCCTGAAAGGTCCACTCCGGAAGTAATTAGAGTTGTTATTAGTTCAGCTTGCCCTTCCTGATACAATTTGAATGCTAATCTGGAGAAAGTAGCATAATATTTATAGGTGTCGGTGGGGAACTGCTCTTTCATGATTTTTCTATCTTCATAAGTAATTTGATAACCACATTCGAGCAATTTTATTAAGTCCTGGACACCGTAAGGGTAGTTGTTTATGAATTCTTGGATTATGCTGTGTCCGTTTTTCTTTTCACAAGGCAGCTCCGACTGGAATATGTTTTTATTGTTAGTTGAATTATCCATCGTTTATATAATTTGAATTTGCTGTTTAATGAGTGTAAAAGTATAAAAATAAAGCGTTTATATTCTTTATTGCGGCATTTATTTTTCATGATGTACGGAATGTTTGGAGAGCAGATATTAAATAATGTGTTATTTGCTCTCAAAAGAGCTGATAATCTGCCGACTGATATATATGGGGCTTTTAAACAAAAACAGTTGTTCGGAGTTTACTCGAACAACTGTTTTTGTACTCTTGTATTTTAATCCCTCATGTTTTGAGGGCAGGCATTGTCAATCGTCGATATCGATTACTCTCATTTGAGAGTCGAATGTAATTTCCCAACGATTGGACAATTTTATCTCATATTCATTATGATCGAATTCTATTTCGAGAATTCTTGCATCCGGATAGTTGGTCTTTACATAATTACGGATTGCTTCCGGTACAACTTGTGCGGGAACTTCACTTTGTCTGCACCGCACTTCCTTCCACTCTCCCGCTTTATCGAATTCTACTTTTTCTCCATTTGTAAAGACTACATCATAACTTTTGTAGAATACTCCTGATTCCATTTTGGCTAATGCCACTTTATGGTTTTTGAAATAAGTCTTGATAAATGTCTGCGCTTTTGCCGGTAACTGGTTTACTTGTATCGGTCTATCGTTATCTGCCATTACCATTGTGTGCACTGCAAACATACAAACTAACATCATAATAAACTTTTTCATACTTCTTTATTTTTAATGATTAATACTTTATTTGTTTTCGTATTGCAAAGATGGGAAAGGAATCTGGAAAGAATTGGGAAAAACAGAAAAAAGTCTGATTTTTTATTTGGGTGTTTGTTTTGTGCTTTTGTAATCAAGAATGCTTATTCTTTATTTGTAAATATTTGTTTGAACTAAATATTACTTTATTTTTGCAGGTGGTTTATTGCGAGCCACATCTGTACCGAGGTAATGAAGCTCCCTGAAACACCTTCATAGATGATGAATAATGATATAGAAGCAGTTTGTTATGACAATGAAAATATTAAATAGGTTTATAGATGACTGTGTGAATGTTTTTCAATATCGGTTCATGGACACCTTTCAATACTTTAAAGAAAGGAACAAGAATAAATATTTGGGAGACAGGTTTGAAGAGTGGGTTGTGAAAAATTCTAATATCAGTAAAGATGGATGTTCCGACTTGGATACAGGAAAAATATTCTGGCGGCTTCTGGATTGGCGAGGTGATAAATATGTTGAGGGATACCGGCCTCTGTCTTCTTCATCTCCGGATTTGTTATTGGAATGTGCTGTAGATAGGAGCAGGATTTATAAGGTCGGAGAGATAATAGCCGTAGAATGTAAATGGAGAAGTAAAGTTGGATTTTATCTTGACAGGAAGGATATTGAGAAGTACGAGGTATATATGAATATTAACCAACTGAACCGTCCGATAAAAAGTCTGTTTTACGTTTTTGGCTTTGGATGGGTTAATGATGCTCCGGAGCAAGTTTATGTGGTTCCTGCACGGGAATTATACGATTATAACAAGGACACCGGCCAGGTAACGTTTCCTGCCAAAGAAGGTGAAAGCGAGAAGCTGGAACGGTTGAAGCGTTTTAAAAGGAAGGATAATAGATGTTTGATGTATATAGAATAACCTTTATTTAATTTATTTCCTGCTATTCTCTTCCATGACACTCAATGCAAATTTAATGATGAAGAGAAGCACCACTCCTATTACGGCATACATCGACAATATGAATAAGGAAAACATTACCGGGAAATAGATTACACATACCGATAGAAGACGTTTACCGCTCTGCCGTAGCGCGGTAACGAACTGGATGAATTGAATAACAACCATAATAATGGCATATACCAGTGAAAGTGCCGTCATAAAGTGCCAGAAGCCGAAGTCGAAACATAACGCTCCCCATATATTATTCTTGGGAAACATATCCAGTGGACTGCTGAATGGGATTTTGATAATTATCACTACCAATGGAACAAGAATAGCGTATAAGGAATAGCTTAAATCCATAGGCAATGCTTTACGTCCTATCCAGGACAGCACATTCTTGAACAATATAAACTCTTGATATACGACAAACATGCTTCCCAGAAGTAGCAGCGCCATATTTCCCAGATTATTTTCTACTAATTGAAGCGATGATAGCATCCCTGCCCGTGAGTGAATCATCCAGGCGAAAATACACACGGTCATGGAGAGAAGGGTAGCAAGTGATATTCTGTTGAATGCTTTCCATGAAAGATACTCACCATTCGAAAAATGTGCTGTAAAATTCAGTACCGTTGCCAGAATTGTCAGGGCAGAAAGTGTTGCCGGAAAGATATACTGTGAGTCAATCATAGTTAAAAGGATTTGGTAAGGCCATTAACGAAAAATCCTTGAATTTCATTGAAATTCAAGGATTACATCATTTTTAAAAGTGGTGCCACCAGGAATCGAACCTTTTGCTTCGGTTTATTCTAACTCCTTGAGTGACTGTACCTTTTTGCTTTATCTTTTATGAAAACCATTGAATTGGCCTTACGCTAAATTCATTGTTTTTCTTTACTAATCTGACAAAATTTGTCTCTTTGACACTGCAAATATAATACACAGGTTCGATTTCTGCAAATATTTTCATTCCTTTTAATTATAGTTTTCAACAAGAGAAAAAAATAAAAATATGTGCTTAATTAAATGCATTAAGAATTTATTTATTGTTTGGGGTGTTGACTTTAAAGTTGGAAATTTTGCTTCGCAAATCATTAGAAAGATATACCCCTTGAATCTTTATTTTGCATGAATAAACCAAAAGCACTAAAAGAGCAAAAATACAAATGACGACTATTTCACTAGGTGCCAAAAAGTTTGGAACTGACTTGGGCATGAAGGCACCTGCAAAGAGATCTACTAAACATAAGATTATGGCTCCCACCTTTCCTAAAGCACTCTTTACCTTTCTTGATTTTTGTATCTCTATATCGCTTACAATTTGTGCAATCACAGTATTATTGGTTTTCATTGCATATTCTTTCAACGTAAATATCGAAACTTCTTCATTCTTAAATAGAAAAATATAATTCCCAATTAAGGGTACTGCTAGTGTACATAATGCAAAGAGGATACAAGTAAAAAATTTCACAGTCCAAATACAGACAATACCTAATATTACGAATGGAATCAGGTTTATTAGAGTTAAATCCTGAAACGTAATTCCAGGTTCTTTTTGGGGACAACACACACCTAAATACAAATCTGTAAACACCAATAGAATAAGGACATTTGTCCATATATCCGTATCATAAATCTTGTGGTTGTCAAATAACGCAATCAAATCTTTCATGTTGTTCATAAATACTTTTTTAAATTAATAGTTTATAGTAAAGCGGCAGTCAACAGTTTTTAAATTTCCATTGTATTAAAATATAGAGTTTATACAGAAAAGAAACAGGGCTATTGGTTATCAATATCCTAAAACCTTATTCGATATAATGTCTACAGATTATACCATTCAAATATATTATGTGTTATTGGATTCTACAAATATACAGATACTATTCAGAATGTCATAACTTCTCCATAAATATTATTTTGTACAGTTTTGTTTTACTTATAATTCATGCCTTTATCATACTTTGCGGCATTGCTGCATGAAGGAGGTGTGCATGCCAAAACAGAAAAGTTTTTTTGAGCCATTCATGTAAAAAGGATATACAGGATGTCATCTGATGACTTTTAATGACATCTGATGACATTGCTTTTTATGTTTCGGGTATAAAGCGGTTCTTTGTCGTGTATTAATAGTGAACTAACCCTTGAAAATGAGATGCCATGAACATACAAGAAGCAAAGAACATCAGGCTTGTTGATTTTTTAGCCGGATTCGGATACGAACCGGTAATACAGCGTGGGAACAGCGTATGGTACAAATCGCCCTTCAGGACGGAAAAGGAAGCCTCTTTCAAGGTTGACCTCCATAAGGAACTGTGGTATGATTTCGGTCTGGGGAAGGGAGGGGATATTATAACGTTGGCCAAGGAGATTTATCGGACACAAGATATAGGTTATGTATTACAGTGTATTGAGAATAAAAGAGCCGTACTGAAACCGGTTACTGTTTCCTGTCCGTTTGAAAAGGCATATCCCGCCTTTCAAGATCTGAAAATCATTCCTCTTGCCAACCGGATACTGCTTACTTATCTGAAGGAACGGTGCATCGATCTGGAAACTGCCCGAAAAATATGCAGGGAAGCCCATTTTAAACGGAATGGGAAGAATTATTTTGCCATCGCTTTCCCTAATATTTCCGGAGGGTACGAAATCAGGAACAGGTATTTCAAGGCTTGTATTGCTCCCAAGGACATCAGTCGCATCATTAGCACGCCGGAAAGCAGGATTTGCTATATTTTTGAGGGGTTTATGGATTTTCTGTCTTTCAGACTGGCTTTTCCATCTTTGGAAGAGGGGGATTATATAGTGTTGAATTCTGTCAGTAACTTACAGAAGGCTTTTTCTTTCCTTTCACAATATGACGGCATCCGTTGCTGTCTGGATAATGATACCGCCGGGAAAAATGCGGTGCAGGCATTAAAGGACAAATACGGAATCCGTATATGCGATCTTTCGCATGAATATTCCGGATATAAGGATCTGAATGAATATTTGTGCGGGAAGAACAATCTGCTCCATATCTAATAGAAGTTTTGAAAAGACTGCCTTATGATATGCCCTTGTTTCCTTCCTGTCATATGTGGCAGAAGAAAACAAGGGTGATTTTTCATGTGGTGATACTATGTTAATAGTAGAATGTGGTCAGATGCGTTTTATGGTCTTTTACAATCTTTACTTCCTGCATCTGTCCGTATATCTCACGCATGGATACCGGACAATCCATCTTTTCCCATTCTTCCGGGGAAATCCTCATGTCGGAATGCCTGAAACACAGCATGACCATTTCCTGAGAATCCTCTTCTGCGAATATGGTACCTTCATGATCGTTGACAAACTGTTTGAGTCCATCCTCATCCTTACAGGATATTTCTCCGACGTACATATCCTCGCCCGACCGGGTGTTTTTGCGGATATGGATTTTGAACCATTCCCGGCTTTCCGGCTGTTCAGGTGCGCCACACTCCCACAGGGCTATTTTCGCATCGTAGTAAACCTCCCCGTTTTCACATGCCCCGTAATGCCCCCAATGCTTGAAACGGCCGGTAGTCCATGCCTTGAACCTTACATCGCCTGCCTTTACCAACAGACACTCACCGCCATGCATATCGCATTTGATACCCTCTTTGTCACGGGACACGAATGGAACACGGGAAAAATCCCGGAGTATAATGTCATCTCCATATACGGCATCTATAAAGAACAGCCGGGAACGCTCACCATAACCGGAAACAAAGAACAGGTTGTCTCCTGTCCGTAGATACCGGTCGGAGCGTGTCTTTTCGATGTGTTCCACCATGGTATTCACTTTATCTATATCTTCCTGTACAAGTCCGTGTATCCGATCATACCAGTAGTTCAGGCGGATGAAAGTTTCTTTGCTATACTTGTTTGTTGTCTGAATCATAATTTTCTTATTTCGTGATTAAACATTTCCGGCTTTGGCAAAGCCGATATTTCTATCTCTTACATGTCAGACATTTGTCTTTTGCTCTGATAGTGCAAGGCTTGGCGAAAAAATACCGCAGCGAAGCGAGGATGATTTTTTCAGCCAACCAGTCCGAAGGACCGCCTTGCGCATCAGAAGCAAAAGGCTACCTTTACATGTAAGAAATAGAAATGCTGACTGATATATGATTCCAAAATAAAAAAGGTGAGTATTTACGATAATATCCCAAATAGGCTTATCTGATTTATAATAACTGAAATCTTAAACTTTGAAAAGGAATTGAACGTTTTCAGATACAATACGTTATATTTGCATTTTTATAAGAAAAAACTACCGTCATAGTACCCAAATGACGGCAGTTTTATAAAAATTGCAAAATCGTATTAGAGTACGACTTGATAAAAGCAATACAAAATTACTTTTCAGTATTGTGAGTTCCTGAAGCTGTAATTTTGCATACAAGACGGTCATTTTGGCGTGAAGCATTGTTATCCCATTGCAAGGGACGGAGGTTGGATAGATTATCAGTTCCACCTTTTGAAACAGGAACGATATGGTCTATTTCCCAACCATATTCACTATTTCTATTTCCGTAGAACCTTCTTCCAATCCAAGCCTTGCATTGGTCTTGACGCCAAACAGCCGGGTCATTTCCAGCAACTGGTGTTGCCTTTTCCCATACTTGTTGAATGGTTTCTTCTGAAAAAGCCATAATATGCAATTTTAATTCGGGGAATCTTTGTATACGATAAGTTTATGTCGCCCCTGCAACAAGATTGTATCGTATATGTCTCTTATTCTCAGTTTTCAGGGGAGAAGTCTATAAAAGCCTGTCGCATATCCTCACGGACTTTAAGAAAAGGCTTGCGATACCTTATGGAAAAGGTAAACAAAATGAGTGCCAATACCCTTTTCCTGACAAAATGTCATAGCAATCTATGCCCAAAGTTATCAGATATAGAATAAAGAAAATTTGTAGATATAAATAGAACAATTATTTCAATTGAAGTACAAGACCGCGGTGGTAAAGAAGCGAATATCATCGTCAAAGGGGAACGGAACAATCAGATTATGTTTGAGGAACAGTTTGATTATAAGGACGAAGAAAAGTACTCTTTACGTCTTCATCTTCTGAAAGGGCGATTTATGGAAAAATTTTCGAAACTTGGCGAGAGTGTAGGTATTCTTTGTATCCGTAAACTATTCAATGATATAACGATACGGAGTAAAATGAAAGCTAATCCCGATTATAGAACACTTGATAAATAAAACGTTATGGAAGCTCAAACAACATGGACTGCTTTAAGGCATAGTCTCAAGATAAATTATTGGAGTGACCAAAAACAATGCTGGGTTAAGAAAGTAAAGAAAACCGCAGAGCAAGCTCCCAAGGTTAAATTTAGATAAAGGCAGGATTATTAGAGCCTTCAAACATAGTTCCTATTCTGACGTTGAAGTTCTTGCCCGTATTCTTATAGCGGTACATTCCATCGCCACGGTTATATACTTTGGACGTAGGGGTCATAAGGAGAAACAGGAATACCGTTTGCCCAGCGTTGCTGTTCCAGATACTTGATGCAGCTTTCCTCTGTAGGAAATGCTTCCAAGAGGTCATATAAAGAAGTGAATTTACCAATATTCATCTTACTAAAGTTTATAGTTCTTGCTATATATAACTCTGGTGAGAAAAGTTGCTTGGGAAAACAGTTATCTGTGTATATAGAAATACCGCCCAAAACTCTTGTTCTGAACGGCATTATTGGCAAAGTTAGTTAGGGTATTGTCGTAAATACTCACCATAAAAAACTTATAATCTGCCGGTTCTGTAATAAGAAAGCCATGAAACCCTCTCTTTTTATCGTTTCCATGACTTTCTTATGTTTATGTCGTGATACTTGGAAACGGGTATTACCAATGATTAAATGTTTCCACCCTGTTTTTTTCCAACAGAACAAGAATGTCCTTTTCCTTATATAATAATTTGCCTCCTACTTTGTAATAGGGCAACCTGCCGTTCATTCTGTAATCAGCCAGCGTTCTTCGTGTCAGCTTTAATTTCTCCGCCAACTCGCTGTCGGTAATGTAACGCTCTCCGTTCAGGACCGGACGAAAGTTTTTCTCCTGGTCATCCAGCATTTTGGACAGGGTGCTTATGTTCCGAAAAAAACGTATAATCTCAGGGCTTTCTTTGGTCAGTATGAATTGAGTCATAAGGATTCGGGGGTTACATGGTGAATACTGTTTTCCAAATAACGTATAATCTCCTGACGCCTGTAATATACCTTGCGGTCTATATGGCTGTAAGGGATAATCCTGCTTCTCCGAAGTTGCAACAGCTTTCGGGGCGAGACATTCATAAGCATACACGCTTCCTGGTTATCAATCCAGTCATCCATACTACAGATGCCTCCTCCGCATGTTTCACGCATTTTCTTTTCAACGGCTTCCAAAGCCTCATTCATTTCCATGAATGCCTTAGCTTCGATACATACAAACTCCATAAACTCTGCTTTTTTTGTCCGGCACGAAAATACGGGAAGTAAAAGTCGTGGGCAAAAGGATGTCATCAAACGGCATCAGATGTCATCAGATGTCAGAGACCGCTCTGTTTGGGGCAGCAAATTAAAAGAATGGCTAAAAGTCTGTTTCTTTACCGGAAAAACAGTATTTTTATCCCGGGCAATCTGTCCGAAAATAAAAAAACAGGAAATATGGAACTGATAATCAATGCAACATTATTACTAGCGGCTATCGTTCTCTGGATATACGGACAATACTGGAGGAAAAAGTGCGGCAAGGTGCTATGCCAATATGCAGCAGCCTACGATGAGCGGGAAGACAGGGAGAAACCGCTACGTCAAGCCATCATAGCAGGAAATCCTCATGCACCGCTGTTATATGCGCTGACTTGTCCTGAGCTGTTTGATAAAGTCCGTCCGTTGCGATTGTTCTCATTCGGGAGCATTCGCTGCGTGTTTGCCGGCTATTATTTTCCCAAACGCTTTGAAAGCTGGCTTTGTGATGACCAGTTGGCATTCGTGCAAAAAGTATATGATTTCAAGGATGGAAAAGACAGCTGTACGGAATATTTTTCACAAGCATTCCTGCTTCTTTCCACTGATGAGGATATTACTGCCATGTTTATGCCGTGCAGCACATCAGACCGCTATTACAGACGTTTCTCAGGCATTGCCAGTTTTCTGGAAACGCATGGCTATGTCCGTTCAGGACTGGATTTAATATGCATTACGGAAAGCAGGGAGTGTAAACACGCCTCAGAAAAACGTTCCGAAATAAATACCGCCAACTATATGATGTCAAACGCCCTGTATGGGAAGAGGGTCGTGATTGTCGATGACTTGCTGACCAGCGGGACCAGCCTGCTGGAATACGCCCATAACCTGGAAAGGGCCGGTGCCAAAGTGGAGGGTGCCGTATTTCTTGCCAGAACCTTTCAGATGCCTTCGCCGGCAAGAGTAAAACGCCTGGTATGGAAACGCCATCTGCTTGCCCGAATTTGGCGAAAACAGGCGGGGTATTTTCTGTAAATTGTAAAGTTTACATTCGGATTTTACAGTTTTACACTTCAAAAATTTACACTTATTATCCTCCAACAATAATTTTGAGATTATACAAACTTGATTATCAAAATGATATGATATTCATATAAACAGAAGCGGACAGTACGGCATAGATTTTTCACTAAAGATGGCATATACTCTTGAGAGTGCGCACAAGAAAGGGTATTTCAGTAATAACCTTTAAAATACAGGAGATACATGCCATGATGTATATAGACAATGAAGTGCTCGAGAAAATGATAATGACCATAGTGGAAGGTTTTGACCGCATAGAGAAGAAACTGGACAGGATGGGACGTGTGAAAGAGTTCTTGAACGGTGACGAGCTTTTGGACAACTATGACATAGCCCGGCTGCTCAACGTGTCGCTGCGGACAGTCGCCCGTTACCGGGAAAAAGGACTGATCCGCTATTACCAGACGGATGAGAACGGTAAGAATTTCTACAGGAGTTCGGATATACAGGATTTTTTGCAGAAACGGGGAAAGAAAAACTGAACGGGAGAATGTGGATATGCGGAAGTTGTGCTAACTTTGTCTTATAAACGATTGTTATGAAGACAAATACCAATTCCAGATATGCCGTTGCGGTCCTTATTGACGGGGATAACGCCTCCTTTGAGAAGATGGAGGATATAATGGGCTTTGTTTCCCGTTATGGGGATGCCGTCGTGAGACGAATTTATGGAGATTGGACGAGGAAATCGCTTTCCGCATGGAAGGAAACTGCCCGGGAGCATGGATTCAGGCTTGTACAGGCTTCCTCCCATGCTCCCGGAAAGAACACGACGGATATTGCACTGGTCATAGACGCGATGGATATTCTTCGTGACGGGCGGGCGGACTGTTTCTGTCTGGTAGCCAGTGACGGTGATTACAGCCTGCTTGCCCAACGGATACGGGAAGCCGGATTGAAGGTGCTGGGATATGGGGAGGGCAAGACTCCCGTATCGCTGGTACGGTCCTGTTCCGTGTTCCTGTATGCCGACCGGAAGGAAAACAAGGTTTCGGACAATACTCCCGAATTCTTTATCCGAAGGGACATGGAGTATTTTGACAAGGCTTTTGAGCAAGCGGCTGACGGCAAAGGGGAGGTGTCCCTTTCGCTGATCGGCGGCGCATTGAAAAAAATGATGCCCAAATTCAAGGTCAGGAGATATGGATGCAAGACATTGGGCAAACTTTATGAAAGGCTGGACCGGTACGAGCTGGTCATGACAGACAAGGGAGTGGCAAGTGCCGTGCGGCTGAAAGGCTGAACCGCACGGCGGGAATAATCAGGAACCGTCAGTTTCCTTTTATGCATCCTTGCCATGGCATAAAGGAAACTGACGTTCGTTGTCTATACCGGGATGGGATTTATCCGTAGTGTATCGAGATTGAGATAGGCCCCCCGGTAGAATGTCCTTCCTTCCCTGAGCATGCGCCACAGGATGTCGCAACCGGTTTGTGCCAGTATGGAATTGATGAAAAGGTCCTGCTTCTGCAAGGCTTCCGCCAGCGAGCAGCTCGGCCCCGAATCCTTTTCCTTGATGGTGGAGTAGCGTACCTCTTCGGTAATGACATTCATGCGGGGAATGGCCAGGTATTCGTTGGATACGGGCTGGAGGATCTTGCTACGGATGTTCCCTATCAGGACCTGTCCGGTGGTCCGGGCATTGCCGAAGTCCATCCAATATATGGGTGATTGCTCGTTGTTGGAAGTGTGTTCCCGGTGTTTCTTCAGGAATCGCCAGAGGTTCATCCGGGAGCGGGTGTTGTCAGTACAGGTGACGATGATGTTCGCCAGGACGGGTTCTTCCCGGTCCGCAGAGGCTTTCAGCGGATAACGCTGCCCTTTTGCCTCCCACGAGAAGCCGAAAAAGCGGTTGATGCGGGTCACAAGTGCCACCGCCTTGTTCAATCCGAGTTCCGATCCGCTGAACAGCTGGCGTCCGATGTTCGCTTCCGTAACGGTATCGGGGTCGAAGACCGTCACGTGCAGCCCCGGATGTCCGAGTGCCTGCAATGCCACGCTCATCCGCGCCAGACCGGTGGCCACCTGTGAGCCTGTACCGCCCGCACCGATTACGAAGACGGTCACGGGATGGTAGGGGTTGAGCAGGTATTTGTCTGTATAATGAATCTTTTTCATGCCAGTAAGTCTTTAAGTCGTTTGTTCATGGGTTTCAGTTCGTTCTCGTCAAACGGATTGGTGCGTGCCTTTTCCGTTACCGAGACCAGGTTGCTTTCAGTCGGATTCCTGTTTCCTCCCAAATGGGAGAATTCGCTGAGCCAGAAACGCTTTTCCCAATATTCAAGGAGCTTTGAGAACGTCATTTCTTCCGGAGTTTCCAGCGAGGCGTTTCCCAGACAGACACTGCTGCCCGTGACATTGAAGAAAGGAGCGAGGAAAAGCGGGCTGTTTTCCGCCAGGACTTCTCCCTTGTAGGAGAATATCTCCATCCTGTCGCCGGAAACCTTGTAGATGACGCCGGGCATATTGAATGTCCCGTCGGGAATATTCAGGCTTCCGGCAAAGAACATCTGCCGTTTTCCGGGCGGATTGTACCAGATATACCTCTCGTGCCCCTTGCGGACATCACACCACAGCATGTTGGCGGGGATTTTCCCGTGCGGCACATTCAGCCGGTCATCCATATAGGATTCCACCAGGGCGTTCATGAACTCATAGGTAACGGGAGCGGCAGCCTCCATCCTGCCCCTGTCGTTGATGGGATGCAGTTCGAGGTAATACGTCCCGCTCCTATAGTTGTTCTCACGGTATTCATATGCGATCAGTGCCGCCTTGGGCACCATTATCTGTTTAAGTTTGCCAGTCAATTCATTCA